>Ga0351852_10003_pt1 | contig 126307 bp, 94 predicted proteins | sample TotcelHFGM3001N6_FD_206802 | JGI IMG/M metagenome (GOLD analysis project Ga0351852, IMG submission 206802) | Enriched cells from coal bed in the Powder River Basin, Montana, United States - Total cells FGM rep1 HSBNCT.FGM.300.1.N6 ...
TCGTCCTCGTCGGTCTGTCCAGCCGCCGGGGGACGCAACTCGGCCGTCGGCGCCTGCTGGTTGACCTTGCCCAGCGCCGGCAGCGGGCCGCAGCCGTCCGGCCCGTGCCGTTCCATCCAGACCAGCCAGCGGCGCAAGAACGCCTTGTCGATCCCGGCGATCGGCGACAGGCCGCCGCAGGTATCGCCGTCCATCGTGGCATAGCCCACGGCCGCCTCGCTGCGGTTGCTGGTGGACAACAGCAGGGCTCCGCGCAGATTCGCCAGCAGCCACACGCTGGGTGCCCGCGCGCGGGCCTGAATGTTCTGCAAGGCGATATCATCCTGGTCCCACGTCAGCGGCCGGCCGATCGCCTGGGACACGGCGCCGATGTAACCCTGCACCAATTCATCGACCTCGAACCGATAGCACTCGGCGCCGATCGATTCGGCCACCCCGCGGGCCGCTTCCCAGGTGGTCGCCGAGCTGTTGCGGGTCGCCTGATAAGCGCAACTGAGCAGCCGCCGGACGATTTCTCGCGGTTCGGCGGCGCCGCTCAAACTCGGAATATAAGCGAGCTTCTCCAGGAACCCGTTCAGACCCAGTTCTCGAGTGCCCAGCTGGACCAGCAGCGCCGAGAGCACGGTCACCGCGGCCGAATCCACACCGCCGCTGAGCGATACGACAAAGCCCCGTAAACGACTCTTGCGCAGGTAATCGAACAGTCCCAGGGCAACCGCGCGGGCGAACTCTTCCTCTTTGACGTAGGGCCCGGATTCCCACGCGGCGGGCGCGGGTTCCTGCATTTCCGGGCTCACGGCGGGAAAATGGTAGTCGACGTCGGCGCAGGCCGCTCGCTCGGCCAGCAAGTCGACTCGAAAACTCCCCGCCCGGGCGCGATGCATGCGCGTCACGTCGACGTCCACAATCCCCGCCGTCACGTAAAAGTCCGCATACGAGAACCGCGGTCCCACAGCCACCAGTTGGCCGCCGCTGGCGATCATCGCGTCGCCGTCGTAAATCGCGCGGCCGGCTTCGTTGCCCAGCAGGTTCGCATACACGTAGCTGACGGAAAACGCCCGCGAGCCCTCCAGCACGAACCGGCGGCGAATCTGGTGCTTGTCAAAAGCGAAATGGCTGGCGCTGGGATTCAAGATCAAATCGACATTGCGGCGGGCCAGATCGCTGCCGGGGCGGTCACTGACCCAGGCATCTTCACAGATCTCGAATCCGATCGCGATGTCGCCGCACTTGAAGATCAGGTCGCCCAGCGGATACCGGCGGCCCGCGAATTCCGTCTCCAGGCAAACGCCCTTGGGCCACGGGCGAAACCAACGCGGTTCGTAGTGGATGCCTTCGTTGGCCAGGTTCTGCTTGGCGACAAAACCGAGCAGTTGTCCGTCGGCCGCCAGGCACGCCGTGTTGAACAGTCCTCCCCCGTGCAGCACGGGCAAGCCCAGCGAGACGATCATGCCGTGTGTTTCGGGCAGGATTTCGGAGAGCACTTGCTGCGCCATCCGCTGGACGCCCGGCGAATGAAAAGCGTCCTCGCAGCCATAGCCGGTGATGCACAACTCCGGCAGGCAAAGCACGCTCACCTGCAGATCCCGCGCGGCGCGGATCGCACTCACGATGTGCCGTTTGTTGTCGTCCCACGCCAAGGCGGTTTGATTCAGGACGGCGGCAGCGACTTTGATCAGTCTCATGGGAGCAAGCGGTGCGGGAATAGTGTGAGGCATCCCTCTCGAAGCGAGCATCGGCCGCGCGAGGACGTGCCGCCAACTTATCGCACCCGTTGCCGCAAGTCAATTGTCCGTGCTCGCGAGTTTTGAGGGCGGCCTTGCTGTGGGCGGTCGCCTCGCTGGGAGCAGATCGCCGGCGCTTGTCTTATCGCCCGGAACGGTGAATACTAGTTGTGGAAGAGGCCCCGTGGGCTTCGGTGCGGGCGCTGGCAGAAAGGATCCCCCGGGCGGTTTACCTTGCATCGGCGATCCGTTCCGAGGCTGCGGCCCGCGATTGGTGCCATAAATCGAGGCACGTTTGCAGCAGCGAGACACGATCCAGCTGGCGATACGGCGAGTCGGCCGGCAGTTGCTCCAGCAAGCGCCGATGGGCGGCGGGCAGGTTGTGGTAGGGCATCGAGGGAAACAGGTGGTGTAATGCGTGGTACCGCATGCCGACCGGAGCCCACAACTCGCTGAACCACGGGCGATGCGGGAAGTTCAACGAATCCATGACCTGCTCGGAAAACGTCATCCGCTGACGGTCGCCGCTGCTGTAGCGATGCGCCGCAATCGTTCGCACGTTGTTCAGCGTAAGAATACAGACGGCGGTCAAATACGCCTGGATCAGGAAGGGAAATGGCCACCGGCCGACGAATCCAACCAGCAACGCCAACGTCAGGCACCATAGGAATGTGAGTACCTCCTGCAACCGCATGATGCGATATTCATGGGCCGGCGGCGTCGGACGAATGTAGCTCGGGTCAATGATCAGCGACGAGCCATGCGAGTACACCCACCGCCGCAGACCCGGGAATACCCAGCCCAGCGGCGCCAGGACCAGGAACCGAAATGTGACCAGGAAGGGAACGAACAGCCCGCCCGTCAAAAACAGCACGATCATCCACGGACCGCGGTGCGCGAACGACAGGTACTCGCCGTCCAATTTGGTGCCATAGGTAGGCCCGCGATGATGGTCCAGGTGCGTTTCATACATGAACGACGGAATCAGGAAGGGAATGCCACACAGCAGGTTCCAGACGAAGCGGAACGCCTGGAACGTGCCCTTTTTCAAATGCGCCAGCTCATGGACGAATGTTACGGCTCGGTAGTACAGCAGCACCGAGGCGATGAAGCACAGCAGCTGCCAGACGGACAACAGCGGCAGGAAGCGGACCAAGCCGAAGCATACCGCGCCGCCTGTTAGCGACAGCAAGAAATCCGCCCAATAGATCGCCGGGTTCGGCTGAAACAGGTCGGCCACAATCCGGCGAGCTTCGGCGACCGAGAAGGCCGGGGGTGGACCGCAGGCAGAGGATCTTGATAGCGAACTGGGTGCGGACACCTGCTTGATCATAGCCCTGTTCCTTCGGCAGTGATTGTGACATTTCCCTCGCCGGTCTCAAAACCCGGCATCGATGGAACGTCAGGCGTGCAAAGAGCGTGCCATTCAGCCAGCTCGAGCAGGTCCGCGCATTTCGTTGACCGGCGAGCCGCAGGCGTCGTGGAAAACTCGAAAGGAACCGCGAGGGTCGCCTCTCCGAACCGCGTCCCAATGCACCGCCGGCTCCAGTTGGGCGGAGCGCGAGTCTGTGTTTCTTCTCTTTCCTGGCCGCCTGAGCAAAATCCCGACGCCGGAGTCTATTCCTGCCGAAATCGAGACGCTATTCTTGATCCCGAGTCACGCGGATCGGCGGCGGTAACACCGCCGCCGTTCGAGAAGCAAAACCAGCCCAGCGCCAGAAGACGCTGCAAACGTTCGTGGTTTTCCAGAAAATCGACCCGAGAGAGGTTCATCATGCTTCGTTGTGTTAGGAGGATCGCACTTTCGGCCTTGTTCCTGGCGATCTGCCTGCCCGCAGCTTGCTCAGGTCAAAGCGGCGGTGGAGGGGGAGGATACCGGACGTTCACGGACAGCCGAGGCCGGACGGTTCAGGCCCGCGTGTTGGATGTCGACGGCGACGAGGTGACGATCGAACGCCGCGACGGAAAATCATTCACCTTGGCCATTTCGGCGTTTTCGCAAGCCGATCAGGATTTTCTCCGCCAGCCGGCCCAGTCGGCGCCGGCAGCCGCGACGGGCCGGGATTGGCCCCGGTTCCGTGGACCCAACGGGATGGGAATCTCGGACGCAGCCGGCCTGCCGGTGGAATGGGATCAGAATCGGGGGATCGTTTGGAAGACCGCGCTGCCCGGTGCCGGAGCATCCAGTCCGATCACGTTCGGCGATCGCATCTATCTCACCAGCTACACCGGCTATTTCGTTCCCGAGGAACCGGGCGGCAGCCTGGAGCAGCTTCAACGGCACCTGATCGCCCTGCGGCTGGATGACGGCCGGATCGTATGGGACAAGGCGGTGGCGGCTAAACTGCCGGAAGAGGAGCGGATTCGCGACCACGGTTTTGCCGCCAATTCGGTCGCGGTGGACGCGGAGCGGGTGTACGCGTTTTTCGGCAAAACGGGGGTATTTGCCTTCGATCACGAGGGCAACCAGATCTGGCAGGCCGATGTCGGTTCGAAGACCAACGGTTGGGGCACGGCGGCTTCGCCCGTGTTGTATCACGATCTGGTCTTTATCAACGCGAGTGTCGAGAGCGAATCGCTCGTGGCCTTGGACCGGAAAACGGGCGCCGAAAAATGGCGGGCCAGGGGCATCCGCGAAGCCTGGAACACGCCGCTGGTGGTGACCGCCGCTTCCGGACGGGAGGAATTAGTCGTCGCCTCGCAAGGCAGCGTGCTGGCATTTGAACCGGCGTCGGGATCACCGCTGTGGTCCTGCAAGACCGACATCGGCTGGTACATGGTGCCCAGCGTCGTCGCCGCCGAGGGCGTGGTCTACTGCCTGGGCGGGCGTTCGGGCACTGCCGCCTTGGCGGTCCGCACCGGCGGCAGCGGCGATGTGACGGGGACGCATCGGCTGTGGACCAGCCAGAAAGGCTCCAACGTCACCTCGCCCGTCTATCTGGACGGGCACCTGTACTGGGCGCACGAATCGCGCGAAATCGCGTACTGTGTCCAGGCCGCCACCGGCGAAGTCGTGTATGAACAGCGGCTCGACCGCGCCGGCCAATTCTACGCCTCGGCGCTGTCGGCCGACGGCCGGTTGTACTATGTGGCCCGTTCGGGCAAGACCTTCGTCCTAGCCGCCAAGCCGCAATTTGAACAGTTGGCCGTCAACGACTTGTCCGACCGCAGCGTCTTCAACGCCAGTCCCGCCGTGGCGGGAAACCGACTCCTACTGAGATCGGACAAGTACCTGTACTGCGTGGGGCCGTAGTGTGTGCTTCTGCCACCCATATTCCTGCCATCTCCTATGCCTGCCACCCACATTCCTGCCATCTCCTATTCCTGCTACCCACACGGATTCCGGGCTTCCTCACTTTCCGCTACAGAATTCCGAAGGTATGATATCGCACGTCGCAATTACTCTTTTTACAAGCTTTACATAATCGAGGAGCGCTGAACCATGACGGCTTATGAAATTCCTTCTCTGGCGAAACCGCCCAAGGCCGGCAAAGGCGAAGTATGGCTGATGGCCAACGGCGATTTGCGGCTGTCTGCGAACCAAAAGTGCTGGGCGGCCCAACAGGAAATGGAGGCCGAACTGGCCAAGGCGTTCGAGAGCTGCGGCTATACACTCAAGCGCGCCCACCCTTACAAAGACGCCGAACAGCACGGCTTTATCGGCTCCCAAAAGGAAGGGATGCAAGTGTTTCGGAATATCGATCCGAATTGCAGGCTCGTCGTTGCCGAAGCGGTTTGGCAGTACTCGCACCATCTGTTGCACGGTTTGATTTCCCATCAAGGCCCCATCCTGACCGTCGCCAATTGGTCGGGAACATGGCCCGGATTGGTCGGCATGTTGAATCTGAACGGCTCGCTGACCAAAGCCGGCGTCAAATACTCGACACTGTGGAGCGAGGATTTCGCCGACGCCCGCTTTCAATCGCAATTGGCGGGCTGGCTGGAAAGCGGCCGCATTAAACACAAGACCGGCCACACGGTTCCGTTGCGAAAAGTGAAAATTGGAGCCAAGGAACGCAAGTTGGGCGAGGCGTTGGCGGCTCAACTGCGTCACGACAAAGCCATTATGGGCATCTTTGACGAGGGCTGCATGGGGATGTTCAATGCGATCATCCCCGACCATCTGCTGAATCCCACGGGCGTTTATAAGGAACGTCTGAGCCAGTCGGCCCTGTACTACGAGACGATGCAGGTCGGCGACGAGGAAGCTCGAGCGGTTCGCCGCTGGATGGAGGAGCATGGGTTGACTTTCCGCACCGGGCCGGATCACGCCGCGGACTTGACAGACGACCAGATCCTGCTGCAATGCAAGATGTACATCGCCGCGCTGCGGATCGCCGATGATTTCGGCTGTGCGCTGATCGGGATTCAATACCAGCAGGGTCTCAAAGATCTGCTGCCCGCCAGCGACTTGGTCGAAGGCACGCTGAACAACGCCGAGCGTCCGCCGGTCACCAGCCGCGACGGCAGTCGCGTGTTGTACGATGGCGAACCGCTGCCGCACTTTAACGAAGTCGACGAGTGTGCGGGTCTGGATGGGCTGATGACTTACCGCGTTCATAAAGCGATGGGTCAGCCGGTCGAAAACACGCTGCACGACTTGCGTTGGGGCGATTGGGACAAGTCTGGAACAACCGCCGATTATGTATGGGTATTTCTGATCAGCGGCGCGGCTCCGCCGGCCCACTTCGGCGGCTGGAAAAACGCTTCCAGCGAACGGCAGCCTGCGATGTATTTCCCCAACGGCGGCGGCACGCTCAAAGGCGTCTCCAAGACGGGCGAGATTATCTGGTCTCGCGTGTTTATCGAAAACGATCGCCTGAAAATGGACTTGGGCCGCGCCGGGATCATCGAACTGCCGGCCGACGAGACACACCGCCGCTGGCAGGCGACGACTTCGCAGTGGCCCATCATGCATGCCGTGACGTATGGGGTGTCTCGCGACCAGATGATGGCCCGGCACAAGGCCAACCACATCCAGGTGGCCTATGCCAATTCGGCTGCCGAGGCGGATAAGGCTCTGCTGGCCAAGGCCGCGATGGCCGACGCAATGGGCATGGAGGTCGCCATTTGCGGTACCCGCAAGAACGGCAAAGCCTGGGATTGATCCGTTTGCCGTGCGGCAACGTGTCGCGGCTTAGCGCCGCACGGCGGAAGCATGTTGCTGCCGACGGGCTATGCCGCCGTCCGTTGATCCGCCGGAACGATTTGCAGCTCGGCCAACGAGCCCAGCAGTTCGTCGTCCGAGGGGCGGCGGTCGGGTTGCTTGTTCAGCATCCCCTCGAGCAACCGGACGATCCGGCTGTCCAGCGTCGGACTGGACAGTCGCGGGTTAGGCGGCCGGTGATGCAGATGCGCCGCTGCCAACGCCGCGGGATCGGTTTGTGGAAACGGCAGCACGCCGGTCACCATGCGGTAGAGCGTCACGCCGAGACTATAAACGTCCATCGCCGGACCGAGTTCGCCCAGTGAGCTGAACGATTCCGGCGCCGTGTAGGCCAGCGTGCCGGCCAGGGTGCTGCCCTCGGTTCCCCCGGCTGCTCCGCTTTTTCGGGCGAGCCCCAAATCCAGCAGGGTCACATGGCCGGTCGCGCCGACGAGAACATTGCCCGGCTTGACATCGGAATGCACCCAGCCCTGCTGATGCAAAGCGGACATCGCCGCGGCCATTTGCAGCGCTATGCCGGCCGCTTGGGGCACGGACAGCCGCTCGTGCCAAGCCAGCATGGATTCCAAGGTTTGACCGATCAGGTACGGCATGACTAAATAATACGGCGGCCGGCGGACGCGCGCCGACAGGATGCTGGTCAAGTGCGGATGAGACACTTCGCCGGCGATCAGCGCCTCGCGCTGCAGCAATCGAACCGCCAGCGCATCGGTCTGGGCCGAGCGTTTGGCAAGTTTCACGGCGTAATCGGCCGGCGCGCCGGTACCGCTGCTGATCGGCCTGGCCCGATACACTTTGCACCACCGGCCCTGCCCCAGCAATTCCACCAGCTGCCAATTGCCGATTGCAGGCAGCCAAGGCGCAATCACGTCGGGCCTCGCGGTCGTATCGGGATCGCGGGATCGTAAGTCCATGCCTAAGGGAGCGAACGCTTTCCGTCCGCTTTCTCTGGGTCAAGAGAATCGCGTCCAGTGGGTCTGCTGTTTGAATCGGCTGGTTGACTCGGCAAAGTTGAACCGGATGTCGAACGGCGTCCGGATGATGACCGTGGCGTAAGCTTCCTGGCTTGCGAATCGAGCAACGAGCGCAGAATAGTGAAGTGAAGATAGATAGCGTCGGCAAGCGTTTAGGGGGTCGGGCCTCACACGCCGGCCGTCCGGTCGCGTATGTCTTGAAGAATCCGCTGTTCCAGCATGACGTCGCGGCCCAGGGGAATCCAACCCAGGGTGAACGTGTCGGCCCCGATTTCCTGTTCGTTCCGCTCGAGCGTCGTTTCATGACGGACGCGAGCCCGACCGACGGTGGCGTGCTGGGGATTGGTCAAGTCTTCCAATTCTTTGTAGACCGCCAGATCGATCAGATAGCCGCCTGAGGTCGGTGTCACTCTGACGACAGCTCGGCGGCGAATGGACTGCAGCGTCGCCTGAAGCCTTTCCGCGCCCGGGGTCGAGTCGTGCCGCCACGGCTCCAACAAGGTGGCGCCGCCCACCGGAAAGGTTTCGATGCGACCTTCGAGCACGACCTCGCCGACCTGCCGCACGCGTTCCTCGCGCTGAATCGTGAAATAATCGTCCAACGCGTCGATCACTTGCTCCCACAGCAAGTCGCGGTCTCCAACCGTGACGAACAGCGGATTTTGCAGGCCCGGCAAGCCGGGCGGAGCTTGACCTACCAGCGAGCCGTGCGGATGCCAGCCGCATCCCCAGATACAACAGGCCGGAACGGCGCACAGCAGCCACACGCGAATCCAGGAAATCATTGGTTTTCGGCCGGAGAAGCAAGAAACACAAGCAACGTCGCCGCGCCGGTAGTGTTGCGACAAGAGGAAAACGATGCAAGATCAGTCCGCCTTCCGGACCATGGGCTGCTAGCAACTGGTCTTTCTGTCTATCTCCTGCACTTTCTTCAAGAAGGCATCTTGCAAGGCGATGGTCAAAATCGAGCGATTCGACACGCTCAAAATCATCTTGACACTGCGGCGGCAATTCCAGACAATCCGTCCCGATCTGCTGGCAGCCGTTTTCACCGAGACCCATGCTTGGGTGGCCGGCTGCCGACGGAACGTGACGGACGGGAAGTCCGCCGGGACAGATTCGGTCGCTCCAGCGACCCACATTGCATGCAAGGCAAGGAGGCCGGGAACATGCATACCAGCACACGTGCTCCGCGCGTTAGTTTGCGCGAACTCTTTCCTCACAGTCACATCGTGGGCAGCCAAGATATCCGCACTTCGTCTTGCTGTGACGATGCGCGCCGCTGCCGCCCGGGCGATCTGTACGCGGCGACCCAGACCGCCGGCGCCGACGCTCTGACGGCGATCGAAGAAGCGCTGGGACGAGGCGCCAGTGCCGTCTTGGCGGACCGGTTTCATCCGGTGAATGTGCCCATCTGCGTGGTGGCGGACAGCCGCGACGCATACGGTCGGCTGTGCCAGCACTTGGCCGGCAATCCCAGCCGGCGGATGCGGACTGTGGGGATTACGGGAACCAACGGCAAGTCGGCCACGGCTTGGCTGCTGGATTCCATCTTCCGCGCGGCGGGGCAGCGGAGCGGACTGATCAGCTCGATCGCTCACGGCGACGGTTTCGAACGTGCGGCGGCGGCATGCACGACGCCTTCGGCGCGAGAACTCGCAAAACAACTGGCTCACATGGCGGACGGCGAATGCGGCACGGCGATCGTGGAAGTGTCCAGCCGGGCGCTGGCAGAGCGGCGAATTGCCGGCGTCGAGTTGGACGTCGCGGTGTTGACGAACGTCCGCCGAGATCATTTGGATTACCACGGCTCGATCTTCAACTATCGCCGCGTCAAATCGCGGTTGTTCGAGCACTTGAAGCCGGACGGGGCCGCGGTGGTCAACGCCGACGATTCGGCCAGCCGTTTCGCCCTGCAACGCTTGGATCGGCCGGTCCTGACCATCGGCTTGCATACGCCGGCCGAATTGACGGCCACCGTGGTCGAGCGGCAAGCCGGCGAGCAGACGTTTCTGCTGCACGCCGGCGACGAAACCGCGGCGATTCAAACCCGCATGATGGGCGATCACCACGTCTACAACTGTTTGTCCGCGGCCGCCGCCGGCTTGTTGATGGGCCTGGAATTGACGACCATTGCGCGAGGCTTGGAAGCGGTCGACTCGATTCCCGGGAGGCTGGAGCCGGTCGTTTGCGGCCAGCCGTTCGGCGTGTACGTCGACGCCGCCCGTTCGCCGGACACCTTGGCCGTCGCCTTGCGGACGCTGCGCCAGGTCACAGCGGGCCGCGTGATTTGCGTATTCAGCTCCGGCGCCAACGGCGACCCGTCGCACCGCCCGCTGCTGGGCCGCGTCGTCGAGCGGACGGCGCATCTGGGAATCATCACCGACGACAACCCGCTCGGGCGGCAATCGCTGCAGATCGCGCACGAGATCATCGACGGGTATGATCGACCGGCCCGGGCGCACGTGCTGCCGAACCGAGCCGAGGCGATTCGCTGGGCGCTGGCCCAAGCTCGAGCCGGCGACGCGGTGCTGATCGCCGGCAAGGGCGAACGGCGGTATCCGGTCAGCCGTCACGAGCGACAACTGGGAGACGACCGCAGCGTGGCCCGGCAATGGCTTCACCAGATCGGGTCCCAGATCGTGTATGAAGAGGAAAGTCCGCGCGTGATTTCGTTTGCAGCGCGGGTTCCGTTGACAAACTGACGGGCGGCAATCGGGGCTGGAAAAAACGCGAAATTCGGTCCCTTTCGCCCTTGTGCCAAGTAGAAAATCCCGTTATTTACTCTTTCGTTCAAAATGTGATTCGCGGCGAGGAATCGAGTCGGAACGGCCCGTTGCAGTTCTCGAAATTGCCGGCCGCGAACCAAGAGATGCTAAGGAGAAGTGCCTCCAGCGTACACCGAAAGCTTCACTGTTCGCACCGTGTTTGCGGGAACACGGAGCAGCCCTCCCTCCTGGGTCGAAGCATTTTGCTCGGGCAGGCGGTTTCTGGGTCGACTACCTGCTCGGGCGCTTCACGGTGAAGCTTTATGACTGTGCGTCGGAGCGGCCACCAGGCCGCTCCGGCGCCAGGGACTACGGCGAGGGCGAAACCGGTAGTTACCGGTTTCGCCCTCGCTCCATTTTGGGCCACTTCATGGGCGTCACCACTTGTGACATCGGCCTCGGCTCGCCAAAATGTCCCCTGCGCGGCTGCCCGTGAGTTCGCTGAACTTTTTGTAACACCAACATCGATCGGGGATTTGTCATGTCAAGCTGTGTGCTCGCCTACTCGGGCGGATTGGATACGTCAGTCATTCTCAGTTGGGTGATGGAGCAGGGCTATGACGTGCACGCCGTGTACGTCGATTTGGGCCAGCCTTGCGAAGATCGCGAGGCGATTTTGAAAAAGGCCCGCGATGCCGGAGCGGCCACCGCCAGGGTGGTCGACGCTCAAGAGGAGTTGTGCCGCGATTTCGCGTTTCCCGTGCTGCAGTGGCAAGCCAAGTACGAGGCCATTTACCTGTTGGGGACGTCCATCGCGCGGCCGCTGATTTCCAAAAAGTGCTTGCAAGTCGCGCGGGAAGTCGGAGCGGACACGTTCGCCCACGGAGCGACCGGCAAGGGAAACGACCAGTGCCGTTTCCAACTGGCCGCCGAGGCACTGGAGCCCGGCATCGCCGTCCTGGCCCCTTGGCGGAAGCAAGAATTTCGCGACAAATTCCCCGGCCGATCGGAGATGATCGCGTATTGCGACCAGCGTCAGATCCCGGTCAAGGCGTCGGTCTCCAAGCCGTACAGTTCCGACGAAAACTGCCTGCACATCAGCTACGAGGCCGGTAAGCTCGAGGACCTGAACGTCAACGGTGTCGAATTGGTTGAATTCGGCATGACCGTGTCTCCGCAACAGGCGCCCGACAACGTCGAAAATGTGACGGTGGCGTTCGAGGCGGGCGTGCCGGTGGCGGTCAACGGCCAGAAATACGGCGCCTCGGAGATCGTCCGCAAGCTGAATGAGATCGGAGGCCGCAACGGCGTCGGCCGCGTCGACATGGTCGAAAACCGCTTCGTGGGCATGAAGAGCCGCGGAGTTTACGAAGCGCCTGGGATGACGATCCTGTACGAATCACTCCGCGTGCTCGAACAGATCACGCTGGACCGCGAATTGACGCACCTTCGTGATCGGCTTGCGCCGGAGGTCGCCGAACTGGTTTATTACGGATTTTGGTACGCTCCCAAGATGGACGCCCTGTTCGCCTTGATCCACCAAGCACACCGCCACGTTACCGGCGAAGTGAGCCTGAATCTGTACAAAGGCAACGTCATGGTCGCAGGCAGGCAAAGTCCGTACAGCCTGTACGACGAAGGCATCGCGACGATGGAAGGCGGCGGCTCGTACAACCAGGATGACGCGGAAGGATTCCTGCGGATCCAAGGCCTGCCGGGACGAGTGCAAGCTCGGGTTACGCCGCGAACATACTAAAAGATTCGCTTGCTGGGCGGATGGGTCTGATTTGGGGTCGGGCGTTCATAATTCAATTTTGGCCGATAGAGAGCCCAACCATCGAGTCGAACCGTGCTCGGCCAAAAATTGAATTTTGAACGCCCGACTCCTAACCGGAAGTTGACAATTCTTGCTGTCGTCTCTAGGATGCAAGGGCTTAGTAAGAACCTGAGACTCGAATTCCATGTTTCAATCCTCAGCACGCAGGCACTGGCTCGTCGTGGCCTTGGTGGCGCTTTGCGCCGTCCAAGGCACGGTGCTCGGGATTGCGCATCATGCCTGGTGCTGTCATGCACCTCATGTTTCTGCATCCGATCGCGCGGCGGCTAATGCCGGCTGCTGCGGGGCGAGTTCGTGTTCGCGCGGGGAATTTCCGGCTTGGAACGGGAGCCGTCACTCGCACGGCCCGCATTCGGATTCGCCTCACGACTCGCAGCACTGCGTTGCCTGCCGATACATGGCAGAGCGTCCGTTGCCCTCCTTTGTCCCGCTGCTGTACCGACTAGAAGTTCAGTTCGAATCGGCAGTCGAGGTGACGTCGTTTTTCCGTTCCGACAATGCTCCGTCCGGCTATCACAGCCGGGCACCTCCCGTCTGATTCGAATTCGCTCGGAATCCTCTTGCAGGATAGGTATGCCCCAGGAACCGGGATACCGGTCCGATTTGTTCGTAGCGAACTGCGATTCGGTCTTTTCTTTCGATTTTCAGAACGGGAGCGGTATTTCCATGCGCGAAAGACGTGCATTTACATTAGTCGAGTTATTGGTCGTGATTGCCATCATCGGCATCTTGGTGGCTCTGTTGCTGCCTGCTATTCAGTACGCTCGTGAATCGGCTCGCCGCACGCAGTGTTCGAATCACCTGCGAAACGTCGGGGTGGCGATGCACAACTTTCATGATGTTCATAGGCACTTGCCGGCCGGATGGCTGGCCGACGTGCCCGACGGCGAACCCGGTTGGGGCTGGGGTGCGTTCCTGCTGCATTTCCTCGAGCAGAACGCCTTGTTAGACAGTCAGATTCACCTGGACGACCACATCGACGAGGATGAGAACGAGGAAGCCAGGCAGACGGTGATTCCCATTTACCTGTGCCCCAGCGACGTCAACACGTCCGATCGGTTCCTGATCACGGGGTTGGACACGCCGCTGTTCGAGGTGGGACGCTCGAACTACGTGGGGGTGTTCGGCACCGAGGAGATCGAGGTCGATCCCGGCCGCGGGGACGGGGTGTTCTTTCACAACAGCTGGATTCGGTTTGCCGACATTCAAGACGGCCTGAGCAACACGCTGCTGGTCGGAGAGCGCTCGTCGAAGCACGGCGATTCCACGTGGGTCGGGATGATTCACGGAGCGACCGATGCGATGGCCCGCGTGGTCGGATCGTGCGATCATCCGCCCAATGATCCGCACGCTCATTTTGAAGATTTCGGCAGCTATCACGCCAGCGGCGCGAATTTCGTGCTGGCCGACGGCTCGGTGCGGATGATCGGCAGCGATATCGACCTGTCGGTATACTACGGTTTGGCAACCCGCGCGGGCGGCGAACCGGCGGCAAAGTACTAATTCACGAGGCGGTCGCGCGGCGAATGCACCGGATCGCGGACGCGATCGTCGAAGCGGAAAAGGACCTGCCGCACAAGCACCTGATCGCCCAGAATATCGCCAACGGCTCGAAGAAGATCGAGAACCCGCATCGGAACGTCTCGGTCTTCAACTTGCCATGCCGCCGAAAGCCGTGGAGATGTGAATTATCCGTTGAACAAAGTGTCAGGTGCCGGACGAGATAACTGTTCGGCATCCGTGACGAAGTACCGACGGGACGCGGCGCTGCGAATCGGGCGGCATTGAGAGGGGCAAACGCTGATACGCCAAGCGTCGGGCCTTGACATGGACGGCGGCATGCCCATGATACGGGCATCACGAAAGGGGCAAACAGCGAATGTTCAGTGGGATTGTGGAACGGATGGGCACGGTGCGGCGGCTGATCTCGGATCCGCCGGGGGTCCGCTTGGTGATCGAGTCGGCCCAGATCGCCCGCGATACGAAAATCGGCGACAGCATCTCTGTGAACGGGTGCTGTTTGACGGTGGTCCAAGTGGATGAGACCTCGTTCGGCTTCGACGCCGGCGCCGAGACGCTCAGCCGCACCAATTTGGGCCGCTTGCAGGAAGGCAGCCAAGTGAATCTCGAACGCTCGCTTAAAGTGGGCGGCGAATTGGGCGGCCACTTTGTCACTGGACACATCGACGCCGCAGGTTGGCTTGACCAGCGGATCGATGATAAAGATTGGTCCACGTTCTGGTTCCGCATGCCCGCCCGCTTGACGCGGCAGATGGCCAGCAAAGGATCCATCGCGATCGATGGCATCAGCCTGACGCTGGTCGACGTGGAGGACGAGCGTTTCAGCGTGGCATTGATCCCGCACACGCTGCAGATCACGACGCTGGGCGGTCTGCAACCCGGCGATCCAGTCAATTTGGAAACCGATGTCCTGGCGAAGTATGTCGAGAAGCAGTTGGCTTGCGGGTATTTGAGAGCAGAACGTCCGGATACGGATTAAGCCAGTTACGACGCACACGCTACCAGCGGGAACGCCTCATCCGCAGCCGCGTGGACCCCGCGCAACGTGCGACGACATAGATGATACCGCGGCACATCAAAGGTGGGTACGTCAGCAGCAACGCCGAGCTGGGATCAACCGGCGGCGATCTGCGTGATGCGGACTTTGGTGTAGATCTGCCGATGGCCGGTACGGCGACGGAAGTTCTTGCGTCGGTTGTACTTCTGAATGTAGATCTTCTCGCCCATGGCGGGTCCGACGACCTCGGCGGTAACCGATGCTCCCGCGACATTCGGCTGGCCCAGCTTCAAACCTTCATCGCCCGATACCGCCAGCACTCTGTCGAAGGTCAATTGTTCGCCAGGAGGAACTTCACGGAAATTCAGTTCCACTTCCTGGCCTTCTTCCACTCGGTACTGCCGTCCGCCGTCTGCAATAATCGCGTACATGCCCAGTCCTACGAAACGTCGGTGAATGCTATCTTAAATCGTCCCGGTCAATTGCGGGAAAGGCCAGATTGTAGTCGAGTCAGCGGGCCGTGTCGAGTCCCGCGCCAAGAACTTCGCCGGGTTGTAAATCTTTGGCCGCTTTGCGGATAGGGTGCTTGCGAATGTTGGGAGCGATGCAGCAATATCTGACGGACCAATTGACTCAAATCCGAGCCAACGGTTTGTATAAAGTCGAACGCGTCATTTCGACAGCCCAGGACGCGCATATTCGCGTTGGGGATGGAAGGTCCGTCCTGAATATGTGCGCCAATAACTATTTGGGACTCGCCCAGCATCCCGCCGTGATCGAAGCGGCTCGCGGTGCCTTGGACCAATGGGGTTACGGGCTCGCTTCGGTCAGGTTCATCTGCGGGACCCAGACGTTGCACAAGCAGTTGGAGCAGAAACTGAGCGAATTCCTCGGCACCGAAGACACGATTCTGTACAGTTCCTGTTTCGACGCCAACGGAGGCTTGTTCGAAACGCTGCTTGGACCGGAGGATGCCGTTATTTCCGACGAGTTGAATCATGCGAGCATCATTGACGGCGTCCGGCTGTGCAAAGCGACGCGTTATCGCTACAAGAACAATGACATGCCGGATTTGGAAGCCAAACTGCGGGAAGCTTCTGGGGCTCGATTCCGTCTGATCGCGACCGACGGCGTGTTTTCGATGGATGGTTATATCGCGAACTTGCCGGATATCTGTGAATTGGCGGACAAATACGGCGCACTGCTTATGGTGGACGATTCGCATGCCGTGGGATTCATGGGGCGGCGAGGCCGAGGAACACACGAATATCACGGCGTGATGGACCGGGTCGACGTGTTGACGGGGACGCTGGGCAAGGCGCTGGGCGGTGCCAGCGGCGGATATACCAGCGGCCGTCGCGAGGTGATCGAACTGTTGCGGCAGCGTTCGCGACCGTACCTGTTCTCCAACTCGCTGGCGCCGCCTATCGTCGCGGCGTCGATCCAGGCATTGGAGTTGCTGACACAATCCACCGAGTTGCGGGACCGCTTGGAACAGAACACACGCTGGTTCCGCGACGCCATGTCAGGGTCAGGGTTCCAAATTGCACCCGGCGCGCACCCCATCGTGCCGATCATGCTGGGTGATGCCGCTTTGGCGGCTCAGATGGCAGATGCCATGCTGGCCCAAGGCGTCTACGTGATCGGCTTTTCGTATCCCGTCGTTCCGCTCGGGAAAGCTCGCATTCGCACCCAGATTTCCGCGGCTCATTCCCGCGATGATCTGGAATTCGCGATGCGGGCTTTTGCTCGGGTGAAGCTAGAATTAGGATTGTCATCCAGCAACGCATGACTCCCAGAGCTTTCGACGATGGCAGGAACCTCATGAATGATGCATCTGACCGACCGTTACGGCTGTTGGTAATCGGCGCTCATCCGGACGACTGTGAGTATAAAGCCGGCGGATTGGCTGCGCTGTACCGCCAAGCCGGGCACGACGTGTGTTTTGTCAGCGTCACCGACGGCCGGTCGGGCCATCAGACGCGATACGGCCCGGAGTTGGCCGCCATCCGGCGGACAGAAGCCGCCGCGTCCGCGCGCGTCCTGGACTTGGAGTATCGCATCCTGAGCCACCCCGACGGTGCTTTGCAGCCCACGCTCGAAGCTCGCGCGGAGGTTGTTCGGCTGATTCGTGGATACGATCCCGATCTGGTCTTGACGCATCGTCCGAACGATTATCATCCGGACCATCGCCTGACGTCGCAGTTGGTGGGCGATGCGTCGTATCTGCTGACCGTTCCGGCGATTGCGAACGATGTTCCGGCGCTGCGGCGAATGCCAGTCATCATGTACCTGTCCGACGAATTCCAGCGCCCCTATCCGTTTTCGCCGTCGCTGACGATCGATATCGAGCCGGAATTGGAGTTGGTTATCGCCATGCTGGCCTGTCACCGCTCGCAATTCTTTGACTGGTTGCCTTATAATCGCGGCGAATTGGAATGCATGCCGAGCGAACCGGATCAACAGCGGCGGTGGCTGCGGGATTGGTATCTGAGGCTCATCGAGCCGTTGGCGGATCGGTATCGAGAACAGATTGTTGCCCTCTACGGAGAACGGGGGCGGCGGATCAAGTACATTGAAGCGTTCGAGACGTGCGAATACGGCGCTCCGCTGACGCCGGCACTGCGACGAAGACTTTTCCCCTTCTTGCCTGACGAGGGACAACGCGGATGACGGAACAAAAGAAAGACGCCGGAGGGGTGATCAACTGGCCTGCCGCGTTGGACGCCACGGGCGGTGACGAGGCGTTGCTCGTCGACCTCTTGAATATCTTCTTAGAGGAATCAATGACCCTGATGTCGCAGATTCGGCAGGCGATCGAACGGCAAGACTATGTCCTGCTGAATCGTGCAGGGCACACGCTGAAGGGCGGGTTGCGGATTTTCGAATCGTCCGAGGCCATCGAACTCGCCCGGCAGCTGGAGTTCATGGCTCGTGAACTTGCCCAGGATCAAAAAGACGTTGAAAAAGGGAGCAAGGACGCCAGCGTGATTACTCCGGAACGCATCGCGGCGGCGTTCGCTGATGCGCCGCGCGTCATGGCGGAGTTGGAGCCACAACTGGAACGCGTCACTGCCGAGATGAAAGCACGCCTAGGACAGTAGTGCGGTGTTTTCGGCTGCTCGCCATTTCACCACGCCGTCGAGGGCCCGATGCCTGTTTCCATGCTGTACCTGGGTGACACCACCCTGCAAACCGCGGCCGCCTATTTGGCCGGCTTGATTCACCGCGCCGGATGGTCCCTGGACTATGTGCCCAGTCACGTGCCGGCGGCGCCGGAATTATTCGACTTGCCGCGTTCGCTGGTTGTGTTAAGCGACTATTCGGCCAGCCGGTTGGCGCCGTCGCTGCAGCAGCGGCTGGTCCAGTTGGTCGAGTCGGGCGCGGGCCTGCTGATGATCGGCGGCTGGGAGTCCTATCATGGCTGCGGGGGCGACTGGGACGGGACGGCCGTAGCGACGGCCTTACCCGTGGAGATCAGCGACACGGACGACCGAGTCAATTGCGACCAGCCGGCGCTGGTCCGGCGCGTTCACCAACATCCTGCGGCGGCCGGTTTGCCGTGGGATGACCGTCCGCCCGGCATCGGCGGCTTCAATCGTTTTCGGCCCCAGGCGGAGGCCCAAGTGGTTCTGGAAACAGAGCGGTTTCGGGCAACTCGTGAGGGCCAGAACGTACGTTTTGAACTTGCCGGACGCGATCCACTGCTGGTCGTCGGAACGTGGGGCAAAGGCCGAGTGGCGGCGTTGGCGACCGATGTCGCACCCCACTGGGTAGGCGGCATGGTAGATTGGGGACCGAGGCGCGTGGCGGCGCAAGCTCCCGGCGCCGAGGCGGTCGAAGTCGGCGAGTTGTATGCCCAGTTCTTCCTGCAACTGCTGGCCTGGACCGGCGGGGTGGATCTGAAATCTGAAATCTGAAATCTGACCAAACGACTGAAACCAGACCATCCGGCGGCGTATGGGCTTGACGGCGACTGCGACCGAGCGTTGGTTGGGTTGACCGATGAGATCCCTGCCGCATTCCTGTTTGAACGGAGTTCTTAAGATGCAACGTGACGACAAGTATGCTCAATACGGTTTAGTCCGCGATATGCTTGCCGCGACGGCCATTATCGAGCGGTTCGACGCCCATCAAGCCGTGGACACCGCGGGCGCGATCGCCGGCGTGGGGCGGCTGTTGTTGACAGGCGAAGGCTCCAGCCGAATTTTTCCCGCCAAGAGTGCGATCGCGCACGCGCGGCGCTCCGGCGGGAATCTGCAGCTGCACACCGAGGCCGGACGACAGGCGCAGGAGTACGACCTGTCCGACTGGGCCGTGTTCGCCTTGTCCAACTCCGGACGCACCCGCGAGGTCATCGAGTTGTTCTCCATACTGAACGAACGTGGTCATCAGCATTTGTACAGTCTGACGGCTTTTCCGAATTCCAAGCTGGAATCGCTGGCCACGAGAGGTTACGTCCTGGGCTGCGGTGAAGAAGGTGCCGTGGCGGCCACCAAGAGCGTCCTCGAGCAGGCGTTGTTCTATCGGGCGCTGTTGGAAACGGCGGCCGACCGGGCTCAGTTAGCCGGGCGATTGGGGGAACTCAGCCGGCAATTCGACCAGGCGTTGACAACCGCCATCGAGCCGCAGGTGATTGAGGCGATCGCCGGCGCGAGCGTCGTTTATTGGGCCGGGCGCAACGACGGCGTGGCCGAGGAGTTGACGCTGAAGACCAACGAGATCACCCGCAAGACCGCCGATTACCTCGAAGGCACCTACGCGGTGCATGGAATCGAAGAGGTGATGAGCCGCGACCAGGTGGTTATCTGGATCGATCCTTACGAAGGTTCCGAGGAAAAATTCGAAGAAGTGCTGGTCCGCGGTGTGGGGCTGAAAGTGATCGCGATCGCCAGTCGTGCGACGCGATTTCCCACGATCCGGATTCCCGATGCCGGCGACTTGGCTGGATACGTGCAAATGGCCGCCGGCTGGAATATCCTGGTCGAGGTCGGGATTCGTTTGGCGGTCAATCTGGACAAACCGGAACGGGCGCGAAAGGTCGGCAATGAGATCTGAGATCTGAGATTTGAGATATGAGATTTGAGATATGAAATTTGAGATCTGAAATTTGAAATCCCCATGCCCCTCTTTGAACTGATCAACGTGACGCACGATTACGGCCGCGTGCGGGCGTTGCGCGGGGTCTCGTTATCGGTCACAGCCGGCGCAATTGGACTGGTGGGGCAAAACGGCGCCGGCAAATCGACGTTGCTGCAGGTTCTGTTAGGGCTGATTCGGCCGACGCAAGGCGTGGCCCGTGTCCTGGGGCTGGACGTCCGTACGGCCGGCGTCCGAGTGCGCGGCCGAGTCGGGTATATGCCGGAACGCGGAGCGCTGGTGCCCGGCTTGCACGGCGTCGAGTTCGTCGCCTTGGCGGGCCAGCTGTGCGGGATGCCGCGGCGTCAGGCGTTACGGCGGGCGCACGAGGTGCTGTCCTACCTGGGACTGGATGAAGCCCGCTACCGATATTTGGAACAGTATTCGGTCGGCATGAAACAGCGGCTGAAACTGGCGGCGGCTTTGGTTCACGATCCTCAAGTCCTGCTGCTGGACGAACCGACGGCGGGCCTTGATCCGGACGGCCGGACGGCGATGTTGGAGGTGCTGCGAGCCTTGGCCCTGCGTCCGAACCGCTCGCTGATCCTGTCCACGCACTTGTTGAGCGATATCGAGCGAGTGTGCCAATCGGCGGTGATCCTGGACCGTGGCGCCGTCATACGCACGGGCCGCATCGAAGAATTCCGGAAAGCGGCCGCCAAGAGTTTTCGGCTTCGTTGCCACGGTGATGCCACCGAGTTGCTGCGCGGCCTCCAGCGGCAAGGCATCGAGGTCGACGAGGCGGAGGGGAGCGACGCGGCCACGATTCGGCTGCCGGACCCGCTGTCCACCCGGGATGTGTTTGCTGCGTCCCTGCGGCATGGCGTGTTGATCACCGGCTTGGAGCCCGACGAAGAGGATTTCGCCCGAGCGTATGTGCGGATGGTGTCTCGCGATAAGCCGGATTAGCCCGGCGCTTCAGAGCAGGTGCCGAGCCTTGATTTCCAAGTAGCGATTCACCAGCGGCGCGGTCATTTCTTCGGGAAACACGTCCAGCGACAGAACCCCCTGGTGCTGGAGGTCGGTCAACACTTGATGCCGCCACGTCAGAATCTCGGCGGCGGCCGCCGCCCGGTACAGGTCGCGGCCCGCCGGCTGCGGCAGGTTCGCCACGTCGAACAACTGGTGATCGCGGAGCAGAACCCCCAGCGGCAGATGGCGGCCGGCCAGTGTGCTGAGCCACCGTTCGATCCGGTTGGCGTTCACTTCGTCGATCACATTGGTCACCAGGACCACCAGCGACCGCTTCTTGCAGCGCGACGTCAAGTACAGAAAGGCGTCGTCGTAACGGGATTCGACGAGACGTGGAAACCGGTCAAACGAGGCATGCAGGAGACGATTCATCTGGTTCATGCCGCCACGGGGCGGAACGAACGAGTGAATCTCGTCGGAAAAACAAATCAGGCCCACTGCATCGCCCTGGTGCAGGGCGACGTAGCTGAGCATCAGCATGGCGTTCAAGGAATGGTCCAGCAGACTGATCCCGGCCGCTTCGTTGGTCATCATCCGGCCGCAATCCATCAGGAACACGATCCGCTGGCTCTGACTGGCCTGGAAATCCTTCACCGTCAGTTTCGAGCGGCGCGCCGTCGCGCGCCAATCGATGTGCTTGTGGTTATCGTCGAGCGTATAGTCGCGTAACCGCTCGAAGTCGTGATCCAATCCCACGCGGCGCGTCCGCCGCACGCCCATGAGACTCAGCCGGTTCGTCCGCGCCAGAATCGCATATTCGCTCAATTGCTGCATGTCCGGGTAGACGAACAACTGGCTGCGGCAGGGGATGGTCAGAAAACGCTGCCACAGTCCCAGTCCGCTGCGGACGCGAAGGTACACGGCGGCCAGGACGAACGAGCCTCGCCGGCTGGCGGTCAAATCGTAATGCAGCGAGATTCGGCTGCGAGCCGGCAGACGCCGCGCGAACTCGTCCGGCAGAGCCTCGAACTCCTGCGGCACATCGTCGCGAATCCACATTTCCCACGCACGGCCGCTGTGATTCGAGATCGTCAGCGAGACTGCGTGCCGCTTCTTGAGCGACGCGATTCGCACCGCCGAGCGTTCGACGGAAAAAAACCGCTGCTGCGGCAGGGACAGCAAGTCCGCCGCCGCTACCAGGACGATTACCAAGTCGACCACGGCGACCAGCAGAAACGCTTGTGGAAACAGGACCAGCGACAGAGACAACAAGCACGGCGCCAACAGGACGATCGCCAGCGGGCCGTACGGCGCCGCTCGTTTCCAGCGGCCCAAGCCGACCAAGACCGCCAAGATCGCCATCACCAACAGCACGGGCAGCATTCGCAGCTGGGAACTGTAGCTCTCGATCCAGGAAACGGGGTCGGACATGGCAAATCACACAAATCCCACGTGATGATCTCGCTCGCCGGCAGTATAGCCCGGCGGCGGCCGGTGGGCAACTCAGCCTTTCCACACAGCCTCCCAACGCGCCAGTTTTGAACTTGCGCGTCGGGCTAGTGTGACAACTCATTCTTCTACGAGTTACTGTAATTTCACCTACTGGCCAACCGCGGCAGTTCACGCCCCCCCTTGGCAGCATCAACGGCATTTTCCCGTTCATCGGGTTCGGCCAGCGAAGCCCGCTCCGATTTTCAGACCGACGAGCCGTGCCTTTTGATTTCCTCCAGGTCCAGGGCGCCGCGGCGGCCGATCCGGCTGCCGAAGATGCGCAGAGCCCGGATCTCGCCGCGGAACTGGCGGTCGAGGCCGTAGCCGTGCATCGTTTCGTTGAAGTTGCCGATGGCCAGCGGGCCGGGATCGGCGGCTACGGGACCGGCTTGATAAGTGGTCCGGCAATCGAGTTGGATCGCCGCCGGTCCGGGCGTCTCCCGCGGCTCGCTGAAATACCAGCTGACATTGTCCCGCGGCTGCGCGGCATCGTAGCTGACGGCGAAAAACGTCCATCGGCCGGTCTTCAGCTTGCCCGGCGAACTGTCGTCGCGGATCGAATCGGGCCATTGGTTGACCGCCAGACGCAGACGCCCGTCAGCGTGGCATACCAAGTCGATGCCCGAACGATCTTTATTCAAGCAGAACACGATTCGGTTGCCGCCGCTGCCGATCTGCAGACTCTCCGGTTTGACCCAGCCCAAGATCGTGAATGACCGCAAGCCGCACAGTTGGTCGATCACCGCGTCCTCGGCGCGAGCCCAGCCCCACGGGGCGCCGTCGGGGAAATGAAGCGAGCCTGCGGTTCCTCGCCGCGCCGTACCCTGCAGCTTGATCGCCGTCTCGTCCCGCTCGAACCCGGCCCGCACGAGCGGGGCGCCGGCATCATGATCCACGGCGATCTGGACGATGCTCTGCGCCACTCCGCCGTCGGCATCGGTCACCGTGAGGGTGACCGCGTACAATCCGGGCTGCTGAAAAACATGCGTAGCTTCCGGCACGTCGCGGGTCGTTCCGTCGCCGAAATCCCAGTGCGTGCTTGTGCCGCCCGAGCCGGTGAATTTGACTGTCAGCGGCGGCAGGCCCTCGGTCGCCGAGGTGGTGATTTTTGCTTGCGGCCGCAACCGCTCGCCGGCTTGGTACGGCATCAGGCGGAATACCACATCCGAACGCGGCGCATTCAACTGGAAGCGGCCCGCGGGCGCGGTGCCCAGCGGCACCACCGTCATGGCCCACGGATCGATCAAATCCAGCTTGTACGGGCGCTGGCCGGGTAAATCAAGGGACTCGATTCCAGGTTTCTGGCAGTAGACCAAATAGTACGCGCCCGGGTTGGCCAGTACGAAACGGCCCTGATGTTCACCCCGCGGTTCCAACTGGTCGAACGGGGGTGCGTCGGCCATGAATTGCTTCAGCCACGCGATCCGCCGGGGACTTTGGCCGTGCAACACACCGCCTTTGGACCACCACAGCAGATCCTTCGGGTGCTTGTACGTCTCGCCGTGTCCGACGTAGCCGCCGCCCATCGTGCCGATCCAGAATCGACGAACCATTTCCTCAGGCTTCAGGTTGCCCCAGCCCTGGGGGATATCGCCTTCGTAGCCGCATTCGTCGATGACGACCGGCCGCTTGTACTGCTCGCGCCATTCCCCGACGCGATGCACATCGTGACGCTGGATGCTGGAATGCGTCACCCACGGTTGGGCATGATCGTAGAAGCCGCGACAGTTGTGAATGCCGCGCAGACGCTGGTGAGCATCCTCGTTCTGCAGAATCTGGAAAAACCGGTCCCAGTCAGCCAGTTGCTTGTCGCCGCGATGATTGGCCATCGCGCCGGGAGCCATCAGATCGAATTCGTTGGCCAGCGACCACCAGACGTTGCGAAAGGCGCCCACGCGCGCGATGGCATAGCGCAGATAACGGTCGTCGTTGGCGGCGCCCATCTGCGCGAATCCCCAACGGTCGTAGGGATGCCAGAGGATCAAATCCGCCTCGATCCCTAACTGGCTCAAGTCGCCGATCCGCTGTTCCAGCTGGCGCCAGAAGGCTGGATCGGGCCGAGCGAAATCGAACTTGCCGTCGGCTTTCTTGAGGAATGCAAACCGCTCCGGTTCGTTCTGGTTGTAGGTGTAGCTTTTCGGAAACACACAGAAACGGATTTTGTTGAACGGCGAGGCGGCCAGCGTTTCGAGCGTCTGCTGCTGCAGTGCAGGGGGCTGATGCACCCAGGCGTAGCAGGTGGTGCCGAACTGATGATAAGGCGTGCCGTCGGCGTAGCGGAAATAATACGTGCTGAACACTTGCACCGGGCCGTGATTGTCTTTCGACGGCGGACCGGCCGTGAACGAACCCGTCCGGCCGTTCAGTTCCGGGCGGTTGCTCTGCGTCTCGTACCGCCACGCGCCTGGTGCCGGCGGCGAAAAGCGAACTTTGTAGATGCCGTCGCCATCGTAGAAGCCGGCAATCGCAACTCGCCGGCCGGCTTGGTGAAAGGTAACCGCCAGTTCCACGTCGAGATAGGGATTGCCTTCGCGGGGACCGTTCAGCGACGTCTCCCACAGGCCCCATTGTTCGGCTTCGGCGGCCACCGAGCGATTGGACAAGAACATCGAAGCGGCCAAGCACAAGCAGGCGGCTGGCAGGACGGTTCGGAAGACTCTGATCTTCATCAAATGATACTCCGGTTGAACGTTTCGGCGTTGAATTCGGCATGGCGGACGTCCGCGAATATATCACACAGACGGAGAAAAAAAATCGGCTTGCCGGGCTGAACTGCCTCCCAAACGCCTGGTGTTGTTTCGTTCTGTTTTGCCTGGAGGCCCCTCCGGTTCATCCCAGGGGAGTTTCCCCATGCCAGGTCAGGAGTTCTGACAACCCCGGCTCTTTCGACTCTAGACACGTGAGAGCCTGCGTGCTAAACATGAGAACCGTGGCGAACGTAATCCCACCGGCGGGAACATCCGTTGTTCTGTCGAACGAGCGTATGTCCCTCCTACTTCATCCTCGAGAGGAGCTAAGCATGGGCAACTGTAGGCCCCCCACCCGGCGCGAGTTTCTGAAAACGGCCAGTGCGGCGATCGCCGTGCCCTACATCATCACTTCTTCCGCCTTGGGCTCGGAGGACATCCCGCCGGCCAGCGATCGCATCGTGATGGGCGGTATTGGCATCGGCAACATGGGCCGCGGCGATCAAGGCGCGTTCCTAGGCCGCGCGGACGTCCAATACGTAGCGGTCAGCGACGTGCGAAAAGGCGTCTGCGACCAGGCCAAGGCCAAGGTGGACGAGCGGTACCAGAACACCGACTGTCAGGCCTGCAACGACTTCCGCGACCTGCTCGCACGCACGGACATCGACGCGGTGCATATCGCCACGCCCGATCATTGGCACGCAATCATGGTGATCGAGGCTTGTCGCAGCGGAAAGGACGTGTATTGCCAGAAACCGGAGACGCGAACTCTGCGCGAAGGGCCGCTGATGGTCGAGGCCGCGCGGCGCTACTCCCGCGTGGTTTCCGGCGGCAGCCAGCGGGTGTTGGGGGACTACCGGAAAATCGTCGATCCCTGCTGGGGAGGCGAGTTGGGCACGATCAAGGCGATCAACGTCAATGTGGGTCCGCTGTCGCAACCGTGCAATCTGCCGGCGCAGGACGTCCCGCCCGATATGGACTGGGATATGTGGCTCGGCCCGGCTCCCTGGGCCCCCTACAACAAGGCTCGTTGCGACGGGAATTTCGGGACCAGCGGCAACAGCTGGCGATCTTACATCGACTATTCGGGCGGCGGCATGACCGACTGGGGCGCGCATCATTTCGGCGGAGCGACCTTTGCCGCGGACGTCCGGGAATTACAGCCGGAGGAGGTCCTGTACAACGACGAGAACGGCCGCAAGTACTTGACGTACCGCTATCCGAACGGGCGGCTGATCTACCATAACCGTCCCGGCTGGGGCAACCTGCAAGTCGAAGGCACGCCGGGTGAACAGGTAGCCGCCAAACCCGTGCCGTCCTACAAGGGCACCGGCGGGATCTACGGCGATTTCATCGAATGCGTCAAGACGCGCGAGCGGCCGTTCCGCGACATCGAGTTGGCGGTAAACACCGTGATGTTAAGCCATCTGGGCATCGTCGCGTACCGGCTGCAAAGGTCGCTGAAATGGGACGCGGCCGGACAACAGTTCCCCGACGACGAAGAAGCCAATCGCTTTCTCGATTCCGCTCGCCGCGAGCCGTGGCAGCTGTGAACGGAACGATCTCGCGAGTCTTTTTTCTTATGAATTTTCGCCTGAGCACTGGAGTTGAATATGTTGGACCAAGCTTTTGAAGCGTTGAAGACTTATGACTGGGGTGCGGATCCCAAGATTCTGAATCCGATCGACGAGGCCGTGGTGACGACGCGCGACGATGCCGCCGCGCGCCAGGATCTGGAAGCCCGCTTGGTGGCGGTGCTGAACAGCGAGGTATCTCGCGACGCGAAAGATTTCGTCTGCCGCAAGCTCGCCGTGATCGGGACGGCGGCGGCCGTCCCGGCCTTAGCCGAACTGTTGCCCCATCCGGAGCACTCCCACATGGCTCGCTATGCGCTGGAGCGAATCCCCGCGCCGGAAGCGGCCCAGGCGATGCGCGACGCCTTGCCGAAAATCGATAACGTCCTGAAGATCGGCGTGATGGGGTCGCTGGGCGTGCGGCAGGACGCGGCCAGCGTGGCGGCGTTGGCGGCCCTGCTGGGCAACGCGGACGTCACCGTCGCCCGTTCGGCCGTTTTGGCGCTGGGCGCGATTCGCACGCCGGAAGCCGCCCGCGCACTGCGGGAAGGCAAACCGGAAAGCAGCGAGGCGAGGACCGCCGCCATTGACGCCAGCCTGGCATGTGCCGAAGGATTGCTGGCAGCCGGGAAGAAGGCCGACGCGATGGCGGTCTACAAAGGATTCATCGGCGAAGACCAGCCCAAGCACGTTCGGCTGGCCGCGACCCGCGGCATGCTGGCGTGTGCCGGCAAGAGCGACTGAAACGCAATTCGCCTTGGATCGCCCCGGAAATCGTGGAAGGAGGTTCGGCCTTGAAACATACTCACGTACTGCTGTGCGGAACGGTCTGCTTGGCCGTCCTCTTTTCGTTGACTGCGACGTCGCCGGCCCAGGAGGGGAACGGCGACGATCTGGTTCCGCTGGTGATCAATCTGCTGGGAGAAAAAGACAAAGACATGCGAGCCTTGGGCCTGGAGCAAGTCCGCACGGAAGCGAAAGGGCCGGCGGCCACTCGGCAATTCGCGGCGCAATTGCCGAGCTTGCCCGCGGAAGTTCAAGCCGCCTTGCTCCGCGCGCTGGCCGACCGCGGAGACCCGGCCGCCCGGCCCGCGGTCGTCGACTTGTTCGCCGCCGGTCCCGACGCGGCGGTGCGGCTGGCGGCCATCGAGGCGTTGGGCTCTCTCGGCGACCCAGACGATGCGAGGTTGTTGCTGCGACTGTTGGCCGAAGGGGCGCCGGCCGAGCAAGCCGCTGCGCGAACCGCCTTGACGCGTTTGCCCGGCGAATCGGTTTCAACCGCGGTGGCGGCGGAAATGAGCCGGGCCGGCGCGGCCCAGCGCGTGACGCTGATCGGTATCCTGGTCAGCCGCCGAGCATTTGCCACGGCCGCTGAGATCCTGCCCGCCGCCGTGGACGCCGATGCGTCGGTACGATCCGCGGCGATGGCGGCGCTGGGAGAACTAGGCGGCCCGGAGCACGTCCCAGGCATGGTTCGCGGCATCCTTGTCGCCGAAGCCAGCCGCGAACGCGAAGCGGCCGAAAAGGCGGTGATGGCCGTCTGCCGCCGAATCAGCAATCCAGCGCAGCAGGCCGCACCGTTGTTGGCGGCCATGCAATCCTTGAACGAAGCCGAACGCAGGTCCGTCTTGCCGGCATTGGGACGCGTAGGTGGACCCGCCGCATTGAAGATCGTAAAAGCCGCCATCGCCGCTTCGGATCCCGCGCTGCACGAAGCGGGGCTCCGCGCCTTGTGCAACTGGCCGGATGCTTCGGTCGCCGCCGAGTTGACGGAGCGGGTGCAATCGGACGAGCATCCCGCCGATCGTACTGCGGCGCTGCGGGCGTTGATTCGTGTCGCGCCGCTGCCGGACGGCCGTTCCGATGCCGAGAAGTTGGACTTGCTGACGTCGGCCCTGGCACTATGCACACGGGACACCGAGCGGAATCTGACGCTGCAACGTGCGGCTGCCATCCGGACCGTCGAGACGCTCCGTTTCCTGACACCCTATCTCGATCGACCGGCGTATGCTCAGCACGCGTGTCAGGCCGTGGTGGAACTGGCCCATCACCGCGACCTCCGCGAGCCGAACAAAGCGGAATTCGATCGGGTCCTGGACAAAGTGATTCAGATCAGCAAAGACGCCACCGTCGTCGACCGGGCCCAGCGCTATAAGAAAGGCCAGACTTGGGTTCGCCCCACCATGCCCCAGTAGTGTCTGGAAACGCCGTGCAGCCGACGGAGCGGCAGATTCCCGAGCGGGTGTAGCTCGTCGCGCTAGTCCCTCCGCAGCTGTTACGTCAAGCTTGAAAGAGCAACAGGAATAAGGAAAGCTTCATGAGAAGTTCAGCAAGCAATCGTGTACGCGAGCAGGCGTGGCTGGCTCGTGCTTCGATATTCGCCATGCTCGCGGGTTTGGCGTCGAGCTGCCTGAATGAAGCGGCGCAGCCGTCCGGGGGCGGACGGCTTGAGCGGCTGAAAGTCTCGGAGAACAAACGCTTCCTGGTCCATGAGGATGGGACGCCGTTTTTCTGGCTCGGGGACACGGCGTGGGAGTTGTTTCATCGGCTGAACCGCGAACAGGCCGATCGATATCTCCAAAACCGCGCGGCCAACGGCTATACGGTGATTCAGGCCGTGGCCATTGCCGAGTTGGACGGGCATCGAGATCCGAACCCCTACGGCCATCTGCCACTGGTCGATCAGGATCCCGCTCGCCCCGCCGTCGCGGACGGTCCCGGCAACGACTACTGGGATCACGTGGACTATATCGTGGACAAGGCCAACTCCCTCGGCCTGTACATCGGTTTTCTGCCGACGTGGGGGCGCTATTGGCATGACGAGGTGCGCGACGGCAAACCGCTGTTCACGGTTCAAAACGCCGAGTCGTTCGGACAGTGGCTTGGGCGCCGCTATCGGGACAAGCGTCTGATCTGGATTCTGGGCGGCGACCGCACGATCGAAAATGAACAGCAGAAGGAGATCGTACGCGCGATGGCCCGCGGCATTCGCAAAGGCGACGGCGGCGAGCATCTGCAAACGTTCCATCCTCGCGGCGGTCAGGGCTCGGCCCAGGTTTTCCACGGCGACGACTGGCTCGACTTTAACATGCGTCAGAACGGACACAACGTGCAGTTCCACGAAGGTTATCAAAATACGCGGGTGGACTATGATCGCACGCCGGTCAAGCCCGTCGTGGATGGTGAGCCGATCTACGAGGATCATCCGGTCTCGTTTCGGGCGAAGGAATTGGGCCATTCCATCGCCTCCGACGTCCGCCGGCCACTCTATTGGAATCTGTTCACCGGGGCCTTTGGCCACACCTACGGCCATCACTCGGTCTGGCAGATGTGGCAACCGGGCCGCAACCCGATCAACAATCCCCTGATGCCCTGGTTTCAGGCCATCGATCAGCCGGGCGCCCGGCAGATGCAGTACGGCCGCTGGCTGATGGAGTCGCGTCCGTTTCTGTCGCGGGTGCCCGATGATTCGATCGTGGTCACGCATCGCTCGGACAACGAGCCCGCGGCCGCACAGGCGTCGCCCAACGGCCAGCCGGCGTTATCGTCGCCGGGAGGCCATACGGCGACCGATCTGATCGTCCCAACCTCCGTCCCCGGCACGGGCCGCTACCGGTTCGTCGCCACCCGCGACGCGAAGGGCTCGTACGCGATGGTCTATGCACCGGTGGGGCGCAGCTTTCGCGTGCGGATGAAGACGATTTCCGGCCCGCGCGTGACGGCGTGGTGGTACAATCCTCGCAATGGCCAGGCGACGGCCATCGGCACATTCGAGAACCGGGGCGAGCAGGTTTTTTCACCGCCCGACCACGGCGAAATGCTCGACTGGGTCCTCGTGCTCGACGATGCGGCGAAGCTGTTCCCCGCCCCTGGTACCAGAAAATAGTTTCTTGGCTGACGATCTCGCTGGCGAGCGGCGAGGATCACGGGGACTCGAATTCGGGTCCGCTGCCCGAGCCCCTATATCTCAATCGTTTTTTCAGACCTGTCTTCGGGATGCGCTCGGGCGGGCTACGCCACGTGGGCGCGCAGTCGGACGCCGAGTGCGCGGGCCACCTTGAGCACCGTGGCGAAGCTCGGGTTGCCGCCCTCGCTAAGTGCCTTGTAGAGGCTTTCGCGGCTTAGGCCAGCATCGCGTGCAACCTGTGTCATGCCGCGCGCACGAGCGATATCACCGAGCGCGCGAGCGATGCCCGCCGCATCGTCGGGAGCCTCTTCAAACCACGCATCAAGGGCGATTGGGTCGACTTGTCGCCTCCGGCAAGCAGCACGATCAACTCGTCCCGGCGCTCGGTGTAGTAGACCCGATAGCCAGGGCCGTGGTCGATCTTCAACTCGCAAACGCCGTCGGTGAGAACCCGATACGTTCCAGGATTCCAGCGCAGATCATTCGGGTCGCGTCGCGGTCCAGCCGTCCTGATAGGCCCGGGAGCGGAACAGGAAATCGATCAGGTTGCCTTCATGCGGCTGCAGCCAGTTCAGCTTCGTCGTCGGGATGGGGCCGACGTTCAATCGGTCAATGTGCGTGGCGTCGGTGGCGGCGCGGATCAGTTCGTTTTTTTTTGTGATCACCGTTCCCACCAGCGTCGTGCCGATCTTGACCAGCATTTCGCGCTCCGGACACTTGACGACCGCCGCAAACGGAAACATGAATTCCTTCTTGGCGATCTCGCAATCCGGCGTCGCGCAATGCACGATCGTCGGCCGCAGATAGGCGCAGCGTTCTCGTTCGACCAGCCGCGGGCCGAAACGTTCGGTCGTGTGGGTGACGCCCCCGGCCTGCAAATCCGACTCGATCATCCGCCAAGTTCCCTGCGCTGCGTTCGGAACGGTGAACGCCGCCAAACCGGCTTGCGGATCTTCCGGCGGCAGGGGTTCGATCGGTCCCAAACGTTCGGCCAGCGCGGCGGCGATCGCTTGCGTGTGCCGCGAAGCCCAGATACTCGAACAATTGATACAGCTGCGGCCGCCGTTCAGGTAGATGCTGTCGAGCATCAGATCCAGGTACTGCTCCCAATCGTCGACCACGTCGTCGCCGAACAAGATTTTCGCGAACCCGGGGCCATGCACTTGGACGCGCGGATTGCCTTGATATTGTTCCACCGTTTGAGCGCTGCCGAACATCATCGCCCGCGGACAGGCGGACAACACCGCGCCGCCGGCATCGTGTCCGCCCGGGTACAGCGAAAACGCTTGGGCCGGAATTCCGGCGGCGACCATCGCCGCGATGATTCGATACGGAGTCCACGGCTCCTGCGAACCGGGTTTGAGGACCAGGCCGAACTGCAACGGCACGGCGGGTAGCCACAGGGTATGCACGCCGGGCGAGTTGGACGGCAGCACGGCGCCCAGCACGGAGGTCTGGGCCTGATAGCTGACGATCACGCCGCGGCCTTCCTGGCCCCAGCCGCGCGTGAGAATCTCCAGCGGCAGGCCGCGGGTCAAGCAGTCCAGGATCTGACGCATGTTGCGCAATACAAATGCGTTCTTCGCGATGTTTGCTCGGCACATCTGCTCGGGCAGGCCGGTGCTGGCCGACTGTTGGCGGACAAACTCGTCCGGGGACTGCGTGCCGTCGCCCATCGGCAAGGTGCCCGTCTCGTACAGGTCGGCGGCCTGAGCCACGCGCTGGATCAGTTCGTCGCACGGGATCTGCCGCAGGATGTCGCGAGCGTGAACGGCGCGGCGCATGTCCCGCTGGACGATGCCGCCGTTGGCTTGGCTGAGACGTGCCATCGGCTCGCCGGTGAGGAAGTGTTGGATCTCGTCGACTTCCAAGGACTCGTAGGGCTGTCCCCAACGGATGACTGGGATGTTGAGCATGAAGGTCGTCTCCTGGTTAATAGACGCCGACCGTGGTATCACCGGCCAAGCCGTGAAACGGACGCACGCCGCTAACGCCGTCCCACGGATATTTTTCGTACGGTGCTTCGCGCTCGCCTTCGTCGCGTTCCAGGAATCCCGGCACGAAGAACTCCTTGGTCAGAGTGGTCAACCGCACGCGGCCGGTTTGGCCGTAATCCACGACTCGATCGGGATCGTCGAAATCGACCACCTCGATCGCCGCCCGCGGTTGCGGTGCATAGTAGGAGATCTTGTAGCCTTCCGCCGCCGTGACCGGCTTGCTGCAAGCCAAGCCCATCAGCGTGTTGCCGTAGGTGGGCGTCATGTACACGCCGCTGACCTCGGGAGGGCCGCCGAAATACTCTTCGATACAGAACCGGGTCCATTGCGGAGTGAATTCCGTGCCGCCGGAAAAGATCCCAGTGATGCCGGCCTCCGGAATGGTCGTCCCCCGCTCCTCCAAGGCCGCCGCAAGCGCTTCGAGCAGTTTAGGCGTTGCGAACAGGCACTTGATGTCATGCCCGGCGGTCAGGACCGTCACGGCCTGGTCGATGCAGTGCCGCTTGTAGGCTTCCAAATGTTCCATCCAGCCTTTCTTGATCAACTTGATGACCCACCGCGGATCCAAGTCGATACAGAAGCAGATCCCGCCGCGGTACTGGCAAAGGTGTTCCACGGCCAATCGCAGCCGCCGCGGTCCGGAGGGTCCCAGCATCAGCCAATTCGCGCCGCGGGGGAAATACGCATCGGGCAGCGTGTGGCTGAACATCTCGTAGTCGATCCGAAAATCGTCGATCACAACGCGGCTCTTGGGGATTCCCGTCGTGCCGCCGGTCTCGAAGACGTAGGTGGGCTTGTCCTGATACGCCTTGGGCACCCAGCGCCGGACCGGACCGCCTCGCAGCCACTCGTCCTCGAACGGCGGAAACTTCCGCAGGTCTGCAAAGCCGGTCACGTCCCGCAAGGGATCGAATTTCAGCTCGGATTTCTTCTGCAGCCAGAACGGACAGCCCGTGGATTCGTGGAAATGCCAAGCCATCATTTCCACGACGTGCGCATCGAGTCGTTCCTTGGCTTCTGCGGTCAACTTGCCCATGTCTGCGGCCATCGAGCGTCTCCCGTCATGAGGAATCATCGCGTGGGAACGTTCAGATTACCGCAGCCCCGCCCGAAACTCAACGGGAGTTTAACGGCAAGCCGCGATGGTCGCCCATAATCGGCAGCAGCAGGACTTCCGCACCGTTGAGGCCGACCATGCGCGACGACTCCGCCGCCGAACTGTCCATGCAGATGTTACAGCCGATTCGCTCGATCTCAGTGTCGAACACGGGAAAGCCGTCGGCAAAAGGGTTTCCGTTTCATTTAGCCAGCACATGTGGTCGCATGGCGGCCCGACGACCCGAATTTGCCGAAGACCGTGCCTGCTGGTAAGCCACCGCCATTCCGAGGATAATGGGGGCACAGTCTGATTGCAGAAATGACGCTATGCATCTGTTCGGAGGTCCTGGCAATGCGTCGAATCGACCTTATCACTACCGCGGGCCTTCTCCTGCTTACTATGACCTTCCAGATGGGATGCTCGGTCGAAAAGGTGAGTACCGACGCGTCGTCGACGGTAGCGGTTTATGCGCCCGAGAGATGGCTCGATTTCAGCATGGCCGCTCCCGATCCTGTAGCCGTTCGTCCAGACGGGCAGCGAGTCGTGGTCGAGGCTGGCTGCGAGACGATCGTCTACGACCTGGCGCCGCTCAAGAGAGTGCATGCCTGGACAGAACGCTTCTCGTCGGTCCAGTACAGCCGAGACGGGCGATTCCTCCTCACCGTCCGCGGCGACGAAGTTGCCGTCTGGAACGCCGAGACTTTTGCGGAAGCGCGACGCTTCACCGGTCAGAGGCCCCGGTGGGATGAGCCGAACTACCGCTCCTAGACCATGCGGGAATGTGTCTCAGGGACGTGACCACTAACGACATTGCGTGGGCGTTTCGGATTGAGTCGCGGCGGCGTTTTGATGCTGCAGTGAGTCCCCGTCTGGACCGCGTTGTCGTTTCGCAACAGTTTGATCCAGATGTACCCTCGCCCGCGCGACTGATCCTGATGGAGACCGCGCGGCCGTATGGACCGCGGATCTTCGAGCGTTACGCGTCGGCCGTCTGTTTTCATCCCAGCGGCACTCGATTCCTTGCGGCGTCTGCCGAGGCAATCGACGAGTTCGACGCCGCGACAGGCGAGGCAGTCCGCACGCTCTGGTCGACGCCGGGACGCACGCTGGATCTTATGTACAGCCCGGATGGCAACAAGGTTCTCGCCTGCGGCGTCGTGGGCCACCGGGACGCGCGGGAACCGGTGGACGCCGGCGACGAGGGCTGGACGATGATCTGGGATGCCCGGAAGAACCAGACGACCGTCTTGGAGGGACATACCGCACCCGTGATGACCGCCGCCTTCGGCCCCGGCGGCTTGCGGTGCGTCACCGGTTCGCTCGACAAGACGCTTCGGCTCTGGGATGCGGAATCGGGCGGCGAACTGCACACCTTTCGGGGGCATCTTGGCGGCGTCAACCGCGTCGCCTACAGCCCGCGCGGCGACCGTATTCTCAGCGCTGCACAGGATGGCGCGGCGTTCTGGAATGTGGCGAGATTCGCCGTCCCCCCGGTGGAACCCCTCCCGCTCGCTGCGTCCTTCAGCATTGTAGAATCGGTCAATGACGATCCAGGACATGACTCGATAAGTAAGCCGAGCGGTGCCCTACTGCCGGTCCCGCCGGGGTATCGTCCCCGTTCGATACCCACCACTCTTGAAGGGCCATCTGCGGTCGTCCGCATCGGCAAGCCGAACCCGCGTGATGTGCCCGAGTCGCTCGGTCGTTGGCTGTCGAAAGCCAAGACGACGGAATCCCGCGAGGCACCGCCACCTCGCCCCAAAGGACCGCAACCGAATCCTTGGTACCAACTCTGTGGCGCAAGCCGCGATGGCCGCCGCAAGATCTATGATTGTTCGCTGCACGAGAAAATCGTCCTTCGCGACAATAAAGGCAAGGATCTGCGGACATGGGAAAGACCACCTCACACCGGCCAGGTCGCGATTTCGCCATCCGGTGCAGAGGTAGTCATCGCTCATTTTATCGGTTCGCCCGAACGCGCGACGTACGTGGTCACCGTTTACGATGCAGACTCCGGGCTGCCAAAGCATGAGTTTCAAAACGAGTGCGAACGGTTTTCAGGCTGGTTTGCGATCGATCCAAAAGAGCGCGCTATCATGATGAGCGGGCCCGGAGGCTCGACGATCTTGCGCGATTACGAAACCGGAAAGCAAATTGCCCCCGTCGGAAAAGGCGAAACCGGCCTCCACGGAGGCGCGGCATTCAGCCCAGAAGGTTATTACGTCGTCACGACAAAGCTGGCCAGCCCGACGATAATGCTATACGACCCAACTGAGCTGACGCACGTGCAGACGCTGTCGAATCACTTCCCCGTCCGCTGGTTCAAGTTCAGCCCTGACGAAACGCACTTGCTGGTTGCGCAGATGTTCGTTCACAAAGGCCTCGACCTGTTTACGATGTGGGACACGGCCTCCGGTCGCCGGCTCTGGAGCTGCTGCGGTCCGAGCGGCTGAGGAGCGGAATTTTTCGCCGGACGGCCGCAGGTTCCTGATCTACAACAGCAACTGGCATCTCTCCACGCTCTGGGACGCAGAAGCTGGCGAGGTGCTCTGCGCCGTGATCGGGCCGAGCAGTCTTTCGGATAACCGCCCCGTTCTCGGCGACGACGGCGAGTCGCTTTATCTTGGCACGCCCGACGGGCCGCGGCTCTGGCCAAGGGATTGACCGGAGTCGTTGAACAAGGTTCCTCGTGTTCAGGGGGCAAGGAACGGGAATCGGCGGTGCTTGCCCAGCGGCGAAAAACTACGGTTTTCAAGAAGGGAACTTCAGCTTAGACCGCGTCCGCAAACCGATGCGTTGGGTTCGGGCGGCCCGGCCGGAAGCTCTGCGTCTGGCGAAATTCCGCGCGGGCTCCCAGCGATTGGCATGTGGCCTGAACCGCGGCCTGGACGTGCTGCGTGAGAAGCTGCGGATCGAGGGCCACGCGGGCGTTCACAATCACGTCGGCTTCGCGCGTGTGGCAGTGGGACGCGAGAGAAAGCACGGCTGGCGTGTCGCTGCTGACCAGGTTGGCCACGCCGTGACGGCCGTCCCAGAATCCAATGGTCTTCAAATGCGCCGGTTCGGCCCCGGCGGTTGCCAAGGACCGCTGCAACTGCTGGACGATGCCCAAGGTCACTTGATCGAGCGAGAACGGGGCGTCGGCCGTAATCCGCAGACGGCTGTTGAGCCAGCCGAGTTCGGCTTCGCCTTCGGCATAGACGTCGTAATCGAGATCGAGAATCCGGCGGCCAAAGCAGCCCTGCAAATCCAGGATTTCGAGCAACGCCTCGAAGCCGGCGCCCGTCCGAGCCGACATGCGCACCAGCGGCACCCCGGGACGTTCGGCCTCGATCAGTTCGGCCAGTTCCTGGACCTGGTCTGAAGTCAGTTCGTCGAGGCGGTTGAGGATGACGAAATCCGCCTCTTCTAGCTGCTTCTTGAAGATATACGCGGCGTTGGGCGAAAAACCCGAGCGCGGTTCGTTCCGCAGGATCCGCCGCCCATGACTGGGCTTCAAGATTACTCCGTACGGCGCGACCTGGAAGCGGTCCTGGTACAGGCGCCGCAACGGCTGGACGACGGTGGCCACGATGTCCGTACAGCTACCCACGGGTTCGCCCAGAATGACATCGGGTCGCCGGTGCGATTCCAGCTGTTCGATTGCGGCGGCCAAACCGTTGAAATCGCAGCAAAAGCAGGACCCGGCCACCTCGCCGACGTCGAACCCCGCCGCGCGCAACGCGTGCGTGTCCACCAGGTCGGTCGCTTGATCGTTCGTGACGACTCCCACGTTGAGGCCCCGTTCGCGATACGCTTGGCCCAGGCGGGCGATCGTCGTGGTCTTGCCCGCGCCCAAGAAGCCGCCGATCAAAATGAAACGCATTGCCGGCATGGTTTACCTCGAAACCCCTTCAAATTTGCTTCAAGTGCCTGGCGAACCACTCGCGCGTTCGCCGCCACATCTCCGGCGACAGGACGTGCCCGGCGCCGTCCTCGATCCATGAACTGAACTGCTCGGCCGCGCCCGCCTCGTGATAAGCCCGCGCAATCCGTTGGACGCCCTCGCGAACTTCCTGAATCGGACTGCCACCGTCGAGTTCGCCGAAATTCAAATGCAGGGCCCGCGGCGCAATCAGAGCGGCGATGTCCGGGGTGTCGCCGTGGGCGAACAAGCCGGGAATGAAATTCGGAAAGCAGTGCAAAAGATGCGTGCGGTGGATCGCGGCATATGTGGGCAAGCAGCAATTGCCGACCAGGCATTTCAGCCGAGGCTCCCAGGGACCGACCAGCCACGTGTGCGTCGAGCCCATCGAGTGGCCGTAACAGCCGATCCGCTCCCGGTCGACTTCCGGGCGCTGGCACACATAGTCGATGGCCCGCCGCATATCCAAGATATTCTTCCAAGCCATGCACTTGCCCGCCACGACGTATCGCAAGAACTCGAATCGCTCGAAGTTCCCGCCCCGCAACTGCGGATTCTGCCGCTCTTCGAAACACAGGGCGTCGGGGCACAGCACCACGTAGCCCTCGCGGGCCAGGGCGACGCCCGTGTGATGCATCGGATTACCGGCCAGTCCCGCCGGTTCACTCTTGCCCAAATGCCATTCGCCGTTGTGCTGGTGCCAGATCGCCACCGCCGGCGCGGGATGATCGGCGTTCGCGCCGTCCGGAACCAGCAGCATCGCCGGCACGCGATCGCCCGGCTCGGTTTCGTAAGACACCGATTCGATGCGATAGCCGTCTTGGGGGATCGTCTCCCGCAGCACGGGTTGCAACTCGCACGGCTCCGGCCACGGCCCGCCCAGACACTCCAGCAGTTTCGCTCGAAAATCCTTGGCGGACATCGCTTCTCTCCTCGTTGTTTCCTGAGCGATTTTCTGGGCGGCGGTGCCGGCCCCCGCTTCGCCCGCCAGAACCAGCGCTGCGCCGGCGGCCGATTGCACGAGAAAATCCCGGCGGCCCAACCCTTCCGGCATCGTCGGCTCGTAAATATTCATCGGTGTTGCTCCTTGTTTTTTCCCACGCCGCAATTTTAACGCCGAAATGCAGCCCACGGCAACCGTGCCAGCAAAGGTTAGGCGGAAGTTCCTTTTCGGAAAGACGCAGTCTTGTGGTGTTTTTTGCCGTTTGCCCTCGAATCGAGTGCGTTAGTTCCGACTACACCGTGATGGGCTGGAGGCCCTGGCCGAGGTCTGCCACCGCGAGGTCTGGCTCCGAGAACTTTCCCGAAAGGGGCCTAATTGACAGCAACCCATAGAATCCGATAATGAACTCCGCTTTCGTGCCGTGATAGTCCCCTCCCATGAGCGAGGAATTGACTATGCCCGCCGCAAAGGCAGCAGTGTTCTGACGATCGATAAATTGTCGGAATCCCTGAAAATCTCGGAATCTTCGGCAAAAACTCGAAGTCCCCACCGGGCGCCACCTGTACGTGATCCTTGGGACCTACGGCCGGCTGGAGCGATACGAGCGGGTGGACTTCCGCGAAGCCCGGTCCCAAACCGGGCAACGCCTTGCCGATCCGGTCAACATCAACCAGCAACTGCTGGAACGTATCCCGGACGAAGAACTCAAGCGGATGGTTCAGACGGAGGCCAGCCGGATCGAGAGCGTCAAGGATCCCGGCAGCGATGTGGATCTGCTTGACTGGCTGCGGCAATGCCGGCGTGCCGGGCTCTACGAGCAGGGCAAGGCGATCTACTAAAAAAAGGGGGGGTCTGAACCTAACCAACCTGAGCGAAAAAGAGCAGATCGAGGCGGACGGCGACTACCGCATCTGTGTCCGCCGGGGCGGCAGCGAGGCTTTCAAACCGAAGAAGCGGCAGCGTAAAATGAAGATGGACAAACCGGAGGAAGACGAACCATGAGCCTGACGATTCAAGCCATCTACGAGAACGGGGTGTTTCGGCCGACAGAATCCGTTGACTTGCCCGATCCCTGTCGAGTCGAAGTCGATGTGCGTCCCATGCCGGAGCAGACGGAGATACCGACACTGGATGATGTCTATGCCATTCTCGGCCGATGACATTCATCGGGCGAGCATGATCTCGCCGAACGCCACAACGAGCATCAACCATGAATACGGTTTTCCTCGATACCGTTGGGCTGGTCGCCAACTGGGATACAGACGATCAATGGCACACGGCAGCCGAGCGAGCGTATCGCCGGCTGATTGAGCAGCGTCGCACGTTGGTGACAACCAGTTTTGTTCTCTTAGAATGTGGCAATACATCCGCTCGGCGCTCGTTTCGCAGCGTGGATTTTCGAGCATCCCATTGATGTCGGAGACGCCCTCGGTGGCCGGCGCGTCGTGGGATCGGCGTCTGTTGTATCGCCTTTTCGAGTGCTGGGTTCGCCTGCTCCGAAAGAAGAACTGGGACGATTTGGACCGGGTTCGCGAGATCGTTGCCGGGCTCCGCGAAGATCAAAGACAATTTGAAGAAAGCGTGCTGAATAACGGCAATACAGCCCAAGATCGGGCCATGGCATTTCGCTTGATCGCCTTGTACCACTGGGCAAAGGCAACGGAATTGCTGGCCGTCTACATGATGCAAGGTACCCCAGCGGGCGTAGCCGTCGAGTTGGATAAGGGGTCCGTATCCGCTGATAGTCGCCGTGTTCGGAACAAATGAACAAGCTTTCCAGGCCTGCGGCGAGTTTCTTGCATGCGACAAATTCTGTCATAGTAGGAAGTCCTTCTGGAACGGTGGTGGCGAACGCAGCACGCGCTGGTGCTCGATATTGCACTCCGAGCAAAACTGTTGCCAGACACCGACCGGACCATTTATCGGAGCTGTGATGTCCTGCGGCACGTACGCTTCCTTATGGCTCGCCCTGGGGAGGGAGCAGGCATGGCGCTGATCGTGTTCCGCGGCAAGCCCGGCGAAGAGTTGGGAGAAGGGCGAGGAGGTGCTTCGCAAGGAGTCGGATATTATCAAAGATATCCACCACCCGAACATCGTTCGCGTCCACGGTTTTCACAACATCAGCGAACTCTTCGTGATCGAGATGGAGTTTGTCGACGGATACGACCTCGCGAAGGTACTCGACAACGTCAGTACACAGGCGCCATTGACGTTCGAGCGGATGCTTGAGTGGACGCTCCAAATCCTCGACGGCCTTGCTGCGGTTCATGCAGCAAACATCTCGCACAACGATCTGAAGCCACAGAACATCCTCGTCGACAAGGCATCGGGGGTGGCGAAGATCACCGACTTTGGGTCGAGCCGGAGGCTCGAGGATGTATGGGTCTGGACCAAGCGTCATGGCACGGAGGCTTACATGGCGCCCGAGGCGGCGCTGGAGGGCAAACGAGGCCGCGATGTCAGCGATATCTACTCCATCGGTGTCCTCCTGTACGAGATGGCCACGGGACGACTGCCCTACTCCAGCCCGCATCAACTCCTGACCGGTGTCCAGATCGCCAAGCCCCGCGAGATCAACCGCGACGTCCCGGCCGCACTCGAGGAAGTGATTCTCCGCGCCATGTCGCGGCGTCCGGCGAGTCGCTTTCCGAACTGCGGATCAATGCGCGCGGCTGTTCAGGCGTGCTTGGAGCAGCTACGGGCTGAGGCTGTGGCCGCAGCGATGCCGGTCCGCTCGGAACCGAGCCAGCTTGGGTTCCGGCCACCCTCGTCCAGTCCTCTCTACTACCTCGAGCTTGCCAAGCAGCGTCTGACGGAGGGTGATGCGCAAGGCGCCCTCGAGGCAGCGGAAGCGGCTGTGGATCGGAGCGACGGTCATCCGCAGTACCTGCGCATGCTGGGCGGCATCTGCATTCGTCTGGGCTACCACCGGAAGGCCGCCGAAGCCTATGAGCAACTGCTCGCAGCCTTCGATCGCGGCTACCCCGCAGAGGCGCATCAGCGTGGCGAGGTGCTCGAACGTCTCGGCCATTTGTACATCAGCCTGCAGCGATACGGTGAAGCCGTTGCGATCTACGAGCGTCTTGTGAACACCGTCGACCGGCCATACTCCCGGTTCCGACTGGCGGTCGCCTCTTCGAACTAGGCCCGTTCGCTGTCCCCCTGTGTGGCCGCGGCCATGACGGTCCAAATGGCGCTGTGCGTGTTTTTGGGGCTGATTGGACATGTCCGAACAGTGCTGCGGTTCCGAGACCGGGTTTGTGGTCAGCAGATGAACGCTAGATGCAGGCCAATTGACGGGAACTGTCAAAATTTGATAATCGAACCCGTCTTCGTGTGATGACGGTCCCTGCCCTTAAGGGAGGAATTGATCGTCTTCTGGTGAAAGAGCGGCATTAGATGTAAACGGAGTGGCGTTTATGCTGTAGGAGGGATTGCCGATTCGGAACGAATGCACGGACGGAGTGGCAATCCGTCCGGGGACTCGACTTTCGCTGCAATTCCCGTTCCTTTGCCGTTGGTCCGGTTGTCTCATCAGCCGGATTCGGCCTATAATCCCGCTTTGCGTGTTCGGACACCCTCGCCGCAGCGCGGGATCGGCCGAGCGATACCAATGAGCACTCAAGGAGTAGGACCGTGGCAGCCGGCAAGTACCTGTTTACCAGTGAATCCGTCAGTATGGGGCATCCCGACAAGCTCGCCGATCAGATTTCGGACGGCATTCTCGACGCCTTGATCGAGCAGGACCCGTACAGCCGGGTGGCATGTGAAACGCTGGTCACGACCGGCGTCGCCATCGTGGCTGGAGAAATCACGAGCAAAGGCGTCGTGGATTATACCAAAGTCGTCCGCGACGTAATTCGTAGCGTGGGCTACACGGATGATCACATGGGGATCTGTGCCGACACGTGTTCCGTCCTGCTGGCGCTGGACAAACAGAGTCCGGACATCGCGATGGGAGTCGACGAAAATGCGGAAAAAGGCAAAGAGATCGGCGCGGGCGACCAAGGGCTGATGTTCGGATACGCCTGTGATGATACGCCCGAGTTGATGCCGCTGCCGATCGCGCTGGCGCATCGGATCCTGAACCGCCTCACGGAGGCCCGCTTCAACTCGGAAGCCGGCTGGCTGCGCCCCGACAGCAAGAGTCAGGTCACTGTCGAGTACGACGGGAACAGGCCGGTCCGCATCGATACGGTCGTGGTTTCGACGCAACATAGCCCGGACGTTTCGAACCAGGAGATCCGCGAGTTCATTATCGAACACGTCATCAAGCCGATCCTGCCCGCCGACTTGGCCCTCGGAGAGATCAAGTACCACATCAACCCGACGGGCCGGTTTGTCGTCGGCGGACCGCACGGCGACTGCGGCTTGACCGGGCGAAAGATCATCGTCGACACCTACGGCGGGTGGGGGCGGCACGGTGGCGGGGCGTTCAGCGGTAAAGATCCGACCAAGGTGGACCGCAGCGCCGCGTACATGGCCCGGCACATCGCCAAGAACGTCGTCGCCGCCGGTTTGGCGCACCGCTGCGAACTGCAGCTCTCGTACGCGATCGGCGTGACGGAGCCGATCAGCGTTCACGTCGACACACAAGGCACGGGCAAAATCGATGACGAGGCGATCTGCAAACTGATCTGCCGGTTGTTTCCGTTGACGCCCAGCGGCATTATCAAGTACCTGGACCTTCGCCGCCCGATCTTCCGCAAGACCGCGGCTGGCGGGCATTTTGGCCGTAGCGAACCGGAATTCAGTTGGGAGAGTACCCACCGCGCGGCCGAATTAGCCGCCGCGGCGCGAGAGTGAGATTTGCATGTCGAACACCATCGGGCCGGGAACGGCCCGGCCGGTCCCGGGCGTTTCCGCCGCTTACCAGCCGAGCTGCCGCGCGCGCCGGTCCGGCGGTCAGCCGATCCGCCAGCTGATGGCATGCGCGCTGGAAAACCCCGACCTGATCTCGCTGGCCGTCGGCCTGGTCGATCCCGAGACGCTGCCGACGACCGCTGCGCGTGACGCCTTGGCGGCCTTGTTGCAGGATCCGCGGGCCGCCCGCGCGGCGCTGCAGTACGGGACCACGCCGGGCCATCCGCCGCTGCGAGAATGGCTCCTGCAACGCACCGCGGTACTCGATTCGTCGGGGCCGGCCATTTCGCCGGATCAGGTCGTCATCACCGCCGGCAGCAATCAACTGCTGCATTTGGTCAGCGAGAGTCTGTTCGACCCGGGTGATATTGTCCTGTGTGCCTCGCCCACTTACTTCGTCTATTTGGGGTTGGTGGGAGGACTGGGTGTGCGCGCCATCGGAGTGGCCGGCGACGCCCACGGACTGATTCCCGAAGCCCTGGAGGACACGTTGGCCCGTTTCGACGCGGCGGGTGAATTGCCCCGCGTCAAAGCCGTGTACCTGGTCCCGTATTTCGACAATCCGGCCGGCACGACGATGCCCGCCCAGCGCCGATCGGCCGTCGTCGAAATCGCCAAACGGTGGTCGCAGCGGAACAAGATCCACGTGATCTCCGACGAGGCCTATCGTGAACTGCGATACGAGGGCGACGACCTTCCCAGCCCGCGAGTTTGGGATGAAGAGGCCGACACGGTCATCGTGGCCGGGACATTTTCCAAATCCTTCTCGCCCGGAATTCGCGTCGGATGGGGCATCCTGCCGCGGCATTTGATCGCTCCGGTCAACGAACAGAAAGGCAATGTCGATTTCGGCTCGCCCAACTTCAACCAGTACCTGATGGCCAAAGTGTTGGAACTGGGCCTCTGGGAGCCGCACTTAGAGCGAATCCGAGCCGGATACCGTCAGAAACTGGCCACGGCACTCGCCGCGGCCGAGCAGTATCTAAGCCCGTTGGCGGGAGTCGATTGGATCCGGCCTCAAGGTGGACTGTACATCTGGGTCCGCTTGCCGCCGGGCATGGACGCCGGCATGTCGGGAGCGTTGTTCGCAGCGGCCGTCCGCCAAGGCGTGCTGTACGTGCCGGGCGAATACTGCTATCCCGGCGCCGGCGAGCCTGTGTGCCGCCACTCGTTGCGGCTGAGTTTCGGCGTTCAGTCTTGTGCGAAAATCCGAGAAGGCGTAGAAAAGTTGGCGCGCGCGATCGCAGCGGTGTCGAGCGGTTGCGGCTGACCATGCTGATTCGCGGTGCTAGCGAACGGGAAACGGAGTTCTCATGCGGATCATGGATCGCTACGTACTGCAGCTGTTTCTCCGAGTGCTGGTGATCTGTTTCCTCAGTCTCACCGGGCTGTACATCGTCATTGACGCCTTTACGCACTTGGACGAATTGCTCGAGATTGCCAAACAGCACGGCAGTCTGCCGGGCCTGTTGAGCGAATACTATGGAGCTCGGGTGCTGGCCTTTTTCGACCGCACCAGTGCCCTGATGACATTGATCGCGGCCACGTTCGTCGCGACCAACTTGCAGCGGTCGAACGAGTTGGCCGCGTTGATGGCGGCCGGCATTCCCAAAGTCCGCATCGCGGCTCCGCTGATCGTCGCGGCGCTGATCGTCAGCCTGCTGGCGGCGTTGAACCGGGAGGTGGGGATTCCCGCGTTTCGCGATCAACTGATGCGCAACACGCGGGATTGGGACGGCCGCGCCGAAAAGCGGGTCGATCCGCGCTACGACAATCGGACGGACGTTCTGATCAGCGGCCAGCACACGCTGGCGGCCGAACAGTGTATCGTCCAGCCGACTTTTCGCCGCCAGCCCGATCTCGGCGCATTCGGGCTCCATATATCGGCTGACAAGGCGTTTTATCGCCCCGCCGAGCGCGGCCGCCCGGCAGGATATCTGCTGGTCGGCGTCCAAAGCCCCAAAGACTTGAGCCATGTGGCTTCGTTCTACGTGTCAGGCGCGCCCGTCGTGTTGAGCCCGTTCGATACCCCGTGGCTAAAGGCGGATCAGTGCTTTATGATCAGTGACGTTTCGTTTGCGCAGCTCGCAGCAGGAAATGCCTGGCGGCAATTCTCCTCGCTCGGCGATTTGATCGCCGGCTTGCACAATCCCAGCCTGGACCTCGCCTCCGACGTCCGCGTGATGGTGCATGCCCGCATCCTGCAGCCGCTGTTGGACATGACGCTGCTGTGCCTGGGCCTGCCCATCGTGCTAGCACGCCAGCAGCGAAATATCTTTGTGGCCTCCGGGACCTGCGTGCTGGTCGTGACCGTTTTCGTACTGGTCATCCTGGCTTGCCATGCGGCAGGCAACAGCTATCTGATCGCTCCGGCTCTGGCGGCATGGTGCCCCCTGCTGATCTTCGTGCCTCTGGCCCGCTTGTCGGTCGAATCCCTTTGGCAATAAGCGGCCAACCCCGTCGTGCTTTCGTGTCGCCCTTTGGCTACAATTGCGGAATATACGTGGCCGTGAATCTGGGCTGGTCGTTGTTGCCCGAAAGGCCATCGAACGAGTATTACGCGAATCAGAGATGCGGGAGCTTTGGCAGGAATCAGCCCAGTTCCCTGCATGGCAGCGATCCGTACGCGGCCTGCTCGCCCGACTGACGCGTGCTGAAGCGTCGGAAACGAAGGCACGTGGCAACAAGAAGTGAAGTAGTACAGAAACGGAGAATGAAGGTCTCACGACCGGATTAGCTTCTCGTTCGGATTTGGAAATAAGACACTCGAAGTAAGTGGCGAGATAAGAGAATGCCTGTTTTGAACGGCGCAATTGAAGCGTTGCTGAAGCGTCTCCCACTGCGAGATTCTGCTTATTACGGCGGAAACATCTACGCGCGGCTAGGTCGATCGACTCTTGATCGGCAGCTTCGTGAGTTGTGCAAGGTGTACCTAGAGGGCACTCCAGCACAACGTGCGGAAATGGTGCTGCATTTCAAGGATCGAGATACGTGGATCTTCGTCGCTTTCATTCGTCGTTTGGCTGCGCAGATGACTGCGAACAACGCGGACGAAATGCTCGAACTCAGTCTGGCAGCGGCGTGTCTCGAAAATGCCCAATTCGACATCAGGGATCTTATCGTGTCCCTTGCGCTTTTGCGACACGCCCTCGAAAGAACGGGAAAAAGAACCGATTTCGACCTACCCAGACACCTCAACGATGTGGGACGAAGTGTCAAGGCGGCAGTAGGAAACGTACGACGCATGTCGAAAGCGGAACTTCGGAGAATCTCTCAGGAATTCGGTGCTCCGTACCTACCGCCACACGGGCCGCAAGGCCCTTGATCACATCCGATTCGAGCCCAATCCAGGGATGATACGTTGGCAAGTTGCCTTTCAATGTTCATGAGAGGTAGACGAACCGTCGCTCGGAAGCCACGCTTATGGCTAGAACGGAGGCATCATATGATGACACGGCATGCCGAAACACCTTATGACTTCACCCCTTACGACAGCTACCCCTACCCCCCAGTCGCATCCGGCGCGGCTGGCGACCATTGCTGCATGTCCACCGACTTCTGTTCGCAGCTACGGGCGGGAAATCGCACCGTCTAGATGCCCGTATTGTCAAAACATTTTGCCGACCGATTAGATCTTCGACAACCTGGACCTTAGCGTGAAATCGGATCGCGGATCTCGGCCGAGCGTAGGCGGGGAAGGGGTGCTTTTGGACGGGTGGCCTGTCTCGAATCGGGGTTCGGGCGTGCCAAGGGCGCAATCGGTAGAGACCATCAGCGCGTGATCCGAATGTGAGCTGACGTGCAGCCAGTGGACCGTTTCGTGTCAGGTAGGCCTCGCGGTAGTAGTAGTTCTCGCCTTCGTATCGCAGTTCACGGTAGGCCTCGTCGGAGATCACGTGGATCGTGTTCCGCTACGACCACCGTTTGGCGATTTCCACGACGGCCGATCGGTGCTGGCCGGACATCGCCGTGCCGGCCGGATTGTCGAAATACGGGACCAGGTACACGGCTTTGACGCGCGGCAATTCACCCGCCGCGTCGAAACGGACCAGCGTCTCGTCCAGGGCTTCGGCAATCAGTCCGTGGGCATCGCCAGCTACCCGATGGCCCGCACGCCCAGTCCCCTCAGCAGTCCCAAATAGGCGAAGTAAGTGAGCGAGGACGGGTAAAGGGGAGTGGTTGAAGGCGGATGAGTGCTTTGTGGCCAGCGACGTATCGTTTGCGCAGCTCGCTGCAGGAAATGCCTGGCGGCAATTCTCGTCGCTCGGCGACTTGATTGCCGGCTTGCACAATCCCAGCCTGGACCTCGCCTCCGACGTCCGCGTTATGGTGCATGCCCGCATCTTGCAGCCGCTGTTGGACATGACGCTGCTGTGCCTGGGCCTGCCCATCGTGCTAGCACGCCAGCAGCGAAATATTTTTGTGGCCTCCCGGACCTGCGTGCTGGTCGTGACCGTTTTCGTACTTGTCATCTTGGCCTGCCATGCGGCGGGCAACAGCTATCTGATTTCTACGGCTTTGGCGGCATGGTGCCCGCTGCTGATCTTCGTGCCTCTGGCCCGCTTGTCGGTCGAATCCCTTTGGCAATAAGCGGCCAACCCGGTCTTGCTTTCGTGTCGCCCTTTGGCTACAAGCCCACGTAATCAGGTCTCTCTGAGACCGGACGCCACGCATCCGACGAGACGCCGCACGAGGACAGAATCCCCATGCCCATGTCGCGAACGATTCTTTGCCTGACGGAACTGGAACGCGACGACTCGCCCGCCGGACCGTTCGACGAGCTGACCCCGGAGGAGTTCGAAGGACTGTGCGATCGCCTGTTCAGCGACGAAGCGGTCGCCGAGGACACCTGGGACGAAATGAACGCCGATGTGGACAAGTTGCCGCCCCCATGGCCGCCGCAGGACGAGGAATGGATGCCCGCATCCCCGGATGCTGCTCGCCGAGGCTCGAGGACGACGGATATTCTGCATTCGAGGCAGACTGCGGCTGCCGTCGCCCCCGCCCGTCAGCGGGCCGCGTACAAGCAGTCGTCCGAAACGACGTCCTGGAATCTGTATACAATCTGGAAGTTGATGTTGAGCATGTCTACGTGGTGTCACCGCTGGGAATCCTCGTTCATAATGCGTATGATCGAGCGGCGAAGTACTCGGTATACTTAGGCACAAAGAGGGGTGCGATCGATTTGGGTTGGTATATCAAAGAATTTCACTTCTCGACAGCTCAAACACAAACTCGAGAAGCGTGTGACGCAGGAGCTTGTTGAAAAGGCGGGATATCGTCAAGCGCGAGCGTTGGAGCATGTTCTGATTGATGCTCTGCGCAAAAGAGGCCATAGAATCGCCCCAGGAGCGTGAAGAAATATAGACCCGAACAATGGAGGTGGGCCCGAGAAGAGGGCGCTCGCATAATCCGCGAGTTGGGCCTGTGAGCTATGAATAGGACCGTGCGTTCGCCTCGACTGCAGCTCGGGGACGTTGTAGAGATCAAGACGAGCAAAGGATATGCCTACGCTCAATTCGTTAACGAACATAAGAAACCGCCATGCTATGGAAAACTTATGCGGATACTCCCGGGGATTTTTTCAAAGCGGCAGACTGACTTTGACTTCCTAGCTGCTCAAGAAAGCTCGTATTGTTGTTTCTGGTGGGTGGACGCTGCAATTCGAGACGGGACTGTCAAGATCGTCGGTAGGGCGGTAATCCCGAAGGATCACCGCAAGATGCCACTGTTCAAGTGGGGAATTAGGAACCTGAAGACGACTAGAATCTCCCGATGGAATGTCTGGGACGGGAGGACTAGGAGTAGCAGGCCTGTGCGCCGGCTGACCAAGGAACAGAGGCAGTATCCGTTAAAGGAAATCGTTCCTATTGACGTCGTTGTTGAACGCATTGAGCAAGGTTGGACGCCTGCAGATGAATGTTGATCTTTCGCTGCACTTACCCGCCCCGCAAGAGGTCCTTCAGAATGGGCTAGGCGAGGCCAAACACGCCAAACTTGAGAACCTCTTAGCGGCATTCAGGCTTTGGGTTAGGGCGTAAGGAAGAAACGAACGGGCAACCTCCAGAAGACAAGGCATTTTGGGCTTTGGCCGCACTCAGATTCTTTTCTTCCTTACGCCCTTACGGAAGGCATAGTTCACTTGGCCAGCATCTATCGACTAGATTGACACGTAGACGGTCTTTGTCTCTCCCCGCTATGCTTTGGCGGCAATTCTCTTCGCTCGGCGACTTGATTGCCGGCTTGCACAATCCCAGCCTGGACCTCGCCTCCGACGTCCGCGTGATGGTGCATGCCCGCATCCTGCAGCCGCTGTTGGACATGACGCTGCTGTGCCTGGGCCTGCCCATCGTGCTAGCACGCCAGCAGCGAAATATCTTTGTGGCCTCCGGGACCTGCGTGCTGGTCGTGACCGTTTTCGTACTGGTCATCCTGGCTTGCCATGCGGCAGGCAACAGCTATCTGATCGCTCCGGCTCTGGCGGCATGGTGCCCCCTGCTGATCTTCGTGCCTCTGGCCCGCTTGTCGGTCGAATCCCTTTGGCAATAAGCGGCAAAACCGATCTTGCTTTCGTATCGCCCTTTGGTTACAAGCCCACGGAGCCAGGTCTCTTCGAGACCGGGCACGACGCATTCGACAAGACGCCGCACGAGGACAGAATGCCCATGTCGCGAACGATTCTTTGCCTGACGGTTGCCGGCGGCATCTTCTTCTGGGCAGCAGGCCAAACCGCCATCGCCGCTCAGCCGACGGAAAATCCGGCAAGCTCGGAGGGCGCAGTCGCCAACCTCAAGGTCCAGCTGCAAGCGGGGCTGAAAGCGCGGCTGCCCGGCGAATTTGCGTTCATCGATCGGGTCATAGCGATGGTCGATCAAAAGCAACTGCCCTTCGACTTGGTGCAGAGTACTTTCATGTGGGCGCGCGTCAAGAAGCCCTATCCATTCCCGTATTTCGAAAACGGACTGCGGACGCGTGCCGCCAGGCAGGGCATCGAAATCTGAGAACCGCGGTGGAGGCCTTGACGAGGATTTGCGGATGCCCAACCCGATCGACTTGCGCAGCGATACCGTAACCAAACCGACGGCGGCGATGCGGGCGGCGATGGCCGCGGCCGAAGTGGGCGACGACGTGATCGACGTCGATCCTACCGTGGACCGGCTCCAGCGGCGTTGCGCCGAACTGCTGGACAAAGAAGCGGCGCTATTTGTGCCCTCGGGAACGATGGCCAACCAGATCGCCGTGCGGCTGCATTGCCAGCCGGGGGACGAATTCATCTGCGACGTCGAGAGCCATGTCTACAACTACGAGCAAGGGGCTTTTGCCCAACTGACCGGCGTCGCGACGCGGACCATCGAAGGCCGGTGCGGCGTCGTGAATGTGGAACAGTTCCAGGATTTGATCCGGCCCGATAACGAGCACATGGTGCGGACACGGATGGTGTGGCTGGAAAATACGCACAATCGAGGCGCCGGCCGAATCCAGCCGTATCAAAACACGGCCGACATTTGCCGCTGGGCCGGCCAGCACGGCCTGCGGCGCCACCTGGACGGGGCCCGTCTGTTCAATGCGGCCGTGGCCGGCGGCATCGCGTTGCATGACTGGGCTCAGCATTTCGACACGGTAAGCGTGTGTTTCAGCAAGGGGCTGGGGGCGCCGGTCGGTTCGGCGCTGAGCGGTCCGCGCGAGTTGATCCGTCTGGCGCGCCGCCACCGTAAAGTCTTGGGCGGCGGGATGCGGCAAGCGGGCATCATCGCGGCGGGCGCCCTGTATGCTCTGGAGCATCACGTCGACCGGCTGGCCGAAGATCACGCGCATGCCAAGCTGCTGGCCGAGGCAATCCGAGCCGTGGAAGGGCTGGAGTTGCAGCCGCCGGAGATCGACACCAATATGGTAATCTTTCGCGTCGATCCGGCGCTGGCCACCGCGGCGCAGCTGGCCGCGGCGTTGCAACAGTCCGGTGTGCTCGTCCTGGCCATCGGACCCGCCAAGATCCGGGCGGTCACGCACTTGGATGTTACCGAGGCCGACGTTCGGCGAGCCGGCGAGATCATTCACCAGACGGCGGCCCGATACCGCGCCGATTCTACCGCGCGGTAGGAACGGTTATCCCCGGACCCTTATTCGACCAGACGCCGCACGGCGTCGGCCAGCCAGCCACTGTCCCAGGCATGGGGCCGCTCGGGACCGTCCTGAAAAACGTGCGGGATTTGCAACTGGTCCAGCAGCGATTCGACGGCCAAATGCTGGTCGCGAAAGTTGCCATAGCCGAGATGAACCAGCCGCGGCCGGCCTGCCAAATCCGCCGCTCGCTGTCGGAGCAAGTTTGTGATCTGGTAACGCGCAAAGTTCTCCGGCGTGGCAAAGATCTGGTCCATACCGTACCGGTTCGGCGCCGACATGGCCAAAGGAGCATCCCAGGCGGCGGCGCGGCCGAATACATCAGGATGCCGCAACAACAGGCTGAACGCGCCCCATCCCGACTTGCTGAATCCCACCAGCAGGCGGCCGGCCGAATCGCGGCGGACCAGATAGCGCCGTTCCACGAACGGAACCACGACACGCAGGAAGTAGCTCTCCTGGCGAATCGCCGCATCCTGCGGGTGATCTGCGTACCACGGCAAGTGGGAAAACGTGGGATAGACGCACACCAGCCGATGCCGGTTGGCCACGTCATGCCGCCGGATCTCTTGCATCGCGTCGCCCCAGCGGCGGCCATCGCCCGCTTCGACCGGCAATACATACAGCGTCGCATACGGCTCCCGCGGCGCCGGGCCCTCGGGCGTCAAGACGAAGATCCCCGTGGTGCCGGCCTGGAACTCGGACTGCACCCGATGCACCGTCCAACCGTCCGCATGTGGGCGGCCCTCGGACACCTCGTGGCCGTCTATGGCAGATTCGGCGGCCGGCGCGGGAAACGCCACTGCGAAAAAAACAAACATCCAAGCCATCACGGCGCCACGGCTGCTGCTGTGCATTTGCTCCGTAAGAGGGCCGACTTCTTCCGGGGCGGCTAATGGTCTTTCCACGCGCTCGTGATATCTATTGCTGTTCATCGTCTGATCCCAGAAACCGTCCATCGACAAGTGTTGCTTTCGCAGTGACTGCGCCGAATACCATCATGTCATACCAAATCCCACCGTGTCAGAGCTAGAGCTTTCAAGCCATCCGGCAAGGATTCCTGCAGACGGAGGGCCTGCCCTTCGGAACAGATTGGAAGGGCCCGACGCGGTCCCATATGGATCCGCGGACCGGTTTCTCGCGTGCATGGAATGGAGTATAATCCTCATGATGAACATCGCTCGAAGGGAGCCTGTTTCGTTTTCGCGCAAACCCCAAGTCGACGAGAAATCTGCCATGTCCGACGAATTTCGCGGCGCCGCGGCAAACGCGGACGACGGCGGCACGGCCGATATCGATGGCGAAGAATGGATGGATTGGTATCGCCTGACAGCGCTGGAACGTTGGCAAGAGAGCCAGAAGCTATGGGAGTTCTACTTGGCAGTAGGAGGTTCGCTTGACCCCGAACCCGATTCTCAGAGTCCTTTCGGCGTTGAGCCGGAACCGCGTCCGTTACCTGTTGATGGGGGGACAGGCTTGCGTGTTTTACGGCGCGGCAGAGTTTAGTCGCGACACGGATATCGTCGTGCTGGCTGCCGCCGAGAACCTGGATCGGCTCTCAGCCGCCCTGGGCGAGTTGGAGGCGGAATGTATCGCCGTTCCGCCCTTCGAAGCCGCCTTCTTGAACCGGGGCCACGCGATTCATTTCCGCTGCCATCACCCCGAAGTATCTGGAATGCGCGTCGACGTCATGTCTATCTTGCGCGGCGTGTCAGCCTTCGACACGTTGTGGGAACGCCGCATCACGTTGTTGGATCCCTCGGACACGCAGATCCATCTCCTCGCCCTGCCGGACCTGGTCCAGGCCAAGAAGACGCAGCGCGACAAGGACTGGCCGATGCTCCGACGGCTGATCGAAGCGGACATCGTGCAACATCGAGCGACAGCCTCCGAGACGCAGATTCGCTTCTGGCTGGAAGAGTGCCGCTCACCCGGCCTGTTGATGGATCTGGCCAAGCGGCACGAGAAGGCGGCGGTTGAATTGGCCGCCGTCCGGCCACTATTGCGAGGCGCGATCCGTAGCGATGAAAATGCGTTGAGAGAAGCACTGGCGACCGAAGAAACGGAGCAACGCGCCGCGGATCGCGCTTATTGGGCTCCACTCAAGGCCGAACTGGAACAACTGCGCCACAGCCGGCGGTAAAGAGGGTCCGCCCTTTCGTCGCTGCCGCCTCGCGGAGAACGGCGGCCGCAACGTTGACGAAACCGGATGCTGCCGTCACTTTCCCGCTTGTCGCGACGTCCACCACCAAGCGGCGGCGATCAAGATCGCGGCGGCACCCCAGCTCAAGGGCCAAAGGAACGGTCGCCAGCCCGCGTCGGGAGCGAGCGGCATCGCCGGCGTATCCGTGCGGCTCGTGTCGCCTTCGGTCGGTACAGGATACGAATTCCTTCCGTCGCTCGCATCGCGGCCCACACGGGAACTCTTGGTTTGCATCGTCGCCGATTCGTCGTCGCTTGGCTGCGATTGCGAAACGGCGACTTGCGCGGCATCGGCAACTTGATCGGTCGCCGAAAGGGGCGTGACGTCGGGCGTTGCAGACGGTTCGGCCCCTGCGAGACAAACGTAGGCCGCCAGTCCGCGCATCGGCTCCAGCGGCACCGACGACGCTTCGCCGGGCTCAGGCACCGACGGCAAGCGTGCGAGCGGTTGCTCGCCGCCGATCGGCAGTACGGCGGCGTTTCCCCGCGCTCGCATGGCGGCGAAGTGATAGCCCGGGACGCGCTGAAAGTTGTCATCCCACAAGATGAACTTCACGGGCTTGGTGGGGGGGGTGAAAGGGATCTGATAGACGACTTCCAGCGAACAGTGCGGCTGGCGCACGATGTCCGCTCGATCGAGACGCATGGTGACTGGAATTCCGTCGATGGTGACGCGCATCTGCTGGGCAAGCAGCGGCGCGATCGCGTCTCGGTAACGCGCGATCGCTTCGGCGGCGTCCGCCGGAATGACCGCTGTCGGCGGGGACAACGTCTGAAGTTCGCGCTGGACCATATTGTCGTGTAAACCGAGTTGATAGCGAACTTGAATGGCATTGGATCGAACCACCACCTGTACCGCGCGGAAGACGACTCCATCCGGGGTGCTGTGTCCGGGAATCAAGGTCATCGTTGCCGAAAGGCAGAAAAAAACGCCAGCCATTCATTGTCCTCGAACGATGTGCCTTGTTCGTTTCATCAGTTGCAGTACGGCGACAAATTTGATGCAACCCATTTATGCAAAACAACTTACGAAACACAGCAATCCCAGCGCAGCCTTTAACGAGCCCGGCGACGCGGCCGGAAAAACGGGTCCTGCCGGCAGCTGAGCTTGTTTCCGAAACCAAGGTCGATTAAAATTTCACCCGCGGCAAGGAAGCCTCGCGGCCTTGACGACCTTGAGTCCCCTGCCGGTTTGGCCTGTTGTCTCCGGTCAGTTTATGCTCAAATCGGCGCAAGAGGAAGTCCTGCGATGATCCCGACGAGGGGCTGTACCATTTTGATTTCAGTGTCCCCTCGGAAAACGGCAACCCCGGAACCTCCCACCTTTCAGCCAGCAAGCAACGGAAAAAGGCGCCCTTTATGAAACGGAATTACCTCACCTGGCTTGCGATGTTTCTTTCCGCGACCGCGGGCATGTTCTGTTCCCAGTTTGCCTCGAAGTACACGGACGGACGGATCGAAGCGTCGATTTCGCTTCCTGTCCAGACGACGGATGCCGGAACGGGAACGGCCGTGGCCTTGATCCGCGAGGCGCCTGCCGACAGAGCGAAGAACTAGGACCGGCTCGCGCCATTGACCGACGTTGTATCATGGCCCGGCTGCATCGATCGACCCCGCCTATCGTCGCGGGTGGCGCGTCTTCGTAGAACCCGGATCAAGGATTGTTGAACATACCGGTATCTTTTCGTCTGACGTGCAGCCTCGCTGGCAGCATGAAATGTTGGCAATTGCAGTGCTGTGTAAGGAAGCAGGGTTGTGCGACACTGCTTGCTGGCAAGCGTTGATGACGCGGCAGACACGGCCAACCAAGTAGGCCGTGCCACACCCCACGCTGCGACTTCTTTCCGTTTGACGCAATTGCTTCTTGCCTTTGCCAACGCTATCGTAAACGATGCATTGCGGGATGGACGTGTGCTCGAGGCGAATGAAACATGACCCTGGACGAAGCTCAAGCCGGTGTCGATCAATGGATCAAGAGCTTCGGCGTGCGATATTTCTCCGAGTTGACCAATCTTGCACAGTTGGTGGAAGAGGTCGGCGAGCTGGCCAGGATCATGTCCCGCACGTATGGCGATCAGAGTTTCAAGAAATCGGACGAAGCTTACGATCTGGCGGACGAGTTGGCGGACGTGCTGTTTGTCCTGATCTGCATTGCCAATCAAACCGGTGTCGATCTTACCGAGGCGTTGGAGCGGAACCTGGAGAAGAAGACCGGCCGCGACCGGGATCGTCACCGCGAAAATCCAAAACTGTGGGGGGGAGTTGACTCATGAGTCTCACGATCATGCGCCGGATCACCTTTTGTGCCGGCCACCGCTTGCACCGGCACGGCGGCAAGTGCGAGTTCTTTCACGGGCACAATTACGTGGCCGAGTTTTACGTCACCGGCAACGAAACCGATCCCGTGGGGCGCGTGCTCGACTTTGCCGTGCTCAAGAGCCGCTTCAAAGGCTGGATCGACGAGCACTGGGACCATGGCTTTCTGCTATCCCGCGAGGACGAGAACGGGATCGCGGCAGCTCGCTTGGTTGAGCCCAGCCGGTACTACGTCCTGCCCTCCAATCCGACGGCCGAGAACATGGCCCGCTACCTGCTGGAGAAGGTCTGTCCGCAATTGCTCGAGGGCACGGGCGTCATTGCCACCAAGGTCGTGATTTGGGAGACGTCCGAAGCGTGTGCGGAAGCGTCCCTGGATGGCGCGATACGGACGGTGGTTTACGGTTCGGAAAGTTGTACAATCAGTAGCAGTTCCTGACGCCGCCGAGGCGTCGCGAGTTTTGTTCATTCCCCGAATTCCCCACTCACACGAGGAGCATGCCATGTCTCGCAATACCTTCCCGATCGCGGTTCTTCTGGCGATCTTGACGCTGGGCGTCAACCTGGCGGCAGCCAATGCGGCAGCGCCGGATCCGGCAGCAGTGGATAAAGCCTTCGAGACGTTGAAGACATACGATTGGGGCCAGGACCGCAGTACGCTGCAGGCATTGGACGCTGCGGTCGCCGCGACGCACGGCGATGCGGAGGCTCGGAAGAGCTTGGAAACGCGTCTGACCGCCGTCCTGAAGTCGGAGGCTCCTCGTGCGGCGAAAGATGTGGTCTGCCGCCACTTGAGCCTGATCGGTTCGGCTGCCGCCGTGCCGGCGTTGGCGGAATTGCTGACCGACAAGGACCTGTCCCAGTTGGGCCGTTACGCCTTGGAACGCATGCCTGATCCGGCCGCCACAGCGGCGCTGCGGGACGCCTTGCCGAAAACCGACGGCCTGCTGAAAGTCGGCGTCATCAATTCGTTGGGCGTCCGCCGCGACGCGGACAGCACGTCGGCGCTGAAAGCACTGTTGGACAGTTCGGACCAGCAGGTCGCAACCGCTGCGATTGCCGCTTTGGGAGCGATCGGCAGCGCCGAGGCCGCGGCGGCGCTCGGCGCCGTCCAGAAAAAGGGATCGGATCAACTGCAAGCCGCCGTGGCCGACGCGCGGCTGTGCTGCGCCGAGCGGATGTTGGCCGCAGGCAAAAAACTGGAAGCGTTGGCCATCTACAAGGCGCTCAATACCGAAGACCAGCCCAAGCATGTCCGCTTGGCCGCCGTGCGAGGACTGCTCGCCGCCGCCGGACAGTAATCCGGCTCGGCCCGGCGAGCCCCGAATACCGCGCTGGCGAATCGCATCGAGGTGGTTCGCCCGAAAGACTGCGAGCGTGCGCCATGTTGGAACTGGTCGACCTGAACAAGCGGCTATCCAAGGAAATCTACAAAGAACTGTTCCCGAAGCTCGAAGTCCGGATGGGCGAACTCCAGCGGGCGGCCAAAGACGCGGGGATCCCGGTGGTCATCGTGTTCGAGGGCTGGGATGCATCCGGCAAAGGCACGATTATCAACCGGCTGGCCCAGTCGCTGGACCCGCGCGGCTTTGCCGTCCACTCGATCAAGCCGGCGAACGAAACCGAGCAGCGATTTCCCTGGCTGTGGCGGTTTTGGAACCGTTTGCCCCCGGCGGGGCGGATCGCCATCTTTGCCCGTTCCTGGTACATGCGCGTGCTGGACGAATGCGTCGAACAGACGGCTTCGCCGGACGAGGTCCGCGAAGCCTACGAGGACATCCTGCAATTCGAGCGCCAGTTGACCGACAGCGGGGTGCTGATCGTCAAGTTCTGGCTGCATATCGACCGCAAGGAACAGCGGCAGCGGCAGAAACAACTGCGGCAAGATCCCACGACGGCTTGGACCGTCGGCGAAGCCGAGGTGCGGCAGAATCGCAATTACGATCAATGGCTGGTGTCGGTCGAGACGATGCTGGAACGGACCCTGACCGCGAAAGCCCCATGGACCGTCGTCGAAGCCACCCAGGACCACTTCGCCTGTACCAAAGTGTTCGAAACGATGATCGATGCCTTGGAGGAAGAGGTGGATCATCGCCGGCAACATCCGCCGGCCCCCCGGCAACCGATGCCCAAGCCCGAGCCTTCGCCGACGCAGGAACATTCGATCCTGGACCGCACCGACTTGAGCTTGTCGGTGCCGCGCGATCAATACGAGCGGAAGCTAAAGGCATTGCAGACGCGGCTCCGCCAGCTGGCGCACCAGTTGTACCAAGCCCGGGTTCCGGCGGTGATCGTCTATTGCGGCTGGGACGCGGCCGGCAAGGGCGGCAATATCCGCCGCCTGACGGGCAGCTTGGATCCGCGCGGTTATCAAGTCATCCCCATCGCGGCGCCGACGGAGGAGGAAAAATCTCACCACTACTTGTGGCGGTTCTGGCGACGGCTGCCCAAATCCGGTCACATCGCGATCTTTGATCGCAGCTGGTATGGCCGCGTGATGGTGGAACGTGTCGAGGGATTCTGCACCGAGGATGAATGGAAACGGGCGTACCGGGAAATCAACGAGTTCGAGTGCGAGTTGGCCGAGTACGGAACCGTGCTGGTCAAGTTCTGGCTGCACGTCGATTCCGACGAGCAGCTTCGCCGATTCCGTGCCCGCGAGCAAACGCCCGAAAAAAACTGGAAGATCACCGACGAGGATTGGCGGAACCGCGAAAAATGGGAGCAGTACAAAGTCGCCGTCACGGACATGCTTCGCCGCACCAGCACGACCTATGCCCCCTGGACGATCCTCGAAGCAAATGACAAGCTACATGCCAGGATCAAGGCGCTGGAAACCGTCGCCGCCGCCCTCGAAGCCGGCCTGGCGAGCGGGCGACCGGCTCGTTAGACAGGCCCCAGCCCGGACGCCGACGAGCGTCCACAGCTCAGGAGGTATGAAATGCAATCGTCTGGCCCGCAGCGTTCTCTTGCCCCCCTCCAAATTCTGGGACCCGCTTGTCTCGCCATCCTGCTGTGGAGCGGCGCGGGGACCCTGCCGGCCGCCGAAGTGCCCAGCGCGGACCTGCTGCAACTGATCGCCGATTTGATCGGCGACTCGGACAAGCAGATGCGGGCCATCGGTCTGCAACAGGTGCGAAGCGAGGCCCCCGGCGAAGCCGCCACGAAGCGGTTCCTGGAACTGCTGCCGAAACTCCGCCCGGAGGCGCGCGCGGAATTGGTCGAAGCGTTGGGCGAACGAGGCGATCCGGCCGCCCGTCCGGCGATCGTGGCGATGGCGCACGGCCAGGAGGAAGCCGTGCGTGCCGCCGCCTTGCGGGCGCTGGCGGGCATTGGCAGCGAAGCCGACGTGGCGCTGCTGGTCCAGCGGACGGCTGCCGAGGCGGCGGCTGAGCAAGCGGCCGCCGCTCACAGCCTGACGCGGCTCACCGGCCCAGGCGTGAATCGGGCGATCGTCGCGGCGTTCGGCACGGCCCCGGCAAGCGTCCGCGTCAAGCTGCTGGAGATCCTGGCGGCTCGCAGCGCCAAAGAAGCGCTGCCGGCAGTCGTGGCTGCCGCGTCGGATCCCGAGCCGACGATTCGACTGGCCGCCTTGGATGCCCTCCGCACGCTGGCGGACGAAGGACAAACGGGCGATTTGGTCAAGCTCCTGCAGACGGCGGAAACCGGAGCGCCCCGCGCCAAGGCCGAAGCGGCGTTGCTGTCGCTGTGCGGCCGGGGGCGGGAAAAATGCGTCCCGGCGCTCGCTGCCGCTTTTCCCGCGGCCGACGCTTCGACTCGACAAACGCTGCTGCAAGCTCTGGCGCGAGCCGGAGGCTCGGGGGCGATGGAATCGGTCGCCTCGCGCCTGGATGACTCGGACCAGGCGGTACGCGACGAAGCCGTTCGCATGTTGTCCCTGTGGCCCGACCGCGCGGTCATTCCGCGGCTGCAGAAGATCGCCGCGGCGGACAATCTCCGTCACCACGTGTTGGCCGTTCGCGGCTTGGTGCGTTTGGCCAGTCCCGAGGGCGAGCAACCGGCCGATCTGAAGCTGCTGGGCGACACGATCCGGTCCGCTCGACGCCGGGACGAAAAGCAACTGGCATTGGGCGTGCTCGGCCGCACCGCCAGCTTGGAATCGCTCGCCCTGGCCGTGACGCTGCTGGACGATCCGGCGATCGCCGAAGATGCGGGTTGGACGGCCGGTGTGATCGCCGAAAACCTGCCGGCCGAGAATCGGGAAGCCGTCCACGCCGCGCTTCGCCGGGTGCTCGAGCGGTGCCAAGGCCCCAAGGCGCGCGGCCAGGCCCAGAAGGTACTGGAGTCGCGACCGTAGAATGCCGACTCCGAGCGATTCGCATCTGGGGAAATCCAGGATGAATGACCACGGCGTCATCGAAGTCGATTCGCTCGGCAAAGTCTATCGCGACGGTTGGCTGCGGCGCCGGCGGCTGGAGGTGCTGCGCGGCGTGACATTGGACGTGCGGCCCGGCGAGATCTTCGGGCTGCTGGGACCCAACGGCGCGGGCAAAACGACGTTCATCAAAATCCTGCTCGGGGTCGTGCGCCGCACGACGGGCGAAGCGCGCCTGCTGGGACTGCCAGCCGGTGATCGGCGCAGCCGGCGGCTGGTCGGATTCCTGCCGGAAAACCTCCGCATCGGACGGCATCATACGGCGCTGTCGGCGCTGAACTATTACGGCCGGCTCCACGGTCTGTCGGGGCCTCAGGTCCGCCGGCGAAGCGAGTCGCTGCTGCAAAGGGTCGGCTTGGCCGACCGGGCTCGCGACAGCGTCGCCAAGTACTCCAAAGGCATGCTCCAACGCCTCGGTCTGGCCCAAGCCCTGTTGCACGATCCCCAGTTGGTGATCCTGGATGAACCGACGGACGGCTTGGATCCGGTGGGCCGCGCCCACGTCCGCGCGATCATGCAACAACTGAAAGCCGAAGGGAAAACGGTCTTTCTGAACAGCCATCTGCTGCAAGAGGTGGAACTCGTTTGCGACCGCGTCGCCGTCCTGGACAAAGGTTCCTTGCGGTTTGTCGGACCGATTCAAGATATTACGGCAGGCGGTTTCGGGAACCTTCTGCCGGCGGCGGCGGAATCGGACGTGAGCTTGGAACTTGCGGGAGACGTGGCGGTGATCCGGGCTGCGTTGGGCGCGATCGAGATCGCGTCCTGGCAGCCGCTGGCGCCGGAGGCTGTGCGGGTGGTGCTGCGAACGGTTTGCCAAGCGGACGTCGACGGCTGCATCGACCGGTTGCGAAAGCATCGGGTGAGTATCACCGGCTTGACGCGAGTTCGGCGGACTTTGGAAGATGCGTTCCTGGCGATCGTCGCCGAGCCGGGGGAGGGTCCATGCGAGCCTACTGGGCAGTGATTCAGGATTCGTTCCGCGAGGCGCTCGCGTCCCGCGTCCTGTGGGTGGTGCTGGTGCTGATTACGGTGCTGCTGGGCCTGCTGGCGCCGCTGGGATATCGCCAGCAGATCACGCGCGGGCTGAGCGAGAATTCGGTCCGCGACATGCCGCACTTCATCGCGCACGTGCGCGACGAGGCGCGGAAACCGGAGTCGTCTCCGTCGCAGCGGATCGTGGCATTGTTGGACGAGCCGCTGCGCGGCGACGTGCTGGCCTTTGCGATTCCGGGCGACGGCGAGATGGCCGGGGCGTTCAAGATGCTCCGCGTAATGGGCAACTTTCGCGAAGCGCTGAATCGCTTGCTGGAGCGACGCGATTTCTACGATCCCCAAGCGTGGCGCGCCACGCGGCTGGTATCGGACGAAGCCCGCGAACGGGCCAAGAAACAAGTGGCGGCGATGTCCGAAGCCGAAGTCGGCCGCTGGAACCGCCTGGTCCTGGAGGCGGCGTACCCCGAGTTCATTCCGGCCAGCCCGCCCACGTCGCTACGATTTCGTTATCTGTGGTACGATTTCGGCGAGCCGCTGCCGATCGGCCAGGTCCAGTTCGAACGTCTGCTGGAAACGATCGTCGAACGGGCGACGCGGTGGCTGGTCGGCACCGTCGGCGTGTTTGTCGCCATCCTGGTTACCGCCGCAATCATCCCGCAGATGTTCGATCCCGGCTCGCTCGCGCTGCTGTTGAGCAAGCCGGTGCGGCGATCGCTGTTGTTTCTCGCCAAATTCCTCGGCGGCTGCATGTTCATCCTGCTCAGCGCCGCCTACCTGGTGCTGGGATTGTGGCTGATCCTCGCCGTCCGTTTCGACACATGGGACGCCCGGATCCTGCTGTGCATCCCGATTTACGTGTTCATGTTCGCGATCTATTACACCGTGTCCGCGCTGGCCGGCGTGCTGTGGCGGAATGCGATCGTATCGGTGGTGGTCAGCATCCTGTTCTGGCTGGTGTGCTTTCTGGTGGGCACGAGCAAGTCGGGCGTCGAGCAGCTGGTGCTGAACAAGATGCGGATCACCGAGCTGGTGGTGGCCAAGGACACGTTGCTGAGCGTGAACGAGATGGGCTTGACCAATCGTTGGGACGCTGAGCAAGGCACGTGGGTGGAGGCGTTCCGCGAAGATAACGAGGAGGGAATGCAGCGCCGTGTGGCGCTGGCCATGATCCCCCACGTGCCGGCGGAGCTTCGGCCCTTGAATCTGATCTACGACTCCCGCGGCGACAGGCTGATTACCGCGACGCGTTCGCTGCGCAGCGGCCAGATGGTACTGGCGGTTGGCCCGCGGGACAAAGACTGGGCTGCCGCGGCGGGCGTCCGAGCGCCGCTGGGGACGATGGCTTTGCTGCCCGAGGCGGACGGCCGGATCCTGGCCGTTTCGACGTTCGGCTTATATCGCTTGGCCGGCGAGCCGCTGGGCGGCGGCTCGTCCGTGGAGATTTTCGGGTTCTCGCTGCCCCTGCCCGCCCACGATCCGTTTGCCGCGGTGGGCCCCGAGCCGCCGCTGGGAATGTTCCGCCCAGCGGCTGCCGCCGTCAATCGAGATACGGACGAATTGGCCGCCTACAGCCGCGGCACGATCACGTTGCTAAGCCGCGGCGCCGACGATCGCTTCCAGCGGCGCGTGGAGAAGAAGCTGGACGGGCCGTCGGCCGGCGCCGTCGTGCTGGCTTACGGCGGCGATACGCTGCTGGTCGGTCGCGAAGACGGCCGCATTGTCGCGTACGAAGCGAAGACGCTCGCTCCGCGGCGGGAGTTCTCGGTCGAAGGAAAGAACCAGCCGCGATTCGTGACCGCCGCACCGGGCGGCCGCTGGTTCGCCGTCGTGTTTCACCACGGCGCGTTGTGGATATACGACCGTGAGGCCAACGAGATGGTTCGGCCGCGGATCGCCGGCCAGCGGGATGTCTCGTGCTGCCTCTTTACGGCGAACGATCAACTGCTCGTCGCCGACCGGGCGACCCGCTTGACCCAATACGAGTTGCCCGCCTGGCAGGTATCTCGCCGCTGCGTGCCGCCCAGGTCGTTGATCGAGACCGTCTATCGTTACGTCCTGTTGCCGCTGTACACCGTATTCCCCAAGCCCGGCGAGCTGGACAAGACCGTGCAGTTCGTCTTGTCGGGAAAGCAAACCAAGGAGCTGGATCGCGACGGCGATTTGACTGCGGCCCAGCAGGAGTTGCATCCCTGGCGGCCCGTCTGGAGCAGCCTGGCGTTCATGGCCGTGCTGCTGACAATGGGTTGCCTATACTTGGAGCGGCAGGATTTCTGAAGCGATCCCACGTGCAGACGGGGTGACGTTGCAGGGTGTGGCACGGCCTACTTGTTGGCCGTGTCCGCCGCGCCTCATCCCAATATCCCAACCCGCCGAGATCCCGTTTAACACTAGTCCGCCCGGTTTTCGGCCGCCAGCCATCTGCGGTCGCCGTCGCGGCGGGTGAAGCCGATGCGGTCGAGGTATTCACAGTACGGCACGGCATACTTGCGCGAGGTCGCGAACAATTCGCGGATTTCGCTCAGCGTCGCACTTCGACCGCCGCTCAATTGCGCGCGCAACAGCGTCTGCAGCTGGCGGTCCACGTCGCGATGCAAGTAGTAGCCTGCGGCTATCTCGACCAAATCGCCGTTCGCGGCCGCCAGGGCCAGCAACTGGGGGACCGACTGCTGGCTCTTGGTCGCTCGCTGGCGGCACTCCTCCACGCTGGGTGACTGGATGCCCGCTTGACGGAAGACGGGGATCAATTCGTCCAACAGCTTCCGCTCGTTCTGCGACAGTGTGGGCCCGCTGCCGGCCAGCGCGATGCTGTCGCCGGACATCTGCACGCGACCTGCCCGGCGGAGATCGTCCAGGACGGCAGCGCGCACCGCGTCGTCCAAGTAGGGCAGCGCGGCGACGAGTTGGGCGCGATCGAGCTTCGAGCGCAGCGGGTTGCGTTCGTGCAGCTTGCCCAGCGCCGCCTCGATGCGGGCTTCGAGCTGTTCCAGCACCAAGCGGTGAAATCGCCGCGATCGCGTGGGCGAGACGGCGATCTCGCGGACGTGTCCCGCTTGGACCAACGCCTGATACACCTCGTCCGGAGCGTCGATGCCTGCCAGCCGCACCAGGTCTCGCGGCTGCCAATCGCGCCGGCCCGCGAAGTATAAGGCCGCCGATGCCCGGCGAAAAACGTCCGACGATTGCAGATCGTTCAGCAGTCCCAAGATCGTCTCGGCGGGCTTGCGGAGCCGTTCCGCGTTGGGATCGAGCACCCGGCCGCCCCCGATCGTTTCCATGGGGGACTCGCGGCGGATCACCAGCGGCTGGCTCCACGCCGTCACGGCCGCGCCGTTCAGGAACAATTGGGCCGGCGCCGAATCGCCCGGCGCCAAACTGGCGCGATCGAGCAAAGCCACGGTAGCCAGCAGTTCCGCCGTGCCGACGTGCACGCGCACGCGTGTGCGATGTTTCAGCGGCCGGGAGGTGGATGCCAACAGGGACAGGCTCGCCGTGATCAGCCGGCTGGGGACCAAGTGGCCCGGGGTCGCCAACTCTTGTCCGCGGCCGATCGCTTCGTGGCGGACGCCGGCCAAGTTGATGGCCGCCCGCTGGCCGCGGTGGGCTTCCTCGACCGTACGGTCGTGATTTTGCAGACCTCGCACGCGAACCTGGACGGCGCCCGGCTCGATGACCAGTTCGTCACCTACGCGGACGCGGCCGCTGCTGACGCTGCCGGTGACCACCGTGCCGTGGCCGACGACGGTGAACGAGCGGTCGATGGCCATTCGCAGAGGAGCCCGGATCATCGCCATTCGCTGCGATCTCGCGGCTTGCTGGGCGGCGGCGGTTAAAGCCGATCGCAACGTGTCCAGGCCCAGGCCGGTGACGATGCTGGTTCGCACCAGCGGCGCGTCGGCCAGGAACGTTTCGGCGGTCAGGGCACGGACCTCGTCTTCGACCAGTTCGATCCAGTCCGGGTCCGCCAAATCGGCTTTGGTAATCACGATCAAGCCGGTTTCGAGGTTCAACAGCCGCAGGATCTCCAAATGCTCGCGCGTCTGCGGCTTGACCGAGTCATCTGCGGCCACGACCAGCATCGCCAAGTCCATGCCGGTGGCGCCGGCCAGCATGTTGCGCACAAACCGCTCGTGCCCGGGCACATCGACGATTCCCAACCGGTATTCGCCCAAATCCAGTTGCGCGAATCCCAGCTCGATCGTAATGCCGCGTTTCTTCTCTTCCGGCAAGCGGTCCGTATCGACGCCTGTCAGCGCGCGAACCAATGCTGTCTTGCCGTGGTCGATGTGTCCGGCAGTGCCGAGGATCAAGTCAATGGTCATATTCGTTTCATCAACGCCATGGTCGTTACGGTGTGAACTTGGCAAGGGAATTGGGGCACGAAAATGGAAAAACCGAGACTTCGCGATTTTTGCGTTGGGCTTTTTTTCAGGTTCTGAAATCGCGCCCTTGCACGGGTTAGAATTTCAGATTCTAACACGTATCGCAAGCTGTTGCCAGACAGCACTTTGCGTCGAGGCAAAGACATCGCAGGCCCGTTGTGAAGCGGGGCGGAAAATGTTAGAATTTCGCCTTGAACGGAATTGATGCCAAATTGCGCTCGACGCGCCTTCACCGAACGAAAGGACTCCGACCTTGCCCACGGATCCGCCTCCCGACAACGAACTCCCTTCTTCCGATGAAATCAACGGTGCCGGACTTCCTCCCGCAGTCGATCCAACGCGGTCGGGGCTGATCGACGTTCCGATCGAGGAAGAGTTAAAGCAAAGCTACCTGACCTACGCGATGAGCGTGATTGTCAGCCGCGCGCTGCCGGACGTGCGGGATGGGCTGAAGCCGTCGCAGCGCCGCATTCTCGTGGCCATGAACGACCTGAACCTCACTCCGGGCGCGGGGCGGATCAAATGCGCCAAGATCTCCGGCGACACCAGCGGTAACTATCATCCGCACGGCGAAAGCGTGATCTATCCCACGCTGGTTCGCATGGCCCAGGAATGGAATCTGCGGCACGTGCTGATCGACAAACAGGGTAACTTCGGCTCGATCGCCGGCCTGCCGCCCGCGCAGATGCGGTACACCGAAGCGCGCTTGTCGCCCATCGCGGCAATGCTGCTGGACGACCTGAAGCTGGACACGGTGGATTATGTACCAACCTATGACGAGCGGAACATGGAGCCGACGGTGCTGCCGTCGAAGTTTCCCAATCTGCTGGTCAACGGCGCGACCGGGATTGCGGTCGGAATGGCCACGTCGATTCCGCCGCACAATCTGCGCGAGATTTGCGATGCGTTGGTCCGCGTGATCGACGAGCCCGATGTGCCGATCGACGAACTGTTGGAAATCGTCCACGGTCCCGACTTTCCGACCGGCGGTATCATCTGCGGGCGGGCGGGCATTCGCCAAGGCTACTACACGGGCCGCGGGACGATCCTGGTGCGGGCGCGAGCCACCATCGAAACCAAACCCAACGGCCGCTCGCAGATCGTGGTCAGCGAAGTCCCCTTTCAGCAGTTCCGCGACCGGATCGTGGAACGCATCGGCGAACTGGTCAACGGCGACAAGATCAAAGGCATTTCGGCAGTCCAGGATTTGAGCGATCTGAAGGAGCCGGTGCGGATCGCGATCGACGTGAAACGGGACGCGGATCCCGAAGTGGTGCTGAACCAGCTGTACCAGTTCTCGCCGCTGCAGGATACGATCTCGATCATCCTGCTGGCGCTGGTCGACGGCAAACCGCGACTCTGCAACCTGAAGGACATGCTGCAGGAGTTCATCCGCCACCGCGTGGCGGTGATCCGCCGCCGCACCCAGTTCCTGTTGGCCAAAGCGCGGAAGCGAAAGCACACGGTCGAAGGGCTGCTGTTGGCGCTGGCCAACATCGACGAGATCATCCGCATCATCCGCCATTCGCAAACGCAGGCCGAGGCCAAGGTCGGGATCATGGGCGTCCAGTGTCCCGCGGCGATGATGGCGCGGGCGTTGGGCGACGAAGGCTTTCAGATGTTCCAGCAGGAGCGCGGCGCCGCGGACAGCTATTCGCTGACCGCCGTCCAAGCCGACGCGATTCTGAGAATGACGCTGGGCCAGTTGGTCAACCTCGAACAGGAACGACTCGGTGGCGAGCACCGCAGCCTGCTGGAGGAAATCGCGGAATACCTTCGCATTTTGTCCGACGAGCAGAATATCCTGGACATTATCAAGGACGACCTGCGCGAAATCCGGCGCAAGTACGGCGACGACCGGCGGACGGAGATCACGGGCGAGGAGGTTGGTTCGCTCGATCTGGAAGATTTGATCACCGAAGAAACGATGGTCGTGTCGATCAGCCATCGCGGTTATATCAAGCGCACGCCGGTCAGCGTCTATCGCGCCCAGCGGCGCGGCGGCAAAGGGATCCGCGGGGCGCAGACCGAGGAAGAGGACCCGATCGAGCACCTGTTCGTGGCCAGCACGCACGCCTACCTGCTGTTCTTTACCACCAAGGGCAAGGTCTTCTGGCAAAAGGTTTTCAGCTTGCCGCAGCTGGGCCGCGAGAGCAAAGGCCGGGCGATCGTCAATTTGCTCAGCCTGCAGCCGGACGAAAAAATCGCCGATTGCCGCCCCGTGCGGGACTTTGACCTGCCCGACCATTATTTGATGATGGCCACCCGCAAGGGGCTGATCAAGAAGACGCCGCTGGAACAGTACAGCCGGCCGAAAAAAGGCGGGATCATCGCGATCAAACTTCGTGAGGACGACGAACTGGTCGACATCGTCGTGACCAAGGCGGGTGAAGAAATCGTGCTGGCCACGGCCACCGGCATGGCGATCCGCTTCAAGGAGTCCGATGCCCGTCCGATGGGCCGCAACACGTCCGGCGTCAAAGGTATCTCGCTGCACGGCGACGACGAACTGGTCGGAATGGTCGTCGCCGATCCGGACGCGATGCTGCTGACCGCGTGCGAGAACGGTTACGGCAAGCGGACCAATTTCGGTTACAGCACGGCGCCGGTCGGCGAAGCGCCGGACGCGGCCGGGCCGTTGGCGGAAGAGATCGTGGGCGAGTTGGCGGGCGAAAAATCGTTTGCCGAGGAGCCTGCGGCCGAAGAGGTGCTCGCCGAAGAGGTGCTCGCCGAAGAGGTGCTCGCCGAAGAGGTGCTCGCCGAAGAGGTGCTCGCCGAAGAGACGCTTGCCGAGGAGGCCGCCGCCGAAGGGGCCGATGTCGAGGAGGCAGATGTCGAAGAGGCTGACGTCGAGGACGCCGAGGAGGGCGAGGAAGGTTCGTCCGGCAGCATGCGCTACCGCACCCAGCGCCGGGGCGGCAAGGGCTTGCGGGACATCAAGGCCGGCGAACGCAACGGCAAAGTCGTCAGTATCGTCCGCGTGCACGAAGACGACGAATTGCTGATGATGACCGCCCGCGGCAAGATTCAACGGATCGCGGCCCGCGAAGTGCGGCTGACCGGCCGCAATACCAAAGGCGTGCGGATCATGAGCCTGGACGACGACGACACATTGGCCGCCGTCGTGCGGGTACCCAAGGAAGAACAGGACGAAGGCGAGCCGACAAGCGTCTAGTTCTTTGTCTTCTGCGCTCCTAGCCGTCAAATCTGACACACGAAAGCATCATGGCCAAGAAATCCGCTAAAGAAACGTCCGCCAAGAAAACGTCCTTTAACGCGGCGGACCGCAAGACGCTGAACGCCTTGATCGAATTGGCCGACGGCGTCTTGACGGCGGCCGATCGAGGCCGGCCGCCCAGTCTGGACATCCCCTCGCGTTCGCTGTCCAACGTGCGGTACAACAAGACCAAGCGGTTCATCGAAATGGGCAGCGGCACCAATCGCCGCGAGCTGTTCAACCTGTCCCAAGCCAAGGTCTACATGCAGACGCTGCTGGTCGGCAGCGGCTGCAAGCAGCTGATCGAGGAGGGCAAGACCACCAGCATCCGTGGTTTGTTCTACTTGCTCAAGCACACCATCGAGGGCTGCCGCGAAGAGACGTTTAACGACCAGTCGGATTGCGACCCGGTGATCGAAGACGTCGAAGTGGCGCTGAACGCGCTGCGGGAAGAGCTGCACGTCTATGCCAGCAATCGCGGCTCGATGGCCGGCAACATCGTGCTGAACTCCATCGGCGACGAAATCGACTGTTCGCGGATGGGTTCGGGCGGCTACAGCATCCCGTCGATCTGCGAGCCGGAGGAACTCGAATTCATCAAGTGCGACGCCAAATTCGTGCTGCACGTCGAAAAAGACACCGTCTGGCGGCGGTTCAACGAAGACAAGTTCTGGAGGGAGCACAACTGTATCCTGACCCATGGCGGCGGCCAGCCGCCGCGCGGTGTCCGGCGGCTGTTGCACCGCTTGCACTACGAACTCAAGCTGCCGATCTACTGCCTGTTGGACAACGATCCCTGGGGGTACTACATCTACAGCGTGCTCAAACAGGGCTCGATCAACTTGGCCTATGAATCCAAACGCATGGCGATTCCGGATGCCCGTTACATCGGGCTCCGCAGCATCGACTACGAACGCTGCCAGCTGACTCCCAGCGTCACAATCAACCTGTCCGACACCGACGTGAAACGAGCCAAGCAGATCGCCCAATATCCGTGGTTCCAGCACAAGAAGGCGTGGCAGAAGGAAATCGAACAGATGCTGAAAAACGGCTTCAAGCTCGAGGTCGAAGCCTTGATCAACAAAGGCGTCAGCTACGTCACCGAAACCTACGTTCCCGAGCGGCTGGAGAAAGAGGATTTCTTGGACTGATCACGTGACTTGCAGCATCCGCTCCAGGGCGACCAGGGCCCAGCGGCTGGTCTCGGGATCCACCTCGATGACGTTCACGTGCCGGCCGGCGTTCAGATTCTCCAAGCTCCAGCACAGGTGGGCCAGGTCGATCCGGTACATCGTGGCGCACATGCATAATACAGGCGACAGGAAGTGGATCTCCTGGTCGGGGTGCGCTTTCTTCAAGCGGTTGACCAGGTGCAGCTCGGTGCCGATCGCCCACTTGCTGCCCGGCGGCGCCTGGTCGATGGTTTGCACGATCTTGTACGTCGAACCGAACTCGTCGGCCAAATCGACGACCTCGCGCGTGCATTCGGGATGGACGATAATCCGGACGCCCGGAATCCGTTGGCGGAACTGGTGTACGTGTTCCGGCCGGAACACTTGATGGACGCTGCAATGGCCCTGCCACAGCAGCACGCGGGCTTCCCGGATCGCTTCCTCCGTATTGCCGCCCAACTCCGCCTCATAAGGATTCCACACCGGCATCTGCTCGATCGGCACGCCCATCCGCACCGCCGTGTTGCGGCCCAGGTGCTGGTCGGGAAAGAACAGCACGCGGCGCGTCCGCTGAAACGCCCACTGGAGGACGGCCTTGGCATTGCTGGACGTGCAGACGATGCCGCCGTGCCGGCCGCAAAAGGCTTTCAGGCTGGCGGCCGAGTTGATGTACGTTACGGGGGTGACGTCGGCCGTGTCGATGATCTCGCCCAAATCTTCCCAAGCGGCTTCGACCTGCTCGATCGCCGCCATGTCGGCCATCGAACAGCCGGCGGCCAAATCGGGCAGGATCACCGTCACCCGGCCGCCCTCGCGAGCCGCCAGCTTGTCCGGACGGTTCGCCAGAATGTCGGCCGTCTCCGCCATGAAGTGGACGCCGCAAAACACGATCACGCGGCAATCGCCGCTGTCCGCCGCCAGCCGGCTGAGCTGGAAACTGTCGCCGCGCAGATCGCTGTGCGCGATCACTTCGTCCTGTTGGTAATGATGGCCCAAGATCACCAGTCGGGGTCCCCACGCGGCCCGCACCGCTTCGATGCGGGCGGCCAGTTCGCCGTCGTCGAGCGACTTGTAAGGCGTCAGTTCCAAAATGGGGGCTTCGGTTATCGTGGTCGTCATTGTCGATTTCGTTCTGGGCGGATTAGCTTTGCGGCCTGACTCTAGAATTATAGGACAAAACGTGCCGCGAGCGTAGCCACCCTTGCGGGCGCTCAAAGTCCGTGTTTGGCCAGCCGGTCGCGGAACGTCGACGGTTTCATGCCCAGCGATTGGGCCGCCGCCGTCTTGTTGCCGTGGCAGGCCTCCAGCGCATTGAGCAGCAGTTGCTTTTCGGCGTAGTCCATCGCTGCTTTGAAGCCGCCCGCCGCCAAGCCGCTCTGGCCGAGCCGGCCAGCCGATTCGCGGTTCGAGGGTCCCCCTCCGATCTCGGCCTCCAGCAACCCTGCGGTAATCTGCCCGCCGCCGACCAGCAGCGAACGTTCCAGCGTGTGATACAGTTCGCGGATGTTGCCCGGCCAGGGATGCCGGCCGAGGACCTCGACCGCCGCAGCATCCAGATCGTAACCGCTGCCGCCCGCCAGCCGCCGCAGCAAGTGCTCGGTCAACGCCGGAATGTCCTCGCGCCGTTCGCGAAGAGCCGGGATCCGAACCCGCAATACGTCCAGGCGGTAGTACAGGTCCTGGCGAAACGTCCCGTCCGCGATCTTGTCCAACAGGTTTAGCTTGGTCGAAGCGATGATGCGCACATTGGCCTTGAGCGGCTTGTTTCCGCCCACCCGCTCGTAAACCTTCTCCTCGATCGCCCGCAACAGCTTGGCTTGCTGCTCCAGCGGAATATCGTCCACGTCGTCCAGATAGATCGTGCCGCCCTCGGCTAGCTCAAAGCGGCCCTTGCGGCCTTGATCGGCGCCCGTAAACGAGCCTTCCTCGTGGCCGTACAGCTCGCTTTCGAACAGCGTAGCGGGGAACAGCGTGCAGCCGACCTTGATGAACGGGCCGCGGCCGCGATGCGAGTGGCGGTGGATCACCGACGACAACAGGTCCTTGCCCACGCCCGTTTCGCCGACTAGCAGCACGTTGGCATCGGTCCGAGCGCTGATCCGAATCATTCGCTTGACGCGCTGCATGGCTTCCGAACGGCCGATGATCTCCCGGTCGATGTCATCCGCGTCCGGATCGACGGTCGCCGGATCAAACTCGTCCCCCGATTCGCGGCGCTCTTGTTCAATCCGCTGGATGATCGGAAACAGGTCCTCGTTGCGGAACGGTTTGGTGACGAAATCCGTCGCCCCCAGCTTCATCGCCTCGACCGCCACAGGGATGCTTCCATAGGCGGTCATGAGGATGAATTTCGCATCGGCCGAGCCGCTGTCCTTGACGCGTTTGAGCAACTCCAGGCCATCCAGCTTCGGCATCTTGATGTCGCTCACCACGACGTCAAACAGCTCGCGATCCAACAGCTCTAACGCCTGCTGGCCGTCGGCCACCGTGACCACTTCGTGTCCTTGGCCGGACAGGTCGTCCGCCAGCGTGATGCGTTTGATCTTTTCATCGTCGACAACCAGGATTCTCATGGGAATTTCATGCCGCGGGACGTGACGGGATTCGTCGGACCTCTAGGGTTGTCCAGAACTCCGCAAAACAGGGACATCGTTGGAACCCGTGTCAGGATATCATCCGTGACCGTCATCGCCAAGGCACCGCGCGGCACCCGTATCACGCCGCTCCCTTCGTGCGGGACGACGCCGGGGAGGTTGCCCGTCGCGCGAGAACGTGGGATACTGACGCCATTGCATTTCCGTTCTTCGTTCTCCAGTGGAGTCGTCCCTTGACAGGTGCCGGCCGCTTGGGGCACATCCGGGAGGATCGATCGTCATGCCCTTGGCAAGGGAGACAACGTCATGCGTCCAAGTACGTCTGCAGTGAGCCACGAATCGAATCGCAGCTGGTCCCGGCGCTGGTGGTATGCAGTAACGACATTCACCGTTGCCGGCGTCACGGGATCTCTGGCAATCGGATCCGCGGCATGCGGCCGTTGCGCGGAACCGAGCGGCGCCCCAAACATCGTCCTGATATTCACCGACGACCACGGCTACGGCGATGTCTCGACGTATCATCTCTCGGACGTGCGGACGCCGAACATCGATCGCATTGCGGCGGAGGGAATGCTGTTCACGGCGATGCGCGCCAACTGTACCGTATGTTCGCCGTCGCGAGCGGCGCTGCTGTCGGGGCGCTACGCGGACCGGGTCGGCGTGCCGGGCGTGATCCGCACGCACTCGGAGAACTCGTGGGGATACTTCGATCCGCGCGTGCCGACACTCGCCGACGAGTTGAAGAAGGCCGGCTATCAGACGGCCCTCGTCGGCAAGTGGCATCTGGGACTTGAATCGCCGAACACGCCGAACGAGCGCGGGTTCGATTTCTTCCACGGATTTCTCGGCGACATGATGGACAGCTACACCACGCATCTGCGCCACGGGAACAATTACTTGCGCCGCAACGGCCAGGCTCTCGAAGCCCAGGGCCATGCCACCGACTTGTTTTCCGCTTGGGCTGCCGACTATCTGCGCGAGCGCGGACAGCAGCGCGACCGGCCGTTCTTCCTGTACCTCGCCTACAATGCACCGCACTTTCCCATCGAGCCGCCGGCGGACTGGCTGGCACAAGTGCGCCAGCGCGCGCCGCAGATGGAGGACCGGCGGGCCAAGAACGTCGCCTTTGTCGAGCACCTGGACGACGGCATCGGCCGCGTCCTGGGGGCGCTTCGGGAGGCGAGCCTGGAACGAAACACAATCGTCGTGTTCACCGCCGACAACGGCGGCTCGCTGCCGCACGCCCAGAACAACGATCCTTGGCGAGACGGCAAGCAGAGCCATTACGACGGAGGATTGCGGGTGCCGTTCCTGGTCCGCTGGCCCGAACGCATCCAAGCGGGGACGCGGAGCGATTACGCGGGGCTGGTGTTCGACCTGTTTCCCACCTTCCTGGAATTGGCCGGCGCAAGTCCCCCCGCGGACCTGGACGCCGTGAGCCTCGTTCCGGTGCTGACGGGCGGCGAAATCACGGCGCGGCGCGAGTTGTACTTCGTCCGCCGCGAAGGCGGATTGGCCTACGGCGGCAAGAGCTATCAAGCTCTCATCCGCGGCGAATGGAAGCTGCTGCAGAACGATCCCTACAGCCCGCTCGAACTGTACAACCTCAAGACCGACCCCCAAGAAACGCAAGACGTGGCGGCGACACACAGGAAAGTATTCAATGAACTCGCCGCCGCGCTGCGCGTTCATATTCAGCGCGGCGGAGCAACGCCGTGGCAGAAACCCGCCGAGCCGTTCATGGCACAACCCGCGCCGAGCAAGCCGTGATGGGAAACCAAGGTGGCCAACTCGACTTTTTGGCCAAATCAGGTATCTTACGCCGTTCGCGTTGGCAGCCAGCGGCGATCACAACGGAGGAAATTGAAGACATGGAGATGCGCGAAACATTTGGCCGGATCGTCATTTTTGTTGCGATGTTGCTGGTCGCGGGACAAGCGGCGGCGCAGTTCGGTGCGGACGAGTACCAGCAAGACATGTGGTCGAAACCGAAAGGCAAGGCGGAAACCGTCCAGGCCAAGGGCAAGATTCACGCGATTCAAGGCGATGTCCTTCAAGTCGCCAACGAGGAACTCCGGCAGCAGTGGCTGGTCAAGATGCCTCGGGACCTGGCGGGGATCCGCGTTTCCGGAACGGCTCGATCGACTTATCTTCGGCCCGGCATGATGGTCCGTTTTTCGGGGCAATTCGACGCGAAAGGCAATTCCCAAGCGCCGATCGAGAAGCTGGAAGTATTTACGCCCAAGACGGTCAAAGAAGGCATGTTGCCCGACCAACAGCAGTTCGGGATCTTTCCCGAGGCGGTGTTCGGCGGGAAGATGTTGGAGGACGCGACGGCTGGAGCCCAGCCGAAGACCGAAGTCGCTTCGTTCGTCGTCAGCGGGCAATTGCGAGGTTTTCGCAAAGGCGAGTTGTTCGTCGCCGCGGGAACGACGCTGGTCCGTGCTCCCTTGGCCGAAAAGGCGGAGATCTCCGTGGACGTGCCGGATTACCGCTGGGTGCGGGTTGGCGATGAAATAGAAGTCCATGGTTGGTCCTATCCCCACCTGATGACCCATGTCGTGGCAACGCGGGTGTCGATCCAGGCCAGCCAGCCGTTTGGGGAGCTTCCGGAAGAGAAACCGGGAAAATCTCCGGCGGCACCAGCGGGAAAACGCGCCGGCCCAGGAGCGAAAACGGACGACAAGGAGTTGCCATTCTGATGCGGATTGCGGTTACCCCGATGGGAAAGGAAGCAAAAACATGGACCGGCTTGAAATGTTCAAGATCCTGATGGTGATGGCTGCGGCCGACGGCAAGTTCTCCACAGAAGAAACGGAAATCCTCGCTCGAAGATCCCATGTTTGGGGATTGAGCGACGCACAGTTCACCGAGGCGTTCGAGTTTGCCAAGGGCGGAGCGACGGAGTTGAAATTTCCGGAACACGAGAAAGATCGCAGGCAGCTGTTGCAGGATTTGCGCGATCTTATGCTGGCCGACGGCGAATTGGCCCCCCGCGAAAAAAAACTGTACGCCTTGGCCGCCGCCGCGATGGGCTTGCCGGCCGAAGACTTCGACCAATAACTCCAGCGATGGCCCCAAGATGTTGTCGACCACCCATCCCAAATTGAAACCGATCCGCGAAAAGGTTGAGGCCGGTGCCCGCCTGTCAGCCGAGGACGGCTTGCTGTTGTGCGAACCTGACACGCCGTTGCAGGAGATCGGCGAATTGGCGAACATGGTCCGCGAACGGATCAACGGCCACGTCGCATTCTATAACATCAACACCCATCTGAACCCGACCAACGTCTGCGTCTACCGCTGCAACTTTTGCGCGTTTCGAGCCGACTTGCGCGATCCGAAGGGCTACGTGATGACGGACGAGCAGATCGTCGCCCGCGGGCGGGAAGCCGTCGAACACGGCTGCACGGAAATGCACATCGTCGGCGGTCTGCACCACCAGAAGCCGTTCGACTGGTACCTGAACATCGTCCGCATCCTGCACGAAGCCTATCCTCCGCTGCACTTGAAAGCCTGGACGGCCGTGGAGATCAATTGGTTCGAGTTCCTCACCAAACGGACCGTGCAAGCGGTGCTTCAGGACCTGATCGACGCCGGCTTGGGCAGCTTGCCGGGCGGCGGCGCCGAGATTTTTCATCCCTCCGTGCGGGACCAGATCTGCGAGCACAAGGCCGATGCGGACAAGTGGCTCGAGGTGCACCGCACCGCGCATCAACTGGGCCTGAAGACCAACTGTACGATGCTGTACGGTCATCTCGAACAGCCGCATCACCGCATCGACCACCTGATGCGTTTGCGTCAGTTGCAGGACGAGACCGGCGGCTTCCAAACCTTTATTCCCTTGGCCTTTCACCCCGCCAATACCGGCCTCTCGCACATCCCCAAGCCTTCGTCCCTGACCGACTTGCGGACGATCGCCGTCAGCCGGCTGATGTTGGACAACGTCCCGCACGTCAAAGCGTATTGGATCATGCTGGGCGTCGGCACGGCCCAAGTCGCGCTGTCTTACGGCGCCGACGACATCGACGGCACCGTGCGTCACGAGTTGATCTATCACGATGCCGGAGCGACGACCCCGGAAGCCCTGTCGGTGGACGACATCCGGCGTCTGATCGCCGCCGCGGGCCGCGAGCCGGTGGAACGCGACACGCTGTACCGGTTGGTGGTCCGCGAGCCGGCGGCTCCCAGTCGTGGGAGCGTCCGCACGGCGGCGCCGTGCGTCGCGGGCTAAACCTCAGCGATCGCCCGGCGGGATGGGCCCGCTGGCGTTCTCGCCGAGCGATAGCACCAAGGTGCCTTGGCCTTCGACCAGCACGTTCAGCGTCTGCCGCTGGTCGCTGTACTCCGTGGACAGCACCTTGCCGCCCTGCAGTTCGACTTGCGGCGGAGCCGGAATGCGAACCAGCCGCACCCAGTAGGGCTTGGAATACCAGCCGTCGATCGCGACCCGCACTTCTCGGCCGGCGTGCTCGACTTGGCCGATCCCGCCGGGCACGTGCAACAGCACCTCGCTGGGGGACAGTCGCTGCGACGTATAGATCGGCGTCTTGCCGAACGCTTCCGGCAGGTTTGCCTGCACCGTGCCGGGGCTGATCGCAGGGCCGTCGCTCCGCTGTGCCCGCAGATGAAAAAAGTCGGGCAGCAAACCTTGGCGTTCCCGGTCCTCCAGCGGAAAGGTCTGCTGCAGGCCGGAGCGGGTGATCCCCGCCGCCAGCTGGTTCCAGAAATCGCCGTGGTCCGGGTCCAGCCGAGCCAAGTCCTGAAGTGAGGAACGGTAAACCAGTCCGCACCATTGCACCGGCAAGCCGATCCAGAACGGGGCGCTCCAGTTGGTAGCTCCGAGCACAGCCGTCGTGGCATACAGACCGACCGGGCCGTCCGCGGGCCGGTCCAGGTAGACCAGGGACACGCCGGTCCAGGCCCACTCGCGTGCGGCGTCGAGGTATTTCTGATCGGCCGTCAGTTGATAGGCCAAATTGCAACAGGCCAGAATCCGTCCGCTGGCCAGAATGTCCGGCGTGTGCAGCGGCATCTCCCAGGTCTGCGCGCCGCGAGGAACCGTGTGGCGATAGACGTCGAGCTGCTTGTCCAGGACGGCCAATGCCGCGGTCGCCAGCTGTTGGTCACCCGTAAACACGGCCGCTTCGAGAACCGGTTCCAGCCGCGCGGCGCTCAGGCCGTTGGCGTGATCTTCCCAATGCGTCGCCCCGTAATCCGGCTTGCCTGCCTGCGGCCGGTAGCGGATCAGGCCCTGCTCGTCAAATGCGGCGAGTGCCTGCTGCGCAGCCGCCAGGCGCCGCGCGGCATAGGGCTCGATTTGACCGAACAACAGCGGAGCGAAGGGCCGGGCCACATGGGAACAATGGGCCTCCCAGTTCCCGGCGGGCGTCAGCCGCTCGAGCCCGCGTTCGGCGGCCGCGCGGAGCCGCGCGGCAAGGGCCTCGTCGCCCGTGTGTTCGGCCAGCCACAGCATATAGCCGGGCGCATCGGCCGCAGGCCGTGCCGGGAAACTGGCGCCCCAGACGGCGTGCCGCCAGATCCCGTCGTTGTGCAGAGCGGAATCGAGCCAGCCGTGGGCGAGCAGTCTGACCGCCGCGTCGAAGCCGCCCTCGAATTCGGGAACCGGAGGCAGACCGCCGGCCAGCCGCACGTACCGTTCGACCGCCGGAATGACCGTTTCGCCTCGGCCTCCAATCAGGGTCGCGGTGAACGTGATCGGCACATTCGCCTCGATGGCCCAGGGGCGAAAGGCGGCCACTTCATTTTCCAGGCGGCGCTCGCCCACGCCGGGAAACCACAGGCCCATCAGATGGCCGCTCGACTGAAAGATGCGATCGGGCGAGTCGAACACCGCGGCGGGATGATCGCGGCGATCCCAGATCAGCCCCACGTAGCGGCCGTTGGCGACGACGCTCATCATGGGAAAGCACAGCTTGTGGCTCTCCACGATCCGCCGCTTGGCCCGCTCGCCGCGCACGTCCGCCTCGCTGCTGCTGGGCTCGTTTTCCAGGTACTCGACTCCCGGCAGAACGGCTTGCGCCTTCGCCTCGCCGAAAGTGCCCAGGCCCGCAAACACCGTCAGCATCGGCAGATGAAAAATTTCCCGCGTCCGGTCCGCCACGACCGCCGTTTCGATCGCGATGGCGCCGCAGCCGCGCGCGGAGAATGTGCGGCGGAATTCCCAGTTCGCCCCCTCCGCATCCCGCAAACGAGCCACGACGCGCAGCGTTCCCTCCGTTTGCGGCGAGACCTCCAAGTCCGCGCCGGCCAGATCCAGATAAGCCGGCTCTCCATGGAGAATCACGCCCAGCTGCGCGCGCCCATGCGCGCGAGCCATTTCTTCATCGGCAACCCGAACGCCGAAACCGTCCCACTGGCGAGCGCCATGCGCCAGCACCAAGTCGCCCGCGCACACCGTGCGCGGCTGAGCGCCGAGATCGACGACCGCCGGACGCGCCAACTCGCCCGCCTTCAGCGGCTTCATCTCCAGCGCTTTGATCCAAGCGATGGTGACCCGGCCTGTGCCCGCCGCCGGATCGATGCGCAGCCGCGCGCCCTGTTCCAGAGCCGGCAGCAGCACTTCGTATTCGTGCCAGTGGCCGTCGTCGTTGACCGTAAATCGAACCGAGTTCTGGGCCGTGAACCCGCGTCCGAAAAAAACCTCCCCCACCGGATCCGCGTCAGACCTCATACGGATAGTCAGCAGCACCCGGTTGCCCTGGGGCAGATTGGCCACCGGTCCGGAGTGGATGTACGGGTCGTCGCCCACGCAATCGAAGTCGAGCCCTTCGGCCGTGGCGCGCATGTTCTCCACCGCATGGGCGGCGATCCAACCCTGGGCACCTTGGGCAAAGTCGAACAGCACGACAGGCTCGCGCGCCCGCGCCGTGCCAAGACAAATCGCACCGATCAAGAAAGCAAACGTCACGATTCGCATCGGGGTATCCTCATCAGGGTTCAGAGGGTCCAGCTTGCAGCCCGCCGGAACGTGGCCCCATGGTAACACGGCCGGGCGGCCCATGCCACGGCACAGCGTCATGAACGATCCGAGGCGCCCTCCCGCTGGCGGGCGGGTTCCTCCTCACTGGCTCCTCACTGGCTCCTCGCGCGCGCATCGTCGGTGATTTGCTGCGTGAGAGCCGCGATCTTGCGATGATAGTAGTCGATCTCGCGGTCCAGTTCGCGGCGTTCCCCTTGTTTGCTCTCCAATTGCATCATCAGTCGCGTCAGTTCGGCCTGTGGCGTGCGATGCATCATGCGGTGGATCAACTGCAGCAAAACGAATCCGCGCCAGCCCTTGCCCGCCAAACCGTACAGGCGATAGTACTTGACCCACGCCATGACGGTCTCCAGTTTCATCAAGCGGGTCAGTCGCACGACGCGCAGGAAAGGCATGAATTCGAACATGGGCAACAGGACCACGGCGAGATCGACCCAATGATTGAAGGCGTACCCCCATTTCTTGTCGGCGGCCGAAATCCGCACGATGAACTCCGTCGCAAACGCGATCCAGATGATGCTGATCGCGATCTCCAGGACCAGCCGCAACACCGCGCTGGCCTCGATCGCGTCCGCCCAGACGTACTCGACAGTCAAGATCGGAACGATCATCAATGCCATCAACAGCAACGGCACGCCCAGGGCTCGTTCCAACGTCTTTTGCAAGTCGAAATCGACTTGCTGCCAGCCCAGCCTGGGAAGCCACATCCGGCGGGGATCCATCACGCTGCGAGCCCCCATCCGCAAGGGCGGTAAGAGACATGTCAGCAGGCACGCCAAAACGGTCTTGCGCCCCCGGCAATGCGGGGGCGCCAAGAACCACCGCAGAACCGCCTCGACGGCGAAAATCGGCCACATGACGAGCAGCCCGCCGGCCAGTACCCAGATCGCGGCCGCATCCCCGTCCGTGGTTCCAAAATCCCGCACACGGTGAATGACACCGGCCAGGAACAAGAGGAAGACAAATGCCAGCACAAACATCGGCTTGGCCAGCCGGCGTTCGATCGTCTCGCGCCGCTCGAAGGGAATTGCCGCCATAAGGGATCCAGGTTCAAATCCGGGTCTACCAAGTATACGCAACGTCTCGTCTATGTTACACTGCCGCTTCCACGCGCGGGCTTATGGAGGAGCGGAGCCGATGCCGGCAGTACAGAACGGAAGCTTGATCCTGGAAGGGTTGAACGGCGAGCAGCAACAAGCCGTCCTGCACGCGGACAGCCCGCTGTTGATCGTCGCCGGGGCGGGCACGGGAAAGACGAAGACGCTGGTCCATCGCGTCGCTCATCAGATCCAGCAAGGCATCGCTCCCGGGCGAATGCTGCTGCTGACGTTCACCCGCCGCGCCGCCGCCGAGATGCTCCGCCGCGTGGACGCCTTGCTGCGGCAATTACACGGCCACGGTTCGCAGCGCGGCGGTTCGCTGATTCAGAACGTCTGGGGCGGCACGTTTCACGCCGTCGCCGCCCGTCTGCTGCGGCTGGATGCCCCCGCCGCCGGACTCGAACCGGACTTCACGATCATGGACCGCGGCGATTCCGAGGATCTGCTGGACGTCGTTCGCACCGAACTGGGGCTGTCCAAGACCGACCAGCGGTTTCCTCGCAAAGGGACGTGTTTGGCGATCTACAGCCACTGCGTCAACGCCCGTCAGGGGCTGGAAGACGTCTTGGCGGCCCACTTTCCCTGGTGCCGCGAACTGGCCGCCGATCTGAAGCGGCTGTTTGCGGCTTATGGCGAGCGCAAAGAACAAGGCGGAATCCTCGACTATGACGACCTGTTGCTGTTCTGGCGCGGACTGCTGGCCGATCCGCAAGCCGGAGCGGCAATTCGCAAACGATTCGATTGCGTCCTGGTGGACGAGTACCAGGACACGAACCGCGTCCAAGCGGAAATACTCAAGCTGCTGCGGCCCGACGGACGCGGCTTGACGGCGGTCGGCGACGATGCCCAGGCGATCTATTCGTTCCGCGCCGCGACCGTTCACAACATCCTCGAGTTTCCGCACGAGTTTCCCGGGGCCGCAGTCGTCAAACTCGAACAGAACTATCGCAGCACGCAGCCCATCCTGGCCGCGACCAATCTGGTGATCGGTCAAGCGCAGCGGCGATTCCGCAAAGATCTGTGGACCAGTCGCGAGGGCGGCGAGTTGCCACAGTTGGTGACGTGCCAGGACGAGAGCGAGCAAGCCGAGTTCCTGATTCGGGAGATTCTTCGGCGGCGTGAAGAGGGCATCGACCTGCGGCGGCAAGCGGTGTTGTATCGGACGTCGCATCACAGCGTGCTGTTAGAAGGCGAATTGACGCGCCGCAACATCCCGTACGTCAAGTTCGGCGGCCTCAAATTTTTGGAGGCGGCCCATATCAAGGACCTGCTGTCCGTGCTGCGGTTGGCCGAGAACCCGCGCGATCTGGTCGCCGGCATCCGGCTGCTGCAGCTGTTGCCGGGCATCGGGCCCAAACGTGCCCGGCAGCTGATGGACCAGATCGCGGCGTCGCGCGGCGACTGGCGTGTCTGGGAGGCGGCCGCGGCCGGCACCGCCGCCGGCGCGGTTTGGACTCGGCTGCTGGACGTGCTGCGCCAGCTCACGCGCCAACCGGGCCTGGAGCTCGCATCCCAAGTCTCGCTGGCGCGGCGATTCTACGAGCCGATCTTGCAGGACAAGTACGACAATCCCGTGCCGCGAATACGCGATTTGGAACAGATCGAGTTGCTGGCCGGCCGATTCGCCGACCGCCCGTCGCTGCTGACGCAATTGGCCTTGGACCCGCCCGACAGCACCGAAGATTTCGCCGGTCCGCCGTTGCGGGATGAAGATTACTTGATCCTCAGCACGATCCACTCCGCCAAAGGCTTGGAATGGGACGTCGTGTTCGTGATTCACGCGGCGGACGGCAACATCCCGTCCGACATGGCCACGGGCGACGACCAGCAGATCGAGGAGGAGTTGCGGCTGTTCTACGTCGCCCTGACGCGGGCCAAGAGCCATCTGTACGTATGTCACCCGCAACGATACTACCACGCAAATCGAGGCGGGTTTACCGATCGGCACAGCTTCGCCCAGCTGACGCGTTTTCTTCCGCCCCTGGTGCGCGGGCATTTCCAGGCAAGTCGAGCCGCGCCGCACGACGCCGGGGAATCCCCTCCGGGTGCGCTCGGCTCCGCCCTGACCAGCCGCCAGATCCGCAGCCAGATTCAAGCCCTGTGGTGAATGGGACCCTGTCAACCGCCTTCGAAGTTGTGCATTTGGCGGTCCGGTCGTGTTAGGCCGAAGGCCTGCTCCCATCGTAGCCTGGGGCAACGTCCCAGGAACACGGTGTCGTCCGGCCTATTTGGCCGAAGGCCATGCTCACCTTGCCCGACGCAGCACGTTGAATATGACCTTCGGCCAAACAACGAATGCTCGCCCGTGTTCCTGGGGCGTTGCCCCAGGCTACGGTGAATGTGGCCTTCGGCCAGAATTCCGGTCCAAAAATGCGCAACTTCGAAGTCAACCGCCGCCCCCCTGCCAGCTTGCTGGCAGCTGACTCAATGCAGGCCGGACGCTCCGTAGCTCGCATCCTGGCTCTCCGAGCCCCACACGAGTGGACGGCACGGCTTGGAGAGCCATGCCCCTTGGTCGCGGCCTCCAGTCGCGTTAAGAAGAGCTCCTTACGCAGCGGGGATTCTCTCGCGACGAACAATCGTTTCTTTGTGTCCTCTGTGCCTCTGTGATTCAATCCATCCTCTGGGGAGTTGACCGAGATTCTAGCAGCCGGGCTCGTCGGCTGGTAGAATGTCTCGCGATGGTTCCCCCCTAGGACAAACACGCAGGTCGTCAAACGGATGACCGTCTTGGATGACGGCCAGGATGTGATTGGCAGGAAGATGGGAAACGTGTAACCGGAAGCTATGGCTCGCCTTCAAAAAACGCTGACCGACTATGTCGTGATCGCGATCAGCCCTGCGCTGATTATGGCCCTGGTCGGGAGTCTTGTTTTCTTTTTGATCCAGGTCTTTTATCGCGGCTCGTTTGCGGGGCGCATGGAGTATATCTTCGCCTTGTTCGTGTTTGCGGCGGTGTTGATCGCCCGCATCTCGATCGACGAGGGCCGGGAATACTCGATGCTGTATGCGATTCCGCTGGCGGCGGCCATGCTGCTGGTGCTCGGCCGATTCACGTCGTCCAGCGTATTGTTCAACATCATCCTGATCGGCGTCGTCTGGTGGTGCGTCGACAAGTTGACGTGGGATTGTACGGTCATCGACGAGCGGAAGGATGCGTCGGGCGAGGGGCTGTTACAGACGGCGGGCCTGGAGAGTTCGCAAGATTCGCCGGCCGGCGGTGCGACTCCGACCGTGGGCGATCTCGAAGCGACGACGTCGCGCGGTCCCCCCTCCGCGCCCAAGGGGCTATGGGAACGCTTCGTCGAACACCGCAAACGGCCCCACGCGCCGGGCGTGTGGGTGATCTATTTTTCGCTGGCCGCGCTGCCGTTGTTCGGGATCGGCCAGCGGTTCATCCCGGCCGCGGAAGTGGACGCGCGGCGCTACGCCTTCAGACTGTTATGCATCTACACGGCCAGCGGGCTGGGCCTGTTGATGACGACCAGCTTTCTGGGCTTGCGGCGTTACTTGCGCCTGCGGCGGCTCGAAATGCCGGTGGAAATGGCCGGCGTCTGGTTGACCGTCGGCAGCGCGATGATCGCCGCACTGCTGTTTGTGTGCTGGCTGCTGCCGCGGCCCAGTGCCGAGTACTCGATTACCCAAGTGCCGTTTCAGGTCGGGTCGCCCGGCGATCGTCAAGCGTCTCCGCACGGCTGGGGCAACGAAGGCGCCAAGGACCAGGACCGCAAGGCGCCCGCGGCCGCGCCCGCCGACAAGACGCAGGAAGGACGCCCCGGCGGACAGGAATCCGAAGGCCGCAGCGATCAGACGCCTGGCAAAGACGAACGCCGCACCGGAAAGTCGCCCGGTGGAAAACAGGGGGACGGAGAGCAGGGTGCTGGCACGGCGGGAGGCAATTCGCAGTGCGATGGCAAACAGGGCGATGGCAAACAGGGCCACGGTCAACAAGCCGGCCAGCGTCAGAGCGAAGCTCCTGCGGCCAACTCGGAATCGGGCCAATCTGAATCCTCCGGATCTTCCGAGCCGCCCGACAGCGGACGGCAGGCAGACCCGAAAGATCCGCGCGGCCAAGACTCTGCTGATACCGAGGATTCACGATCGCAAGACGATCCGCCGGAGTCGTCCGGCGGCGGCGAATCGCAAGCTCCGGTAGAACCCAAGCCCGAGGATCCGCCCCGGGACGCGAGTTCCGGCGATTCCGCAGCGGACGAAAATCCCTTCGAGTCGGAAGTGGATCCCAGCGAAGCCCCGTCGTCATCCTGGATGCCCAATCCGTCGGAGATGCTGAACCGAGTCTTGGGATTCGTTCCGCACGGACTCAAATGGTTATACAACCTGATCTTCCTGGCGATCGTCGCCTACCTGCTCTGGCGAAATCGGGGGCAGGTGTTGGAGGCACTGAGAAATTTCTGGCAGGCAATTCGCGACTTCTGGGACAGCCTGTTCGGCCGCCACCGCGTAGAGTCGGCGACGGACGAACGCCCCGCGGTTACCGCCCCGCCGCCTCGGCCGTTTGCCGATTTCTCGGACCCGTTTGTCACCGGCGACGCTCGGCGATGGTCGCCGCGCGAGCTGGTGGCGTACAGTTTTCAGGCCCTGGAAGCCTGGGGCCGCGAGCACGGTTGTCAGCGCGGCCCAGAGCAGACGCCGCACGAGTTCGCCGGCGCGTTGAGCGCGTGCGAAGCCGCCGTGGGCCGCGAAGCCGTGGGGCTGGCGAACCTTTATTGTTGTGCGGCCTACTCCAGCGGCAGCCTGCCGCGCGACCGCGTCGGCGGGCTGCAGGAATTGTGGCGGACGATGGCGGCTTCCCCCGCGGCAACCGCGTGAGGTTTTCAAGGTGGTCATCACGCTCCGCCGTGATGACGTTGTCGTCACGGCGGAGCGTGACGACTACAATCTTGGCGACACTTATCGTCTCTTGCGATTTCCGCTACCGGCCGGCGCCGGCACTACTCCGCCGCCACGCTCACGCGGACCAGTTCCTTGTCGTTGCGGGCGAATACCGATCGGTCCGCAAACGCGGGGTGGCTCCAGACGACGCTGCGGCCGAACACGGAGTTGGTCGGTTCCAGCAACTGGAATCGGCTGATTTCGTTGTACCCCTGCGGCGAGAGGCGGGCGAGGATCAAGTGGCCCGTCTCGCTGAACAAGAAGAAACGGTCTTCTTGCTGGACCAGGAACGCCGTCCCGTAGCGTCCGCGGCGCGTGCCGCCGGTGGTGGGCTCGAAGGTTTGCCACAGACGTTCGCCGTCCTGCATTCGCACGCCCATCAGCGCTCCCGTGCCGACATCGCATCCATAGATCATCCCGTCTTCGAGAAACGGCGTGCTGTTGGCGCAGTACACGGCGTTGCCGGCCTTGCCCCGCCAAACCACTTGGACCGCAGGCTCGGCGTCGTCCAGTTTCAACAACACGCCCGCATCGCCGTAGCCGCTGGCCAGCAGGTACGGCCCGAGCTGGCGCGGCGTGGTGATCGCCATGCCGAAACTCGGTTTCAGGGGCACCGACCAGAACGCCCGGCCGGTCGCCGGATCGAGGCCGTTCAGCGCATCACCGTGCCAGATGAGCAATTGCTTTCGGCCGCCGTGCTCAATCATCGTCGGCGGGCAATAGCCCTGCTGTTCGGCGGACAGCGCCCGCCACACTTCGCGGCCCGTGTGCTTGTCAAAAGCCACGGCCACGCTGCCGGCGCCGCCGACGACGCAGAACAACAAGTCGCCATCGACCAGCGGATGCGCCGCCACGCCCCAAAACGGCGTCTTGGCTCCGTAATCTTTGACAAAGTCCTTGCTCCAGACAAGTTTTCCGGTTGGAACGTCCAAACAGGACAAGTTGCCCTCCGCGCCCAGCGCGTACACCCGCGGCCCGTCGACGGTGGGCGTACAGCGAGGTCCGCCGCCGAAGGAGATGGCGTATGGGCGATCGTACTCGTATTTCCAAATCGGTTTGCCGGTCGCGGCGTCCAGGCACAGAACCCGCTCGGCCCCTTCCAGCGTGTCGAGACCGCCGGCATTGTTGGTCACTTTGCCCGAACGAGGCACGTAGTCCATCACGAAGACCTTGCCGTCGGCTACCGCCGGCCCAGAATACCCCAAGCCCACCGGCGCTCGCCATTGCACGCGCGGTCCCGCCTCGGGAAAACGATCCGCGATCCCTCTCTCCCGCCACACGCTGTCGCGTTGCGGGCCGAGCCATTGAGGCCAATCATCGCCGGCGGCGGGAGAGGCCAACATCCAGACGATCGTCAACGAAGCAAACCACGACAAACGCATGAAAGATCCTCCTGTTGCTAGGCTTCACCGATCTCAATTTGTACCAAATCCCTGTCGGCTCAAACAGATGACCTGCAACGACTAGCGCAGCACCTCCAGCAGGTTATTGGATTGGTCCGTCCACAACCGCAGGGGCCCCTCCTGCCCGATCGAAACATGGGCGGCTTCATCGATCGGCGAACGCTGTAGAATTTGCCGGTCTCGGGCGAGCAGCATCCATTGGGATTGCGTGAGGGACAATCCGTGCTCGTCCGCCCATTTGACGCTGACGCCGATGGGCGGCCAGACGACATACGCCTCGGCGAGTTCGCAGTGCCGAGCCAGCGCCGTCACGACCGGAACCAAGTCGACGTAGCGGCTGCTGATATGAGCGGCGATCACGCCGTCGTGGCGCAGATGCCGCAGGTACAAGGCGAACGCTTCGACCGTCAACAGGTGGACGGGGATCGAATCTCCCGTAAACGCGTCCAGCACCAAGATGTGGAACTGTTGGTCCGATTCTCGTTCCAGCGACACCCGAGCGTCGCCGGCGACGACGTCGATTTCGGCAGCGGATTGCGGCAGGAAGCTGAAATACCGGTGCGCCAGTCGGATGACGTCCTCGTCGATTTCGTAGAAGCGAAAATAGTCACCCCTCTGGCCGTAGGCCGCCAACGTGCCGACGCCCAGCCCGACGACGCCGACGCGCAGCGGCCCTGCTTCCCGCATGGCGGTCAACGCTCGGCCCACGCCGCTGTCTTCCGTATAGTAAGTCGTCGGTTTCCCGCGCAGTTCCGGGGCCAGGAGTTCGAAACCGTGCAAGGTCCGGGCATGATAGAGCGCCAGTCCTCGCCACTGAGGATTCTGCGGATAGCGTTCCTTGACGGACATCACGCCGTAGAAATTCCGCACGCGCAGCAAGCCGCCTTCGCGGTCCCAAGCCTCCCACTGGCCCCACGCGACGATTGCGGACGCGGCCAGCGCGAGCGTCAGGGCCGCGCCCCGCAACAGCCGCGAAACGCCGGGAAGCCAATGCGTGCGGGCCTCGTCCGCAAACACGAACAACGCCAAGCCGAATCCCGCCAGCAGGCTCAGGTTCAGCTCCAAATACGAGGAGAACACGAGCGGGCTGACGACGGCTACCAAGATCCCCCCCAACGCGCCGCCTGCGGACACGGCCAGATAGAAAGCGGTCAGGCGCTGCGGGGGAGGCTTTCGCTGTACCAGTTCTCCGTGGCAAACCATGCACAACAGAAACAGGAGGAGCAGGTACAGCGTCGCCTCGACGACGATATTGTGGGTCAATTGGAACCACAATACCTCCAGCCCAAACGACAGGAAGAGTTCGTCCAGATACCGAAACAGCACGAGGTAACTGGCCGCCAGGACCGCCAGCATGGCGGCGGCGGCAAACCAGCGCCGGACGTACCAGTGCTCCTTTTCGAAGCAGATGATAAACGTCACCAAGTATATCGTCAGCGGCACGATCCACAGCAGCGGAATCACCGCCACGTTTTGGCAGACGTGAGTGGTGATCGACATCAGCAGGACCGATCCGAGGGCGGACAGAAGGATCCACCACGCCCAGGCGCGCCCGCCCGCGGCCGGCTCGGCGGGATGCTCGATCGGCGGCGCTGCGCGCGGCGCATCGAGGCCAGGGAGTCGCAACCGGCGCATGCGCACGACCAGCACACCGCACAATGCGGCATAGACGCCAAAGGCCACGGACCACGTCGTGCCCTGGCCGACGGTCGTCAACCGCGGCTCGACGAGAAACGGATAGCTGAGCAGTCCGGCGAGCGAACCCAAATTGGACAGGGCGTACAAGCGGTAGGGTGCTCCTTTGGCATACGCCGCCGCAAACCAACTCTGCACCAGCGGCGACGTGGCCGCCAACAGCAGGTACGGCAATCCGACGTGCCGCGCCAACAACAGCAGGATCCGTTCCACGGGGCGGGTCCCGTCTGCCGGCTGCCAAGATTCGCCCGGCGTGATCGGCAGCAGCAACAGGGCCAGCGCACACAGAGTCCCATGGACGATCAATTGCCGCGATACGGGCCGCAGCCGAGACAGTCCATAGGCGTAAGCGTACCCCGCCAAGAGAACCATCTGAAAGAACATCAGGCACGTCGTCCAAACCGCCGGACTGCCGCCAAACCACGGCAGCAGCAGTTTGCCGAACAACGGCTGGACTTGGAACAGCAAGAAGGCTCCTAACAAGATCGTCGCAGCAAACCAGCCGGAAAGTCCACCGGCAGTCCTATCGTTCATGGACAACTCCCACGATCTTGAATCTCTCGCTTCTCTTGCAACAGCATACGCGGTAGACTGTTAGCGGCCAAGGGGAAGGAACAACGATGACGGACTACCACCACTTTGAGATCCGGGAACAAGACGGCGTACAGATCCTGTACCTGTCCGACGTGGGGTCGGACCGGGAAGCTGTCGCGGCCGCGGGCCGGGAACTCCTGCGATTTGCCGAACAGAACAAGCCGGATCGACTGCTGATCAGCTTCCGAGCCCTGCGGCAACTGTCGGCGTTGGTCGTGGGCACGCTGTTGGTGCTGGTCAAGACCATCAAGGCTCAGGGCGGCCGCGTCGAATGCTGCAGCGCGCCCGAGGGCTTTCAAGAGGTTCTGCGAATGCTGGGCCGAAAGCTGCCCTTTGATCACGCCGACAAGCCGGAATCCGACGTGATCGAGATCCTGAAAGAGAAGTGAGCCGCGTTAGGTCCGCAGCATCCAGCCATCCGGCAACGCCGCGTCTTTGAGCACGATCGGAATGCCGTCGCGGATCATGCAGATCTCGTCGTCGCCTTCGCTGTTTTCAATGCGCGTTTCGTTTACAATCCGCACGTCGCGGCCGATGTGGCAGTTCTTGTCCACAATCGCACCTTCGATCACCGAGCCGGCGCCGATGCCGATCGCCGGATGCCCGGCGATTCGATCTTGCTCCAAGTCGGCCGTGCGCTCGTAGAAGTCGGCCCCCATCAGGATGGAATTGCGAATCGTCACCCGCGGGCCGATCATGCTTCGCAGGCCGATAATGCTGTTCTCGATCACGGCACCCTCGCCAATCTGGCAGCCGTCCGCGATAAAGCTGGATCGGATCGTCGCGCCGTCGATCTGCGATGGCGGCAGATAGCGGGCTCGCGAGTAGACCGGAGCTTCCGGGGTATTGAGTTGGTAAGGCGAATCGGAACGTACCAGGCTCAGGTTGGAATCGTAGAACGCTTTGATCGTTCCAATGTCTTCCCAGTACCCGTCAAACATGTGGACGTGGACGTGCCGCGTGTTGATCGACTGGGGGAAGATCTCCTTGCCAAAGTCTTCGTACTTCGTGTTCACCATCAGATCGACGAGCAAATCGCGATTGAACAGGTAGATTCCCATGTTGGCCAGGCAATCGCGTCCGTCGGGGACCATGCCCCGACTCTGGAACCACTCGGGTTCCAGGCGAACCGTTTTCAGCAACTCTTCCGACTTTGGTTTCTCGACGAATCCGGTCACGCGTCCCGCGTTATCGGTGCGCATAATCCCCAACCCGCTCGCCGCGCTGCTGGAGACCGGAAAGCCGCCGATGGTCACGTCGGCCTGGGTGTCGAGGTGGGTTTGGAGCAACTCGCGGTAGTCCATGCGATACAGTTGATCCCCGGACAGGATCAGGACGTAATCTACGCCGGGCTGCTGCAGATAACGCACGTTCTTGCGGACGGCGTCGGCGGTGCCTTGATACCAATTGGTGCCTTCGTCCATCGTTTGCTGGGCGGCCAGCAATTCGACGAAGCCGCCGCTGAAGTGATCGAACTGATACGTCTGCCGAATGTGACGGTGCAAGCTGACGGACAGGAACTGCGTCAAGACGTAGATCCGATTGACGCCGCTGTTCAGGCAATTCGAGAGCGGAATATCGATCAAGCGATACTTGCCTGCCAAGGGCACCGCTGGTTTGGCGCGATACTTGGTCAACGGAAACAAACGCGTCCCGCGACCACCACCGAGCACGAACGAGATGACGTTCTTCATAATGAACTCCCAAGTGGTTTTCCAGATGTGACCTTGACGACCGTCCAAGATAACATTTCCTCCCAGATTGTGGGAGGGGGACATTGCGTGGGGCAGACGAGATTCAGCCGCCGGCCGGGATCAATAGTTCGTTTCAGTGCCAAGAGCGAAAACGACGGCGGATCGACGCACGCCGCCGTCGTTAGCAACCGCGCAGAAATAACTTGAACAAATCGTAGCAGGCACACTCCGTGTGCCGTCCGCAGTTCACGGCACACGGAGTGTGCCTACTACTTTGGAATTGAACAACTTATTCCTGCGCGGGCGCTTAGCTCAATGCCACTTACCTTGCTTTGCGCCTAGCCTGCCAGCTCGGCCGCCACCTTGTCAAAGTAGGCCACGCCCTGCGCGATCTCCGGCAGCGAACTGGTCCAGTTGTGTTCGTACTCGATCGAGAACACAGCCTTGATGCGCTGGCGATGGATTTCCGCCAGGATCGCCTTGACATTGCCTGCGCCGGTCCCCCACGGCACGTCGTGGGCGCCCGCGCCGAATTTGTTCAGATCCTTGAAATGGAAACTGATGATGCGGCCTTCGAGCTTCTTGATCTGCTCGACGGGGTCGAGGTCCGAGCGCATCCAGTGGCCCGTGTCGGCGCACGCGCCAATCCGTTTGCTGCGGCCTTGGCACAATTCCAGCACCGTGTCGGGATTCCAGTAACGCGAGGGTTTCGGATGATTGTGCAGGGCCACGTTGATCTGGTACTCGTCGCACAATTTCTCAATCGTATCAAACGCGTCGGGCGCGGGCTCGGAGACAATCGTCTCGATACCCATGTCCTTGGCGAACTCGAATGTCTTGCGGCAGGCGTCCAACTCTTTGGGCAATCCGCACACGCCGTAGTTCACCAGTTGCACGCCGCTGTCGGCCAGCTTGGCCTTGATCTCGCGGCGCGTTTCCGGCGTCAAGGACTCGTTCGTCCGCGCGTCAGGCTTGTCCTCGCTCAGCTTCTGGCCCGGATACGCCTCGATGTAATGCAAGCCCAGCGAGGCGGTCTTGTCGATGGCTTCGTAGAACGTGTAGCGATTGAAGCTGTAAGCCTGGCAGCCCAGCCGCCAGCCGAGTTTCTCGGCGTGCGGAGCACCCGCAGCCGGCGCGAAACCGAAGGCTCGCGAATCGTGCCCGCTGACCAGCGCCAGCCCCGCGGCCGTGCCGGCCGTCTGCAGAAAACCTCGACGATTCATGGAATTGCGCATGTTGAATACTCCCAGGTGAAAGAAACGAAATGGGTGCCGTATTGTATCATTGTTTTCCAGGCGGCAAGATAAATGGCTCCGAGAAAAAATTGCGGGACGCCGGCAGGCTTACGGAGTTCCCACCGGATCGATTGCTAGCAACTCGTCCGCTTCGCCTTCGGTATCGAACCGCGCGGCTAAGAATTCGTGCAGTACGTTCTGTCCCAACAGCGTGCGACTGGCCGGCGGCGTCAGCGAACGATAGAACAACCACTGGTCGCCACCGACCTGGATCCGATAGCCAACGGCCGCGTCCGGCTTCTGAATCTCCAGTCTTTCCGCCACCGTCAACTGCCGCCACGTGACCGGCCATTTCAGCCGATGAGGACTCAGGTCGATGAACAACGGCGCGTACAGCCCCCGCGCTCGGGCCTGCTGCCGCAGCAGCAGACCCTCGGGGACGCCGTCCAAGCTTCCCGCGGCCGCCGCCGCCCGCCATTCCGGCAAGGCCAACGGCAAGACTCGCGCCACACGCCGGCGCTGCATCAAGCAACCCTCGCGCGTCTGCTGCTCGGGCCGGAACTCGACCCCGCCGGCCAGCGGCAAAACACTGCGATACTCCAGCGACTGGACGTCCGGCCCGACGACGGCGTCGGCAAGCCACAGGAAACGATCCTCGCGAGCCAATAAGATCTGACGCTCCAGTCGCCACGATCCGCTCCACGTCGTTTCCAACTCCAAGTAGTCCACGTCATCGTCGGAGTGCCAACAAACCTCCTTCCAAGCGGTAGGCTGCAGCCGCCGATCTCCCACGCAGACTTCGACCGACCAAGCCCCGGACCACACCGTCGTTGAACCACAGCTCAATTCGGTGCGCAGGACACCTTGGTCGTGACCAACGACCAAGTGTTCGCCGCCCCGCAGCCACGCCGGCCGCAGACTAGCCAACTGGGCGGACTCGGAGTTTACGGACGAACGGGGAAAGCAGACTCGCTCGGCACTGGCGGCCCGCGAGGCGGCGCGCCACGGCAACAGCTGGTCGGCGATCGCCGCGTCCTCTTCGCGGCCGGCCAGAGCCAATGCCGCGTCCATCCACTGAGCGTCGCGGGGGCCAGCCCGGCAGGTGCTGAACACCGGCTCGCCGTTCTGACGCGACAACTGGAGCGCTTGACGCACGAACCGTTCGTAGCGCGATTGAGCGACGGCGGTGAAGCAAATCCCGCCGGCCGAATCAACCAGGCTGCGGCAGCGGGTCCAGCAGGCCAACAACGGACGCACCAGATCCAGGTGCCGGTAGTGCGGCAAGCCGGTGTCGTCGACGCAGGCGAGGACACCGGCGCTCAGCTGCCGCCGCCCGGACCGGCCCAGGGCCCGGCAATGCGGCAGTTCAGGAAACTGATCGGCCAATGTCCACGGCAATTCCCCGGTCAATAATTGCTCCACCAGCAGCGGGAGCGAATTCGGCGGACCGGTGGGCCTCGCCGCCCAGTCTGACAAGACGCCCAACGTCTTCCACCACGGTACGGGCGGCAACACGCCGGCCAGCTTCGGGAGCAGGTAGCTCCAGCCGAGGCATTCCAGCGCGAACTCCTCGTCCGGCACCCGCCCGGCATCGTCGCCGAGCCACGGTTCGAGGTGCCGCATGACATCTGCCGATGACGGTGCCGCCGACGCCCGCATCCAGGCCTCCATGCGGCTTCGCAGTCCGCCGGCCGCCGCTGCGCCATCGGTCTCCAGCGGGCGAGACCAGGACAAGGGTGAACGGCGGCCTGCGGCCAAACGTTCCCACGGGGGAAGAGGCGCGGAACGCGACTGCAGATGGACCGACCATTCGCTCCACCGTTCCGGCTCCGCGATCCGAGAGGCGGAACTTGTGATCCGAGTTGCAGTGGGCATAGCGGGCAACGCTCCTGGGCCTATAATGGAAGAATTCGCGACAGGATTCTAAAACGCATAAGATTAGGCGAAAGGAGCCGGCTTGTCAGGGGGAGTTGTCTTGACGAAATACGCGTCGCGTCCGCCACACGCTTGCCGACTCAAGATTGCCGAGGAGAATGATCTATGTTCCACGTTCCGCAACTTTGGGCCGCCTTGCTCGCCGTGCTGGGCACGATCGGCAGCATTTCGGCACAGGCCGCCGAGGCGACAGGCCCGTCCGAGACGACCCAACCCGCTGCCCCGGCGGCCGAGTCCCCGCCTGTGCCTGAATCTGCGGCTGCGATTTCGCCGAAGGCGGAGACCTCCCCGGCCGGCGACGCGTCGGGAATCATCCGGATGACCAAGGATTACGACTTGTGGATCGACCCCAAGCGCAAGCTGGTCATCGTTGACGGGCAAGTTTGTCTGCGCGAAGGCCAGTTGGAGATGTTCGCCTGTCCGCGGGGCAGCAAAGAGCACGAATCGATCGTGTCGGTGAACAGTAAAGCGCAGTATGTCCACGCCGCGCTGATGGCCGTCGGGGCTCAGCCGGGCAAGCCCGTCAGCTTCGATCCGTCCTATCGACCGGCCAGCGGGCCCGTGGTCGACGTTTACGTGCTGTGGGAAGATGAGGCCGGCAAGAAGAACCGTGTCCGGGCTCAGCAGTGGATCAAGGACGTCAAGACGGAGCGGGAGATGAGTCACCCGTGGGTCTTCGCCGGGAGCGCTTTGTGGACGGACGAGACGACGGAGCAACAATATTATCAGGCGGACGGCGGCGATTTCATCTGCGTCTCGAATTTCCCCACGGCGATGCTGGACCTGCCCGTCGCCAGCAGCCAAGACAACCAGGACTTGCTGTTTACCGCTTGGACGGAACGTATCCCGCCGCTGGGAACCAAAGTCCGCTTGGTGCTGGTTCCCCGCTTGGACGAAAAGCAAAAAGCGGGCTCGGCGAAGCCCGGCGCCCCCGTGGCGTCTCCGAAGGAAGATTAGGGGGTCGGGCTCTCTGTCGGCCAAAATTGAATTTTGAACGCCCGGTCCCAAATAGTCAGCTGGATTCCAGGATGCAGGCGCCGAACGTGAACCCACCCCCGAAGGCGCACAGGCCCAAGCGGTCGCCTTTCTGGATGGTCGGGAAGATGTCGGACAAGCACAGCGGAATGCTGGATGACGACGTGTTGCCGTACTTGCGAATGTTGCTGTATACGCGGACGCCGATGCGGCTCTGGATCGCGTCGATGATCCGTTGATTCGCCTGATGCGGGATGACCATGCTCAAATCCTCGACGCGCAATCCTTCGCGATCGCAGGCTCGATTCAGACTGGTGACCATCAACCGGACGGCTTCGCTGAAGACCCGCCGCCCTTTCATTTGAATGTAGCCGTCATGCAAGAGCGGCACGGACAGCGTGCTGCCATCCTCGCCTTTGGCCGACAGTTCCGGCCGGTGCAGCCGGGCCGTGGCTTTGTCGAAATGGGCCTCGCCGTACAGCACGGTGGCGGACGTGGCGTCGCCGAACAGGATCGTCGTGTCAAAGTCCTCGGGGTCCAGCAAAGGCGACAGCACTTCGGCGGTCACGACCAGCACCCGGCCCAGCGGCGTGCTCTGCAGGTAATCGTAACCGGCTTGCAGGGCATACAAATAGCCGGAGCACGCGGCGTTGATATCGTAAGCCTGCGCCATCAACTCGGTTTTGCCTTTGCACAGCGCCGCGAGCACCTGGCATGCCATTGACGGCGTGACGGTCGTGGGGCTGGTGGTGCTGCAGATCACCAGATCGACGTCTTCCGGAATCAGCGCTTCCTGGTCCAGTAGGTTCCAGCAGGCCCGGGCGGCCATCGAGACGGCATTCTCGCCGTTCTGGGCCCACATCCGGCTCTCGATGCCCGTCCGCCGGACAATGTCCTCCGTCGACATCGGCGGCACGTGCTTGATCACGCCCCGATCCAGCAGCTCCAAGTTCGTGACGACGCGGCTGCCGGTCACGGTGGTCACCGACGAGATCCCGACATCGAACGGACGCCGTTCTTTGAACTCGTGCGGCAGGTGCAACGTGCCCGTGGCCACTTTGCGCGTCAGCACGGGCGTGCCGCATTGCTCCTGGGTAATCGGCTTGGGACGCAAGGTCTGCCGGCCGGTGCGGATTCGCATCATCGGCGCGCCGACATCGACAACATCGCCCGGCCCGACCAGGATCGTTTCGATCTCGCCGGAAACGGGCGAAGTCAACTCGAAGACGCTCTTGGTGGCCTCTAACGAAGCCAGCAAGTCGCCGCGCTCGACGCGCGCGCCGCTGGCGACCGCGAATTCCACCACCGTCACCGTGTCGTCGGACGGCCCCGAACCGATCGCTTCGACGACGTGCACGCCCTCCTCCGCTTTGGCGGGCGCAATCCAGCTGACTTCCAGATTCAACAGTTCCGCCGCCGTCGTCAGCAGACGCTGGAAGGACGGCATGACTTCGATCTGATTGGCGAAATTGCAGGGAATGTGGGTGTCGTGCCGCGCGACGCGTCGCATCGCCACCGGAACGCAGGTCCGCTGGGCCACCGTGGCCAGGATCTCGCCGCCCAAGCCGCACGTCTGATTGTCTTCATGAACCACGATCAGCCGCGCCGTCTTCTCGGCCGAAGCAAGCACGGCCGACTGGTCCCAGGGCGACAGGCAGCGCAAGTCCATCACTTCGGCTTCCAAGCCCGCAGTCTCGAGCGCCGCAGCGACTCGCGTGCATAACGAGACCGTATTGCCCCACCCCACGAGCGTCAGATCGCGCCCTGCCCGCACCCGGCGCGCCGTGCCGATCGGCACGAAGTGGCGGTCCACGTCGGCCGAGGTGGTCAGATCGGGGTTGTTCAGCATGCTCTTGGGATAAAAGAACACCGTCGGCCGCTCGGACTCGAAGGCCGCATTCAACAGTCCGGCGGCATCGCTGGCCGTCGACGGCATGAAGACGTCCAAACCCGGCGTGTGGGCGATCACCGAATCGAATGTTTGCGCGTGATAAGGCCCCAGGCCCGGCCGATAACCACCACAGGCGATCATCAGGATGACCGGCGCGTTCCATTGGCCTCCCGATCGCCAATACAACATGGCGAGTTCGGAGACGAGTTGATTGTAACCGGGCAGCAGGAAGTCGGCGAATTGGATAAACGCGACCGGCCGCTGGCCAACCAACGCGCGGCCGATCGAAGCGCCGATGATCGTCGATTCGGTCAGGGCCGCATTCACCACACGGCCGGGAAAGGCCGTGCTGAGCCCCCGCGTCACGCCAAACACATCTCCTTTTGGGTCTTCGATGTCTTCGCCCAGCAGGAATACCCGTTCGTCTCTGCACAGGTGATCCCGCAACACCTCCCTGATCGCGTCCCGCATGATCAACTGCAGCCCGTCGTTGGAGCCTCGACGTTCCCGCGAGGGATGAGTCAATTCGACGTTGAGCGGCCGTTTGGCCTCGAAGACCGGCTCCGGATCGGGGCCGAAAATGGACTCTTCATCCGCCTGGGCAATGACCAGTTCGATTTCCTGCCGAACTTGGGCCAGTTCCGCTTCGCTCCAGCCGTGCTCCAGCAACCAGCGTTCAAAAATCGGGATCGGGTCGCCCGTCTGGCGACAGCGGGCGATGTCGTCGGCGCTGCGATAGACCGAATGATCGTCCGCATTGGTGTGGCTGCTGAGCCGCTCGACGTCCAGCACGATCAAGGCCGGCCCGCGATGGCGGCGCATTTCGCCGACCACCTCGCCAAATGCCTGATACGCATGAACGGCTTGGCGGCCGTCCACAAATCGGATCCGCATGCCGAAGAACTGGTTGTTCGCCCCATTCGGCAATGAGTAAAAAGTCCGGCCCGTCGTGGGCGTGGAAATGGCGTAATGATTGTCTTGCACGACAAACAACACCGGCAACCGATCCCGAACCGCTTCGGCACACGCTTCCAGAAACTCGCCTTCCTGGGTTGCCCCGTCGCCCGACCCGCAGTAGACGATCGGCGCGCCGGCTTGGTCACGGATCGCAGCCGCCACTCCGACTGCTTGCAAGCCATTGTTCCCGACCGGGACAACCATGCTGAGTATATGCAGGCCCGGATCACTGCAAAAGCCGTACATCTGCCGTCCGTGGGAACTTGATCTGTCTTTACAGTACAGATTATCGAAGAACGCTCGCGGCGTGACACCTCGTGCCAACAACAACGCTTTGTCGCGGTAATGGCAGTGCAGCCAGTCATCTGGTGTGAGATGCGCCGCCAACGCCGCGGACGCCTCGTGACCGCTGCCCGAAACGGTGAAAAAAGCCTCACCGCGGTTGGTGATCTCCTGTTCGAGCTGATCGATCCGCCTGGCGGTCACCATCGCTCGGTAGAGCATCAACTGATGTTGTCGATCCATTCCTCGATCTCACCGAAAGCGGTGGCCATTTCCTAATCCCAGGCCGAAACAACGGCCCTCCCTATCGCCTGGAGCTTTCCGTCCATGGGGGGATCGCCCGGAAGAAACGACATTCTACGATCTTTTCGTAATAAAGGAAGACGATTAGGTGGACCTTATTGACCGGCAAAAAGACAAGTGCATTGCTGCATATTTATTGCCCTGCTCCGCGTGTTGATTACACCGGTTAAGGAGATTCTCTTGATCAGAGGGGCGCGGCTCGAGAAAACGAATGCAAATGTCCACTGAGACGCTCGAATCGGATGCCGTAACCACCGATTAAATAGGGCATGTGGGCACTATGGATAATGTGCACAGGATTGTAAGTGTCGGTATGTTTTGACAAAGGAGCGGATTGTTCAGCGTTTGCTTGGATTCAGGTGAAGGAGGCGTTGTAGGAACTTTTTGGGTTTTTCCGCGTCCATAGCTGTCGGGCAGACGCCGTTGGCGGGGGGCAATGTTAGCTTCGTCTGCAATTTTGCTGACCTCCAACCCCTCGAAGAGCAAAACGTTCACATTCGTTCGTTGGCACGGTAACCCTCCCCAGGGGTTGAGGCTTCGCGTTATTTTCAAAGCGGGACATAAGCAATGATTCAGACACGTCGCAGTTCGCACGGTCGCCGCGAGCGACAACACGCAAAAAGTCGTCATGTCCGGACGCAACGCCGATGGTTGCAGCCTGAGCGATTGGAAGATCGGATGATGCTGAGTGCCAATCCGTTCCACAACGGATTTTGGCCGGAGGACGTCAATAACGATCTCCGCGTCGATGCCAGGGACGCGTTGATTGTGATCAACGCCATGAACCAGTATGGCAGTCGCGAACTTCTGAACTCGGCGGAATCACTTCCTGACATGGCGGACGTTCCGCACTATACGGACGTGTCGGGCGACGGAGCACTGACCGCGATCGATGCTCTGCGAGTGGTCAACACGGTTAATAGCGGCGAAGGCGAGATCGCGCCGAGCGACGTGGTGCGATATCGTTTGGCCTTGACGGACATCAGCGGCAATTCGATCGCCAGCAACTCGATCAGCGTGGGGCAGACGTTTCAGGTCCGCGGTTACGTTCAGGACGTGCGTTTGCAGGGCGGCAGCACCGCGTTTGGAAACCCGACGGGAGTTTTCGCCGCGTACATGGACGTCCTGATGACCAACGCCAATCTGGCGACGATTCGATATGGGGAAACCCAAGAATTGCGATTGGATGCCACGCGGCCCGCCGATGTCTTGGGAACGGGCACCTTTCGTCTGACTTTCCAAGGGCAACAGACGGCGGCGATTTCCTACCAGGCCTCTCGAGCCCAAGATTCAGCGGCGATCAAGGCCGCGTTGGAAGCCTTGCCGGCGATCGGAACGGGCAACGTCGAAGTGACGACCCTGCAAGGGGCCGATTTCGATGGCCGCTACTTCATTCGCTTTGTTCGCGCATTGGGCGAGCAAAACGTTTCGGGCATGACCGTGGTCGGCACGGGCTTGATCGGCACCGGTTTCACTCCGGCACCGCAAGTCGTGGACAACTACATCCCCATCAACCCCACGACCCCCGAACTCCAAGCCGCACTGTTTCGCAGCTCCTTTACATTCTACGACCCCTACGTCAATGGCCCCAGCGCCTTGTTAGAGTCGCCGGAAGACGGTCAGGCGAGCAGTCGCCAGTTTGGCGAGGTGGGGGCGTTTCTCAACCGTTTCAGCTTGAGCGATCCCAGGTTTGAATATCCCTTCTTCAGCGTGGATGTCCGTGCTGACCAGGGCGGGATCGTACAGTTCTCGGGGAACGTCGCAGAAACGAACAAGACGCTCGTGTTTGGAATTACGGGCGGCGGAGGCTCGAATACCGAAGTCAACCCGGCGAACATCGGGTTCATTGATCCGGCGCCCTTGACCATTCTGGCGCCGATCACCGTGGTCAATGACACGCGCACCGTGCTGGAAGACTCGGGAACCACTTCCATCACCGTTTTGAGCAACGATTCCGTCAACACCGCGGCGGGCGGAATTGCGCCTCTGTCGCTTGTCGCAGGCGGACTGAGCGCCGTCAATCCCGCCGGCTCGGCAACGGTCACCATTTCTGGTAATAACGTCGACTTTGCACCCGCAGCCAATTTCAACGGGCAGGTCACGTTTACCTATCAAGTGCGGGACGCCAAGACGCCAACTCCGAATACGGCGACCGGAACGGTGACCGTCAATGTCACCGCCGTGAACGACTCGCCCACGCTGGACATCATCCCCAATCGCACGATCGACGAGGATGCCAGTCAGCAGACCGTCAACCTAGCCGGGATCGGCGCCGGCGGCGGGGAAACGCAGCCGCTGCAGGTGACAGCCACCAGCTCGAACACCACGCTGATTCCCAATCTGACGGTCGAGTACACTTCGCCCGACGCCACCGGCCTGCTAAGGTTCACCACGCCTCAGAACCTGAATGGCTCCGCGGTCGTGACGGTCACGGTGACCGACGGCGGTCTGGACGGAAACCTGGCGACCACGGGCGACAATGCGACGTTCCAGCGGTCGTTCACCGTTACGGTCAACCCGGTCAACGATCCGCCCCTCAACACGGTCCCCGGGGCCCAGACGGTGATCGAATCAGAGCTGCTCTCCTTTACTCCGGCGCTCTCGGTGACCGATGTCGAGGCGGTTGCGGAAGGCAAACCCGTCCAGGTGAATTTAAACGTCCTCAACGGCAAGCTGAATCTCGGCACGACGGCGAACCTGACCAACGTGACCGGGCTGAACACCGGAGCGCTCTCGTTCCGGGGCCTCGTCAACGCCGTCAACTCCGCCCTGGGCACGTTGACGTACCAAGCCAATACGTTCCCGCAGAACGACACGCTGACGATCACGACCAGCGATCTAGGCGCCTCGCCCGCGCCGGCGCTGACCGATACCGACACCGTCGCCATCGCCGTGATACCCGGCTCAAAACCTAGCGCGGTTTCGGACACTTTTGCGGTGGACGAAGGATCCGGCGCCCACACGTTCGACGTGTTGGCCAACGACATCAACCTGGCCGGCGTGCTGGGCGGCGGGAACCTGACCATCACCGGCGTGACCCAAGGCTCGGCGGGCGGGGTCGTCGTAAACAACGGGACGAACATCACCTACACCCGCGACGGCAACTACTTCGGCCCGGAGACCTTTACCTACACCGCCGCCGACTCCGAGGATCCCGACGCGGGCGATGGTCCGAGCACCACCACGGTGTTCGTTACCGTCAATCCGATCAACGACAGTCCCGTGATCACCATGGCCCCCCAGTCCGTGACGACGCTGGAAGACACCTCGTTCACGTTTTCCGGCGCGAACCGGTTGGAAATCGACGATGTCGATGCCGACGCGGCGCCGACGGCTCCCGGGGTGCAGGTCACGCTGAGCGTCTCGAACGGGACGCTGACGCCGGGTTCCACCGCGAACGTGGTCGTGGGCACGACGCCTGCGGGCGCGCTGACCATCACGGGCTTGGTAGCCAACGTCAACAACGCCTTGAACAATACCACGTACACCCCGGCCCAAAACTGGGCTCAAGGGGACGTGCTCGTTTTCACCGTCGACGATCGCGGCAATTTCGGCGGCGGCAGCGCACCTCAGGTCGCAACGGCCACCATCACGATCAATATCACGGCGGTGAACGATCCACCGGTCATTACGGCTCCTCAGCAAGCGGCCACACGGCAAGACGTCAATCTGACGTTCGCCCGCGGCACCGCCACAGAGATCTCGGTCGTCGATGTCGACAGCCCCCAGGTGACGGTCGGCTTGACACTCGCCGACGGAACGGCGAATCCGGGAATCCTGATCGCCGGTGCGCCGGCGGGAGTGACGGTCGTCGGCAACAATTCGGCCACGCTGACGATCATGGGTTCCGTGGCGGGTGTGAACGACGCGCTGATGGCCTTGGTCTACGATCCCACGGCAGGCTACGAGGGAACGCCCACCTTGACTCTCACCGCCACCGACGGCCAAGACGCGGCACCGAACAAGATCGTGCAGATCATCGTCAGCGGAATCAACGATCCGCCGGTGAATATCGTACCGCAAGGACCGGTAGCGGTGGCCGAGGACACCGACCTGTTCTTCAATGGAAACTTGCGGGTGAGCGATCCGGACGCCGGGTTAGCCGCCGTGGAAGTGACGTTGACCGCCACCAACGGGACGTTGACCTCAGTCGTAAACGCTGGTGTCACGATGACCGTCCTGAGTCCCGGTTCCCTCAGGCTCGTCGGTTCCATTCCCAATATCAATGCGGCCTTAAACGGACTCAAGTACCGGCCGAGCCAAGACTACAATGGGCCGGCACAGCTGGTCATCTCGACGAACGACAAGGGCAATACGGGAGATCCGCCTCCCTCCGGCCTGACCGAGTTAATCGATACCGATACGCTGGCGATCACCGTCACTCCGGTCAACGATCCGCCGGTGGCCAACAACGACGGCAGTCCGACGAATCGGTCTACGGTCTTGTGGAACACCAGCAACAACTCCTTTAACGTGCTGGCCAACGACAACACGGGCCCGGATGTCGGGGAGACGCTGACGATCACCGCCGCGAACACTGCCAACGGCACGGTCGTTATTCAGAACGGCAACCTGCTGCTGTACACACCGACGCCCGGCTTTACCGGCAATGTGGAGATCGTCTACACCATCAACGATCGTCCGGACGGCTCGGGATTGACCGCCACGGCTACCGTCTACTTGGTCGTGGTCGATTTTGTGCCCAGCGATGTGTCCGGATACGTTTACTTCGACGCCGACAACGACGGGATCAAAGACGCTGGCGAATGGGGAATCGGCAGCGTGCAACTGACCTTGAGCGGAACGAACGTGGAAGGCAATTACGTCAACCTGTCGGCGTGGACGGACGCCACGGGGCTGTACAAGTTCAGCAACGTACTGCCCAGTCAAGCCGGTACCGCGTACACGTTGACCCAACACCAGCCGTCCGCCTTTATCGATGGCAAGGACACGATCGGCGATCAAGGCGGCACGATGCTTGCGAACGATCAAATGCGACTCGTCCTGCCGCTGTTCGGTCATGCGGTGGGCGTGCTGGGCGTCAATAACAATTTCGGTGAAATGGGTTTCCGTTCGGAGTTCGCCGGCATGGGATTGTACGATCTCGTCCATTCCGGTTCGACCGACGGCGGCTTGTTGTTCGGGTCGGACGCCTTTGGCAAGCTGCTCTGGTATATCGACCTCGGCGGCTGGAACGAATATGTGCCTGGCCGTGAATCTCCGACCAACTCGAACAACTATCAGGTAACCATCCAAGACGGCAAAGTGCCGCTGACGGACACGCGAACGTCGACGGTACGCGAAATCAACGCGACCGACGATGCGATCCGCAGCATGTACAAGTCGGGTACCTGGATGAGGCGAGTCCTGGGCGATGCGGACGACTATGGCCTGCCCATGTATCCGTTGGCTGCAGCAGCCGAAGGCGAGTCGTTGTCCGAAGTGTCGGCCGCTGAGCTGCTGGCTTCCACGGGCGACGCCGGTAGCTACGAGGCGTCTGTCGACGCCGTGCTCGCCGACATCGTGTAAGCCGCCCGAGGCATCCACGAATCAAAGCCCGGCCGCTCCACAACGGCCGGGCTTTCGCATTTTGAGGGCGGAGAAAAAAACTTGTCCAACGGCTTGCGCCATGACCGGAAATACAGGCGGCACAATATGTTACGTTCCGATTGACAGCCGCTCACGCAAGCTCCATTGCCAGCGCCAAACCCTTGACACTTCCGCGGCTTGGCTACACAATGACACCGGAATGGGACGAGCAGACAGATGCTTTCCTGCGGCTGGGGGGGCAGGCTTCCTGACTAACCGGAAGTGTCCTTTGCCGAAAGCTCGCCAAGACTCCCGCCTGGATTCGATGGATGATTGCCTCTCGCTGTATGCAAATCGACCCAAACCTTTGGTGTCGTAGCTGATACGATCCGATGAAATCGAAGCAAAAACGCGTGTTTGCTCCGTTGTGTGAGCTGCAACTGCCAAGTCACTGCGGCCCTTGCAGTCTGTCCGGCTGCCTGTTCATCCTCGGGATCTCGGCCACGCAGCGCCAATTGGCGGCGGCGGCGGGCCGCCCCGTCAGCGTATTCATTCACGGGGTGGATGAACGCGGGTTGCGCCGCGCCGCCCGTGCATTCGGCGTCAAATCCGAGTTCGTCCTCAGCCGAGAACAACGCCAAGGGCGAGAATTCGCGCGCCGGCTGCGCGTTCACCTTCGCCACGGTAATCCCGCCATTCTCCTGTCCAAGGATTTCGACCACTGGATCGCCGTGATCGGCTACTTGCCCCAACAGCGGAAGTTCATCCTTGTCGACCCCAAGGAGAAACACACAGTTTTCTTTCGGTGGTCCGAGACTCGCCTGGTGCGAGACGCCTGGAACGAGGCGAATGGATCGGATTCTTATGAACCGAGCCAGTACTTCGCGATTCTGCTGAGCCGCCGGGACGGTGAGCCGCCACGATGGAAGATCACCGAGTCATGGTTGCGGTTGTGTGAACGCGGTTCGGCAGACACGGCCGAGGGCATGGCCAACGATCTGGCCGAAATCGCCACGCTCAGCAGTCCCGACGATCAGGGCATCGAAGAAGGTCTGTGCCTGGCCGAATTCCTCGAAGCCAATGAGGAACTGATTCTGGACGGGATCACGCATTGGGCCAGCGGCAACGGCGATCGGACGCGCGGCGACCTGCGCACGCTGTACCGGGATTATACGACCGTGGCCAGCTCGTCCGGGATTCGGATCGCCCCGAACGCGGATCGCGTCTCCCTGGTGGCGCAGCTAACGGCCATCTTGAGCAGTTACTGGTGGGGTGCCCGCTTTTGAGGGATGTCGTTCCAGCGCGAAGTCGACGACGCGGCTGCCCAGCGCGCCGTAACAATAGCCGGCTTTCTCCGCGGCCAAGGCCAAGCTGGCGTCGAAGCTGAGATCGGCGTTCGGGTTGACGTCCAGGACGTAAAACACGCCGTCCCGCAAACGGACGTCGATGCGCCCGTAGTCCCGACAGTCCAGCGTCTGGTAGGCCGCTTTTGAAGCCGCTTCCAGCCGCATCATTTCCTCCGGCGACAAGCGGGCCGGAGCCCAGCTCTTGATCTTGCGATACGCGATCGAGTCGGGAGCGAATTTCGCGTCGTAGGAACAGAGGCGGTCGGCCAGCTGATCCAAGGCCGAGAAGTCGATCTCGACCGGCGGCAGCATCTCGACCTGGTCGTTGCCCCAGATCGGCACGTGAAACTCGCGGCCGTCCACAAAATCCTCGACGATCGCCGGCTGCTGGAAGGTGTCCAACACGTAGGTGACGCGTTGATTCAGTTCCGCCGGATCGCAGACGACGGCGCCGGAATCGATCCCAAAACTGCAATGCTCGCAAGCCGGTTTGACGATCGCCGGAAAACAATTCCAGCCGCTTTCCGCCGACGAGCGGAATAGTCTCCATTTCGGCGTCCGAACCCCCTGTGATTGCAGCAACCGCTTGACCTGCGGCTTGTCGTAGCTCCGCTTGATCACATCGGGCGTCGCCCCCGTGTAAGTGAAACGAAGCCGCTCCAATGTTTCCACCACCCAGGCTTCGCTCCGTTCGATCCCCGGCACCGCTTCGCACCAGTTGAACACGATCACGTCGCGCGGGTCATGCGCCGCCAAGATGCTCGGCAGATCGGGATCGCTCACGGGCAGGAATTGCACCGAATGTCCCTGCCGCCGCATGGCATGACCCAACCGCTGGCTCACACGTTTCGTTTCCTCCTGCTCGGCTTGCGTCCAAGCTGGATCGATGTCATAGATCAGGAGGATCGGAAGTTTTCGCTCGTTGTGCAGGTCGGTCATTTCGCCGCTTCATCCTCCGTTGACTTGATGCGGTTTGCCGGAATGTTCCGCCGTGATTCGCAACGCTCGTCCAAGCTTAACGGAAGTGAAGGCTCCTGACAACCCTTTTCACCTTGTCCGATTTTCACCTTGTCCGATTTTCACCTTGTCCGATGGTCGCCTCCTCTTTTCTTGTTTTCTTGCGAGCGTTTTTTTGGCGGAGAGCTCGTGTCCGACGAACGACCTGCCAAATTCGCGTTCCTCGAATCCTCGCTGCTTGCCAGCGAGTTCGTTAGGCTGGTGTCCTATTGGCCTTCGATATACTGCAACTGAATCTCGGTGTCCGGCAACTTCTTTTTCAGCGCCGTCACACCATCGGCTGTTACGGGCGTGCGCGTCACTTTCAGATCCTTGAGTGCCGTCAGCGACTCCAGGTGGTGCAGGCCGGCATCGGACACGGCGGTCGAACCGAGATGCAGGAAAGCCAGCCGGTTCATCCCCGCCAAGGACTCCAGGCCTGCGTCGGTCAGCAAGGTATTGTCCAAATTCAGCCATTGCAGATTGATCAAGCCGGCCAGACGCGCGACGCCGGCATCGCCGATCGGTACTCGCCAGAGGTTGAGCCGCGTCAGGGGCGTCATGCCGGCCAGATGGGCCAGTCCGGCGTCGTCCAGTTGGCTGCACTCGCTGAGGTCCAATTCTTCGAGTTGCGCTAATTTAGGCACGTGAGCCAGTCCCTCGCTGGTGACCTGCGTCTTGGCGATGCGCAGCTTCTTCAAGCGGGGAAACAGGGCCAGCGTGGCCAAAGAAGCATCGTCGATCAGCGTTTGCGCGAGATACAACTCTTCGAGGCCTTTCAATTCGCCGAGCGTCCCTAATCCTTGTTCGCTGACCCACAGGAAATCGAGCCCCAGAACTTTCAGCTGCGTCAGCTTCGCCAGGGCGGCAAGTCCTTCGTCATCAACCGTCGTCCCGCCGTTCTTGCCCGACAGCCGCAGGCTCCGCAGGCTCGTCAAGCCGGCCAGATGCTGAAGCCCTTCGTTGGTGATCTTACACTCCCGCAGGTCGACGGTCTGCAAGGCCGTGACGGTCCCCAGGGTCGCCAACCCGGCGTCGGTCACTGGCGTTTCTGCGAGCGTCACCGACCGCAACCGCCGCAGTCCGAGCAAATGCGTCAGGGCCGCGTCGTCGACCGAGGTGCCGCGGAAGTTCACTTCCGTGACGAATCCCTCGCCGTCGCGTTTGAGCACCGCGGCAATGGCTTCCAGCGCAGCGACGGCCTGGGCATCGTCCGCTTCGGCGACGTTCGTGGTCGGACTGCGATCGTTCTGGGTAGCCGATGGCTCGGGGCTTGGCGGCGGTGGTGGACTGGGTTTGCCGCCCTGGCAGCCCGCCAGCAGTATCAATCCCAACGCGCATCTCAGACGGGACCGTTTCATGAATGATTCCTTTTGGAGGGCTAGTGATCGCGTGACGTCAATTGGAAGATGCGATCGACGTGCGTCTGTTTGCCGCGTCCCCAAAACAGCCGCACCCGGACGCACCAGCGAATCTTGACCAGGAAGCCGTTATAGGTCAAGGGGCTGCGGGGCAGATGCGTCTGGAGGCAGTGGAGTTGCCGCAAGTCGCCGTCGACCGAATCGCTGGGCGTGTTCCGCTCGAAGTGATGCACGCCCAGGTCCTCGTCGCCTTTGCCTTCGGTGTACCACAACACCGAGGCTTCGACGGCTTGGATCTCGGCCGGCTGGACGGCGTCGATCTGGTACTCGCAACGGAGCAGATCGCCGGGATGAAATACGCCGGAAGGACTACAGATTCTGAGCGCGATCAGGGGTTCGATCAAGAGCTTCGTGACCGTCATGGGCTGGATAAACGATAACCGGAAAGGCGCGCTCGAAGGGCGGCCAGGATTCCGCCTCGCCGCGCACCACCAGTTTCCAGTTTACCGCGTTGTGCTCGGATTGGAACGAGTGGGCGGCGTGAGCGGGAATTTCGACGCTGCACTGGTGTTCGAAGGGCAGCCCCGGATCGATCCGAAAGTGCGTCTGGCGGAAGATCTGCCGATCGAACACAACCTTGGTTTCCGTTCGCAAGTCCGTGCCCTGCTGGCTGGTCGCCGCTTCTTCGCAAACCAAGCTCAGCGTCAACGAGTGCATCGACAACCGGCCGCCTTGAGACACGTACACTTGATATCCGGTATCGGGACGCAGCGGATGGCCGGAGATTTCCAGGTGCGTCGGACCGATGCCGGTGTGGATCAGCATCTGCCGGACAAAATCCCGCACGACCCACACGCCGACCGCCACAAACGGGATGATGAACAGCACCAAGAACCATTCGGGCTGGCCGCTCAGAATGCTCTTGACGGCAAAATAGATCAAGAACGCGGCACTGACGTTCCAAATCAGCCCGAACACCGAGGCGAAGACCAGCCGCCAAGCCGGCGACTGGACCACGGGCAGGCGATAGCTGAGCTTCACTCCCGGACTATTGGTCAAGTTGGCGTCGCTGGGAATGTTGGGATAGACCGGGGGCGACGCGGCGGCGGTTGGCGGCCTGCTGGGGCCGCGCAGGTCGAGGTTGGCCGCTCGGCGCACCAGTGCCGAGCGCCGTTCGCGCGTTGCACTGGCGTGCAGAACCGTCCAAATGACGCCACCTCCGCCCAACAGCACAAACGACGAGAGCACCAAGACCAAGACCCAGAAACCGAGTCCGGGGGGAAACGGCGGCGAACGGCTCAGCGTCTGCGCCAAAATCAATGCCGTCAGCGATGTGACCCCCAGCACGAACATCGCACTCGAGAACAGCACCTCGCCCACGGTTCCCAGCCACGGGGAACCCGTCCGACGATTTCCGCGTTTTTTGCCCCAGACTCGAAAAACTCGCGACACACTACAAACTCCGACCACAACAAATTCGATGGCGGACCAACCCGGATCGCTCACGAGGTTGTAGCACAGACTGCGAGCCCGCGGGAGATGGCAACCTAGGCAAGCTGCCAGTGCCACATCACAGGTGCGAGAATAATTCGAGTTCAGAATCGGTGGTGGATCATCGCCGCTTCTCACGCACGAAAAGCGAACTCAGACGGCGCGCCGCAACGCCGCTGCAGCTTCGCTCGTCTCGGGATCGGTAAACAGGCGTAGCGGCGCTCGTCCGGGACCGTGGCGCTCTTGCATGATGCCGCGCCGGGCTTGGCTAAGGAATTCATAGAATGTCGCCGCGGGGCCGGCCAGGAATTCCCGCTGCAGAGTCGTCAGCACGTCGTTCCACGACAGCCCGTTGCGGTAGATAATGCGATACGCCGCTTTGAGCTGACGAATGTCCGAATCGCCGTAGCCGTTGCGGCGCAGCCCGATCATGTTTAGACCGACGACATGACTGCTCAGGCCATCGACGGTCACAAAAGGCGGCACGTCGCGGTTCAGGTGCGCCTGGCCGCCGACCATTGCCAGCTGGCCAATGCGGCAGAATTGATGAATCCCCGCCGCGCCCGACAGATATGCTCGATCGCCGATGGAAACATGCCCTGCGATCATGACGTTGTTAGTCAAGACGGTATGATTGCCGATATGACAGTCGTGGGCGATATGGGCGTTAACCATGAGCAGATTCTGGTCACCAACCTCCGTCCAGTCGTCCGCTCCGAGCCCGCAGTGGATCGTAACATTCTCGCGGATCATGTTCCCGTCCCCGATTCGCAATCTGCCCACCCGCTCACCGGCGCGCAGGTGCTGGGGACGGCCGCCCAGAACGGCCCCTTCTGAGACCAGGTTGTTCTTGCCCAGGCGCGTCCCCGCTTTGATCACCGTGTGGCCGCCGACTTGGCAACCCTCGCCGATCACGACCTCCGATTCCACGATGGAAAAAGGACCGATCGAGACGTTCGCCGCGATTTCCGCTCGCGGGTCTACCACTGCTGTCGGATGAATGCTGGTCACGGGACAAGTTCTCGCCTGAGATTCTGAACACGGATGACTTCGCAAGCACATTGATCGTCCAGTCGGAAGGCTCTCATGCAGCCGTTTTCCGAGGTGCGAAAGATTCTGCCCCCCTGCGACGACATGGGCTCTTCTGCTACACTGAAATCCGGCGAACGACGATCCGGAATTGTAAGCCACCTATTTATGGGGATGAATTCCGCATTGATGTTTTTTGCTTTCGATCGCACGTCGGTTTGTACGCTAGTTCCGACATTTCGTTCAAGATCAAAAGGAGAAGATTTGGAATGGCCGATCTAAACGTCCTGTACGACGAAGCGGAAAAGCTGAAAGACGACGGCAAGGTCCAGGAAGCGATTGCAAAGCACCTGGAAATCCTGGGCATGGATGACAGCTTCACGCTGGCGCATCATGCCTTGGCTGTCGCGTACGGCAAAGTCGGCGACCACGAAAGTGCGGTCAAACACGGCGAGCGGGCCTGTCAATTGGAACCCAACGATCCCTTTTCGTTTACTGCCATGAGTGTGACTTACCAGCGTGCCTTCGCCGGGACGCGAAATCCGGAGTACATTCATTTGGCCGAACACGCGATGGCCAAAGCGCACGCCTTGCAGGGGCAGAACTGGTGAGCGAGTGTTGACGACGCTGGCGCTTGCTGCTATAACGAACCACCAATAATTACCACCAGCGACAAGGAGCGATGCGTATGAGTTGCAGCGAACGTCGTCGAGAACTTCGCAGGCGGCGAAAACGAGCCAAGAAGGTTTCGCATCTGAAACAGCGTGTACCGAAAGCGAGCGTCTCGGAAAAACTGGCAATTGCCGGTCGAATTCGCAAGATGACCCCCGGCGCCGAGAGGATCATTACGGAACTGGCCCTGGAAGAACGCTAGCGTTCAACGCTGACAATAGGGCAGAGGGCAAAAGGCAGCGAGAGCCACACCGGGTTACGTGCGCCCGGCACGCCGAGGTGCGCACGGCCGAAGCGTCCCTATTTCCCCTCCGCACCGGAACGTTCCAGGCATCTGCCGATTTGCCTTACGGCTTGCCGCAAGCGGTTCTCGTTTTCGACCAAGGCCAGTCGCAAGAAACCCTCACCGCTGTCGCCGAACCCGCTACCGGGACTGACGGCCACATCGCCCTTTTCCAACAGCATCATGGCAAAGTCCATCGTGCTCATGGTGCTAGCCCACGGCTCGGGGACCTTCGCCCAGACGAACATTCCGGCCTTGGGTCGGTTCATCTCCCAACCCAAGCGGCGCAGTCCATCTACCAGCACGTCGCGGCGGCTTTGATACAGGACTGATTGTGCTTCCACGGCCGCCTCGGTGTGCCGAAGTGCGACGATCGCGGCGATTTGAATAGCTTGAAACATGCCGTAATCGTAATACCCCTTAATAATGCCTAGTCCGCGGATCATCTCTGAATTTCCGCAACAGAAGCCGACTCGCCAGCCGGCCATGTTATAGCCCTTGCTCATCGTCGTGAACTCGACCCCCACGTCGATCGCGCCCGGTGCGGCGAGAAAACTGGGCGGCCGATAGCCATCAAAGGCGACATCGGCATACGCAAAATCGCTGATCACCATGAACCCGTAGCGACGCGCCAGCTTGACGACCTCGACGAAAAACTCCGGCTCGACCGTAACCGTCGACGGATTGTGGGGATAGTTGATGATCAATAGTTTGGGGACCGGATACAGGTGTTCGCAGGTGTAAGCGATATTCGACAAGAATTGCTCGCCGTCAGCAACCTCCAACGAAATGACGTTGCCGGCCGCCAAGGCGATGGCATACGTATGCACGGGAAAATACGGCGCGGGTACAATGGCCGTATCCCCTTCGCCCATCAGCGCCAAGCACATGTGACTGAAGCCCTCCTTCGATCCCAGGCATACCATCACTTCGCCTTCGGGATCGAGTCGGACGCCGTATCGCTTGAAGTACTTACTTGCCACTTCGCGCCGCAAGTTAATAATTCCGTTGGACTTGCTGTACCCGTGATTGTCGGGGTCTGCAGCCGCTTCCGCCAGTTTCTGGATGACAATATCCTGCGGCGGATCCGATGGGTTGCCCATCCCCAAATCAATTACGTCCTTTCCCGCTCGGCGTTTCTGGTACAACAAACCGTTGATGCGCGCGAACAGGTAGGGAGGCAGCCGGTACAGACGGGGCGCGAATCGAATTTCGAACGGTCGATCGGGGTCCTGCTGCGATTTTTTGGGCGGCAACGCCGCTTGAGTCGTGTGTGCCATGGAGTAAAGCGTTCGGACAAAAGGAATACGAAAAACGGGCCGATGCAACACAAGTCGCAGGCGTCAGAATAGCCGCAGTTGGGAAAAAGTGAAATAGCTCATGGTCTGTATCCGCGTTATGGTCCGACAATTGCTAATGCTAAGACGCCTGTACGAAGACTGACAGAATGGCGTTTGTTGCGTCAATGGAAAAGGAGAAATTCGGTGTTCTTCGACCCCATGTATATCGTGTTGGTACTGTTGCCTGGCTTAGCGATTTCCGGCATTGCCAGCTTGATGGTCAAATCGGCGTTCAATCGCTACTCGAAGGTTCGCTCGATCCGCGGCATGACGGGTGCTCAAGCGGCTCAGGTGCTGTTGGACCAAGCCGGCATTCACGATGTGCGGATTGTTCCCGCGCACGGATTTCTTAGCGATCATTACAATCCGCTGTCGAAGGAACTGGCGCTGTCGGAGCAGGTGTATTCGAGCAACTCGGTCGCAGCCATCGGCGTCGCGACGCACGAGGCGGGACACGCCATTCAGCACGCCACGCACTATTTTCCGCTGTGGGCCCGCTCGGCGCTGGTTCCCATGGCAAGCATCGGTTCCAACCTGGGCCTGATCGTCATGGCGGTCGGCTTGTTCATCAGCCAGTTTGTGGTCATTCTGGGGGCAATTCTATTTGGCTCCGTGCTGTTATTTCAGTTGGTGACGTTGCCGGTCGAATTCAACGCCAGTTCGCGGGCCAAGCGGTTGGTGGTTGAGGCGGGGATTGTCTACCCCGAAGAGCGCGTCGGGATCGATGCGGTCCTGAACGCGGCCGCCTTGACCTATGTCGCTGCAGCCATCTCGACGCTGCTGACGCTGCTGTATTACCTATGGCGAGCCGGCCTGCTGGGCGGCGGGCGGCGCGATTAAGCTTTGATAGCTTGACCGAAAGGAAGCTGATGTTGACCAAAGCGCAGCTGCAAACGCTGGCGGATGGAGAAGCCGCGCGGATCTTCGGTTTAGAGCGGGAACACGAGCTTCATACGCGGTTGAGCCAAGCGGGGGCGTTGGGCGAAATCGCCTGGCAATTGCGACTGGCCGCCAAGGAAAAGTGGGCTCGCGGATACTGTCTCCGGCGGACGGAGTTGGAAAAGCAGTTGAAACGAGACGACTGCGGGATGAACTGGGGCTGGGACGAAGTCTGGGAACGATTCGACGTCAAAAGTTCGCAGCGTGCTTCCGAGCCGACGACGGTGTTGGTGATCGACTTGCCGCTTGGACAAGTCGTGCTGAACGATGACCTGCACACCGGCCGCAGGCCGCCGGAGTATGACGGGCACGTCGGCGGCCACGAACTGACCGACTTACGGATTGCCGCCTTCGTCGAGTTGGTCTTGCAGTACCACACGGCGGAGGAAGTCTGTTACGCCATCGTCTGTATGCTCGACCCCGGCCACGACGGCCAATCCGATGCTGCGGAAGACTCGGTGCCGGGCATGTTCGACGAATTGATCGACGCCGAAATCACCGCTCCGCGCGCCACCGGCAGGAGGGAGACGCCGCCCAGGGGAACCCATTGAGCCGGTTTGCCGTGCTCGCCATCGGCGCGTAATCCAAGGTTCAACTGAGCAGTAACTGCAGGTCCTCCGCCGTCAAGCTGCTGATCACGTTGTTGTCGGCCGACACGATAGCGTCGGCCAGTTCGCGTTTTTCCCGCTGCAGTTCAATGATCTTCTCCTCGACCGTGTCCCGGCAGATCAGCCGATAGGCGAACACGTGCCGGCCCTGGCCGATGCGGTGCGCGCGGTCGACGGCTTGCGCTTCGACGGCCGGGTTCCACCAAGGATCGAGGATGTACACGTAGTCCGCCGCCGTCAGATTCAAGCCGTGCCCGCCGGCCTTGAGGCTGATCAGGAACGCCGAGCACTGCGTGTCCTGCTGGAACCGCTTGACCTTGGCGCCGCGGTCGCGGGTCTGGCCGTCCAGGTACTCGTACACGATGCCCTGCTTGTCAAATTGAGCGCGGACGATCGCCAACAAGCTGGTGAATTGAGAAAAGACGAGAGCTTTGTGGCCCTCGGCCACGATCTCGGAGATCTGCTCCATCAGCATTTCCAGCTTGGCGCTGGCGTCCGTCATGCGTTTGGGATCGACCAGCCCCGGATGGCAAGCGACCTGCCGCAGCCGCAGCAGGGCTTCCAGCACATGGATCTTGGCCTTGTTCAAGCCCAGTTCGGCGACGCGCTGATTCAAGCTGGCGCGGTAGAAATCCCGCAGTTCGTCGTACAGCTTCCGCTGCTTGGACGGCATCTCGCAGAACAGCGTTTGCTCGGTCTTTTCGGGCAATTCCGCCAGCACCTGTTCCTTGGTGCGGCGGAGCATGAACGGCCGCAAGGCACTGGCGAGCATCGGCAGCGGGGAATCGCCTTCTTCGCGATTGCGTCCGCCTTTGGTCAGTGCCGCAAACGCGCCGGAGCGGCCCAGCATCCCCGGGTTCAGGAACTCGAACAGCGACCACAACTCGCCCAAATGATTCTCGACCGGCGTGCCCGTCATCGCCAAGCGGTGGTCGGCCTGTAACAGGCGGGCCGCTTTGGCCGCTTGGGCGTTGGAGTTTTTGATGGCTTGCGACTCGTCCAAAATGGCATAATCAAAGGCGATTTTTCGCAATTCGACGATGTCCCGCCGCAGGATTCCATAGGTGATCAGGATCACGTCCTGATGGGCAAACTGGTCGCGGAGCGCCGCGCGGTCCAGCCCAGAATAGTCCAGCACGCGCAACTGCGGCGCGAATCGGGCCGCTTCCTCCAACCAGTTGAACACCAGGCTCTTGGGCACCACGACCAGCGACGGCTTGCGCGATTGTCCCTCCGGCAACAATTCCGTGCGGCGAGCCTCGAGCAGCGCGAGCACCTGGACGGTCTTGCCCAAACCCATGTCGTCGGCCAAGCAGCCGCCGAAGCGAAAATCGCGGAGGAAATTCAGCCAGCCTAATCCTTCTTGTTGATAATGCCGCAGCGTGCCGACGAAGCCGAGCGGCGCTTCCGCCACGCGCACACCCTCGAACGATCGCAGCTTGCGGCGATACTCGTCGAATCGCTCGTCCACCTGCACGTCGTCTTGGGCAGCCAGCAAGGCGTCCAACAGCAGCGCCTGGGATGAACCGAACTTCAGCTTGCCGTCCTGTTGCTGGCCCAAATCGGCCAAGCTGCCGTACTTTTTCAGCCACTCTTGCGGCAACATCCCGTGCGTGCCGTCGTCCAAGCGAATGTATTTTTCGTTATTTCGCAGGGCTTTGAGCAGGCTGGGCAACGACGCGGTGACGCCGTCGAAATCCACTTTTCCGTCCAGCTCGAACCAATCGATGCTCGTGGCGACGCTCAGTTGTACGCGGCCGGGACGGCGAATCAGCCGCCCCTCGGATTCGACTTGCCAGCCGCGAGCGGTCAATTGATCGACGATTTCAGGCAACTGCTTGTGCGGGAAACGCAAGTCCGGCTCGTCGCCGCGATAGTTGTACTGGGCGAACGACTCGACGCCGAGCGCACTCAGTTGGGCGAGCAGTTCCCGTTCCTTGTCCGGCGAACGAAAGACCATCCGGTTTTGCGCGGCGTCGAACCAGGCCGACTGCTGCTGCCGCATGGCCACCGTTTGTTCGCCGTACCGAAACGATACCATCGCGAACAGATGGCGATTTCCTTGGTACCGCTGCGGCGAGCGGATCGATAATTTGCCCTGCGGTTCGGGACAAACCTGTTCCACGCGCAAATCGGCGGGTAAATCGACCTCCGGCAGGCGGACGGACGCACACAGGTGGTCCAGAAACTCGTTGCGGTCGGCGTAGGGAACGTGGATCGCCGGATGCTTGCGGAGCGTGGAAATCCACGGGAAATCGTCGCTGGCCGCCAAGCGGCCAAGCGTCTGCGGAAACAGCACCAGGCCATTGGACAACAGCAGCACCGCGTCGCTCAACGGCACCGCCTGCTGGTCGCGGTGCAGCTGGCCTTGCACGGTCCACCGCTGACGGGCATCGTCGGGTTGGATCGTCAAACGAAACTCCCACGGCTCGTCGCTGTCCCAAGAAACAGGATTGCCTTCCTCCAGCGGCACGGCGCTGTTCAGCAGCCAGACGAACCGCCCGGTGGCACACAACCGCGGCAACAGCACCTCGTGCAACGCGGGCGCAACCGCACACCGGTTGTAGGATTGCGATTCCGCGTAGCTGCTGCCGTAGTACGAACCGTAATACGAGTCGTTCTGAACGGTGCTGCCCATCAACAGCTGGAGCAGTTGCCGGTCCTCGGAATCATAGCCGGTCATCCGGTCGGTACGGCGGACGTTCAGCCGCTTGATCTTGCCGAACCCGCCGCTCTTCTTGGTCTCGCGATAATAGAAGTCGACGACCAGCGTTCCGCGTTCCAAGCTGGCGGCGACGTTCAGCAGATACCAGGCTTCGCTGCGGCGGACTTCGACGTCAAACTCCGGGCCGCGGGACGCTCCGGGCACCAGCATTCCCGGCGCCAGCTTGTCATTGCCACGGGCCGGTCCCAGCAGCTGTTTCCAAGGAGCGGGCTGCGGGGGCGGCTTGCGAGACGGCGCGCCGGGCTCGGATCGCCCAAACGGAGCCAGATAATTCGGCGTTGCTTGCTCACGCGAGGCGCCTCGCCAATCTCCCGCGTCTTCCTCTAATTCGCCCTCGTGCATGACCACCAAGTTGGTCCGCGTGGCCAAACGCGGCGCCAAACCCTGAGCGTCCGCCGCCAGAATCGTCGCCCAGACGTGCTTGCAGAGGCTTCCGTCAGCGTACCGCGGACAGCTGCAGTAGGCATCCACGGCCCCCTCCTCGGCCCGCGTCCAATCCAGGTCCACTTCATACGGGCTCGGGCTTCCGCCGCTGACCAGCGCCGACACGCCGAATCGCCGCCGCGCGGTGATTTCGACGCAACGGCCGTAATAGTAAGCCGCCCCTCGACTGCGCGTGGCGCTGTCGAACGACTTGGAACAATATTGAGTTAAGGCCACCGATTGGCACTCCTTGCGCTGCCGCCGCTCTGTCTCGCCCTCGAAAAAACAGCGCATGAAATTGGACACTGTGAAAACCGGGACGGGATCATTTTCCGCCAATATGGCCGAATTCGCTCGTTCTGAAAAGTTCAATTTGCCGCCCGCTCAGCACCGCACCAGCAACTCGCCCCGGCCGCCTTCGATCAAGTCGCCATTATAAAGGTCAAATTCCGCATTCAGTACGTCGTCCGCCATCGGAAACCCTCCCCGGCGAACGTGCCGCAGCAACAGCGCCATGATCTCGGGTTGATAGCGGCATGCCCGGCGGAAGCTAGGCAGAATGGGCGGCGATTCGGATCCGAGAAAAGCGATCGTTCCCCGCCGCATCCCCGCACCATGCCGGATGCCCGCCGAGCCGAATACCAGGATCGTCCCGGCCAGCATATTGAAGCCCGCCAGATCGCCCGCGGAACCCACGGCCAGCAATCCGCGCCGCATGGAATGGCCGATCTCGTTGCCCACTTCGCCGTGGACCAGAATCGTGCCGCCGGTCATCCCGCGAGCGCTGCCGCGATACGCCGCGCCGATCAAATGGCCGGCTCGTCCCCGGATCTGGATCAGCCCGCCATGCATCTCGCCGCCTACCCAGTCCCCGGCATCGCCGTCCACCTGAATCTCGCCGCCGCTCATCTCGCTGCCCAAGTGCCGTCCGGCATTTCCGACAACGTGACTCGCACCGCCGCTCATCCCCGCGCCGATCCAGTGCACGCCCGACAGATCGCCCTCCCATTCCATTCGTCCGTCGGCCGGGTCGCCGGTGACGTCAAAGAACTCCGCCAGCGGGACCTTGGTGTTCCCGTGAAAGATGCTCAGCTGTTCGATTTCTGCCAGCCGTTTGTCCCGTACAGCCTCCGGCGTCACTCCTTCGACTTCGACCGGGATTTTCGAGCGGGTTTTCAGCACCAAACGCACAGTCATGTTCGCTACGCTCCTCGTCGCGCGGCATTCCGCCGTTACCAAGTAGGGTGAGCCGAGTCTTTTCGCCGCGTGAGGGTTCTCCTGCTCACGTGAAGCCAGCTTCCGGCGCACGGATGAGTATACGCGAAGCACCGGCATCAGGATAGGACGCTCTTTCTCGTGCCGCAGTAAAAGGACAGGCGTTTTCGTCGGGTTCGTCTGGTCTGCATCTGGTTCCCGAAACTTCGCTTTGGGAAGCCGTTCATGAGAAAACGTCTAGCCCGATTCTATCTTCGCGGTACAATCGCGTTTCAAGACGAAGGGAGCTTTCATGAGATTGCAGGACAAACGTGCGGTGGTTGTTGGAGGCGGTACGGGAATTGGGTTGGGGATTGCCCGGGCGTTCGCGGCCGCAGGGTGCCGCGTGGTCATCGCCGGGCGTCGAGAAGACAAGCTGCGCGCGGCGGCCGAGGCGTGGGACGGCGAGCCGCCGCTGTTGTTTCACCCCGTGGACGTGACCGACCGGGCCAGTGTGTCGCGGCTGTTTGATTGGGCCAACGATCGGTTGGGATCCATTGACATCCTGGTGAATTCGGCCGGGACGAATATTCGCACGCGTTCCATGGCCGAGATGACTCCGGAGCAATGGGACCAGGTTTTGGCGATCAACGCCACAGGGGCATACAACTGTATGTACGCCGTCCTGCCGCAAATGCGGGCGCGCCGGGACGGGTTGATCATCAACGTCTCGTCGGTGGCCGGCAAACGGGCGTTGGCGCTGGGCGGAATCGCCTACTGTGCTTCGAAGTTCGCCATGACGGCGCTCGGGACGGCTGTCGCGAACGAAGACGCGCCGAGCGGAATTCGAGTTACGAATATCTATCCGGGCGAGGTGAACACCCCGATTCTGGAAAACCGCCCCGAACCGGTCAGCGACGATCGCAAAGCCGCGATGCTGCAGCCGGAAGACATCGGCGATCTGGCGGTCGCCGTCGCTTGCTTGCCCCCGCGGGCGCACGTCGCCGAATTGCTGATCAAGCCGACCCTGCAGCAATACGTATGATGCGTCCAGCGGCGTTCACTTCGAGCCCAGCGGAATGACTCCGTCCCAATCGGCGGGCGGCGTCCGGTTGCGCTGGGCGATGAACACGGTCAAGAAGTCCTTGACGCGATCGTCTGCGGTAACCTGGTGCAACAGCTGAAACGCCAATTGCCAGTCTCCGGCGTGCAGGGCCACCAACGCCGCTTCGTACATCGCGATGTCATGGTCGGTCAGTTCCGGCAACTCCGCCGACGGCGGGAGCAATTCGCTGACCTCCAGCGGCGTGTCGCAGCCGAAGGGCTTGACCACGGCCACGCGGCGAAAGCGCGCCTGGCCGGCAGGCAGCAGGCTCCGGGCAGCGTCGGCCGTGGCGGCATCCAAGAGAATCGGAGCGCGCAGCAGCTTCGTCATGCCTTCGAGCCGCGACGCCAGATTGACCACGGGCCCAAAAACCGTCACCTTGACTTGATCCACGGTGCCGATTTTGCCGGCCACGGCGCGGCCGGTGGCAATGCCGATTCCCAAGCGAAAGTCGGCCAGCGGAAGGTCCGGCCGGCAGGATGCGGCAGCGAACTCGGCGCGGATACTCAACGCCGCGCGGCACGCCCGGGCTACCGCGTCGGGCTGTTCGAAAGGCCAGCCCCAGAATCCCATCGCGGCATCGCCGTGGAAATCGCCGACCACACCGCCCGTCTGCAAAATGTGCCGTGTCGTCACGCCCAGGGCATCGCTCACGCGGCGCAACAGCCCGTGCAGATCGCCGGCCGATTGTTCGGAGTGGCGGGCGAAGCCGCGCAAGTCGCAGAACAGCACGGACACCTCGGCTTGCCGCGGCGCCAGGACTTCCTCCGGATCGTGCTCGGCCAGCGCCTCCAGGACGACGGGCGAGAAGAACGGCCGCAGGCCCGCTTGGTTGCGTTCCAGCATGCGGACTTCGCGCAGGCTGCTCAACGTCGTGGCCGCCAGTTCGGTGAACTTGAGATCCTCCTGCAGCGACGCCACCAGCAATCCCGAGGGGCTCGGCGTTGCCGTGGGCCAGCATCCGGCGACATAGATAGCCCAACCGCGGCAAGCGCGGCCCCGCACCGGACTGCAGAACGCCCAGTCGCCGTCGCTCGCCGGACCGCCCGCCGCCCACCGCTCGGCCGCGTTCCAGATATGCACCACGCTCTGCTGCGTCTGCACGGCCTGCCGAATCAGCTTGTCGCTGGGCTGGAATGCACGCTCGGATTGCTGCCGCCGGTCCCAATATAACACGCGGACGATCGACTCCGGTCCTTCGCCCTCGGCAGCCACCAAGGCCGCGGCGGTCCCGTGGGGAATCCCGCACAGCAAGACGTTGGTCAACCGGACCCACAGCTCCTCGTCGCTGGCCGCCCCGGCAATGATCTCAGGAATCCGGCTGAGCACTTCGATCCGCTGATCGGCGTTGCGGAACGGAAGTTGCTTTAATTGCTCGGCGCTGAACGTCTGCTCCGTCGCCGGCTGAGGCAGCTCGACGGAAATCCGGATGCCCTCCTCGACCAGCGCGAATGTCGTCTCGCCGATCACAAAATGATCGCCCGGGATGATTGTAAAACGATCCTGTTCGCGGCCGACGACGAACACGGGATTGCGAGCCGCAGGCAGACGGCGGACCTCCAACCGCTGGTCGCGCCAGCAGATCTGGACGTGCCGGCGGGAGATGCGTTTGTCCCAGGGAACCGACCAAGAGCCCGCTTCGCGGCCCAGCACATACACCTGGCCCGGCTCCAGCTTTCGCCGCCAGCGATGTTCCGGCGCAGCACCTTGAACAATCAGATCAGGCATGAGCGGTTGGCAGTTGTCAGTTGTCAGTTGTCAGTTGTCAGTTGGCCTTCGTCCTTCATCCTTCATCCTTCGTCCTTCATCCTTCGTCCTTCGTCCTTCGTCCTTCGTCCTTCGTCCTTCATGCCCATCTGTTCTTTGGCGATATGCGCAGACGGCCCGATCAGTTGGCCGATTTCGGCTTGGTTCAGTTCTTCCTTGTCCAACAAGTCCATGGCCAGCTTGTCCAATTCCTGGCGGCGTTCCTTCAGCAGGTTGTACGCTTGATCCGACGCGCCGTGCAGGATCTTGACGACTTCCTCGTCGATCAGTTCCATCGTGTGTTCGCTGAACTGACGCTGCTGGTGGATCTCGCGGCCCAGGAAGGGATCTTCGTCGGACAGCTTATAGCTGACGGGGCCCAGCCGTTCGCTCATTCCCCAGTGCGTCACCATGCGCCGCGCCAAATGCGTCGCTCGTTCGAGGTCGTTCTCCGCGCCCACCGTGGTTTCATTATACACCAGCAGTTCCGCGGCCCGGCCGCCGAGCAGGACGACCAGGTGATCCCGGAGCTGCCGCTCGGCCATGCTGAGGCGGTCCTCCGAGGGCATCATCTGGGTGGAGCCCAGCGAACGGCCGCGCGGAATGATGGTTACTTTGTGAACGGGGTCCGCGCCGGGCAGCAGCCACGCGCAAACGGCGTGTCCCGCTTCGTGAAAGGCCGTCTTGCGTTTTTCTTCCTCTTGCAGCACTTCTTCGCGTTTGGCGCCCATCAGAACCTTGTCGCGGGCATAGTCGAAATCCTGCATATCGACTTGATTCTTGTCCTTTCGCGCGGCCCACAAGGCGGCCTCGTTGACGATGTTCCGGATGTCCGCACCGGTCAATCCCACCGTCGACGATGCCAGCCGCCGGAGGTCCACATCGTCGGCCAGCGGTACGTCCCGCACGTGAACCTTGAAAATCTCCATCCGCCCTTTGTGCGTCGGGCGATTCACGGTGATGTGCCGATCGAAACGGCCGGGGCGCAGCAGCGCGGGATCGAGCACGTCGGGGCGGTTCGTGGCCGCCACGACGATCACGGAATCGGTTTGAGCAAAGCCGTCCATCTCGCTCAGGATCTGGTTCAATGTCTGCTCGCGTTCGTCATGGCCCCCGCCCAGTCCGGCGCCTCGCTGCCGTCCGACTGCGTCGATCTCGTCGATGAAGATAATTGCCGGCGCATTGTCTTTGGCGTTCTTGAACAAATCGCGAACGCGGCTGGCACCGACGCCCACGAACATCTGAATGAACTCGCTGGCGCTGACGGAATAGAACGGCACACCGGCCTCGCCGGCCACGGCCCGAGCCAACAGCGTCTTGCCCGTACCCGGCGAGCCGTTGAGCAATACGCCTTTGGGCACGCGTCCCCCCAGCCGCTGGAATTTCTGCGGACTCTTCAGATAGTCCACGATCTCCTGCAGATCCGCCTTGACGCCCTCCAGGCCGGCCACGTCGTCGAACGTGATCGTCTTGTCCGACGGCTCGTATCGGCGCGCCGTGCTCTTGCTGAATCCCGACAAAAATCCGCCGCCCATGAACTGGTCTCGCGAGCGGCGAAACGACAGCCAGAAGAAGATGAACAAGCCGACGGTCAACGCGATGGTGATCATGGTCAGCGTCACCATCACCGTGTCGCCGGATGCCTGGTTGGCGACCTGGACGTCACGAGCCAGCAGCTTGCTCAACAACTCGCTGCGCGCCTGGTCGGAACGCGGCAGCGTGACGCGAAAATGCTTCCGCAATTTCTGGGTCTTGCCTTGACTGTCCGGCGCGGGCGTCGGAGTGCCGTCGCGATCGAACCCCGACGGCGCATCGGGCGGCTGGCGGAACATGCCCGTGGCCTCGATGTCGCCGAGTTCCACGAGAACGATGTTGCACGGGTCCGTCTTCTCCAGCTGAGCCATGAAGAAGTCGTAACTGATGGTCGATCGCTGCTGACCTTGGAGCATCACCAGCACCGCCGCCAGGATCATGATGACAGCGACGACGAGCCAGACATTAGGACCGCCACGGCGCGCCGGGGGGCGCGCCCCCGGCGGCCGCGGTTCGGGATTATTGCGGGGACTTTCGGACGACAAAGCGCGTATCCTCTATAAAGCCAATGTTGATTCGACGGAAACCTGAAACACGCTGTCCGTCATTCGCCGGACGGCGAGAAAAAAACTCATGTGTAGGATGGGGCATTCGTGCCCGTCGTCGCTGCGGCGCCGACCGTTACGGCTTGGCCGTCTGGGCATACGCTTCGTATGCCTCGGCGACCTTGCCTTCTTTCTCGTCGCCCTTGTGAATCAGGACTCGATAGCGAAGCGTGAACGACTCGCCCGGCGCCAGCTCGTGATTGCCGTTGGCGGGGCCCCCCGTAAAATCTTTGACGCCGAACGGATTGGCGGTGAACAATCCGTAGGTCCGCACGTGCCAGTACGTTGGGAACCGGAAACTGGCGGGATGATTCAGGATCGCCATCCCGACCGTTCGGCCGTTGACCGGACCGGAGTAGTCGACCCACGGAGCCTGCTTGCCCCAAGCGTCCTTGTCCGTCGCGCCGTGGCTGTTCACGATCCGCCCGCCCAGCTTCTTATCGACGTCCATGCTGCCGGCGACGCGAACACCAAACGAGCCCTCTTTCGTATCGCCGAATTTGACCGCCCCGTCCGTCGCCGTCACGGTACTGTCAAAATCGATCCAGACACGGTCACCGCAGGTGCCGAAGGTCAGTGTGCGCACGTCCTCGCACATTTTCTTGCCGTCGGCCGTGAGCCATTCATTCCGCGCGGCGACGACCGCGGTCTCTCCGCCGGCAACTTTCAGGAATTCCTTGTGGACGATGTGCCCGGCCTGTGCGCCCTCGTGCCAAAAGCTGACTCCGTTCACGTCGCCGTGGGTAAACCAGAACGACCGTTGGTGCGGATGGTCCGACCGCTCGTCGGGCAACGCCTCGCCCATCGGGTATTGGCGGGTCACGGCGTCCCCGTAAGGCCCGATGATCGGCCACAGAATCGGCTTGATCCCGGACTTGACAAGATATCGGGTCAGCAGTTTGCCGTCCAAGTTGACGGTAACGCCGTCCGAATCCTGCTGCACTTCGAATTGGGCAGCCCGGGCCGAAACCGCGAGACATCCCGCCAAACAGATCGCTAATCCAAAGGCCGTACGCGTCATGGTTGGGGTTCCTGTATGCGTAATCAAATTCTAGACACGGGCTCTAGCATAGCCAATCCGCCGAGAAAAGTCGAAGCATCAAGCCGCGAACCAGGGGAAATTTTAGATCGGCGGCATTGCGGATATCTCGCATCTGCCATGCCTCGCATCTGCCGCGTTGAGATTTTCTCGCCCGCCCGGTAGACTGGACCCCAACCTTTCAGACAACAGGAGTAGAACGATGCGCGGGTCCTACGTATTGGCCTTGAGCTTGATCTGGATCGGATCGCTGGCGGCCGACGACAAGGTTTACGATCTCGTGATTTACGGCGGCACGTCCAGCGGCGTGGCGGCGGCGGTTCAGGCGACGCGAATGGGCAAGTCGGTGGTGCTGGTCGAGCCAAGCCGGCGATTGGGGGGACTGACCAGCGGCGGATTGGGCCAGACGGATATCGGCAACAAGGCGGCCATCGGCGGAATTGCTCGCGAGTTCTACCAAGCGATCCGCAAGCATTACGACAATCCCGCGGCCTGGAAATGGCAGACTCGCCAGCAGTACCAGGACAGCGGCCAGACGCGCACTGCGGCGGGCGAAGACGCGATGTGGACGTTCGAGCCGAGCGTGGCACGGCGGGTCTTTGAGGATTGGATTCGCGCCAATGGGATCGAAGTGTGCTACGACCAGCGACTGGACCGCCGCGCCGCCGTGGCGATGACCCGCTCGATCCCCTGGCGGATCCTCACGATTCGCATGGAATCCGGCACCACGTATCGCGGCAAAATGTTCATCGACGCCACGTATGAAGGCGATTTGATGGCGGCCGCCAACGTGCGTTACACAGTCGGACGCGAAGCCAACTCGCAATACGGCGAAACGCTTAACGGCGTCCAGACCCAGAAAGCCGTTTACCACCAGTTCGTCACCAGCGTCGATCCCTATGTTCGAGCCGGCGACCCCGCCAGCGGACTGCTGCCGTTTATAGACCCGGACGGTCCCGGCGAAGAAGGAGCTGGAGATCAACGCGTCCAAGCGTATTGTTTTCGCATGTGCCTGACCGATCATCCCGATAATCGAATTCCATTCCACAAGCCGGCGGGCTACGACGAACAATGGTACGAGCTGTTGCTGCGAAACTATGAGGCCGGCGAACGTGGCATGCCGTGGATCAATTCCGCCATGCCCAACCGCAAGACGGATACCAACAACCGGCTGGGCTTCTCGACCGACTTCATCGGGCAAAACTACGACTATCCGGAAGCCGGCTACGAGCAGCGCGAGCAGATCCGAGCCCGGCATCGCCTGTACCAGCAAGGCTTGATGTGGACGCTCGCCTACCATCCGCGGATGGCGGAGCACGTGCGGCGGGAAGTCTCCCGGTGGGGCATGTGCAAGGACGAGTTCACCGAAGGCGGCGGCTGGCAGGACCAGCTGTATGTGCGCGAAGCCCGCCGGATGGTGAGCGATTTTGTCATGACCCAGCACCATTGCCAAGGCCGCGCGGAAGCCGCCGACGCGGTCGGCTTGGCTGCCTACGGGATGGACTCGCACCACGTCCAGCGCTACGTGGATGCCGCCGGCCACGCCCGCAAC
>Ga0351852_10004_pt1 | contig 110466 bp, 88 predicted proteins | sample TotcelHFGM3001N6_FD_206802 | JGI IMG/M metagenome (GOLD analysis project Ga0351852, IMG submission 206802) | Enriched cells from coal bed in the Powder River Basin, Montana, United States - Total cells FGM rep1 HSBNCT.FGM.300.1.N6 ...
CCGATTGCGTGTGCCGGAAGTGGTCACGCTGACCGGTTACGACCGACTGCCCGCGGCCGCCGTGACGTTCAGCCGCAGGAACATTTTCAAGCGTGACCACTACACCTGCCAGTACTGCGGTGCGCAGCCCGGCATGGACGAGTTGACGCTCGACCACGTCGTCCCGCGTGCCCAGGGCGGCCAGTCGCGCTGGGACAATTGCGTGCTGGCTTGCCTGGAATGCAACAAACGCAAGGCGGACCGCACGCCAGAGCAGGCCAAAATGCGGCTGAAGCGTGCGCCGGTCCAGCCAAGCTGGAACCCGCGATACGCAGCCCACGATGGGCGGATTGAAAGCTGGTCCAAGTTCCTGAGCGAGGCGTACTGGAGCGTCGCGTTGGAAAAGTAGGGGGGGGATTTCGCTCCCGGTCTGCGGGCCGGGAGCCTTGATGCCGACGTGGCTCGACTGAGAAAGGCACCCGTTTTGTAAACGGGGTCATGCTGGTGCGAATCCAGTCGTCGGCCCTGCAATGGAGACGTCCCGATGGTGTAACGGAGCGCACAGAATCCTCCTAAGATTCTGGTCCTGGTTCGATTCCAGGTCGGGACGCTGACAACATGGCCCGTGGTTGTGCCGGATCGCATGACAGCTTCCGAAGCTGTTGGACAGGTTCAATTCCTGGACGGGCTACTGAGGTACGGCCTGCGAGTGTGATGGACGGCACGGCGGTCTTCGGAACCGCAAGACGAGGTTCAATTCCTCGGCGGGCTGCCTAAAGATGGTGTCCTTGGGGTGTGCCGGAATGCACGCGACTTTGCGAAGGTCGTAGACCAGGTTTTCAATTCCTGGCGAGGACGCTGTTACCACGACGCTGGAGCCAGACGGCACGGCAACCGGCTGCAACCCGGTCCAAGTGGGTTCGACTCCCACCGGCGTCTCTGACCATCCGGATGTCGCCCGTGAACGCGACACGGGCGAACGTCGGGCCACGGAGGCGGGACTGGCGTGGTCGCGATCCCTCTGGACAGTCCCTGCCAGATCGCGGCCAGGCGGCTGACGCCAAGTCGGCCCCGAGCCCACGTCGCGACGCCGAGCCGTTCCGTCCAGCGCCCCCGGGGGCCACCTGGGCGGCGATGGTGGCTTTCCAGTGTTATCGAAGAACCGCGAATAAGAACGCCTTCCGCACTTCAGAAATGCCAGCCGGTCAGCACCGCTTGCGGAGAACCGCTCAAACAGACATCCTACAATCCTTGCGCTCCAAGCCGACTCGATGCCACGCCATCGGGCTCGGCATCAACTCGCGCCAGGTTGATTCTGATCTTCACACCTGCTCCAATTGTCGGCGGCCAGGTTTCGATCTCAACTTTCTAACCCGGGAGCAACTACATGAGACAGCTGTCACTGCACTTCGCCAGCTTGGCGGTGTTGTCCCTGATCGTCAACGCAGCTTGGGCGCAAGCCCCCAAGCCTCGGACCCACCCCACTGGCTTCGAATTCGGCGGCACCCCAGAATTCGACAGCCCGCCGGTGCCCAAGAACGACAAGGAAAAGCAAGCTTACGCGGCGTTGGGCGAAATGGCCACGGGCAAATGGTATCTGAACATCACGACTCGCGAAGGTCGCGTCCTGCGACAATTGGCCGAAACCACGGGGGCCAAACGCATTGTCGAGATTGGAACGTCGAGCGGCTACTCCACCATCTGGTTGGCACTGGCCGCCCGCGCGAATGGCGGCCACGTCTTCACGCACGAAATCGATCCGGAGAAGGTCAAGCTGGCAACCGCTAACTTCAAGAAAGCCGGCGTCGACGATTTGGTCACGATCATCGAAGGCGACGCTCACGTCACCATCAAGCAACACAAAGACCCAATCGACGTCCTGTTTCTGGACGCTGAGAAACAAGGTTACCTCGATTACCTGAATCAGCTGCTGCCGGTCATCCGTCCAGGCGGCATGATCCTGGGTCACGACATGCACCGCCCGATGCCCGATCCGCGGTACATCGAGGCGGTGACCAAGTCCCCTGACTTGGACACCTCGTTCATCATGATGGAGAGCTACGGCATTAGCTTCACGGTGAAGAAGAGGTAGCCGCGGCGGTTGTTACTTGGCGTAGCACCTCAGGCACACCGCCTGAGATGCGAACGGAGCGAGGCGGACGGTGTTCTGGCCCGGCCGCAGCAGCGCCGTCGCGTCCACCTTCATCCCCCAATATCGCGACCAAGCCGCTACCACCAGGGCGACAATTCCTTCGCCCCGTGCCCCATGCGAAAGCGGGGTGCCGTAGACGCGGCTGGCTCACCCCGCCATCGCCACCGGCACCAGGAAGTCCGCCGCCCTCACTAGCCGCGCGTTCTGGCAGCGATCCAGATAGAACTGATGGGGTACGTCCTCACATCCCGCCGCTAGGGCCAATTGGCACTAAAGACACAGGCTCTGCCCTCGCCACACGTGCGACAGCCAGGCGGACGTGGGCGGACGGCCATGCCCTGCCGGATCGCGGCGTCGCTCCGTGCCAACGTCGCTACGCCAGTCCCGCCGTGGACAAAGACGCGACTTCCGCTCGTGAACGCGACACGGGCGAACCGCGGGACGCGGGGGCGGGAAGAGCACGAGGCGATAGTCCGCTTTATCTCCGACAAATTGGCCGAGTGGACCACGTGAGGCTTTGCCTGACCGTCCCACCTGCTCCCCCGCCACGAATCGGGACGGTCTCCGGCCAGATCGCTGCTTACATGCGGGCCACCGTGGGTCTCGTGTCCACGTTGCGACACTAGGCCAACAGGCAACAGAGCCACGGCTTGCGCCCGCGAACGGGACATGGGCGAACGTCGGGCAACGCGTCGGGAACGGCAGCGGCACCTGCCAGATCGCGGCCAAGCGGCTACGTCGCGACCCCGGGGCCACTGGCCACAACGCCCGTGAACGCGACACGGGCGAACGGCGGGTCACGGGGGCGAAATGGCGGCACCTACCGGATCGCGGTTGGGCGGCTACGAACGCTCACAGGCGGTGCCTATCGTGTCAGCGTTTGGTGCCGGATCGCGACCAGGCGGCCCCGTCGCCCACCTCCCGACGCCGGGACCACTGGTCACAACATCCGTGAACGCGGCACGGGCGAACGGCGGGCCCAAACGGGGCGCGTCGCCCTGCTGCGGAAGGTAATAAATCTTGTGTCCACCCGGCCAAGCTGCGTTCACAGTCGGTGGCCCCGGCTTGTGGCTGACTGGCTGCCAGGGGCGGCGCGACGGATGGCGATCGGGTATCACGTACCCAATCGTGGCTGGGTGTCCATTCGGTCGGCGATTTCACGGAGAATGCGGTACTTCTTTTCCGGATACGCGACGTTTGTTCCCACCTCCGTCAGTCTCTCAGGATCCCAGCGAAGCGTTCCTCCGAAAAGAGCGATCTTCCCGTCGTGGTACGCCTTGTGGTGGTCTTCGCACAGCCAGATGATCCGAGACGGGTCCCTGTAATTCTCGTGATGCGGTACGACGTTACGAGTGCCACAATACGCGCAAACGCCTTGTCGCAATACGCCGCTCTTGATAATACTCGCTCTTCCTATGAAGTGGCTTGCCGCAGGAAACGCAACTCGATGGCTTCCCGTCACGAATCGGTGGCGACTGCATTTTCTTTCGTGTCATGCCACGATGGTACGTTGTATCTCGGATTCAGTCCAGACTCGCAAGTTCGAAACGTGGTGATCGCCGTCGAAAAGCTACTCGCCAACAAGGGCAAGTCGGCGCGATTGTGTGGCGGACCGGGTACCTGGGGACGGCGGCACCTGCCGGATCGTGCCAAGCGGCTACATCGCCTCCGTCGCGACGCCGTGGCCGCTGGCCACAATGCCCGTGGACGCGGCATGGGCGGACGGCGGGCCACGGGGGCGGGAATGGGCCGGTCGCGATCTCCGTGGACAGTCCCTGCCAGATCGCGGCCAGGCGGCTGGCTCGTTCCGAAAACGGCTGCCGACCCTGGGTTGCGGCCACAGACGATGTTATGATGCTCAGCATTCATCACCCATTAGCCTGGAGAAAACACCGTGATCAGACGTCTCTCGTGCGTCACTGCATTTGCGTGCCTGGGAGCCTTCACCGTCCCTGCGTCTTTCACCGCGGCTGCCCAAGATTCAATGCCGTCGCTGATCGACTCCGCGGCGCCCGACTGGCCGCAGTGGCGGGGGTCGCGCCGGGACGGTATCTCCGTAGAAACCGGGTTGCTGCAATCCTGGCCCGAAGGAGGCCCGCGACTGCTGTGGAAAGATTCCAGTATCGGCCGAGGCTACTCGTCCCCGATCGTTGTCGGGGACAGGGTCTACATCACGGGCGACCAAGGCAAGGATTTGGCGATCAGCGTTTTCACGCTGGATGGTGAACCCCAATGGAAAACGACGAACGGCGCGTGCTGGGAGAATCCGTATCCCGGCGCACGGTCATCCTGCACCTACGACGGCGGCAAGCTGTACCACCTGAACGCGCATGGACGCTTGGTGTGTCTGGATGCCGCGACAGGCGGCGAAGCGTGGGCCGTGAACGTACTGGAGCGATACGCAGCGAAGAACATCATCTGGGGCCTCAGTGAATCCGTCGTGGTTCATGGTGATCGCGTGTTTTCCACGCCGGCGGGGGCCAAGGGCCTGATGGTGGCTCACGACAAGTGGACCGGCGCGCCGCTTTGGGCCTCTCCGGCACTGGACGGCGAGCAGGCATCTTATTCCTCGCCGATCCTCATCAACGTCGGCAATCGAAAGCTGCTGGTCAACGGCGGTTTGAAGTACGTGTTCGCCGTGGACGCCGAAAGCGGCGTACTGGTTTGGCAACTGCCGCAGGTGGATCCGAACAATACCGTCAACACGACCCCGGTTCTCTGCGGCGAGTGGCTGCTGTTGACCAATTCCAGCCGCGGATACGGCGCCGCATTTGGCGTCCAGCTTGGCGATGGCTCAGCGTCACGAGCATGGACCACGGAACTCTCGATCAGTCACGGCGGGACGATCTGTGTCGACGGCCAACTGTGCGGATCAAGCAGCCGCGACAAAGAGCGTGGTTGGGTAACGATCCATGCGGCGACGGGCAAACCGACGCGGGTGAGCGATTCGCCCGGTGGTTCGTTGATCTTTGCCGAGGGGCGGTTCTACTGCCTGAGCGCGACGGGCATCATGACTTTACAGGAATTGACGAATGCAGGATTTCGGACCGCAGGCATGTTCCGGCTAGCTGAGGGCAAAGACGTCTGGGCTCATCCCGTGCTATGCCAGGGCAGGCTGTTCCTCCGGTATCACGACACGCTGTACTGTTACGATGTGAGGCGATAGCAGGCGACGGATAGGGGGACATCACCTGTCGGATCGCGGCCAGTCGGGCCACAGGCCACAACGCCCGTGAACGCGACACGGGCGAACTGCGGGACGCGGGCCGCGAACGGCGGCAACACTGTGGCCATCCCGGCCCGACGGCTGACGCTCACAGGCGGTGCCACGCCGGATGGCAGATGGGCCGAAGTCGTAGCCATCTGCCCACGAACGCGACACGGGCGAACGGCGGGCCACGGACGCGGGAATGGCGGTACCTGCCGGATCGAGGCCCGGCGGCTACGTCGTCCACATCGCGACGCCGGGGCCACAGGCCACAGGGACGCGACTTCTGCCCCAGAACGCGACATGGGCGAACGGCGGGACGTGGAGGGGATAGCATGGTCGCGACCCCTGTGGGCCATCTACCTGCCGGATCGTTGTCAAGCGGCTACCTGGCAGAATCCTTCCATAGTTCACGGATGGCCTCGACGGCCTGATCGACGAGGACCTGGCCGCCCGCCGGGCTGACGCGGCTGCTCTGGACTACCGCGCTGTAGCCGCCGCCACGCATGTCGCGCTGCGAGGGCAAGTAGCCGGCGGACCCGGTCAGTTGAATGACAAATATCTGTACCGCGGGACTGCGAGCTTTGATCTGCACCCCGTAGTCGGTGAACAGCTCGAACTCGTTGGCGGCGATGGCCACGTCGCCTAGACGCAGCACGTGCACGAGCGTACAATAGGCCAACCACGGCAAACGAAAGCTATCTCTCCTGGCGCAATGGCAATCCTTGTCGTATCAACAGCGATGCGGCGCGCCAGCAAGGTCCGGTGATGGGCGGTGACCCACTCCCCGGGCTTCGGCAATCAACATACACCACGCTGCTTGGCGGGTGGCGACGCGAGGAGCAATGATATGAGCAAGCTGCTGAGGGGCCTGGCTGCAGGTTATGGCGCCAAGAAGTTGGGCGGAGGGTGCATCAGCACAATCATCGTATTTGTGCTCCTCTGGTGGCTCCTGGGACATTTCGGGATCTTCCAGTAATCGTTCGCCGCGAGGAAGAGCCGTTTTTTAACTGGTAATGTTCAAACGGCAATCACGTGGCAGGAAAGCGCGTCCATGAAATCCAAGTCGTCCCGCGCCAGTACGCGCCGGGTCTACTCCGCGGCATGGGATGAAAAACAGCCGGCGCTGACCACCGCCGCCAGGTCGGCACGTTTGATCGCGCGATAGGCGACCTTCAGCAGTTCGGCGTATTCCTCCGACATGCCGCTGAAATGGCTGGTCGCTTCCTTCGTCAGCCCACTCGAAGATCCGTAGCGTCACGCGCGTCTTAGGCTCGGCGGCCTTGATCCAATCGCTGAATGTGTAACGCATCCCCGCACGGACGGGAAACGGCCGGCATTTGATGCCGGCGGCGCCGTGCACGGTTGCGTGGTGGGCGCCAGCACGTGCCGGATCGCGGCCAAGCGGCCGACGCCCACAGACGGGACAGGTGCCCACGTTGCGACGCCGCGGCCCCTGACCGTGGCAGGACATCACATCGACCAGGGCCAGATTCAACTTTATGGCCGCAGTGCGAGCATTTCGGCCCATCGTAAACCCGTTGATCCCACATGCCGGTGATGACGCCGCCTGCGGCATAGAAGGCAGTAAGCCCACAAAACACAGCTACGGCGACCCCGATGACCGAACCTCGCAGCGCGAAGAAAGTCGCGAACGATCCAGCAACGAGGCACGAAACGACGATCACAAAAAAGCATCCTGGGGGATCAGAGGAACCCTGCCCATGTGAAGCCAACGCGAAACGCTTACCACAGTTCCTGCAACGCACGCGGTCTCTCGATTGAATGGAGGGGGCGGGCATCGTCGCCCGAACCAAGGGAACCAAAGAGTCAACGACGGCTATTGTAGCATCCATATGGCATTCTGATCGGCCGCCGGGGGACGCAGGCGGCGTGGGCATGTCAGCGATTCCGGTGCAGCCCCTGCCGGACCGCGGCCAAGCGGCTGCCTCCTGCCCACGTCGCGACGCTGGACCCCCGCACCCCGAGTTCCGCCAGTGGACGCGGCATGGGCGGACGGCGGGCCACGGGGGCGGGAACGGCGGCCAGCGAGCGGCGATGTGGCCGTACTTGCCGGATCGGGGCGATGCGGTGAAACAGATCGCGACCTGACGACCTGACGACGTGCTGACCTGACGACATGCCGTTGCCTACGCACCGGGCATCACCGAAACTATACGGTGCGTCGAAGCTTGGCCGAATTATCAAGAGAAATGTTCGATCATACTGAGAACCCCGTGCAACCGAACCGTTTGCAGATGTCTTACTGAATGTGGAGGAACCATCATGTGCGGTAGGAGAATCATCGGAGTGGTTTTTGCGGCACTCGTCGCTTGGGCTTACGCGGTCGGTGCGGACGATCGATCGGTCACGGTCGATGATTGCCGGCACTTGCCAGCCAACGTGTGGACCCTGATCCATCACGAGGCCGGATCGGGCGGCAAGGCGTTCGCACGAGTGATCTATGCCGAAAACGTTGACCGGCTGTATCTCTGGGGCACTGGCGGTGAAATGCCGGCCCGCAACGTGTACCTGCGTTACGAACTGGAGACCCTTCAACCTACGGACCCGCAGTGGTTGCCGGCGTTCCCCCAGGCCGCACAGGGCAAATGGACCGGCGACGATTTCCCGCCGTTTCGCGTCCTCGGTCAAACGGGTCCGGACGGCTTGCACTACACCGCAGGGCCGCGCCTGCAATGCGTCGGCGGCTACCACGCTACCAATCGTGTCCGCTGGCGGGATTTCGATGGCATCCTGCGCCCCAGCCCGATCCACACGTTCAATATGGCTTGTTGGGATTCCAAGCGGCAGCGGATCGTGTTCTACAGCGATGGCTGCACGTTTGCTTTGAACCCAAGCGAGAACACCTGGACCGACCTGAAGCCTGCCAACTACCCGACGACCTGCCAGACGGTGGCGTGGGCCAGCCTAGCCTACGAACCGGCGGGCGATCAGATCTTGTTGTTCGGAGGCGGATTGGCCACCAATCCCAGCGGCGGAACACCGACTTGGCTTTACGATTGCCGCGAAAACATTTGGCGGCGACCGGTGCTGGATACCGAGCCACCTTTGCGATGCAACGCGCCGATCGTCTACGATCCGGTGCATGAGCGGATGGTCTTGTTCGGTGGATACGACCAGTCGGCGGCCTTGAACGATACCTGGGTCTTCGATGGCCGGCAGAAGCGGTGGGACGAGCGCAAACCGCCGTTGGCCCCTCCGCCCATGTTCGCACCGGCCACGGCGCTCGTCCCCGGCGGCGGCAAGGTACTGGTGTGCGGGTACGATGCGTCGTTGGTGCAGCTGCATCAGCAGACGACCTCTTCGGCGATCCAGCAGACATGGATCTATGACCTCGCCGAAAACACATGGACGCCGATCCACGGCGACCTGTCGCTGCCCGGCTACCGCTGGCTGACGGCCAGCGGCTCCGAGCAGCACGGAGTGATCTTTCTGGTCGCGTTCGGGCCAGAACGGCGGACCTATGCGTTGCGGTACGACCCCCAAGCGGCACCCATTGATCTGCCCGGGGCACCGCCCGCCACCGTGGCCTGGAAGTATCCCGAGCAGAAGCTCTCGTTGGAGCAAGCACCCGCCCCGGACCCCGCGTGGGAGGCTCGCCTGGCTGCGTTGCCCGCGAACACGTTCGTCGATGCGAGTCCTCCGGGATTGTTGATCAGCAAGACTTGGTCGACCGCGACAATCGATACCGATCGCGGTGAGGTGATTTACACCGGCGGCGGGCACTCGGGGTACTCGGGAAACGACATCGCGCGCTACCGGATCGCGGAAAATCGTTGGAGTCTAGACTTTCCGCCTCGATTCCCGCCGTTTCTCGAAAGCACCAATGCCGGCATCTTCGGTTGGAGCTACGGCATGATCCCGTTCAGCCAGCACACGTATCTGTGGTACTGCTACGATCCGCAGTCCAAGACGATCGTGTAGCTTCATGCACAACTCCCATTGACTCACCACGTTTCCCTGCGTAGCCTCAGTCTGTGCGAGGAAGGCACTTTCCTATCAGTCAGTCATTTTCCTATCAGGTAATTCATCATGAAACGTTTCAATTCCTTCGTGATCTTCGCGGCACTAATGCCTTGGACGCTGGTGCATGCTCAAGAAGGAGCCGGCGACGAGCGCGAAACGATCGACCTCGCGACAGACAACCCTGATACGCTGATCGGCACAACATCGGACCAATTCACTGTTTACGGGGTGCGATTGGGCATGACTCAGGAACAAGTGATGGAGGTTCTGCGAACACAGGACAGCCTGATCGCGGAAAGGAATACGCAGACTTCGTTCATCCAAGTGTTCACGAAGGGGCCCGGTGGAGTCCGGGGCAAGGATCCGATATTTACTTTGAATTACGATCTGGGACCCCAGTCGCCCAAGATCACCGTGACCCACTGGTCTACGGAATGGCTGCCGCCGAACCTACAGCGTCTATTGAAAGAGTCTAACTCCGAACGGCCCTCGGCGTTTGTCGAGAACTTTCTGGGGCCGGTCAGCAGCCGCAACACGGACCTGAAGTACCAGAAGGCGGGCATCATCGTCCACGTCGCGTCGTACGATGCGATTGGGCTCATCGTTCAACGCACACAGTCGCGGGCTGGTACGCGCGTCAGCCTCAAGCTGATGGAGGCGACGCAGAAGCCCAATGCTGCGGCCCAGGTGCGTGAGTGGACGGACGACACGGGCAAGTTCAAGGTCCGCGCCACGCTCGTGCAGGTCGCGGACGGCAAGGTCGCCCTCCGCAAAGAGGACGGCAAGGAAATCGTCGTATCTCTGGCCCGCCTCAGCGCCGCAGATCGCGAGTTCCTCAAGCAGCAAGAGTAGGACTTCCGTGCGCGATGTCAGCGACTCGAGGCCAACGTGCCGCCGAGTTTTGGAACGAGTTTCTTGAATTCGGCGGCCGATTTCCATTCTGAGGTCCCATTCCGCAGTTGCTCGCAGGCTAACCGTACGACAGATACCCCTTGACCACGGTGTTCGCGTTTCGCGCCACGTGCCAAGGCTCGGATTATTTGACTTTCGGTGTCCAATTGGTTGATCCTTCAGTCTCGAAATGGCTGAACTATCGGAAGGCGATTCTGCGAGTTGAGAGGGCTGGCGCTGGCGGTGGGGCGCATGAGAAAGGCCCGCTGTTGGGAGCAGGCCTTTGGCATCGGCGGATGAGGTTGGTGTTAGCTCGTGCGGGAACGCGGACGCGGGGGAAGCAACGCCGAGAGGTACGAGACGGCCGCGACGAAGTCGTAGCCGCGGACGTGCATCAGGAAGTCGATGGGATTGAAATTCCTTTCGCAACGGAAGCAGCGGCCGAGGTTGGTGGCAGGGTTGACGGCCGTGTTGAATTCCTGGCAGAAGGGACAGAGGAAGCGGAAGTAGCCCTCGCGTTTCTTGTGGGGCCACTCCAGCACGCGGAACACGTTCGGCAGGGGAATCTCGTTGCGCAGGCGGCGGAGGAAGTCGTCGGAATAGCGACTGCTCATGATTGGGCTCCTGAAGGGGATGGTTAGGGTAAGTGGAACTCGGAGAGGGTTTGCTGCAGCAAGGCTTCGTCGACGTGAGCCGCGTTTTGGACGGTGGCTTGCAGCAGGCAAGCGGTGGCCAGATTGTTGATCTGGCGCGGCACGCCGCCGCTGTAGTCGTGGATCAGGTCCTTGACGGCCGGATCGAAGAGCGCGTCGGTTCCGCCGGCGGTCCGCACGTGGAAGTCGAGATAGGCTGCCGTTTGCGGCTTGGACAGGGAATGCAGATGGTAGCGGACGGTGATCCGGTCCAGCACGTCGCGGTGTCGGCGGAGCAGTTCCAGCAGCGGCGGCTGACCGGCCAGCACCAGTTTCAAGGGCGGCTGGTCGTCGAGGGCTGAACTGACGAGTAAGCGGAGATCGGTGAGCGTCTCGGCCTTCAGCAAGTGGGCCTCGTCCAACAGCACCAGCAGCGTCCCGTCGACCTGCTGCGCCCGGTCGCGGATCTGACCCAGCAGTTGGTCTTTGCTCCACAGGGGCGTTTCCCCCAGCGTGCGGACCAGCCGTCGTAGCAGGTCGCTGCTGGAGAGGTGGGCCAAGTGCAAGTAGTAGACTGGATGCCGGGCCCACGCAGTTCATGCCAGACGCGTTTCAGGAGGGCGGACTTGCCCACCCCGCTGGCGCCGGTCACCAGACCCAGCGTGCCGGTGGCGGTGAGGTGCCGCACGCGGGCCAAGCCCTGCGTCAGACGGTCGTCGGGCCAGAGGCGTTCGGCGGCGGTGTGCTCGGCGAAGGGTTGTGTATGGAAGTGGAAGTGTTTTTCAAACATGGATGGTTCCCTGAGATGGTTGGTGCTTACGGCTTCGGGTCTGGTCCTGCGTCCTTCGTCTTCCGCTCTTCGGTCGTTCCCAGGCGGTCGCTCAGACGCTGCAATTGAAACGCAATCGCCGGGATCGTTTTCTCGCGGGACTGCTCGACGGCTTGGCGCAGCAAGGGTTCCATGCACTCGACACGCTGGTAGAGCTTGCCCAGGGCTTCCAGTTCGTCCGTGGTGAATGCCGACAGGCCGCCGCGGCGGCCCAGCAGTTGGGCCAGCGTCTGAGCGAAGTCGCCAAACGGCCAACGCCGTGAGGGAGTCACTTGGCGATAGTCGATGCCCTGGCTGCGCTCGCGCAACGACTGGTCGTGTTGGTCGATGAGCAGGTCCAGGTAATTGTGTTGGGGCTTGCCAGGCTTGGGGGGCGGCGGCGTTTCACCGTGGGCTCCGAGTTCTCGCTGGTAGCGGACGGCGGTGCCCAGGTACTCGCCGGCCAGCGAGTACAGGAATACCTTTTCCAGCGGCGCGAAAGGATCGTAACGGAGCTGGACCTTGTCGCCCCGCAAGCGGCGGTCGCTGACCCGGAAGAAGCAGTTCTCCAGTTGCACGTCGCAGTGCTTGCGATCCACGGTCCGCTCGATCCGCTTGAGGAAGAACTCCAGGGCCCGCTGCAGGTCCACTTGGCGCGTGAACTTCTGGCCGCCCTGAAAACGCAGTTGGGGCGTCTGGGCCGTTTCCGAATGCGTCCGCTGGTGATAGCTGACGTCCAGCCAGGCCGAGAAGGCCCGATTGAGCCGGTCCAAGGTGAGGATGTCCCCGGCGCGGACCTCGGCCTCGAACTGGGTCTGCACCGTCTGGAAGAAGCGTTCGATCAGCCCGCCCGGCGCCGGATCGCGCGGGGGCCGGTGCAGCAGTTTGATGTTCAAGGCATAACAAGCGGCCTTCAAGGCGTCGGCGTGGTAGACCTTAGCATTGTCCAGATACAGTTCGCGGCAGGCCCCGTGGGCCGTCCAGGCGCGCAACAGCGTATCGATGAGGATGTCCAGCGTCTGCCGGAAGTAGTACCGCGCCGTGACGATGTAGCGGCTGTGACAATCGATGAAGGCCGACAGATGCGTGCGAACCGGCTGGCCCTCGTAGAGCACGTAGGGGCCTTCCTCGAAATCACCCAGCCACAGTTCGTTGGTCTGCTCGCGGGTCCAGCGGCAGCGGATCTTGGTCCTGGTGATTCCCAGTTTCAGACGCGTGGCCCCGGCCTGCTTCAGGTGGCGATACAACGTGGCCTTGGGGATGGTTTTGCCGAACTGTTGCTTCAAGAACTGATTGATCGTCTCGTCGGAACGTAAGGGCTGTTCCTGCTTCAGTTCCACGGCCCGTTGGAGCAACTCCGGCGTGTGCTTGCGCGACTGGCCGCGATCGCGGCGCCGCTTACGGGCCAGGGCCTCGAAGCCCCCTTTCTGAAAGGCCCGCCACTTGCGCCGCAACGTGCTGACCGAGACTTTCCGACGCTGGCCGTCTGGAAACACGTGCTCTCGCGCGGCGATTTCGAGCAGGCAGCGCAGAGGATCTTCGTCCTCGGTCTCGCCTTCGATCAGCGGCCGTAGCAGCGAACACCAGAACAGGCTTTGGGCTTGGTCTTTTTCGTTCATCGTTCCCTCCGTTTGAGTGAGTTTGACAGGACTCGGCTTCGCACCGAGAGAACATTAACTCAGCGGACCTCCCTTCCGGTTTCCAAGCGTGTGAATAAGTTTTCCCCGAATATTAGCCCTTCCAGGTGGATGTCGTTGCCGTCGACTCTAATATCGACGTCGGCCTGCGGGTCGCTAAGTTCGATCTTGACGGTGCCTTCGGGCGTGGGCAGCAGAATCACGATACCCAGCCAAAGCAGTGGAACGAGGGCGAACGTCGCGCCGGCGAGCGAAGTCCACCGCCACGCGGGCGGAATTTGTTGCCAGCGGCCCGCGGCGACGGGCTGAGGTGCTGGAGGAAGGAAGGGGACGGGCAAAGAAAGCGGAGGGGGGTCTTTTCGTCGGTGGGTCGGAAACGCCCCCCGTCCACCCCCGTCCCCTTTGCCGCGAACGAGATCTTGGTGCTGTGCCACGGCGGCCCGATCGCGGAACCCGCCGATGCCCAATACATCCTGGACCACACCGGAGGCGTCGTCGGCTTTTACGGGGCCAGCAGCATGGAACGCTTGCCCGTCGAGCCGGCCATCTCGAGCCGCGTGCGAGAGTTCACCCAGCTGCGGTGTAAGCCACGGGAGCCGCGAAGCGGCGGCAGCAACTAGCTGCGGGCGTAAGCCCGCAGACCCCCGTTCAAACGACCACGGGAGCCGCGAAGCGGCGGCAGCAACTAACCATGATGTTCGTCCTCAAACAGGTATTCCAATCGAAACTCGATGTGATGTCGTTCCAGGAAATCAATGTACTCCTCTTGAAACGTCTTCACTCGGTGATGTTCTCGCTGATTCCGGATGTAATCGCGAACCGGCTCGATTCGCGAGTAGCTCACGGTGAACGCAGCGTAGCCCTTCTACCACTCAAAAGACCGCATGACCTCCGGCTGGTCGCTCATCCATCTGGAAGAGTTTGCCTTCACATCCCGGATGACGTCGGAAACGGCGAATATGGGGACAACCTCGCGAGGACGTGGATATGATCCGCCATTCCGCCAATTTCGGTGAGATGCCCTTTTTTCGCCCGCAACGTGCCGCCGATGTATTCGTAGAGTCGCTCCTGAATGATGTCCCCGATGGCGGGGCTTCGGTATTTCGTGGCATAGACAATGTGGTAGGTCAATTGCGTGTAACTACCCATAGGATGTCTCATGTGCTGCCGCCGCTTCGCGGCTCAGGTCGTCTGTGGTTCCGAACTGCGGGCTTACGCCCGCAGCTATCCCCTGCCGCCGCTTCGCGGCTTCCATTCGAACGGCACGACGTTCCAATCTGTGTTCTTACGACGGCTTATGGTTTTTCGGCTTGCTGATCCCGATAGGCGTACATCGCATAACCGACTTCGCGGCACGCGGCGATGGTTTCCGGATAGGGGGAATCGCAGATATCCAGGAAGCCGATCTGATAATTCTCGCCGTCGCCGCGGCCGGTGGTCGCCTGGTCGCCATACTGGAACCAGTGCGTGCCGACGATCCAAGGATTGCGCAAGGCGCCTTGCACGTAGCTCTTGTACATCGCGGCCCGTTCCTGTTGATCGGCCGTCTTCTGCAAGCCCGGATGAAACATGCCGCGGTCCAGCGCCCCGAAGTGAAATTCGCCGATAATCACCGGCCGGTCGATCTCCGCCGGCAACCGGAATCCCGCGACGTCGGGTTTGTACAGATTGTACGCGATGACGTCGCAATACTCGGCGGCCGCCCGTGCGGCGCGGTCGTTGACCCAGGCAAAGCGGCAGCCCAGATACATTTGATTCGGCGCCGCGCGTTTGACCTCTTCGCGGCAAGTGCGGAAGTACTGTTCGGCCAGCCGCGTATAGAACGCTTTCAAATCATCCGCCGCCTTCTGCTTGTCGGGCGGCTGGGTGCCGGCCAGCAGCACGTTCCACGACGCGTGCGCGGTGCCCCAAGCTGCGTTCAATCGTTCGATCGTATCGTACTTGGCTTTCAAGTCATCCATAAACGCTCGCTTGGCCGGCTGGTCGGCCGGCGAGGCCAGCGCGGCGACGGCCAGCGACGTCTCGTCGCCCCAGCCCAGTTCGTTATGCACGAAAAAGCCGATGCACCACGGATCGCCGGCGGCTTTGCCTTGCTCCCGCTCCAACGCCGTCCGCAAACCGGCTCGAAATCCGTCGTGGAAAGGATCGGGAAACTTGCCCCAATACCCGGTGCTGCCCTCCAGTGGCCGGACATCACGGCCGGACGGCGAGCAGGTCGCTACGTAGGGCGTTTTACGCAAGAGGCATATCGCGGGATCGGACCAATTGCCGATCGAGTTCATGCCCCAGCTGAACAGCCGCACGTGCGCCAGTTGCGCAAATGCCGTGGCCCAGGTGGGACCATACTTCCGCATCAGATTGACGCCGGTAAAGTTAAATGTCTCAAACGGTTTGCCTTGAAACCGCTGGTAATACCCATTGGGCGCCCACGTCTGCTGGCCGAGGAACTGAGATTCCGGCGTGCCAGACGGCGGCAGCGGATCGAAATAATGAAGCCGGTCCGTGATGGGCGTCACGCCGCTGGCCGAGCGGACACAGTCGATCCCGTGCGACCAGAACAGCGAACCCTCGGGATCGACCAGCCACCAGCGGCCTTCGTGTTTTGCGGCGCGGAAGAACCCCGTGGCCGGCAAATGCGGCCCGTCCAACCAACCGCCATAGACGCTCCATCCCGCCGGCCCCGGATGCTCCTGCAAATCTTTTTGTTCCGCTTCGCGGTGCCGCCGCAGATCGTCCAGCGTTTGAATTTTTCCCGGCCACTGGCGATGGCGATACTGTCCAAAGCGGTCGAGCAGCGGAAACAGACCGCCGGGTGCATTCAAAGCCCCCAACACTTCGTCCCGCGGCGGATTACCGCGCATGCCGATCAGCACCAGCGGGGCCGTGATTGGCGTTTGGCGAACACCGTCGACCACGACGCTCAGCACGTCCGGCCGAATCCCCCACGGCAGCGGATCGAACGAAAGCTTGACCGCCGCGCCGTCTGCGTCGCCCTCGAAGCGGCCTTCGCAAACCTGGGCATCTTCCTTTTGCAGCGAGATCGGCTTGCCCGCCAAGTCCCGCGGTCCTCGGATCTCGACGACGACCGGCCGATCCGGCTTGTCGTGCAGTGGGGGGCAGATGATTTCCAGCGGATGCTCGGCGGATCGACCCGTCGCAGCCGCCAGTGCCAGCAACATGGCCAGGCCCAGATGCGGAAAACGCATGGCTTTCTCCTTTCGCGAAACGAACGGGCAGTCACCTCAACGGGACGGATCCGGAGATCCGCCCAACCCGTTTTCGGCTGCGCAAAGTGGGACGTTACTTCAGCCGCTGTCGCAGTTCGTCCACACAGTCGTCGACCTTGACGCGCCACTGCTGCAGCGTATCACGGTCGCGGAACGTGACGGTCCGATCTTGCAGAGTCTGGCCGTCGACCGTGATGCAGTACGGCGTACCGGCTTCGTCCTGGCGGCGGTAGCGGCGGCCGACGGCGCTCTTTTCGTCGTAGAAGACCGGAAAATGCGACTTCAGGGCTCGATAGATTTCCTTGGCGACGTCCGGCATCCCGTCTTTCTTGACCAGTGGAAACACGGCCGCTTTGATAGGAGCCAATCGCGGATGGAGTTTCATGACCAGCCGCTGCTGCATCGTGCCCTTGTCGTCCGGCGCCTGGTCCTCGGTATAGGCTTCGCACAGGAACGCCAGCGCCGCTCGGTCGGCTCCGGCCGAGGGTTCGATTACGTGCGGCGTATAGCGTTCGCCGCTGAGATCGTCGCGGTACGTCAGATCGCGTCCGCTGCCCTTCCACTTGGGCTTGCCGTCCGGTCCGAGTTCCACCTGCAAGGGACGCGTCTTCTCGTCCAGTTTGCCTTCCATGTGGCTGCGCAAGTCGAAATCGCCCCGGTGGGCGATGCCCTCCAATTCCCCGAAATCGCCCGGCTGCAGGAACGGAAAGGCGTATTCGATATCGGCCGTTCCGGTCGAATAGTGACTCAATTCTTCCACGGCGTGCTCGCGCAGCCGCAGCCGCTCGCCAGCCAACCCGAGTTTCGTGTACCACTGCATTCGCCGGTCGCGCCAATACCGGTACCAGTCGGCCGAGGAATCGGGATGGCAGAAGAACTCGATTTCCATCTGCTCGAATTCGCGCGAGCGGAAGGTGAAGTTCCGCGGCGTGATTTCGTTACGGAAGCTCTTACCGATTTGAGCGATGCCGAACGGAATCCGCACGCGCGAGCTGTCGAGGACGTTCTTGAAATTGACGAAGATCCCTTGCGCCGTCTCGGGGCGCAGAAACGCTTTGCTGGTTTCGTCGCGGACCGCGCCGGTATAGGTCTCGAACATCAGGTTGAATTCGCGGGGTTCGGTCAGATCGCCGCCGCATTCCGGACAGGGCATCTGCAGACCGGTTTCAGCCAGCCGTTCGGTGGCCAGATATTGCAGCAGCGACATGATCCCGAGATCCGCACCGGGGCCCTTTTCCATCTCGTCGGCCAGCCACGTCAGCATCGCTTCGGGGTTCCTGACGAAGGCCAGTCCCGGGGCTGCCTTTTTGCCTTTGCCTTTGGCCCACTTGAGCAAACTGGGGGGATCCAACCGGATCCCATCGCCCGCCATTGCACCTTGACACGCCCCGGTGAGCGATTGGACCCATTCGCTCTCGGCGAGCATGTTCCCGACGTGATCGGCTCGAAACAGCTTCTTGCATTGCCGGCACGTTTGCATATAGTCGTGGAACAGGTCGTAGTGCCCCGAGCATTTCCAGATTTGGGGATGCATGATAATCGTACAGTCCAAGCCCGTCATTTCATAGGTTTCGGGAGCCCCCGGCTGGACCGTCGAATCGTCATGTCCCGTGACCATGTCGCGCCACCAAGCGTCCTTGATGTTGCGTTTCAGTTCCACGCCCAACGGACCGTAGTCCCAAAATCCATTCAGACCGCCGTAAATTTCGCTGGACTGGAACAGAAAGCCGCGCCGCTTGCACAGCGAGACCAGTTTCTCCATTTCGATCATGGCATTGGTTTCCGTTAGACAGGTTGATAGACGGTGCCGCTCGGGTGACAGAATTCTGATCACAGAATAAAGAAAACCGGCACATGACAAAATGGGGCTTTCGTCTGCAGCCGCTCAGATCGAGTATCCAATAACATCATAAACCATCGTTCTGTGAGGAGTTAAGGTTGATCCGCCCATGGCGGGCAGGTACAATCCAGAAAGAAAATGCTAACATGGATGCATTAGCACTGAAAGCGATCCTCGCAGATAAACTTTTCCGTCGCTAGAGTTCTCCATGTCCAGCCACGTGCTCGATCAACCATCGAACGAATCTTCTGTGAAAGAGCATCCGGGGCCGGCCCCCAGTACGAACGCGTTATCACGCGTGGAGATCGCCGGAGAGGCCGCGCCGCGCGGCGGCGGCAAGTTCGAGGGTCAAGGTGTGTCACGCGGCGATGCGGCATCGAGCGAGGATCCGGCGGACAATGGGGGGGAGGCGTACGATGGGGGGGAGGCGTACGACGAGCAGACCGTGATCTCGCGACGCTCATCGCGATCGGACAAGCCGTCGTCTGTTTCTGAACCGCCTGCCATCGCGAACGCGTCGCGAGCCGATCTGGGCGACGTGCTAGAAGGCACGAGCCTGGGCCACTTTCGTCTGGAGAAGTTCGTGGGCGGAGGCGGCATGGGGTCGGTGTTCCGAGCCATCGACATGCGGCTGGGGCGGACGGTTGCGGTCAAAGTCCTATCGCGGGACCGGACCGAGCCCGAAACGCTCCGGCGGTTCCAGAACGAGGCCCAGAGCGCTGCGCGACTGGACCACGAGAACATCGCCCGCGTCTATTATGTGGGCGAGGATCGGGGCCTGCATTTCATCGTCTTTGAGTTCATCGAAGGCGTCAACATCCGCGACTTGGTGGAGGAGAAGGGGCCGCTGCCGCTGGACGAAACGATCAGCTACATGCTGCAAGTGGCCGAGGCCCTGGAACATGCGTCGCAACGCCACGTCGTGCATCGCGACATCAAGCCGTCAAACATCTTGGTCACCGCCGATGGGCGAGCCAAACTGGTGGACATGGGACTGGCTCGGCTGCGAATCGAGTCGGACCGGGATGACTTGACTGCCAGCGGCGTGACCTTGGGGACGTTTGACTACATTTCGCCGGAACAGGCGCGGGATCCCCGGATCGCAGATGTCCGTAGCGATCTGTACTCGCTGGGCTGCACGCTGTATTTCATGCTGACCGGCCGGCCGCCGTTTCCCGAAGGCACGCTGCTGCAGAAATTGCTGAGCCACAGCAGCGATCGGCCCAGCGATCCGCGTCTGATGCGCCCCGACCTGGATGAGCAGGTCGTGAAGATACTCGATAAATTATTGGCCAAACAGCCGCGAGACCGTCATCAACAGCCTAACGAACTGATCGGCGACCTGTTGCTGGTGGCCGACCGTTTGCACCTGCCCGGTCTCAGTCTGTCGGGAGCGGTTTGGACGGCGCCTGGACAATCCCGGTGGTCGCGGATCGAACGCACGCTGCCCTGGTTGCTGCCGGTCGTCCTGTTGTTCCTGTCCGTTTTTGCGCTCGAGCGGCTATGGTCCGGAGGCGACGAGGAACCGGAGATCGAGCAGCCTCCGACGATTGAGGCCGCCGCCAAGCCGGCGCCGCGCCAGGCGAGCGGCTCGAGCCCGCACGAGCCGGAGGAAGAGTCCGAACCAGAGCTTGGGGAGACAGACGAAGCGGCCGATCAGCCGGGGGCACAAGCAGCCCCTTCCGTCGGCGAGTCCGCCAAGCCGGCCGCCGCTTCCGCGTCTGCGAGTTCAAACATGGACGCTGAAGCTGCAGCCGCCGATTCCGCCCGCTCCGCGGTGGCTCCGCCGGTCGAGACGTTTCCCGCGTCATCGCCGTCAGCCGCTCCCGCCCCGGCTGCCACGCCCGCGAAAACCTCGGAGGATTCACCGGTCGAGCCCGGCAAGGTGGATGCGTCGAGCCGTCGTGCGCCTGGATCCGGAGATGCGGCCGATTTAAAATCAGCGGCGGAAGTTGCTGGCATGGCTGACAAGCAAACCCCGTCGGCACTTGCGCCGCCTCACCAGGCCGCAGTCCACGCCGCTCCCGTGCCTCCGGTTGCGGCACCCGTCGATAGCGTCAAGAGTGATCAAGTGACGCGGCTCGTCGTTGCGGCGCCAGACAGTCGGGCGCCTGCGGATGCGAAGATCATGGTCTCCCTGGCCGCGGCCTGCCGCGAGGCCGCTGCGCTGGGGATCGGCATAATCGAATTGCATTTCAACGGAATACGGGAAGAGAGTGCATTCAGCATTTCCAGCCCGAAATTGAGCATCCGCAACGGCCCCGGCTTTCATCCCACAATCGTATTTCGCCCCGGCTACGAGGAGCTTGCCGAAGAACGCCGCATGATTCGCGTCGGCGGCAGTTCGCTGGAATGGGCCGGCGTCCATGTCCGCTTGGAATTGCCCGCCGAGCCCACAGACGGCTGGGCACTGTTTTCGCTGCAAGGCTGCGAGATGGTCGACTTGCAGGATGCGGTGCTGACCGTCTGCAATGCCAATGATCAAGGGACGTTGCTGCAGAACGGGGTATCGGTGCTGGAATGGTTAGAATCGCCGCGGCGGGAGGCATTCGATCCGTCGACATCGGCTGGGGCGGCCAAGCGAACCATTCCGCCTTATCTCGGATTGACCAATTGCGTGGTGCGCGGGCAGGCCGCGCTGATCCATTGCGAGAAGGCGATCCCCTTGCGGATCAGCAGTCGGCAATGCCTGTTGGTCTTGTCGGACAGCTTGTTGAAGGCGGGCGGACGAGAGACGCAACCCATCCAGTTGGACGCTCGCATCGAGCTTGTCCTGAAGCAGGTGACCGCCATTTTGGGCCGAGGGATGTGCTGGTTGAGCAGCGACACGACGATGCCGTTTCAACTGGACTTGGTAACGGATTGCAAACACAGTATTTTGTACCTGACAGACGCCGACGCGGCCCTGATCGAGCGGCGCGGCGTCCGCGACTTGGCCGAGTTGGACAAGCATCTGTACGTTCGCGGCCGTGACAACTTCTATCCGGGGTCCGACATTCTGCTCCGCGTCAATTCCGGCGGCGATCCGCAAACCGCTGTGACCTACGATTTCACCAGCCGCAACGAAGGCTGGTATCAAGAGGAGAGCCCCCGGTTTTCGCTGATGTGGAAGTCGCTGCCGTCCCCCGGCCTGCGGCTGGATCGCCACCTGCCGTCGGATTATCTGCTGGACCAGAGCGAGTCCAACCCGGCGCGGTACGACGGCGGCGACACGCACGCGGGCGTGGACGCTGCGCAATTGCCTCCGATTTCCGATGCGGAACCCGCTCGGGGCTGATAATTCCCCGCTTGTGCTTCTCGGCTAATGGACCTGGCCGAGTTCCCGCCAATGCTTTCGTCGGCTCCGGTCGACTTTCATCTTGTCCTTTCTTCGCCAACCGCATAGGATATGCCGCAACTTGGTTTCTGCCTTGTTTCCCCACCTTGCCTGCCGTGCGTTGGCAGCCGTGTAATGACACCGGAATGAAGTTTCAAAAGTTTACTCCCCAGTTCGCCACGATTCTCGAGCTGGCGCTGCAGCTGCGCACCGCCACCCAGGCGGACGCCGTCATGCTGGTGATGGACGGCCCCAGCGAATGGGGCCAGATCAAGGAACGAATCGGCGGTCACAAGGTATTGGTCGTGGCCGATCTGCAAGAGGAGCTGGCGGGCGCCAAGGAAGCCGGGCTGACGACGGTCGTCCTGGACATGGAGGATGCACCCGTCATCGAGAAATTGACTCAGGCGCTGCTGGAGAGCGTGGGCAAAGAGTTGCTGGAACCCGGCGCGCGCGTGATTGCCGTGTACAGCGGGTTTGAGCCGGGGCAAATCGACTCGGTGAGCTTCCTGGAAATGGAGGAACATCTCGGACGGTTGACCGCCCGGGATTTGCGGAAATTGGAAACCTCCGTCCCGCTGGAGACGCTGAAGCAGGTTCTGGACTTGGCGGTCGATATCGGCCGCGAGGGACGGGAGGGCAAGCCCGTGGGAACGATGTTTGTGGTGGGCGACACCCGCCGTGTATTGAGCCGCTGTCAGCCGGCAGGGTTCGACCCCGTGCGGGGTTATAGCCGCAAGGAACGTGACCTGGAGGATGCGCGCGTGCGCGAGGCCATCAAAGAGATCGCGGCTTTGGACGGCGCCTTCATCGTCAATGCCGACGGCGTTGTCGAGAGATCGTGCCAGCTCGTCGATGCACTCCACACGGACGTGACCTTGTCCAAGGGCCTCGGAGCGCGACATTGGGCGGGAGCGGCCATCAGCCGGATGACCAAGGCGATTGCGGTCGTAGTCAGCCAATCGACGGGTTCGGTGCGGCTGTTTCAAAACGGCCACGTCGTACTGCGGGTCGAGCCGTTCCGACGCGCCATGAAGTGGAGAGACTTTGAATACGAACCCGCCGCCGCTCAGGATTCATGAGGTTCGCACTTGGCGACGCGAAAGGATGCAAACAGTCCCGCTCGTTGGTGGCGTCAACGACCTTGCTTTTGTTGAGCCACCGATCGGCAATGGCGAGTTTTTTTGCGCAAAAGCGTTCAAATCGGCGAAACCGCCAACCCGCGACTTGTTGCATAACTTTCATTCTGGAAAGAACTTGTGTCCGAAACAGCGTCGTCGAGCCATTCTGGCGGACGATTGGCCGTTTTCCAGGGGTGTCGCGTCAGGTATACTGACAGAGCATTGATTTAGTTTCCAGGTTGGTCGCGGCGGTCAAAGAGCCGCCGTCTTGGTGAATGTACGAAGCAACCATTGCGCTGACCGAACCCCAGTTAGCATTGTCCTTGCTGGGGACAAAGGATCAGCACATCAAATCGATTCGGCAGAAGCTTGGCGTTTCCGTCACGCATCGGAATGGGCAGTTGCGGGTCTCGGGCGACGAGGCCGCGGTAACTCGAGCGACGGCGATTCTCGAGCAGTTGAAGAGCCGGGCCGAACGGGCGGGATTATTGACGGTTGACGAAGTCTCTCAAGCGTTAGACTTAGGCGATGGCAGTCCGGAAACGGCGGCCATCGATGTGATCCAGGCCGGCAGAACGATTCGGCCTCGGACCAAGGGGCAGGCACGATACGTGCAGATGATCCGGGACCGCGATTTGGTTTTCTCTGTCGGGCCGGCGGGCAGTGGCAAGACGTATTTGGCCGTCGCTTTGGCCGTCGAATCGCTCAAGCATCGCCGGGTCCGAAAAATCGTGTTGGTCAGGCCGGCCGTCGAAGCTGGCGAGAGTTTGGGATTTCTGCCGGGGGATTTGCAGGCCAAGATCAATCCCTATTTGCGGCCTCTGACGGATGCCTTGCATGAAATGATCGATCATGATCAGATCAAACAATATATGGAAATGGATGTGATCGAGGTCCTGCCACTGGCTTATATGCGTGGCCGGACGCTGAACGAATCGTTCATTATTCTGGATGAAGCCCAGAACACGACCATCGCGCAGATGAAAATGTTCTTAACCCGGATGGGCACGGATTCAAAAATCGTGGTTTCGGGAGACGTCACCCAGACCGATTTGCCTCCTCATGCGCACAGCGGGCTGAACGACGCCTTGATGCGACTCAAGCATTTGGAAGGCGTCGGCATCGTGCATTTGACCAAGGCCGATATCGTGCGTCATCGGCTGGTTCAGGACATCGTGCAGGCGTACGATCGGGAACTCAAACAGAAAAGGAGCTAATCGCCGGTTGCCGAGGGTGAGAAGGAAAGGCACGGCGGGAGTTTACCGGAGAGACCGGTTTCCCAGCCGCTCGGTAACTTGCCAATTTATATGTCCGTCGGAACATCGGTCAGATCTCGTGCTGCCCGCGTGGCCACTGTGGCTGCTTCGCGAAGGCGTTTGGACGAACGCTGGCAGCGCATTCGTCGCCGCGACGTGTGGAACCGGTTCGGCTTGTGTCTTGTTGCCGCGCTCGTCTTATGGGCCGTCAGCGGGGGCTGGTCTCGGCCGTTTCCGTATCGTAGCGGCTATATCCCGCCCCGAGATGTCGTGGCGCGAGAGGCATTTGGATTCAAGAACGGCAAGCCGGCCGAGAAGACCTACGAAGCCGGCGAGACGATCGTTGACGGCGGTAAACCGTTGACGCCACGCGACCTGCAAATCCTGTACGCCGAACATCAAACGCACATTCTTCAGACGAGTTGGCCGGACAGGGTATTCTATTCGCTGGCCAGAATCGGCGTGTTTGTGGCTTTGTTTGGCCTGTGCGGCTACTATGTCTTTTTCCACGACCGTGCCCTGCTGAGCGATTTCCGACGGCTGACCAGGCTGCTGGCGGTCGTCGTCGCCACCGTCGCCGCCGCAGTGCTGGTGTCGCGGGACGCCTGGCGGGCCGAGTGCGTGCCTCTGGTGCTGTTCGGAATGACTCTGGCCATCGTCAGCCGGCGTGAAGTCGCGCTGGTGCTTTCGCTGGCGGTCGCCTTGATCGTTGCCTTGTCGCTGGGACAGGGCCTGCACGAACTGATGGTGCTGACGGCGGCCGTATCCGGCCCCGTGATCATGCTTGACCGCGTTCGCAGTCGAACCAAGCTGATCTACGTCGGCTTATACGGCGCAGTGATCATGTTCGTGGCGGTGGTGGGGATCGGACTGCTGGCGGATCAAACGTTCGGGGCAATGTATGCCGCCGGTTGGTCGCCCGGCGAAGAGGAATTGACGGCCCAGGCGGGCTTTGCCACCAAGCTGATGTCCGGTGCCGCGTGGCACGCGGGATGTGTGATTCTGGCCGGGTTCATCATGACCGGCTTGCTGCCGTTTACCGAACGGCTGTTCGACGTGCAAACCGATATCAGCCTGCTGGAACTGGGTGATGCCGCTCATCCTCTGCTACAAGAATTGGCGCAGCGCGCCCCGGGGACGTACAACCATTCGATCAATGTCGCCGCGCTCGCGGAAACCGCCGCCGATCGGATCGGTGCCAACGGGCTGTTGGTCCGCGTCGGAGCGTACTTTCACGACATCGGCAAGATGTTAAAGCCGCTCTATTTCGTCGAAAACCAGGGCCGGGACGGAAATCAGCATGATGCGCTGTTGCCCGCCATGAGCACCCTGGTCATCATCGCGCACGTCAAAGACGGTATCGACTTGGGACGCCAATATCATTTGCCGCAGTCGATTATCGCGTTCATCGACCAACATCACGGTACGACGCTGGTCGAATACTTCTACCGCCAGGCCGAACGTCAGGTGGCTGAAGCCCAGCAGGGCGGCAAAGTGGAAGAGGCCAGCTTCCGTTATCCCGGACCCAAGCCTCAAACCAAAGAATCCGCCGTGTTAATGCTGGCCGACGCGGCCGAAAGCGCCTGCCGGACGCTGGTCGAACCCACCCCCGCACGAATCGAAGGTTTCGTCCACGAGATCGTGATGAAACGCCTGCTGGACGGCCAGTTCGAGAATTGCGGGATGACGCTCCAGGAACTGAACGTGATTGAGGAGAGCCTCGTCAAATCGTTGACCGCGGTGTACCACGGACGGATCAAGTACCCCGATCAACAGACCGCTTAACGCCAAAGGTCGTATGCCGCCCAGGCGGTTCGATAACAGCGACCTCCGGAACTTTCGAGCCAGAAACACTGCATGACAGTTACTCGGGGAGCCATGCTGGAAATCGAATTAGCCAACCGACAGAGACGTCACGCGGTCGACGCCGACCGCTTGAGAGCCGCTGCGCGACGGGTTCTGGAGTCGGAAGGCATCACCAGTGGAACACTCAGCATTGCCGTAGTGAGCGACAAGGTCATCCGCCCGCTGAACCGCCGCTATCTGCAGCATGATTACGCGACGGACGTATTGAGTTTCCTGCTCGACACGGGGCCAAAGACTTTGGAAGGCGAAGTCATCGTCAGCGCCGATACAGCAGCCGCCCAAGCGTCGGAGTATGGCTCCTCCGTAGCGAATGAATTGCTGCTGTATGTCATTCACGGCACCCTGCACTTGATCGGATATGACGACACCACGCCGGCTGCACGCAAACGGATGCTAGCCCGTCAGCGACGCTATCTTCGACTGTTGCAGTCCTGACAAGGACAGCAGAGGAATGTCAGCAGAAAAGACCCGCGCGATCGTGCTGCGAGTTGTGGACTTCAGCGAGACCAGCTGCGTCGTGACCTTATTCACGGAAGATTTTGGGAAAATAGGTGCTCTAGCCAAGGGTGCGAGGCGTCCGAAGAGTCCTTTCGACTCTGCTCTTGACCTGTTGGCCGTTTGTCGAATAGTGTTCATTGACAAATCGGGCGATGTTCTCGACTTGTTGACCGAAGCGCGGCTGGAGCGGCGTTTTCGCTCGGCGTCCCGCGACTTGTCTCGTCTGTATGCGGGCTTTTACGTAGCCGAACTGTTACAGGAGCTGACTGACCTGGGCGATGCTCATCCGGACTTGTATCGACGCGCCGACGACACGCTGCTGGCATTGGACCGCGACGGACCGGTGGCGGAGACCGTTTTGGGTTTCGAAGTTGCCGCGTTGCGGCTGCTCGGATACCTGCCGGCCTTGGCGGACTGCGTTGTCTGCGGAGCGGTGGTCGACTTTCGTTCGGAGCGAGTACTGTTTGGGCAATTGGCCGGAGGCGTACTTTGTCCGCGTTGCCGGCAGGGACAGAAACAGGTGGTGAGCGTCAGTCGCGAGGGCCACGAGGTGCTTCGCCGGCTATCAGAGCCGAAATTGGAGAACCGGATTGAAGAAATCGATCCGCGGGTGCGAGGCGAGTTGCGAGGATTATTGAGCCACTACGTGGCAAACGTATTGGGGCATCCGCCTCGCATGCAAGCATATTTGGGATTCTCGGCACGTTGAAAACATAACTTTTTGTTCGGACAAGGACGTCCACGATGCAAACATCGCGCACGATGCTCCTTTGGCTTATCTTGCCGCTTTTCGCGGTCTCCTGGGGCTGTACGTCCCTGACGGGGGCGCAACGCGAGGGGCCGGGCGGAAGCGGGACGGCGGCAGAATTTTTCGATGTGGAACGATGGCCGCAGCAGCTGGAAAGCTCCTGGAAAACGCTCATCGGTAAAGGCGTCGATCCGCAAAAAGCCCGTGAATTGTACGTCGACGGCGAGGAGATGTACCAGCGGGCATTGCAGGCCGAGAGCGACCAGCGGCCGGATTTGTTTGCGCAAGCGGCCAAGCAATTCAAGGAAGCGGCCGACCGCTGGCCCGATTCGGCCTTGGAAGAGGACGCCATGTTCATGTCGGGCGAAGCGTATTTCTTTGCTGACATGTATCCCAAAGCAAATGATTCTTGGGAGAGATTGCTTAAGAAATATCCCAACTCCAAGCACCTAGATCCGATCGAGTCCCGCCGATTTTCGATCGCTCAATTCTGGCTGGACCTGCATCACGAGAGCCCGGAGTCTTTCTGGGCGTTCAACTTGACGGACAGCTCCCTGCCCACACGGGACACCTTTGGCAACGCCGTGCGGGTCTTCGACCGCATTCGGCTCGATGATCCCACCGGCAAACTGGCGGACGACGCGACGCTGGCCGCCGGCAACGCCTACTTTGCGAAACAGCGGTACTTGGACGCGGATAACTTCTACACGGATCTGCGCAAGACGTTTCCCGGCAGCGAGCATCAATACCGAGCGCACCTTCTGGGGCTGAAATCCAAGCTGCTGAGCTACCAGGGAACGGAATACTCGGGAGTCCCGCTGGATGAAGCGGAGAAGTTGATCAAGCAGATTCAGCGGCAGTTCCCTCAACAAGCCGCCCAGGAGCGGGAGTATCTGACACGCGCATACGCCGAAGTCCGCTTCAAGAAAGCGGAACGAGAATGGAAACTGGCGCAATACTACGATCGGCGCGGCGAATACGGGGCCGCGCGTTTTCATTACGGCATCCTGGCCGGCGATTATTCCGAGACTCCCTTTGCCGGGCAGGCCAAGTCTCGGCTGGGCGAAGTTGCCGACAAGCCTGCCGTCCCGCCCCAACGGCTCCAATGGTTGGTCGAAGCATTTCCGAAAGAACAGCATTCTAAACCGCTGATCGCCACCTCAGATCCAGGCAAGACGCGACGGTGAGGGAATACTCGATATGGTTTGCCCTGGATGTCCCCCAATGCGGCTCGGAATTTCAAGCGGCAGGCTGGCCATCGCTTGCGTCCTGCTGGCGGCGGCCGGCGGCTGTGCCAATTACCAGATCGGCCATGCGACCCTGTTTCGGCCGGATCTGCGCACGGTTCACGTGCCGGTATTCGAATCGGACAGCTTTCGGCGCAATCTCGGCGAGCGGCTTGCCGAGTCGATCGTCAAGGAAATCGAATCCCGCACGCCGTACAAGGTTGTGGATTCGCCGGACGCGGACAGCATTTTGAACGGGCGGATCATCACCGAAACCAAACGAGCGGCGGCCGAGAACCGCAACGATGACGTCCGCGGCATCGAGACGGAGCTGACCGTCGAAGTGCGCTGGGTCAGCCGCCGTGGAGAAATGCTGATGCAGCGTTCGAGCATTCCGTTCGGGCCGCTGGCCACGCTGGTGTCGGAACACGCCCAGTTCTTTCCGGAAGCAGGCCAGTCGCTGGCCTTGGCCCAGCAGCATGCGATCGACAAACTGGCTCGGGACATCGTGGGCCAGATGGAAATCTGGTGGTAAGGATCGGCGGCCTCAAGAAATGAAATTCCCACGCCCGAGAGCGTGGGAATTTCTTTGGTTCCCGATGCTGTCGCGCTGTCGCCTGAAACGAGTCTAGAAGTTGTATTCCTTGTTTGTGTGGTCGAAATCCTTGTCGGACAGTCCCACGTTCAGTTTCAGATTCAGGTAAGTGTATTCTTCGATCACCGGCAGCGGATCGCCGACTTTGGCCGGGAAATCGTACGCGACGTAGCGAATCGGCACATTCAACTCGTCGTCGATAAAGATCTGGGCCATGTGAAAATCAAGGTTTTCGGAACGTTGGGCATTTTTGACTTGCAGCAAGGTGCATTTCCGCCCGTTGATCTTGGCGTTCTCGTGGAACGTGACTTCGCACTCGCGACGGCCGGCCGCGATATCCAGCTCGCCGCGCTCGATCAGCTTCAGCACCAAGTTCTCGATCCCCAAATCGGTGAGCGGATAGCGCTGGTTCCGCATCGCGATGATGCCCGTCGGCTTGATCCAGACGGTCGGCAAATACTTGCCCGCCGTGCCGCCTTCGTGAGCGACCATCTTGTCCTCGTTGCGGCCCTCCACATACATCACCTCCCGGCCTTTCATTTCGGTCGGCTTGAGAAAGTACATGTACACGCTGAACGGTGCCACGACTTGGTTATTCTGGATCTTGCGATTGCGAACCTTGACGAACATGTACTCGTAGTCCATCAATTTGCCGTCGATCCGTTCGCGTTTGACCAGCGTACAGGTGTAATCGTGGACCGTGGTGCGGATGTTATGTAGGCCGCTTCGTGCCAAATCCAGTGCGGGATCCAACGGATGCTTCGGTGTCGGAGCCTTGCTGGCCACCCGCAGGACCGGCTCGCTCAAATTCGCGCGGTCGCGTTGCGAATCTTGTGCCCAGGCAGCCGTCGCTAGGATGGCGACGACCGCCGCCGTCAGGTTACAAACGACCAAGCCCCGCGTTCTTGCATTTTTCATGTATTTATCTCCTTAACACGAGCAGACGCCGTTCGGAAGTGCGACTGGAAACCGAACTGCGCCTTGTTCCTCCCTGAATACCGAGCGAACAAGCACTTCGACTGATTGTATCGCCCGGGCGAACGGCAAATAATTAACGATCGGCAAGTCAGTGCCAGTTCTTGCCTAAGCGGTCATTTTACGCACGCGGCTAACCCGTGCGATTGTGTCATTTTACCGTCCCGCTGCCAACAAGGGGAGAGGATTTCGTGCCTAAGCCAAAACTGATCGTCGAAGTCGTGATTTCGCAACTGTTCGCCGAGAACGCGTTTCTGATGCACCTGGACGGGCGCCGGGATTGCGTCGTGTTGGATCCGGGGTTTGACGCAGATGCGATCCTCGGCCGCATGGAGCAGAAAGAGATGACGCCGGCGGCAATCTTGAACACGCACGGGCACGCCGATCACATCGCAGGCAATGCAACACTGAAGCAACGCTATCCCCATTGCCCGTTGATCATCGGCCAACGAGAAGCGTCCAAATTGACCGATCCGATGGGGAACCTGTCGGGGACTTACGGGGTTGCGCTGACCAGTCCGGCCGCCGATCGCGAGGTGCGCCACGGCGATACGATCGAGGCGGCAGGAATGACGTTCGAGGTCCGCGAGACGCCCGGACATTCCAGCGGACATGTCGTCTACCTGTGGACCGGCGACACCCCGTGGCTGCTGTTCGGCGGCGACATGCTGTTTCAAGGCAGCGTGGGCCGTGCCGACTTTCCCGACAGCGATCCTCGGCAATTGGTCGATTCGATTCGCCGTCAGCTGTATACGTTACCCGACGATACGATCGTCATGCCGGGGCATGGCGACCCTACCACCATCGGCGAAGAAAAACGCTCCAACCCCTTCGTTCGAGCCGAACTGCAGCGGTGAAGCTCAAGCCACCTCCGGCACCACAAAGGGCGAGCGATACTCGCGGGTTAATAGCGCGTTGGCGGCGTCATTGTGGACGAATCGCTCCGTCTGAGGATCCATCGTGAGGACGGCGCCCAATGCCAGCGGCGTGGCGTTCAAATCCACTTGATTGGCCTGCAGATGCTCGACCATCCGTTGGTACGTTGCCAGGGCGTCGCGGTCGGCGCCAATCCGCTCGCGGATCGCGTCGTTGCCCGCCGCCGCCCCCAAGCGGTAGGAAATGTTGCCGGTGTGGCACAGCGCGCTGGACAAGTGGCCTTCGAGGATGTCGGCGTTCAGGTCCTCTCGTTTGCGGCTGCGTACCGCGTGGATAAAGTTGGCGAAATGGTCTTCCGTGCCGGACCATCGGCGAATCTCCTTACCGTCCGCATCGTAAGCGATGGCGCCGGTGGCGGCATAGCCGGGCACGAACACGCGGCCGCCTTCGCAATGGACGTGGACACCGACGTTGCTGCCGAGAAACTGGTCCATCTCCTTCGATCCGGGCTTGTCGGGCAATCCGCGGACCTCAAAGATCAGTGGCGCCGGTGCAAAATCGTGGAATACGATCTGCGTGTTCGCCGTCTGGCCGTCGTCGTCGTAGCCGAGCCGTCCGCCGACGCTCCAGACCCGCGGCGACAATTCGCCGGCCCCCAGGAACCAGCGGGCCAAATCCATCTGGTGGATGCCTTGATTGCCTAGATCTCCGTTGCCCGTGGACCACACCCAGTGCCAGTCGTAGTGCAGACGCTGCCGCATCAACGGTTCTTGGGGCGCAGGACCGCACCACAGATCATAATCGATGCCCGTGGGAATGGGCTGTGGCCCCGACACCTTTCCGATACTGTCCCGCCGCTTGTAGCAGATACCGCGGGCGACGAGGATTTTTCCCAGGTTACCGGCCCTGACCCACTCGACAGCCTGCGCAACGCCTTCGCGAGACGAGCGACTCTGCGTACCGGTCTGCACGATGCGATCGTAGCGCCGCGCGGCGTTGACCGCTTGGCGACCTTCCCAAACGTTGTGCGAGACGGGTTTCTCGACGTACACGTCCTTGCCCGCTTGGCACCCCCAGACCACGATCAGGGAATGCCAGTGATTGGGCGTGGCAGTGGAAATCACGTCTACGTTCTTGCTGTCCAGCAGCTTGCGAACGTCGGCATAAGTTTCCACTTGCCGGCCTGGGCCTCGCAGTCGCGCCGCGGCGTTCTCCATCACGCCGGCATCACAGTCACACAAAGCGGTCACACGCACCCCGGGTAATGCATCAAAACCCTTGATGTGGTCCGCTCCGCGGCCCTTGACGCCGATTACGCCGACACGGATGTCGCTGTTGGCGCCGGAAATCTGACTCCAGGCCCGCATCGGCAAGCCGATTGCCGCGGCGCCTAAAGCGGTGGTCTGCAAAAAACGGCGACGATGAAGTTGTTTTATAGGCATGGCGATTGGTCCTTGGGATCGCGAAAGTGGGAGGGTAACCGAATTGTATCCCATTGTGCCTCGCTGGACCAATGTCATCAAGCCGCCCGAATGCGGCCCCCCGCCGTCGCCGCCACTTCGCTGGAATTGCTGATCCGGTTGTTGACCTAAGAGATTGCAGCGCCGGCTTTTACGGCGTTCTTTAGCCGCCCCAAGTCTCGGTCCATACGCAGCCGGCCCAGGACCACCCGACGCCGAAACCGACCAGTAGGCTGCGCACGCCAGGACGCAAACGGGTTTCGCCACGCAAATGATCGATCAGGATAGGGATCGTCGAGGACACGGTATTGCCGCAATGTTCCAGCAGCGTCGGCATGCGATCTTCGCCGATGCCCAATCGCAACTGCAGCTGTTCCAGCATTTTCTTGGTGGCCTGATGCAGCAAGTACAGATCGATGGCGTTTTGGTCCACCCGGGCAAGCTCCAAGATTTGATCGATCAGCTTGGGAACCTGAGCCACCGTAAAACTGATCAGACTCGGCCCGTCCATGTACAAGGCACTGGGCCAACGCTTGCGGTGCCGAGGCTTGATCGCGTCCTTGACCGGCCGCGCTCCGCCCGTAGATACCATCAACGTGTCCGCGCCTTCGCCATCGGTGCCGAATTTGAAGCCGCAAAGCGCGGGCGCATCGGCGGCTTCGATCAACGTCGCCGCCGCACCGTCCCCAAAGATCGTCCGCAAACTGCGGTCTGTCGGATCGATGTATTTGGAGTAGGTTTCGGCGGTGATCAGCAACACGCGGCGGCACGATCCCAATCGAATCAGGCCGTCGGCCAAAGCCAAGCCGTAGACGAATCCCGAACAACCCAAATTAAAATCCAAGGCGCCCGCTGAGGTGGGCAGGCCCAGTCGCGTCTGCAGCAGACAGGCCGTGGTGGGCAACGGGTAATCCGGCGTTTGCGTGCAAAGCAACAAAAAGTCGATACTGGCGGGATCGATTTCGTACTGAGAGAACAACTTCTGCGCAGCGGCGACACCCAAGTCCGAGGCGCACTCGTCCGCCGCCGCGATATGCCGTGAGGCGATTCCCGTTTTCTCGAAAATCAAGTCCATATCCCAATCGGGAAATGCCCGCTGGAGTGCTTCATTCGTCTCCACTCGTTCGGGGTAGTGGACTGCAATAGGACCGATCGCTGCGTACTTCACCGGCGATTTACCTCAACTGTCGGACCGAAACTGAGAAGTCAACACGATAACGAGACCGGCAGCGATGGTCAATGCGGATGAACGGAGGCGATCGGGACAAAAACAGTGTCGGGAAGCATGTTCTGGTCGGACTTGGTCCGCACGTCGCATTTTCAGTGCTGCCCGCCGAGCGTCTCGCCGGCCAAACCGCTGCCCCCGCCGCCCACAACAATCACATCGTATTCGACTTTCATCTCGGCTGGCTCGCCTGCTGGGTATACCCCACGCGGTTGACCGTGACACGTAAGCGCGAAGCGTAAGCGAGGGACTAAGCTGTTTCCTCGCTTACGCTTCGCGCTTACGATTGGATGTGCCATCCTCAACCGCGTGCGGTAAAAATCGAAACAGAATGGATGGAATGGAACGGAACGTAGCGTTCATCCGGCGTACTCGTACGAAGGCAGCCCAACGATGCCGGGAGTGGCGGCGAACAAGCTGCCGGCATGGGGCTGTTCGCTCAACTGGGCGTCCGTCAGCCCATGTCGTGCCGTGGTGATGTACAAGCGATCCAAGTTCGCGCCGCCAAAGGCACAGGACGTCACGCGGCTGACCGGTATCGGGACCTCCTGCAGCAGGCGGCCGTTGTCCGGATCCCAGCGGCTGATGCGGCCCCCGTCCCAGTGGGCGATCCACAGCCGGCCCTCCGCATCCACCGTCATGCCGTCAGGACGCCCGACGCCGGGCGGAAACGTGATGATCGTGCGGCGATTGGAGATTACGCCGGAATCCGCGTCGTAGTCGAAAGCCGCAACCTGCAGCGTCGGCGTGTCGATGTAGTACATCGTCCGCTGGTCCGGACTCCAGTCCAGTCCGTTGGACGTGGTCACGCCGCCGAACACGTGCCGCACCGTGCCGTCCGTGTCCCAACAGTATAGACTGGCGATGCCCGTTTGGCGGCTCATGCTCATCGTACCCGCCCAAAACCGTCCCCGCGGATCGCACTTGCCGTCGTTGAAGCGATTGTCGGGCAGGTGTTGTTCCGGAGCGGCCCGCAGCGAGAATTCCTGACGCTCCAGATCAAACGTGCCCAGGCCGGCGTGAGTTGCCAGGACCAGCCCGCCGGAGCGTCTCGGTGCTGCGGCCCCGACCATCTGACCCACGGCGTAAATCAGGTCCTTGTCACTCACCGGGTCGTACACGTGAACGTTACCCGCGGTGATGTCCACCCAATACAAGCGTTGCTCGCGGGAATGCCACAGCGGGCCCTCGCCCAAAGCGGCTCGGACATCCAAGACTAAATCGACTTGGGGCGATGCCATGTTGGCGGTCTCCGAAGTTGCCTCTTACGGCTTTTCCGTCAGCGAACACGAGCAGACAAAGTGACCACAGCCGGGGCAGCCGGATCCGTACTTTCGAGTGACGGCGTCACTGAGATCAACCCCGACCACATTCGCCATCGTGGTCAGCCACGCGATCACGTCGGCGAATTCCTCCATTTTGTCATCGTGCGAGCCATCCCGCAACGCGGCGGCCAACTCGCCCACCTCCTCCATGAACCACATGAAGGTCCCGTCGACGCCGCGAGCTAGGTCCTTCTCGAAATACATATCGCGAATCAGCTGCTGAAAATCAGAGAAGCCGACTTGCCGACGCTCGGCGGTCTGAGGTGCGGATGAACTCTGGTGAACCACTCGTTCGTACTCCAAAAAGCCGCTTCTTTGCGGCACTTAAGTTGCGGATGATTCAGCGTTGCACTAGCCCAGCATAGCCAACAACAGGAAGGTCAGCAGCGACCCGACAAGCATCGAGATGGGGATCGCGATGGCCAGCGCGATCAGCACGCCGGCGGTGGCGGACGGTGCGGGGGTTCGTTGCAGGGGCAGTGGCGGCGGCGCGACGCGGCGGATACGGCGGGTGTCTTGACCGCCCGAGGCCGCTGAATAGGTCGGTTGCGAGATCTGGCTGCCGCTGCCTTGGCGGCTATCGCCGTTGTCGTACACGTCACTGCTGGCGTCGGTATCCTGCAGCTGGTCGTCGTCGGCGTCGGTCGGCAACGGCGGCGGCATCCACGGGGACTTGGTCAGCTGTTGCGAGGGCAGCGGAGCAGCTTCGCGGGCCCACGGTTCGAGCCTCGCTGCCACCTCGGCGGCTGTTTGGATCCGTTTCTGCGGATCCTTTTCCATCATATCCGCCATGATCTCGACGAACTCTTCGCTGACTTCGACGTTGAATCGCCGCGGATGCCAGGGCGTCTCTTCGCAATGCCGGCGGGCCTTGTCGCGGGTCGTGCCTCCGGGAAACGGAACTTTGCCGCTGATCGCGTAATACATCGTACAGCCCAGCGAGTATACGTCGCTGACCGAGGTGACCGCGGTCGGGCTCTTGATCTGTTCCGGCGAAAGATAATCGGCGGTGCCGACGATCTTGCCGGCCCGCGGATCGTTTCCGGCATCGTGGATAAAGCCCGATAATCCCAGGTCGGATACCTTGGCGACCCCGTCGGGCGTAACCAGGATATTGCCCGGCTTGACGTCCCGATGGATCAGACCGCGCTGATGAGCGTATTCCAGCCCCAGGGCCGCTTGCACGATCACATTGGCCGCCTGCTGCATGCTCAACGGCCCTTCGCGCCGCACCAGCTGCCGCAAGTCGGTGCCGGGCACGTACTCGGTGACCAGGTAATGGACGTTGCCGTCGTGGCCGGCATCGTAGGCGCGGACCAGGTTGGGATGATCCAGCAGCGCCTGGGTGCGGATCTCGCGAGTAAAGCTCTCGATGGCCTCCGGCGTCGATTTTTCGCGCGGCAGGACTTTGACGGCGCACTGGCGGCCCATCATCTTGTGGACGGCTTTGAAGACCTGGCCCATGCCGCCTTGACCGATCCAGTCGGTAATCGTATACGGCCCCAGGTTCAGCTTTGTCCGGCCGGCTTTCAACTGGTCGGCTTGATAGCGGGTCAGCAGTCCCATGGCGATCAGCTTGACCGCCAACTCCTCGTCGCCGATCTCCTCGACCGGCGTCGGCAGCCGCTCGGGTTCGCCGTGGATCGCGGCCCGCGCTTGATCGAATTGCTCCGCCGTAATCAAGCCGCTACGGACGGCCGATTCGCGAAAGACCGACTTGACAGAGGCTTTGGTCACCGCAGATTCATCCTTGCAACAAAGTTACCGGTCGAACCAGCGTTTCAGCGAGTGGATCGTGGCTGCTCGACCGGCTTGCCCGATCGACGTGGTCAGCGGAATCGCTTTGGGACAAACCGCCACACAGTTCTGGGCGTTGCCGCAGTCCTGGATGCCGCCTTCGGCGATCAGGGCGTCCAGCCGCTCCATGCCGGTGTGACGGCCGGTCGGATGCGTGTTGAATAGCACGACCTGACTGATCGCGAAAGCCCCGATGAAATGCCGGTCGAACTCGGCATCTCGCCGCGCCTGGTATTCCGCGTCCGATTCCCCGGCCCGCTGCCGCACGTCGATCTTGTTGTACTGGGGACAGGCATCGAGACAGCAGCCACAGGTCATGCACGTCGACAACGGGTAGGCCGTCTCCTGCTCTTCGCGGGACACCAGCGGCCCGCGTCCCATGTCGTAGTAGCCGTCGACAGGCAACCAGGCGCAAATCTTCTGCAGGGTGCGGAACATCCGCGTGCGGTCCACAATCAGATCGCGAATCACGGGAAACTTGACCATCGGCGCCAATTCGATGCAATCCGCCCGGTCCTCCAGCAAGCGATCGACCAGTGCCGAACAGGCCTGCCGGACGCGGCCGTTGACGAGCACCGTACACGATCCGCAGACTTCCTCCAGACAGTTGCACTCCCACACGACGGGAGCGACCTCCCGGCCCTCGACGGTCTTCGCTTGGGTCGCGATTTTCTGCAACACGCTGACGACGTTCATCTCCCGCTCGTACGGCACGCGGTGGGTTTCCCAGTAGCTGCGCTGGCCGGGACCGTCCTGCCGCAGAACGCGGACGGTAACGGCCGTGGGTTGGCTGCTGGCGGGCTTCGAGGTGGCGTCCATAGGATTCGCTTCGTCAAATTCGGCGGCGGAAATTCAAAACACCGGCCACAGCCGGCACGATGATCTGCGGTTCAAGGCGGCGTCGGACCGCTCGCGCGGCGCAGGCACACGCAACGGCGGTGCCCAGCTATGCCTTGGCGACGGTACGTTCTTTCCAAACTTGCTCGATTTCGTCCGCGCCGGCCAGGCCGTACAGCCGCGGCCGGGGCGGAATGAGCGACGTGTCCACATCTTCATAAGTCAAATCCGGCTGTTGGCTGCCGAGGTTCCAGGCCGCGATGGTCGACTTGAGCCATTTCCGGTTGTTGGCCTCGAAGGTATCGCACCACTGCTCCGCTTGTCTGCGGCGTTCGGCCGGTTCGCGGGCCGTCAAGTGCTCCGGCTGGAACTCCGGCTTGTAGTGCGCTCCGCGGCACTCGTCCCGCTGCAAAGCCCCCTGCAAAATCGACTTGGCGACGGGGAACATATCCAGCAGCGCTCGCGTGAAGACCACGTTTTGGTTCGTCCAATTCCCTGTATCCGACAGGCTGCAGCGCTGGGCACGTTCGTGCAGCTCGCTGACGGCTGCCAACGAATCTCGCAGCTGATCGTTGCGGCGAACCACCGTGGCGGCTCGGGTCATCACCACGCCCAGTTCCTCGTGCAGCCGGTACGGATTTTCGCCGCCGGCGGCGCGCCGGATCAGCTCGTCGTGCGTCTGCTGATGCCGGCGCTGGGCGCTCTCGAACAACGCCGTCGGCAACTCGGCGGCTGCCGGGCCCTTTTCCTCCAACAGGGTCTGGATACCCGGGGCGACGAACAGCCCGGAAAAAATGCAGCTGAGCAGCGAATTCGCTCCCAAGCGATTTGCCCCGTGGTACTGGTAGTCGCATTCGCCGATCGCATACAGGCGGGGAATGCTGGTCAGCTGGTTCTTGGGCGATGCGGGCTGCAGCCCTCCGTCGTGCGTGCGTTCGTAGTCCGCCCACAAGCCCCCCATCGAGTAGTGGACCGCGGGAAAGATCTTCATCGGCGTGAAACGCGGATCGACCCCCTGGAACTTCTCATAAATTTCGAGGATCCCCCCCAGCTTCCGCGTTAATTCGTCCGAGCTGATATGCGTCAAATCCAGGTACACGCATTGCCGCTCTTTCTCGACGCTCAGCCCCTCGTTGACACAGATGTCGAAAATCTCGCGGGTGGCAATGTCACGGGGCACGAGGTTGCCGTACTTGGGATAACGCTCTTCCAGAAAATAGCATCGGTCCGACTCGGGGACCGTGCGCGGATCGCGGGAGTCCTGCGGTTGCCGCGGCACCCAGACCCGGCCGCCTTCGCCACGTGCGGACTCGCTCATCAGCCGCAACTTATCCGCGCCCGGAATCGCCGTCGGATGAACCTGGATGAATTCCGGGTTCCCGTAGTTCGCGCCGGCCTGAAACGCGCGGCTGACGGCGCTGCCGGTGCAAACCATCGACATCGTCGATTTGCCGAACACCAGTCCGCAACCGCCGCTGGCCAGGACCACCGCATCGGCGGGAAAGGCGCGGATTTCCATGCTGACCAAATCCTGGCCGACGCAGCCGCGGCACGCGCCCGAATCGTCCAAGATCGGCCCCAGAAAATCCCAGAATTCGAATTTCCTGACGCGGCCCTCCGTCTCCCAACGGCGGACCTGCTCGTCCAGCACGTACAACAACTGTTGGCCGGTCGTCGCGCCGGAAAAAGCCGTCCGCTTGTACATCGTGCCGCCGAACCGCCGCCGGTCCAGGTAGCCTTCTTGCGTGCGGTTGAATGGCACGCCGAGGCGATCCATCAAGTTGATGACCTTCGGCCCCCAGTACGCCATCTCCTTGACCGGCGGCTGGTGCTGTAGAAAGTCGCCGCCGTAGACCGTATCGTCGAAATGTTTCCACTCGCTGTCACCCGCCTGCCGCGTCAAATCGTTGCACGAATTGATGCCGCCTTGGGCACAAACACTGTGCGAACGCTTCACGGGAGTCAGACTCATCAAGTCGACGTCGAGGCCCATTTCGGCCAGTCTCATCGCGGCGGCCAATCCGGCCAACCCGCCGCCTACGATCAGGACGCGTTTCTTTGCCATGCTGCTAGGATCCTATGATTCCGCCGATCGCTTATTCCGCCGACCGCTTGGCCGGGTTCGGCCTGATTTCCCTCGAATCGACCATCGACTCGTACATCCGATCTTCGGTTTTCTTCGCGGTCTGGATGTCCACCGTGGCGACCCCGTACAGGACGCCGGCGGCCAACAAGGCCACGGCCACGCCAAAGCCCGCACAGACGCGCAGAGCCCGCCGCTGAGCCGCTTGCGAGGTCCACAGCCCCCACGTGATGCCCATCGTCCACAGACCGTTCGCCAAGTGATACACGCTGGCCATGACGCCGATCGTGTATAATCCTAGGACGACCGCGCTGCTCATGGCGATGCCCAGCGTCGAGGCGGCATTGAACGGCTTGAACTGAGCCCCATATAATGGCTCGACGACGTTCTCGTTCCAAGCCACGAAGTGAAACCACCCGTGCATGTGGAACACATGCCAGATAATGAACGCAAAGGCGATGATGCCGCTCGCTCGCTGCAGCGCATAGCGGACGTTGGCCGCATACGGATACGTCGTTGTATTTGCCTGGCCGCTGCGAATGATGACGACGCCGATAATCGCGTGAAACAGGATGGGCAACAGGACGAAGATCCACTCGACAATCGGAAGCAGACTTTCCAAACTGTGAATTCGGTATACATTTTTCTGGAAGGTAGACGGTGCGCTGAGCAAGCTGGCGTTGACCGCCAAGTGGACCAGCATGTAAACGCCGACGGGAACCACACCGGTAATCGAATGCAAACGTCGAATGAAGAACTCGTGGCGAGCGAAAAAGGACGTGGCAGCCATCTTGTTCTCCGCAGAATCTCGTGTTGACCGGTCAGATTTCAGCATTAGTATAAACGGATACACGTGGGACACAACCGGGCTAAGGTGCATTGGTGCAGCTGGAAATCCCTTCTCTGTTGGTCACCGACGACGACGACGATCTGCGCGAAACGCTCCGCGCGGCGTTGGAGCAACGCGGCTTCCGCACCTTGACCGCCTCCGACGGCGAGCAAGCGCTGGAAATCGTCCAGACGATGCAGGTGCACTTGCTGCTGCTCGACATGTACATGCCGCGGCTGAGCGGCTTGGAGACCCTGCGCCGCGTCAAGCAAATCACCGAACGGATGCCATGTATTCTGATGAGCGCCGACATGGACGACCGTTTGGCGGAAGAAGCATTGCAGGCCCGGGCTTTTCGAGTCTTTTCAAAGCCGGTACGATTCTCGGACCTTACCGGTTCGGTCCACCTCGCACTGCAACAAACCTACGGCTGGTCAGGACGCGTCCTGAATTCGTAGCCCCGCAGCCAGCTTGGTTCCCACCGGCAGCCAACTTCCATCCCGCAGAATCCAGGAGGCTTTGATGGCCCAGTTTCACTTTACGCGACTGACCCAGCACAACGCACAGCGGACGAGTTGTCTGGCGGAGGCGATCAGTAACAACGACCTCGCACAACAGACGTGGTTGTTCGTGAGTCCGCATGACGACGATTTGTGCATTGGCGCCGGCCTGTTTATGCAAGCCGCCATCCAAGAAGGCGTGACGATTCATGTGTTGATCGTGACGGATGGCTGCATGGGGTATTGTCGATTGGAGGATCGAGACCGGATTGTCCAGATTCGCCGGGACGAGACCTTTAGGTCGTTTGAACTTCTGGGAATTACCGCGGCGCAGGTTCACTACATCGGTTATCCCGACGGTGGCTTGGTGCCGTATATCGGACGTCGGCGGGCTCAATCCGATGAGGATCATATCGCCGGCTACATCGGCCTCCAAAACGCCTTGACCTATCATCTGCGGCAAATCCGCCCGGTACGGGTCTATATTCCAACGCATACCGACCTGCATCCAGACCATCGGATTACCCATAGCGAATTGATGATCAGCGTGTTTCACGCCGCGGGAGCGATTTGGCCCGAATTGGGAAAACCGCTGGACGAACCCCCGAGCGTCGGCGAATTGGCTGTCTATTGCGATTTCGCCGATCCGCCCAATTTGGAGATCATCGGCGATGCGGAAGTGTTTCAAATCAAGCTCGACAGCATCGCCGTTTACAAATCCCAGATCCAGATCGAGCGTTTGGTGGAGAGCCTGCGCCGAGCCGGCCCGTACGAGTATGTGCGGGAAAGCGAATTCCGTTTGTTTACCCCGGACACGTATAAACCGCTCTTTGCGTCCTATACAGCCGCCGACAAGGTCAAGTCGAGTTGACTTTTTTTCTGTTCGGACCGAAACTGTAACTGCGCTAACCTGACGGCGGCCCCCCCTGGTGGCTGCGGCATGTTGACCGAAGGTGACAGTGAAACGGCTTCGTTGGAAAGGTATTCAGCCATGACAGACAGAATCGACCGCCGGTGCTTTTTGGCGAAGGGGGTGCTTGGGGCGGCAGCCGTCGGCGCGGTGCATACCAGCATCGAGGAGCAGACGTTGCAGGCCGCGATTGAGGAGGGGGCCGTGCAGGCGAATTCGGCGGACCGGCCGAAGACCGACATTGCCCCTGGCAGCCTGCCTTGCGGCAAAATCGGCAACGTGTCCCTGAGCCGGCTGTTCATCGGCGGGAACTTGATCGGCGGTTGGGCTCACAGCCGCGATTTGATGTACGCTTCAAAGCTGTTCACGTCCTACAACACCGAGGCCAAGATCTTTGAGACCTTGGACTTGGCTTTGGCATGCGGGATCAACACGATTCAGTTGGATCCGGCGTGTTGGGGACCGATCACGAAGTACAACCAGCAGCGCAGCATGCCGATCCAAAGCATGGTCTGCGTTCCGCTGATCGCCGACAAGGCGCGGATGGACGAGGCGATCAAGCGGCAGATCGACCTGGGGGCGACCCTGCTGTACTCGCACGGCGGAGCCACCGATTCGCACATGATGAACGGCGGCTCGACGGACGTCATCGCGCAGATGCTCGACTTGATCAAAGCGCAAGGCGTTCCGGCCGGCGTCGGCGGGCATTCGCTGAACATGCCAGTCGCCTGTGAGCGAGATAAAGTCGGTGCGGATTACTACGTCAAGACGTTCCACATGGACCGGTACTGGTCCGCCACGCCCGAGGAGCGACGGGTGGAATACGACTGGATGCGAGGAAACGCATCGGACCACAATGCAAACAACGACAACATGTGGTGCAACAATCCCGAGGAAACGGCGGCGTTCATGGAAACCGTCGAGAAGCCTTGGGTGGCGTTCAAGGTGATGGCGGCCGGAGCGATCAAGCCGCAGATGGCGTTTCCTCATGCGTTCCGCAATGGGGCCGATTTCGTCATCGCGGGGATGTTTGATTTCCAAGTCGAAACCGACGTCAAGATCGCGTTGGAAGCGTTGCAGAAAGTCGGCTCCCGCACACGGCCTTGGCGGGCGTAAGGCCGGACTCGGAGCTGTGTCTCGATCCTCGCCGTCCGATGACCGTCCCCGGAGTCGGCACCGGCCGGAGAATCGGTATGGGAGCCGGCATGAGGTTGTTTGAGGGGACGGAATGGGATCGACCGCCGCGTTGCGAACGATGCGGCGAGTTGGAAGAAGACTGCCGTTGTTCACCTCCGGCCAAGGTATTCACCGTTCCGGAAAAACAGACGGCCCGCTTGACCGTTGAGAAACGCAAGAAGGGCAAGCTTGTGACCGTCGTCCGAGGGCTGTCGGCGGAAGAAAACGACCTGCCCCCGCTGTTGGTCAGGCTCAAGAACGCCTGCGGTGCCGGAGGCACGCTGAAGGATGACCTGCTGGAAATTCAAGGGAATCACCTTGCGCGTGTTCGTGGCCTGCTCGCAGACATCGGGTACCGCGTGCAAAGCTGAACGGGCAAGGTTGAAACGGAAATGCCCCCGATCCGCCCAAGATACAGCTAATTCGACTGATGCTTCTGCCGCATGCGGCGGCTGTATGCTTCTAAGACGCGGCGTTCCTTGGCCGTCAGACTGCTCATGCCCTGATCTCGGACTTTGATCAACAGCCGATCCGCCTCCTCGTCTTCCTCGATATCCTCCGCATCGGGCTCGTGGACCTTGAGACGCGGTCTGGGATTCCGCGGCCCGATCGAGGCACCGATGCCCTTCAGCCCCCGCAGCCACCCGCTTAGATTCCAGCCAAAGCGGTAGTACGCAATCGCAAACGCGGCGCCTGCCAAATGCACGTCGAAGGCGACGGCCCGCTGTCCCGAACCTGACAACATCTGCATCAAATCCCCTCCGATGATCAACACGCCCATCACCCAAGCCGGAACGGGCAGCACGAACATCAGCAGGATAGTGCGTTTCGGATAGTGGAACACGAACAGCAGCACGACCGCCGTAACGGCTCCCGATGCGCCCAGCAAGACCTGCGGCGGCCCCTGCGGTCCAGATACTTGATACCTCAAGGCCCAAACCAACGAACCAAAGACCAGCGTTACCAAATAAAATGTCAGCAACTCGCGACGGCCATACAACAACTCGACGTCCCGGCCGAACATCCACAATCCGAGCATATTCCAAAAAATATGGTCCAGGATGGGATACGGCATGTGGGCGAAACCGTACGTCAGGAATTTCCACCACAGCCAGGGACTGGCGAAATCGGCCGAGCTAAGGCTGAGGGACTCCAGCAGCCAGTGTTGCCGGCCCAGAAAAATGTCGACCACATAGATTGCCACGTTCAGGATCACCAGATTGGTGACCATCATGCGGTCTGAAGCCCCCAGGCGAGGCGGCGGTGCTTCGTCCCGATAGTACTCGCGGTCAAACAGCGCCATGTGTCGTCTCGAAGATGACGGGAAAACGGCTGGCGATGGTCGGAGAAGCACTTCGTCACGACGCCCCCGCGGCTTCGCAAACGACGTCTCATCGCTTAACGTCCCATAATATGCGAAAGCGACAAAAAATGGGAGTGGTGGAAACGTGTCGGAATGCGAGAACCCAGAATTTGAATGACCTCTCGCGATGCTTCACGGCGCCGCGGGCGCGGGTGAATCGGGTGCCGGTTCCGGATTCGTGGCCGGAGGCGGGGAGGCGGCGGTTGTCGCCGAGCGGCGGTTAATTTCGTCCGACAGCTGCATTTGAATCTGAGTCAATTCGGCCGACAATTCGAGATTCCTGCGATACAATTCGCTGAGCCGGCCGCGAGATTCTTCCCACTTGACAGTTAATGCTTGAGTAAAGCTGCTGATTTCGGTCAATTCCGTGCGAAAACCGACTAGATCCGAGGCGAGTTTGTCCTTTTCCATCTGTTTTGCCGCGGCCTGGGCCTCGACGTTGTTCTTCAAGCCGACCAGGATCTCCGTGTCCCGCCTCTGCCGCAGGATCGATTCGTCCAGTTCGCGGTGCCGGTAGTATGTCTCGCGGAAGAACCTCGCGTAATCGTGCAATTGCCGACGATACACGGGCCTGATTTTTTCGCAAATTCCGTCGTCGATCAAGGCGTTCGCCGTGTCCAAGTCGAAGAAGCCGCTGTCTCCAATCTCGAAGGTCACGTTGCCGTCATCGCCACGCCGCAGGCGAGCCTCCAATGCCCGCCCGCTACTGTCGAAATAGCGAGCTTCGCCCTCTAGAAGCGATTGAGGCGTGTCGCTGTCCACCGGAATGGTGTGCTTTCGCAGAAACTTGATCAATACCCAAGTGTCGTCTGGCGAGTCTTGGTCGGTAACATCCCGGTTAAACCGGGCGAACGCATCGAGAAACTTGTCGTATTGTTCCGGCGGCCAATTGAAAACGTTGGGAAAATACTCCGCCAAGTCATCCTTGCTCATGCCAACGAGTCGTCTCTCCGTCTCGTCCATTTCCGCGAAAACTTCGTGGCTGTCTACCGGCATGACTTCGTACAGAGCCCACGTGGCCCCCCCCTGCTGGATACGCTGGATTTGATCCGGATCCAGTGGCAGCAGCGACGTGATCGTGACTTCTGCATCCCCCGCTTCGGTCACTGCATACTCGCCCAAGTAATGACCTGGGACCTTCCAGCCGTCCTTGCTTTCCTTCTCGGCGAACACGTACAGCAGCATACGTTCCGCGATACCGTTGGGATCCGAAGCTTGGCCCTGAGGCTGACTTGCTGGCACCGTTCGAACCTTGAACGTGACAGGATCCACGGCGGCCAAGGGCGTGCATTCTCGCCATACGCGGCCGCGATCGAGCACTTCGTCGTTCAGCTTTGCTCGAGCACTGCGGATGCTCTCCTCAGCCTGCTGGACGGCGATTAAATCACCGTGCAACAGCTTATTTAGCTCGACTTCCTGCTTTGCGATCGCAATCTTATGCGTTTCGAAAGGTTTGCGCCATGCGGCATGCGTCTTGAGCACCAACGAGGCAAATACGAGGAATGTGCAAGCGGCAGCGAATACAAACAAAGCGGACAAAATGTGCGCCACCCGCCACGTCTTCCAACACATCACGAGCAGGAAGATGAAAAACAGTGCTACAACGCCGCCGATGATCTGGCAGACAAGCGGATTGCTCATGTCGCTAATTGCCGTTAACAAAAAGAGTTCTGGCACCCCACCCAGCGATCATAAGTTCGAGATTGAAGGGTGTCAAGTTTGGCGATTTGACGAACATCAAAGGTTACCACATGATTCGGGCCAAGTCTCCGCGCTATTCGCATGGAAATACCGAGACTATTCCGCCCGTCCCGTCCGACCTTAAGTACCGGCGCCTTACTAACTCTGCCAAACGCATTCCCGTTGGTCAACGGTGGGCCGCATCACGACCGGCGGTTTTTCTTGCACGCACACCACCCGACGATGGCCCCAGCAAAACAGTCCTCCCAAACGACAAATCGGCTATCTGCGAAAAAATCGCGAAAAATGTTCCTTGGAACATAACAAAAATGCAAAACTGGAGACATGGGCAATATAGGAAGAATATTTGGCCGATAGATGAGGTAAGAACACGCAAGGAGGATGTAGAGCCGGACGGCAGCGTCGCACCGCGCGAGCGGTTGAAGGAAGGTGACTAGCAGTCTGGTGACGGAAGCTTCAGTGTGAAAGTCACTGTGTTCAACGTCTAGTTCCCGGTTATTGTAAGGAGTTCCAACATGAGATGTCGTTTGATTGTACCTGTCAGCCTGCTGACCTGGGTGGTCTGCTTCGGAGGGATCAATGCCTCTGCCTTCGAGCGGTTTCGTTTGATGGGCGAAGAAGCCGTCGTTGCGGATCCGGCCCCCTTGGATACAGGCGACGAGCAGTGGAAAACCGGCCAAAAGAGTTTCCAAAAGAGCGGAAGCGCCTGCCAGAAAGATTCCGTTCAAAAGGATTGCGGCCCGGCCCAGAAGGGCAAGGACTCGTTTGCGCTACCCTGCCGTCCCCATTGGCGGGCCTTGAGCAAAACGTCGTGCGAGACGGCTTGCGGCCCCGCCCAGAAGGGCGGCGCCATCCAGAAAGATTGCGGCCCAGTTCAAAAGGATTGCGGTCCGACCCAAAAAGGCCGCGAACCATTTGCGTTTTCCCATTGTCGGCCGCGCGCATTCGGCAAGGCGTGCGAACCGGCGTGCGGACCCGCCCAGAAAGGTGCCGTTCAAAAGGATTGTGGACCCGCGCAAAAAGGCTGCGAATCTTTCGGCGCACCCTGCCGCCCCCGGTTCGGAAATTGGAGCAAGGCATGCTGTGAGCCGGCTTGCGGTCCCGCGCAAAAGGGCGAATGTGCCGTTCAGAAAGACTGCGGCCCGACCCAAAAGGACTGCGGTCCTACTCAGAAGGGCCGGGAGCCGTTAGCACTGTCATGCCGACCGCGACTGGGGGGATGGAGCAAGACCGGCTGCGACTCGGTCGTCCAGAAGGGCGGCTGTGGCGGCGCCGAACAGAAAACCTGCGACATCGGCAAGGGGCCGGCCCAGAAAGCCGTGCAAAAATAGCACGCGGGAAGCCTCGCGCTGGGCTGTTGCCCGTGCACGAATTTCGTCCCTCATTCGGTGTGCAAGACAAACCCTCGGACCGTCGTCCGAGGGTTTTTTTGTTGACATCTTGCTAGGTGGCTACAATATCGAAGCTATCTTTGACGGCGCACTACTGGGCGGATCGCGGCCAAGGGGCAGGTCTGCTGAGAACTTACCGACGAGGCGGCAACATGGCAAAGATCACCATGGCGTTGGCCACAATCTTGACGCTATTGGGCTTGGGCGGCTATTTTGGTTCGTCCGCCGCCAACCCCAGCGTTACGGCGTTGATTCCGGCGGCGTTCGGCGTCTTGCTGTTGACAGGCGGCTTCGCGGCGCTCCGGCCGTCGTGGCGAAAACACGCCATGCATGCCGTGGCGTCGATCTCGCTACTGGGAGCGCTGGCGGCCAGCGGGCGCGGCCTGATGTCTCTTGCGAAACTTGCCGCCAATGGGGACGTGAACACGGCCGCGCTCGCATCCATTCTGCTGATGGCGGTGATCTGCTGGGCGTTGCTCGCGTTGTGCGTCGTCAGCTTCGTCGCGGCGCGAAGGCGCCAAGCCGCTGCCGGCCCGAATGCCGACTCCGGCGCGGGATGACGCATTTGGATAGTTTACCAGCCATTTTTTCGGACGAACACAAATTGGAGACTTCGATCGTGTCTGCAGACCTTGCTACGCAACACCAGCCTATCGGCGGATTATTCGATCTGCCTGTATCGCGCGATCAGTGGGATCAGTATCGTTTGTCGGACGAGCAGGTCGCCTTTTACCACGAGCACGGCTATCTGCCGGGGGTGCGCGTGCTGTCGGACGAACAAATCGAGCGATTGCGCGGCGAGTTGGCCGAGTTCTTCGATCCGCATCATGCGGGCCGCGAGCTGTGGTACGAGTACCACACGAACGAGTCGACCGACGCGAACACGGTGCTGTTCCACGCCTTGGGCGCTTGGCGAATCAAGCCGGGCTTTCACGACGTGCTGTGGCATCCGGCGTTTGTGGTTCCGGCGGCCCAGTTACTGGGAGGAGCGGTACGGTTCTGGCATGACCAATTGTTCTGCAAACCGGCGCGGCACGGCGGCGTCGTGGCGTGGCACCAAGACTATTCGTACTGGACGCGGACGCAGCCGATCGCCCATCTCACGTGTTGGATCGGACTGGACGACAGCACCCGCGAAAACGGCTGTGTTCACTACGTTCCCGGCAGCCACCGCTGGGACTTGCTGCCGATCACCGGCTTGGCCGGCGATATGCATGCGATTCACGAGGTGCTGAGCGCCGAGCAGTGGGCGGCTTTCAACCAGCCCGTGGCCGTGGAATTGAAACGCGGCGAGTGCACCTTTCATCATGGGCTGACCATTCACGGCTCGTTCGAGAATCGTAGCGAGCGGCCGCGGCGGGCGACGGTTATCAACGCCTTTCGAGATGGCACGTATTCCGCTTCGGAGGAACCGCCGTTGACGGGTGTCCCTGCCGTGCCCGTGGGTCAGCCGCTGGGCGGTCGGTTTTTCCCGCTCCTGTGGGACCCCGCCGACAAGAAGTCCCCCGCTTAAGTTCTTGCCGGCCATGCCCTGGGCGGAAAAATCCGCCCAGCCGGTCCGGGTTCGATAAGATACCCGTTTCTGCAACAAGTGCGATTAAACGGCGGCTCTAGCCGTGCTTGGGGTTCATGCTCTCGCATTTGGTCCCGTCATGGTTGAGCTTTGTATCGGACGCCGGTTCGATCACGACGTCGCACTCGGGCAACGAATCCAACAGGATCTGGCCGTAACGTTTGGTTCGCACGCGCGGATCGAGCAGCACGACGATGCCGCAGTCCAGCTGGCTCCGAATTAGGCGACCGAAGCCTTGCTTGAGCCGAATCGCCGCCTCCGGAACTTGATACTCCATGAAGGGATTGCCGCCGCGTTTTCGGATGGCCTCTAGTCGCGCTTGCAGCAGCGGCTGATCCGGCACGCTGAACGGCAGCTTGGTGATAATCACGTTCTGCAAGGCGTCGCCCGGCACATCGACGCCTTGCCAAAAGCTGTCGGCGCCGAACAGCACGGACCGTGGATTGGCCTTGAACCGTTGCAGCATCTCGTGCCGCGGCATGCCATCCGCTTGACTATACAACGCCAAGTCCTGCTGGACGAGCCAAGGAGTCAGGTCGCCCGCGGCACGGCGCATCATTTCGTAGCTGGTGAACAGCACGAATGCGCGGCCGTCGGTACGGGCGACGTAACGCCGGATCAGCGCCACGCAACGGGCGTCGAACTGGTCGCGGTCCGCCGTCGGGTCCGGCATCCCGTCGACCAAAATTAGCTTGGCCTGGCGGCGAAAGTCGAAGGGGCTGCCCAGCCGGAGGTCGCGGGCTTGGGTCAATCCGATCCGCGACTTGAAGAATTCGAACGAACCCTGCCGGCCCACCGACAGCGTAGCACTGGTCAGAATCACGCTGTGCGTGGGCTCGAACAGCTCTTTGCGAAGCGTCGGCCCCACGTCGATGGGGGCCGCTTCGAGCTTGAGATGCGGTCGGCTGCGGCGAGCCGGCGACGTTTCGACCCAGTACACCGCCTCCGGGATCCCGTGCGTTCGCCAGACTTCGATCTCGCCGGCCAGAATCATCAGACGTTCGTAAGCCGAAACGAAGTCCTGCCGCTGAGCTTCGTCCTTCAGATTGCTGCTGCGGTGTCGAAGCATAGCCGCCAGTTCTTCCAGCGCCGGGCTGAGCGAATTGCCCACAATCTCCGGCACGTGGACGCGGCCGTTGGTCTGGTGCTGGTCGCTCATCCAGTTGTGAATGTCGCGGAAAAAGTCGTCGGCCAATTGGGAACAGCGCAGCGTCTGCCGCTGTTCTTCGCCGCAACGGTGGTAGACCAGTAGTCCTTTGTTCGCGCGGTCATTATACAGCTTGTTCAGAATGTACTGGACTTGGCCGGACGAGACGCGAATGCCCAAGTGATCGCCGGCGACGGCCTCCAGGGTGTGCGCTTCGTCAAAAATCACCGCGTCGTACTTCGGCAAAATGCTGGCTCCGGCTCGTCGCAAGGCCAAGTCGCTGAAGAACAACGCATGATTGACGACCAGGATCTGGGCGTTGAAAACCCGCCGCCGCGCCTGGTAGTAAAAGCACTCCTTATAGGTCGGGCATTTCTTTCCCAGGCAGTTGCCGCTGTCGCTGGCCGCTTCGTCCCACACCGAACTGGACGGTCGGAACGACAGGTCGCTCAACGAACCGTCCTTGGTAGTCTTCGACCAATCTCGCACAGCGCGCAGCTGGTCCAACTCTTCTTCGCTGCCGAACAGGCTGCCAGCCCGTGCCAAGGCTGCGTCCAGCCGTCGCAAGCTGAGATAGTTGTGGCGGCCTTTGACCAGCACCGCGGTGCACTCCAGCGGGATGACGGCGTTGAGCAGCGGCAAATCCTTGTGCAGCAACTGCTCCTGCAGGCTGATCGTATGCGTCGAAATAACGATTTTTTTGAGTTGTTTCGGCCCCTGATCCGGCTTGCTGTGCCGCCCATTTTCATCGCCATCCTCGCCGTGTTCCCCCGCCACCGCCAAAATCGCCGGAACGAGATAGGCAAAACTCTTGCCAACGCCCGTGCCGGCTTCGGCGACTAAATGCTTGCCGTCGCGCAGCGCCGCAGCTACGGCGTCGGCCATTTTCAACTGCTGGTCGCGATGTTCGTAGTTCGGCAGCCGCTGAGCGATCCGCCCACCGGGCCCGAGAATGTCTGCTGGAGTCCATGTCATGCCGTTAAGAATAACAATTGCGAGCTTGACCGCCTACGGCATACGTTGACAACCTGGGGAACCCGCGAGGCTTCTAGCGATTCCTTCGATTTTAACGAAAGTTCCGCTTGCACAGTTTCCGATAGATTGCCCACGGAGAAAAAGATTTTAGTGCGGGGGCACTCTCAAGCGAGCCAAGGATATCTCCCATGCGATTCGTACTGCGTGTGCTGCAAGCGATTGGCCTGGCTGGACTGATTGCTATCACGGCCAGCACGGCCGAGGGTCAGACAAGGACCATACAACGTTCGTCCGGGAACTCGGTTGCGACTGTACCGAAGCCGGGGACAATGGTGTCCCACTCGGGGCAATCTCCGGAATTATCGTCGCGGATGGCTCACCGGCTGGCCGGGCCGGGGGCGAAGCTCGTGACCGTCGAGGACGTCGTCGACGGGGGAGTCTATTTCGAGGATCCAGTCAGCGGCAAATTGATTCTGGGGGAAGCGCCGGCCAAAGCGCCCGGCAGCGTGCCCGCCAGGGCGCCTGGCGTGGCCAGCAGGCCGCCCAGCGGCGTCACCCGGGCTCCGAGCGCCGTCACCGGCAGGGCGCAAAGCAACTCTCCCAGCAGAGTCACGACCCGGACGTCTGAACCGCCTGTTGCCCGGAAAATGGCTTCGATTGAAGATGTGACGATGGAAGAGTTTGATTTTGGGGATGCTTGCTGCGGCGGCGGAGATTGCGGCGAATGCTCCAGCTGCCTGGTCCCCTGCGGATTCTTCTTTCCGGCGGGCAATTTGGAAGTGTTCGCCGGTGTGCAGGGGTTCACGGGCCCGGCCAACGCTCAAGCGGACGGGGGGAGCTTCGGCTTTCACGAAGGCTTGAATTGGGGCGTGCCCATTCCCCTGTTTAGCTGCCTGGGTGGACAGGTCGGCTTTCGCGCCACGCAAAGCAATCTCTCCGGCTCCAACGCCGCAGACGACACCCGTCGCCAAGCGTTCATCACCGCGGGCTTGTTCCGCCGTGTCGATGTCGGCTTGCAGGGCGGTGTGGTGGTCGACTGGCTGTCGGACGGCTGGTATCGCGATGTCGACCTGGTCAACCTCCGCATGGAATTGAGTTGGATGATTGACAGCACCCACGAACTCGGCTTCTGGGGCACCGCGGGCACGAAGAATGCAAGCGATCTGGAGGCGGAAGAGATCGTCGAGTGGGAAACGACTGACTTGTATGCGTTCTTTTATCGTTATAACTTCGGGGCATGTGAACCGGGCAACGCACGTCTGTTTGCCGGCTGGTCCGGACAAGGCGATGGCTTGATCGGTGCCGATGCCCGGCTGCCTTTGAGCGCAACGTGGGCCCTCGAGACCAACTTTGCGTATCTGATTCCGAACGAAGGCCAAGGCGTCGGCTTTGCCGCCGACCACGTCCAAGAGTCATGGAACATCGCGATGAGCTTGGTTTGGTATCCTGGCCGCCGCTGGGGCCAAGGCGATCCGTACTACCGTCCGCTGTTCCGAGTCGCCGACAACGGCGTGTTCATGATGGATCGCGTCCTGCCGTAACGTATCTCAAGAGGGTCTGAATCCGTGACGCTCTGGGCGAGAGGGCGGGTCGTCACCGGTCGAATGGCGTGATACCATTGGATGGGTGACGGCTTGCCCTTGTTTTCATGAGTTGCCTGAAAGGAGCGTCTCGTGGGCCCCCTCCAGCCGACCATGTTGGAAGTCACGCCGCAGATCTGCATTCCGCTGGCCGAGGTCGGCTTTACGTTCGCACGCAGCAGCGGCCCCGGCGGCCAGAATGTCAACAAAGTCAACTCGAAAGCCACTCTGCACTGGCCGGTCGTCACCACCGCCAGCCTGCCTGAGGACGTGCGGTCGCGATTCGTCGCCGCCTTTGGCGGCCAAATCAACAAGCAAGGCGAACTGGTAGTGCACAGTCAGCGGTTTCGCGACCAGGAGCGCAACATCGAGGATTGTTTGGACAAACTGCGGACCATGCTGCAACGCGTCGCCCAGCCGCCGAAACCCCGCAAAAAAACCCGTCCCAGCCGAGCGGCCAAACAGCGCCGGCTGAACGACAAGAAGGCCCGCTCCGAAGTGAAATCCCGCCGTCGCGGGGCGTCCCACGAGTGAAGAACGTTGCGAGTGACCGAACGATTCCTCCAACGTCCAACGTCGCGGGCGTTCCACGGCTTCAGCCGTCCTGGCGCGGACACACTCGCCTCAAGTTGCTATTAGGCAATACGTGCGTCATCGAGTACAATCGGCGGCATCCGCCGTTTCGACGGACGTTCGTCGAAACGCGGTTCGAAACCGTTTGTCGTTTGCTGTCTTTTCGCCGTGAATCAACGCCGCCGAAATCCGATCTGCGTTCTTGATGACGCCCGCATTCCGCGCCAACCGGCAGAACGGCCTGTGGCGCCGCCGTCCCAGCCCAGTTCAGGAAAGCGGCCCCCATTTGTAGAGTCGCGATCGGCGTTGGGCTGGTCGTTGTTCAGCGGTCTGCTGCTGTGGGCTTCCTTTCCGCCACTGAATTGGTGGCCGCTGGCCTGGGTCGCGCCCGTCGGCTGGCTGGTCCTCGTCCGCTGTAGCCGATTGCCCGGCCGCTGGCCTTACACGGCGGTAGCGCTGGGCGGTTTTCTGCACTGGCTGGCGGTTCTGGAAGGCATCCGGCTCGCCCATCCGGCTTTATATCTTGGCTGGTTTGCCTTGGCCGCGTATCTTACAGTGTATCCCGTTTTGTTCGTGGCCCTGACGCGAATTGCGGTTCACCGGTGGCGAGTATCGGTCGTCTTTGCTGCGCCGGTCATTTGGACGGGTCTGGAATGGGTGCGAGGTCACGCGCTCACAGGCTTTTCCATGGCCCTGCTGGGACATACCCAAATGTCCCGTACGACACTGCTCCAAATCGCCGACGTCTTTGGAGCTTATGGCATTAGTTTCGTGGTGATGCTGGTGGCGGCATCTGTGGCTCGCATGGTGCCGGTGACGACCGATCGTGAGGCTTTGTCCGGCCCACGGCGTGTGTGGTGGCCAGCGGTGTCAACGTCTCTCGTGTTGGCGCTGCTGATGACGTACGGGATTTGGCGGCAGCACTCCGCCGCTGTGCACACGCCGCTTCCGCCACTGCGAGTAGCTTTGATTCAAGGCTCGTTCGACACGATTTTCGAGTTCGATCCGGAACGTGATCGAAATATTTTTCTCCGCTATCGCGAGTTGAGCGAGCAGGCTGCCGCGCGGCATCCAGCCGTACAATTGATTGTGTGGCCGGAATCCATGTTCAGCGGCGACTTGGCCGAGATCCTCATCGACGGACCGATCGCCTTGCCACCGGAAGCATCTCTGTCTGCGGACGAATACCGCCAGCGGGTCCAAACGCGAGCGGAAGCATTTGGCTATAAAGTTGAAGACACGGCGCGGCGGCTGAATTCCGGCCGCAAACCACGGGAGTTTGCCAGTGGTTTCGGCATCCATTTGATCGTCGGTACGGATACGTTACAATTGAAGGCCGATCTCACGCAACGATATAACTCGGCCCTATGCATCAGTCCATCAGGGCAAGTGACGGGTCGCTATTACAAGATGCATCGCGTCATGTTCGGCGAGTACATCCCGTGGGGTGGTCATTTTCCGTGGCTGTATGGGCTGACGCCCATGTCGCAGGGGCTGGATTCGGGGCCGAGTCCCGCATGTTTCCAGGTTGCCGGATGGAATCTCGCACCCAGCATCTGTTTCGAGAGCACCGTCCCGCACCTGATCCGCCGACAGGTCAACCAGTTGCGGCAGGCGGGGACCCGTCCTGACGCTCTGGTTAACGTGACAAATGACGGGTGGTTTTGGGGGTCGGGGATCCTGGATCTGCAATTGGCTTGTGCCGTATTTCGAGCGATCGAGAATCGGGTGCCCGTGCTGGTTTCCGCCAATACGGGGGTTTCTGCTGTCATTGACGGTAGCGGCCGGATTCACGAGCGAGGACCGCGGCGCGGTGAATCCACGTTGTACTCCGAGATTCGTGGCGATAATCGCCACAGTTGGTATCGTTGGATCGGCGATATACCTGCTGGGCTGTGCGCTTTGTTCTGCTTGGCGGCAGCGATATTCGGCATTGCAAAGCGATATTCGGCATTGCAAGAGACAGACTTTGGAATAAAGCCGGGGAAATGAGTCGATAATAGCAGTAAGATCGTTGGTTAAGAGAGCGAACGGTTTGTCTACGCTGCCCGTTTTGTGGAAAACACTTGGCATTCCATCCGTCTTTCCCATGTTTCCCAGTTTTTAATAGTTTCGTTGACACTGTGTTTTGCGTAGAGCTATACTAGTCTTGTTTATCCAGTTACGGGAGCCGTTCTAGGGAGAACGTCATGACACTGCTCGGCAAAGTTTTCACGGTGCTTATCTTTATCATGAGCATCTTGTTCATGGGCTTTTCCGTCGTGGTGTTTGCCACTCATCGGAACTGGAAGATGTTGGTCGACAATCCCAGCGCGACCGAGCGATATCCGTTGGGATTGAAGCAGCAGCTTCAAGCGCAAGTCGAGACGAACAAAGGCTTGCGGGCGGAACTGGACGGCCTGCGAAACCAATTGGCCGTCGAAATGGCGGCTCGGCGCAGCGCGCTGAGCGCTCTGGAAACGAAGTTGGCCGACGCTCAGCAGCGATTGGCTCAGAAAGAATCGGAGTTGGCAGGGTTACAGTCGGCGCAAACCGAAGCCACGGCGGCGATCAATCTCGCGGAGACCCGGCTCAAGGAATTGGTGATCGATATCCAGAAACTCCGCGACGAGATTCGCATGGTCCAGGCTCAACGAGACGAGTTTTACCAGCGCGTCGTGGATCTGACGGACAAATTGTACTCGGCGGCCGGTGTGGAACGGAATTTGAAGGAACGCGAGACCCAGTTAATTGCCGAGATTAGCAAGTACAAGCGGGTGACGGACGTGCTGGGGGTCAATCCCAATATGCCCGTCGAATCGATTGCTCCGCCGTTGGACGGGATTGTTACGGCGGTGGGCGACAAGAACCTGATCGAGGTGTCCCTGGGCTCGGATGACGGCCTGCGAGTGGGGCATCGCGTCGAGGTGTTCCGGGACAACAATTACTTGGGCTCGGCGATGGTTCTGAAGACCGACCCGGACCGGGCTGTCGCGCAAGTGGACGAGAAATCGCAACGAGGCCTGATTAAGGTACGTGATCGTGTCGCTACAAAACTCACCCGGACCTGATGTCGTTAGTGCGCCCATCGAGCAAAAGCCGCGCGCCAACGTGTACACGATGATGCTGGTGGTGTCGTTGTGCGCCATCATCGTGGCGTGCGTGGTGCTATGGCTGGAGCTGAAATCGTATGGGGACTTTCCTTGGTGGGATACCAAGGGGGTCGCTCCGGCTACGTCGCGGCTGTCTCCCGCCGAGCACGGTGGCGGCGGCGTGTTTTCCGACCTGACGGGCGCGCGGCCGGCTTAGCGGGCATCAAAGGGACGCACGGTGGCGGAGCAACCAAGCACGGCGTTCCGAATCAACTGTCCCGCCTGCGGCGGGCGAATGAAGGTTCCACCGGGCCAAGCCGGACAAAAATGCCGCTGTCCGCGATGCAATGCCGAGGTTCTCGCCCCGGCCTTTCCGGTTCACGATAATCCTTCGGGCGCTGCTCCCTCGCCCACCCGGCCCGCAAAGCCGGATGCCATCCCCGCCGGGGCATCGCAGGCATCCCCGGCTGCCGCCGTTGAGCCGCGCACGGCTGCCGCCGCCGCTCCGCTGGTTCCCACGGCTCCCGGCAAAGGCTCCTCGCCCGGGCGCAGCACCAAGCCGGCAAAAGCCGCGCCACCGTCGCCGCACACCGAGTTTGGATTCGAATGCCGGCTGTGCCGAACGCGGCTGTACGCCCGGCTTGAGCAAATCGGCCAGGAGGTGATCTGCCCCGATTGTCACTCCAAGACGGTCGTCAAGCCGCCGAAGAAGCCGCCGAAGCCGCCGGACCCAATCGATGAGGACGACGGGGGATTCCGGCTGAGCGAACTCGTCGATCGTTTGCCCGCCGTCTATAGATCTTCGACAGGCGTTCACAGCGACGGAACGTCCGCTCCGTTGTCTGGGACGCCGCAACCGGCGGCGCCTCCGAAAACAGCCGGCCGTATGGACCTCGTCGGCGAACACGCTCGGGAAACGATAGCCAAGGCGCAAGCCGAGGCCGATGAAATCGAATTGGCCAAGCCGCGGTTGCCCGAACGGCCGTTCTTTACGGGCCTCACCTCGTTCTTATTCGACAGCGATGCCGCGGCCCGCTGGCTGATGCTGACGCTGCTACTGCACGCGACAACCACACTGCTCGCCTGGATCGTCGAACTCAGCCGCGGCGCGGGCATCGCGCAAATGGGCGCCTTGGGGATGACGGTGGCGGCCTTGTTCTTCGCCCTGGTATTCGCCGTGACGGCGGCCGCCAGTTGTCTGGCCATTCTCCAAGATACGTCCAATGGGTGCGACAAGATCGAAAACTGGCCAGGCATGCAGTTCACCGACTGGATGTTAGACGTGTTTTACATCATCAACGCTCTGTTGGCTTCTGCACTGCCCGGTCTGTTTCTGGGTGGAGTGTGGATGTGCCTGGGCGGCAAGGTTGATTCGGCGTTTTTTGGCGGAGCGTTCAGCGCCTTGGCGCTGTTTCCCGTGTTCTTGACTTCCATGGTCGCCGAGGGCTCGTGCTTTTCCGTCGCTTCCCCGGCCGTCTGGGGCACGCTGCAGACCGAATCGCGTCTGTGGGGGAAATTCTACTTGCTGTCCGCGGGACTGGGCATCGCTGTGCTGTTGTTGTCAAGCATTCTCGCCGGCGGTGGATTCCTGGTCCGAGGCCTGTGCTCCGCCTTGGTCGTCGCCGCCATCATGATCTATTTCCGGCTGCTCGGCAGGCTTGCTTGGACAATTGCCGCCAAGCCTTCGCGATAGGACGGATATTGCAACTCGACTCCCAGTTCCGCGAGCATCCGCCGGTTGCTGACGCGTTTACTTGCGCCGGCTCGTTCCGCGGCGGGCGAGTCGGCCGGCGGTGTCCGGAACGTCGGTTTCGGAGCGTCCAGCAACGCGGCCAGTTCGTGGAAGTACTCGCGCCGGATCACCGGATGCCCGTCGGACACGCAATACAAATCAGGCACCCGAGCGTGCTTCTCGGCCGCAATCACAACGCGGGCTGCGTCATCGACGTGGATCAGGTTCAAGTAGCCCTCGCTCGGCGCTTCGATCGGCAACCCCGCCTTTAATTCTCTCCGCCGGGGAATGCGGCCCGGGCCGTAGATGCCAGCCATTCGAAGGATAAGCGAGCGCTCTCCCAGCGGGTGACTTCGAAGCAGCAATTCTGCCTGGCGACATGCTTGACCGCCTTCCCGAATCGGCTCGCATTCGGCCTGTTCGTCTACCCAAGTACCGTCGGATTGTCCGTAAACTCCTGTCGAACTCACGTAAATCAGACGCTTGACGCCCGTCGGGAGATGCTCCAGCACGTGCTGCAAGCCGTCGACGTACAGTTGCCGAATGGAACGATTGCTGCGGCGGTCATGCCCCACAGCAAACAGCACAGCGTCGGCTTCAGGAAGGTTCTTCAGGGTGCCTGGATCCATGATGTCCGCGATGACAGGCAAAATGCCGCGCTCTCGCAACTTGCAAGATTTCTCTATATCACGTGTTACGGCGAATATCGTAGCATCCTCCGCTGCCCAGCCGGCGGCGACAGGCATACCGAGATAGCCGCATCCGAAGATCAACTTACGCATCGCTTTTTTTATCCGTGCGGGAATGATCGTAATGCCCCGTACGAGGCTGGAATTCTCGCCGGCTCCCAAAATGTCTATAACTGTTTACAAAACGGTTTCCATTTTGTATTTGTTTGAATATAGTACGTTATCTTATCTGGAGGGGAGAGGAAGCGCCAATGAGCAAGTGTCGAAGGCAACTAGCGCAATGCGTGGCGTCATTCCTGTGCTGCCTCGTTTCGTATTCGTCCGTTCGGGCCGAAGCGGTCACAACGGCGATTGCGTCTGCCGATTTGAAGAGGATCTTCGCGGGCGAGGCGCCGGCCAGTCTGGCCGAGCTCCGCACGATGGAACAGCATCAGCGGCAACTGTGCGCCAAAGTCGTGGATTGTACCGTCGGCATCGTCATCGGATCCTCGCACGGCAGCGGGGTCATTATCAGTGCCGATGGCTATGTGTTGACGGCCGCCCATGTTGCCGGGGCTCCCAACCGCAGGGCCAACGTGATCCTGCCTAATGGAAAATCGGTTTCCGGGCGATCTTTGGGCATGTACCGCACGCTGGATGCGGGCCTGATGAAGATCGACGGTGGCGGGCCGTGGCCGTATGCCGAGTTGGCCAAGGCCGACGAGGTCAAGGCGGGCCAATGGTGTTTAGCCACGGGCCACCCCGGTGGGTTCGAGGACGGCCGTTCGCCCGTTGTCCGGATCGGGCGTGTGTTGCTGAAAGACAAGTTCGCGATCACGACGGATTGTACGCTGATCGGCGGTGATTCCGGAGGCCCTTTGTTCGACATGGAAGGCCGCGTGATCGGGATCAATAGCCGCATCGGACGATTCTTGACGACGAACATGCATGTTCCGGTCGCGGCCTATGTCGAATCTTGGGAACGACTCGTCGCAAGCGAGGCATGGGGCAATCTGCCCGGGCGAGGTCCGTACTTGGGCGTCCAGGGAGAGCCGAACGCGAAAGATGCCAAGATCTCCCACGTCTTTCCAGGCGGTCCGGCGGAGAAAGCGGGCATTCGCGTGGGCGATGTCATCGTCAGGTTCAATAGTAAGAGCGTGAGCGATTTTGCTTCGCTGCAGACGTGCGTGAGCGACAGCCAGTCCGGCGAGAGGGCGACGATCGAATTGCTGCGAGGCGGCGAGCGCGTGCAGCTGAAATTGGAGATTGGCGAGCGTGACCGGTAGCGGCGGCCATCCGATTGCGAGCATCGCAGGACGGTTCTGAACGAATTCTTTGACGGGGCTGCGGGCCATGAAACTGCGGTTGGTTAGTTGGATCGGGATCGTCGTGCTGTCGATCGCTGTGCAAGCGGCGGACGTCACCGAGCGGGGGGCGTATGCTGTCAAGCGTGCATTTCGCGAAGCCGTCGATGGTCCCGCGCAAAGCACGGTCCGCGTCCTGTGCGACGGGCGGCGCGCGGCGTTGGGGACGATTGTCGCAGCGGACGGCCTGGTTCTGACCAAGGCGAGCGAATTGGCGGGCACGATTGCCTGCCATCTGTTTGATGGACGCCGGTTGGAAGCCAAGATCGTCGGCGTCAGCGAGGACGACGATTTAGCCCTGCTGAAGATCCAAGCCGACCAGCTCCCGGTCATCCGCTGGAGCGAAACGGATCCGCCGTCGGTGGGCAGTTGGCTGGCCACCCCGGGTCTGGAAAACGTGCCCCTGTCCATCGGCGTCGTCAGCGTGGCGCCGCGCGTCGTTCCGAGGCGAATGCCAGCCTTGGGGGTCATCATCGAAGAGAGCGACAAAGGGCCGGTGGTGCGGGAAGTGTTGCCGCGAAGCGGCGCCGCCCAAGCAGGGCTGCAAACCAGCGATGTGATCACACAGCTGGATGGCAACAAAATCGCGACGCGTCAAAGCCTGATCCAGGCGATTCGCGGTCGCCGCCCCGGCGATCGGGTGCGGCTGAGTTTGCTGCGAGGCGGCCAAGCGATGGCTGCCGAGGTCGAATTGTTGGACATGACCGAAATCGCCAACGGCGAGACTTTTCAAGAGGATATCGGCGGGCGGTTGAGCAAGCGGCGAACGGGCTTTCCCCTGGCTCTGCAGCACGACACGGTGCTGCAGCCGAATCAATGCGGCGGGCCGATCGTCGATTTGGAAGGCCAGGTCGTGGGCATCAATATCGCCCGCGCCAGTCGCGTCGCCAGCTATGCCCTGCCAGCTGCCGCGGTCAAGCCGGTTCTGGAAAGACTCAAGTCCGGCGAAATGGTCAGCGCCAAGGCGGCGAACTGAGTGCGCGCAGATTAGAAGATTAAAGATTAAACGAAGTCGGACGGTAACTCCCAGCCTGCGCGGCGAAGGGCCGCGGCGTAGTCGGCAGGCGTATTCAGATTGGCCAGCGTCAGCAAGTCGGGATCGACCGCACGGAGATCGTCGACGGGAACACGGCACGTGCGGACGCGGTCGAACAGCAATCGCGGGCGGAGTTGGCCGGCGGCCAACAGGGACTGGACTTCGGCCAATACATTGATGCGATAGACGGCGGCCAGAGGATGATAGAATTCGCCGTCCACGGGAACGGCGATCTGATCGTCGCCCAATCGCTCGAGCATCCATTCGATGAATTGGGGGACCAACAGCGGCACGTCGCAGCCGGTCACGTAGGCCGCTTCGGCGTCGCCTTGCAGAGCCTCGAGTCCCGCGCACAACCCCTCCAGCGGTCCGCGTCCCTCGCGCCGATCGCGAACCACGCGGACCCGCGGCGGCAGCGGCGGCAGCTCCTGATGTGCCGCGGCGACGACAACCAGCGGTTCGACGATCTCGCCCAACAGCCGCGCCACACGCTGCACCATCGTCTCCGGCCCGAAAGGCAACGCGGCCTTCGAGCGGCCCATCCGGCTGCTCTTGCCGCCGCCCAAGATGATTCCGCCAGCGTTCACGATCCCTCCCCGCTCACTCGCTGCCGACAGCCGGCGCCAAGCCGAAACGCACCGTCCGCGTGTCCTGTTCCCGGCCGGTCCGTTGCGCCAAGGGGAGATACAACTCGGGACGCCGCGCCAGGATCCAGCGCGAGCCCGTACAGCGTTCTCGCAAGCGGGCATCCAGATCGGCAATGACCATGTCGTCGCCCGCTTTCCACGTTTCCGTCAGAATCCGCCCGTAAGGATCCAAAACCATCGCATTGCCTGTGCGGACTTCATTGTCGTCGGGACCAACGCCGTTGCTGAATGCCAGGAACATCCCATTGTCATGCGCTCGGGACGGCAGCCAGCGCATCAGCCAGCCGCGGCCCTTGTCGCCGCGAATCTCCCCTTCGATCGCCGCCGGATCGTACTCCCGATTGTCCCACACGGCTCGCTCAATCACTTTCATGCCGTGGGGGCTGCCGGAATCACAGCCCCCGGTTTGATGCGGCGCCAGCAATAATTCAGCGCCGGCCAAGGCGGTTGCGCGCGCGTTTTCGACGATGTTGTTATCGTAGCAGATCAGCACCCCAACCCGCCATCCGTGCGGAGTGTCGAAGACGGTATATTCGTTGCCCGGCGTCAGGTATTCGCTGACGAAAACATGCAGCTTGCGATGCCGGGCAAAGCGCCCGTCGGGCATGGCGACAACATAGGTATTGTACAAGCCGCCGCCGGCATCCAGTTCGATCAAACCGGCACCGATCGTCATGTGATGACATTGTGCCAGATGCATCAATTGCCGGCAGGCAGGTCCGTCGAACACCGGCTCGGCCAATTCCGCCAGCTGAGCGCGCGTCAGGTGCCGCAGGTGCCAGTAGCCGGATATACAGCACTCCGGAAAGCAGATCAACTGAACGTGCCGCTGGGCCGCTTGTTCCACGAATCGGCCCATGACGTCCAAGTTGGCGGATTTATCCCCCGAGACGTGCTGAAATTGGACCGCAGCCACCCTTAGCGACTTGGTCTCCACGGCTGGATCGGCTTTCGTCATAGAAACCTCCTCGTCAGCCCGCTTCGGCCAGCTTGGCCATCGGCATCTGTTGGAGTAATTCGACGAAACGAGTGACGGTTGGGGCAAATACCAGCCGGTCGCGGTGAATGATGCCGATGGGGCGTTGCAAGCTGACACCGCGCATCCGGACGGCGCTGAGCGTGCCGATCTGCACTTCTTTACATACCGTGGGTTCCGGCAGGATGCTGATCCCTGCCCCGATTTCCACCGCTTGTTTGATCGTTTCGATGTTGTCGAATTCCAAAACTACCTCGACGTTCACCCCCTGTTGCCGCAATTGGCGGTCGATTTCCTTGCGGATCGGCAACTCGCGGTCGAATCCCACGAACTTCTCCCCGGCCAGCGCGCTCAGAGCGACGCTCTTGCGGCCGGCCAGCGGGTGCTGGGCATGACAGGTCACGACCATCTCTTCGGATCGCAGCGGGATGACGCTCAGCCCTCGCAGGGCGGTCGGATACGAAACCAGGCCCAGATCGACGCGGCCGTTTTGGACCGCTTCATAGACGTCCGCCGGCCGCAGATACTCCAGTTGAACCCGCGCCTTGGGATAGTTGACCATGAACTGCTGCATGCAGTGGCCCAGCCCGTACAGGCCCACCGAGTAGATGGCGGCCACGCGAAAGTGGCCTTGGATCTCGTCGCCCAGCACGCGGATCCGATCGGCCACCGCATCGTACAGTTCGATGATCTTGCGGAATTCGTCATAACAGATCGCACCGGCCGGCGTCAGCACCGGCGGGCGCCGGCGGCGATCCAGCAGTTGCGTCTCGAAATGCTCCTCCAGCCGCTGTACCGCCTGGGTCGCCGCCGACTGGCTGACGTGATGCAAGGCGGCGCCGAGTGAGAAGCTCTGCTGCTCGACCACGCTGCAGAAGACTTTGAGCATGTCGATATTCATCGCGTCTCCGCTAGCCGACCCGGTCCTTCGAAAGTTGCCCGAAGCGTGAGCGGGGCCCTCAGGAACCCAGCCTTTTCGCTCACGCTTCCGGTTAACGATGCGCGGCCGCCTGGGCTATACGATCCCCTGCGCCAGCATGGCATCCGCCACTTTGACGAAACCGGCAATATTCGCTCCGCGGACGTAGTTGACGAAGCCGTTGGAGCTGCCGTAGCGGACGCAGTTCTCGTGGATCGCCTTCATGATCTGCTGCAGCCGCATGTCGACTTCCTCGCGCGGCCACTTGATGACCCCGGCGTTCTGCGTCATTTCCAAACCCGACGTGGCCACGCCGCCTGCGTTCGCCGCTTTACCCGGCCCGTACAGGATCTTGGCGTCCAGGAATACGTCCACGCCCTCGGGTTCCGTCGGCATGTTCGCGCCTTCGGCGACGCAGAAACAGCCGTTGGCCACCAGCGTGCGGGCATCTTGGCCGTCGATCTCATTTTGCGTCGCGCTGGGGAATGCCAAGTCGCACTTGACCTTCCAAGGCCGCTCGTTGGGCAGGTACTTGGAACCCGGAAACCGCTCGGTGTATTCACGAATTCGGCCTCGGCGGATGTTCTTCAGTTCCATGACCCAAGCCAGTTTTTCGGCGTTGATGCCGTCCTCGTCAACGATCGTGCCCGCCGAATCGGACAGCGTCACGACCTTGGCGCCGAACTCGTTCAGCTTCTCGATGGTATACTGAGCGACGTTGCCGGATCCGGATACCGTCGCGATCTTGCCCCGGCAGCTATCGCCGCGCGTGGCCAGCATCTCCTGGGCAAAGTACACTGCGCCGTAACCGGTGGCTTCGGGGCGAATCAAGGAACCGCCGTACTCCAGGCCCTTGCCGGTCAGGACGCCATGGAAGCGATTGACGATCTTTTTGTACTGACCGAACATGTAACCGATTTCGCGGCCGCCGACCCCGATGTCTCCGGCCGGAACGTCCGTATCGGGACCGATGTGGCGGTACAGTTCCGACATAAAGGACTGACAAAAACGCATCACCTCGTTGTCGCTCTTGCCCTTGGGATCGAAATCGGAGCCGCCCTTGCCGCCGCCCATGGCCAGCGTCGTCAAGCTGTTCTTGAAGACCTGTTCGAATGCCAGAAATTTGAGGACCCCCAAGGTCACGGTCGGATGAAACCGCAAGCCGCCTTTGTACGGCCCGATCGCGCTGCTCATCTCAATCCGATAACCGCGATTGATCTGGACTTCGTTCCGGTCGTCGACCCAGGGCACGCGGAACATGATCACGCGTTCCGGTTCCACGATCCGCTCCAGAATCTTCGCCTTGCGATAGGCCGGCGTCGCTTCGACCACCGGGTACACCGAATCGACCACCTCACGGACGGCCTGGTGAAATTCCGGCTGGTTGGGGTTGTTCGCCACGACCTGAGCGACAAATTGTTCCACCCGTTCGCTCATGCTGGGGGCAGCCGAATCTTCCGATTGCGTGCTGTTGGTAGACATAGGTTCCTCTCGTCTTGTGGATGGGGCTGGGGAAATACGCGAGCCGGCCGGCATGGCGGGCGGAGGGAACCGCCTCGCACCACGCCGAATTCAATAAGGCGGAATTATAACGCTGGACTACATCTGTGCAATAGCTTATAAAGAAACTTATCGTTTTTGTCCGCCCGATATCAGATGCTACGGCTGGCGCGGCTGCCGGATGCAGCGTGCGGCGAGCCGGAAAAGGACCCTTGCGCATGGTGGATTCCAATCTCAGCACCGGGATGGCGGCGCTGGATCGGGTGTTTCGGGGACTGCTGCCCGGCGACAACCTGGTTTGGCAAGTGGACGCGATCGAGGACTTTGCGCCCTTTGTGGGTCCGTATTGCGAAGCGGCTCGGCGAGCGGGCCGGCCGCTGGTGTACTTTCGCTTTGCCAGCCATCCGCCGCTGGTTCCTCCCGGCGCGGGCGTGACGGTTTGCGAGCTGTCCAGTTCCGTGGGCTTCGAGATGTTCATCACGCAGATTCGGCGGGTGATTCGCGAAGCGGGACGCGGGGCGTTCTGCGTCTTCGATTGTCTGTCGACGCTGGCGGAACAGTGGTACAGCGACCGCATGCTGGGCAACTTTTTCATGCTCACCTGCCCTTACGTGTACGACTTGGAATCGCTGGCCTATTTTCCGCTGCTCCGCCATGCGCATTCCTTCCAGGCCACCACGCCCATCGCCCGCACCACCCAGATCTTTTTGGACGTCTACCGTCATCACGGCGCGCTGTACCTGCAGCCTAGCAAGGTCGAGCATCGCTACTCGCCCACGATGTACATGCTGCACGCCTGGGACGGCGACCGTTTCGTGCCCGTCACGGACAGTTCGACGACGGCCGAAATCCTGACGTCTCTGCCGTGGGCCGGCTTGGATTCCATGCGTTTCCGCCTGGGCAGTTGGAACCGCATGTTTCACAAGGCCGACCAGGTCTGGGAGACGCTGCAGCGAGGCGAGCCGACGGGTGACGATCCGGCGGTCCTGCTCCGCACGCTGATGCAAATGGCATTTACCCGCGACGAACGGCTGCTGAGCATGGCCGAAAAGTACTTGACGCTGGGCGACGTCCTGGCGATCTGGAAACGGATGATCGGCACCGGGCTGATCGGCGGCAAGTCCGTGGGGATGCTGCTGGCGCGAGCCATCTTGACCAAGACGCATCCCCGCTGGAATCGCCTGCTGGAAGCCCACGACTCGTTCTTTATCGGCTCGGACGTGTTCTACTCGTTCCTCGTTGAAAACGGCTGCTGGTGGGTCCGGCAAAAACAGCATGACCGCCGGGCGTACTTGGACGATATCGAGGAAGCTCGCCGCCGCATGATTACCGGGACCTTTCCCGATAACATCGTCAAGGAATTCGCCGAGATGCTCGACTATTTCGGCCAATCGCCGATTATTGTCCGGTCGAGCAGCCTGTTAGAGGACAACTACGGGAACGCCTTTGCCGGCAAATACGAGAGCGTGTTCTGCGCCAACCAGGGCTCGCATCAGAAGCGGCTGGAAGACTTTGTCGCGGCGGTCAAGACGATCTACGCCAGCACGATGAGCGAAAAAGCCCTCCGCTATCGTGCGCAGCGCGGATTGTTGGACCATGACGAACAGATGCCTTTGTTGGTGCAGCGCGTTTCCGGCAGCCTGCATGGCAACCTGTTTCTTCCTCAGATGGCCGGCGTCGGCCTGTCCGTGAATCCCTACGTGTGGAACAAATGCATCGATCCGGCGGCGGGCATGGTCCGGCTGGTCTTCGGACTGGGTACGCGGGCCGTGGACCGCTCGGACGACGATTATACGCGCGTCGTCGCCCTGAACGCGCCGCAGCGGCGGCCGGAGACGGATATCGACGAAGTCCGTCAATACTCGCAGCATCGGGTGGACGTGATCGACCTGGACGCCAACCAGCTGGTGTCCTGCAAGTTTTCGGAAGTCGTCGAGCGGGCCCCGGACCTGCCCCTGCAGGTTTTTGCCTCGCAAGACCGAGAGATGTCTCTGCGCGCCGCCGAATACGGACTGCCGTCCTCCTCCGCTTGGGTGCTGACGTTCGAGCACTTGCTCGGCCAGACGCCGTTCGTGGAGGACATGCGCGAGATGTTATCGACCTTGCACGAAGCCTACGACTATCCGGTCGATTTGGAGTTCACCGCCAACTTTTTCGCCCGCGACCGATACCGCGTGAACCTGGTCCAGTGCCGCCCGCTGCAAGTCGTCGCCGGCACGGCGGCCGCCGAACTTCCGGCCGGCCTCGCGCCGGAGGATATCGTGTTGCAGGCCCGGGGGGCGGTCGTGGGGCGGAGCCGCGTCAACACGATCGATCGCGTCGTGTACGTGACGCCGTCCGTCTACAGCCAGCTGACGATCCAGGACCGCTACAGCGTCGCGCGGCTGATCGGCAAACTAGTACACTGCCCCGAGGTGCCCCGGCCGCACGCTGTGCCACCGCCGCAGATCATGCTGATCGGCCCCGGCCGTTGGGGAACAACCACGCCCTCGCTGGGCGTGCCCGTCTCGTTCGCCGAAATCGACACGGTGGCCGTGCTGTGCGAGATCGTCGCCATGCGCGAGGACCTGGTCCCCGATGTTTCGCTGGGCACGCACTTCTTCAGCGACCTGGTGGAATGCGACATGCTCTATCTGGCGCTGTTTCCCGTGCGGAAAGGCAACCACTGGAACCACGAGTTTTTCGAGGCTGCGCCGAACCGACTGGGCGAACTGATGCCCGACGCCGCGCGCTGGGCCGAAGCGATTCGCGTCATCGACTTTCCCGGTCCGCACGCGCCGGAAGCCGCGTTCCGGCTCGCGGCGAATTCCATCGAGCAGGAGGCCGTCTGCTACCTGGAACGTGCGCCGCAGTGCCCCGATCGCGCAGCCCAAGTCGCCGCGGCACCATTTTCGCCCTGGCTGACGTAGCCCCTCGCTTATGGCCCTCGATGTTCCCGCTCGGACTATTTTCATACGGAGTACAAGATGCCTACGACCTCCTCGCCCCCGTCGGACCGGGAGCCCTCGCAGCTGTCGCTGTTGGAAAGCGTGCAGAACACCGAAAAGCGGTTCCTGGCCGGAAAACGGGACCGCGGCGCAGACTTGGAAAGTGCCGTGCGGGTGTTCCTGGAATTTTTGCGCGGCTACGAATCGCTGGACTTCGCCGGCCCCTGCGTGACGGTGTTCGGGTCGGCGCGGTTCGGCGAGAACCACCACTACTACCGGTTGGCGCGAGCTATGGGCCGGAGCCTGGCCGAAGCCGGTTTCGTCGTCATGACCGGCGGCGGGCCGGGGATCATGGAGGCGGCCAATCGCGGTGCGAAAGAGGGCGGCGGCGAAACCATCGGCTGCAACATCGTCCTGCCGCGCGAACAGAAGCCGAACCCGTATCTGGACCGGTTCGTCGAGTTCGATCACTTCTTTGTCCGCAAAGTGATGCTGGTCAAGTATTCGTGCGCGTTCGTCGTCATGCCAGGCGGGTTCGGCACGCTGGACGAAGCGTTCGAGGCCTTGACGCTGATCCAGTGCGACAAGATCGAGCGGTTCCCCGTGGTCGCGATGGGATTGCCGTTCTGGGGCGAGGTGTACGACTTTGTCGAGAAATCGCTGTTGACCGAACAGACGATCGCCCGCGAAGACCTCGACCTCCTGCATTATACGGATTCCGTCTCGGACGCGGTGGCGTACATCCGCCGAGGAATCCCGGCGAAATGGGCGAATTCTCTACCGGATTTCGGCGCATCCGAAACGCTCGCCAGTGAAACCCCAGGAGATGGAACGTGAAAGTTACCCTGCATGGTGCCGCCGGCGGCCACGTCACCGGTTCGGCTTACTTGGTCGAGACCCAACGGGCCCGCGTGCTGGTGGACTTCGGTTTGTTCCAAGGCGTGGCCAAATCGGAACTGCGGAATCGCGTTCCGCCCGGATTGAACCCGCAGCAATTGGACGCGGTGCTGCTGACCCACGCTCACTTGGACCACACGGGCCGCCTGCCGCTGTTGGCCAAGAGCCGTTGCGCAGCGCCGGTGTTCGGGACGCCTGCGACGCGCGAACTGACGGACCTGATTCTTCGCGATGCGGCCAAGATCCAGGCGCAAGACATCGAACGCATCAATCGCCGCCGCCAACGGGCAGGCCAAAAGCTGCTCGTGCCGCTGTATCGCGTCGAGGATGTGGAAGCCGCCATGTCCCAATACCGGCCCGTGCCGTACGGCGACCCAGTGGACGTGGCCCCCGGCGTGACGGCCTGCTGGGTCGAGGCCGGCCACATGCTGGGCTCGGCCAGCATTCTCCTGACGCTGCGCGACGACAGCGGCACGGCGACCGTTGTGTTTTCCGGCGACTTGGGTCCCAAGGGGGCGCCGATCCTGAAAGACGCCGAGCCGTTTCATCAAGCCCAAACGGTTTTCCTGGAATCCACCTACGGCGGCCGCAACCACAAGTCGTTTCAAGCCACCGTCGACGAGTTCCGAGCCGTGCTGCAAACGGCCGTCTCCCGCAACGGCAAAGTCCTCGTACCGACGTTCGCCGTCGGTCGCGCCCAACTGCTGCTGGTCATCCTGGCCGGCATGTTCCGCAAAAAGTTGCTGCCCAAATTTCCGATCTACCTGGACAGTCCGATGGCCATCGAGGCGACAAGAATTTACCGCCAACACGCCGAGTTGTTCGACGAGGATTTGACGCGCGACATCCAGGTGCATCCCTTGGAGGAAGACCTCGATACGGTTCGCGCCACGGTCACGGCCGAAGAGTCGAAAGCGTTGAATCACGTTCGCGGTCCGTGCTTGATCATGGCCGGCGCCGGCATGTGCAACGCAGGACGCATCCTGCATCATCTCCGGCAAAGCCTGTGGCGGACCGATACCCACGTAATTTTCGTCGGTTACCAGGGCGAAGGCTCGCTCGGCCGCCGCTTGGTCGACGGCGCGCCGCAGGTATCGATTTTCGGCGAGCGGATCGCCGTCCGCGCGACAATCCATACGATGGGCGGCTTCAGCGCCCACGCCGGCCAAACCGACTTGCTGGCTTGGCTCGGCGCCCTGGCTCCTTGCCGCCCCCGCGTTATCCTGACACACGGCGAAGCGAACAACCAGCACGCCCTGGCGAACAAGATCTATGAGGCGTATCAGCTAGGGACGGAAATCCCCAAGGTTGACGAGGCGATCACGCTGGGAGGAGAAACGATCGTTGCGCTCAAACCGGGGACTGCCTGAGCGCCACAGCCTCACCGTGCGCAATGCCCCGGTGCTCTCGCGGAGGGCGGTGAACACAACGGTTGATCGTCAAGTCAGCGCTTGGGACAGCTCGCCGGCGATCGACCGTTCGATCATGCCTTTGAACGGCGTGGCCAGCATGGGCAAGTGGCCCTCGACGCGGGCTGTGCTGTGCTCGACCGTCAGCGTTCCCTTGATCTTGATCCCGTTGGTCGACATCGCGAAACTCAGCACATTCTCGTTCCAAGCACCATCGACCGCCGAGATTTGGTCCGCGAACCGTTGCTGGACGGATTCGATGAAATCCTTCAAGCGATGGGTGGCTTCCGGTTGACCAAGGTTGTGGGGAACTTCGGCGCGAAAAGCAGGCATGGGCGACTCCTCTGGGTTTAATTCTTCGGGCGGGACGCTCATCCGTCCCGCGCATGTATGCGCACCATGACCCGTCCGGGCTTGGCTGTCAAGTCCGTCACGGGCTGGGGATCCAAAAATGGAGCACAAAAACCTGCTTGACTTGCGATGCGGAGAAACGTGAGATCCGGAGCGTGAGACGGCGTGTTCACGGCATCCGCCTGCCCCGGTGGCGAACTCGCTCTGGGACGGCATCGAACTACAGCACAGCGGAAGCCGCTGTCACCGTCTCGAGCGTTTGCATCAGGGGGATAGTGTCTCCCGACTTCTCCAGACATGCCACCGCCCCCAGCGGCCGAAGGACGTCCATATCGACGGACCCGGCGTCGCCCGAGAATATGACGGCGGGCGAGCAATGACCTGCCGCGCGGATATCGCGCAGCGCATCGGCGCCGTCCCGGCCCAGCAGATTCATGTCGACCAGCAGCACGTCAAACGGCTTGGCCGCCAACGCCTGCAAGGCCGCGGTGACATTGCCGACGCCGACGAAATCGTGTCCCCGCTTCTTACAGGCCCGGCCTACAAGATCGCGGACGAGCGGCTCGTCGTCAATCATCAAGATTTTTTTCTGCGCGGGCGTCTGGGGCTTTCGCTCCTGCAGCAGCCCCGCGATTTTTGCCGCCAGCTCGGCCGAACCGAACGGTTTTTGAATGAACGGCAGTCCGGAATCGAGGACCCCATGATGCACGATCGCGTCGTCCGTATAGCCGGACATGAACAGCACTTTCAGATCCGGCTGGACTTGCCGCAGCCTTTCGGCCAACACCGCGCCGCTGCTGCCGGGCATCACGACGTCCGTAAGAACCAAATCGGGCCGGCACTCCATCGCGGCTATCGCCGCCAACGCCTGTTCGACGCCGGCCGTCAAGGTTACCTGATAGCCCCACGACGTCAGCATCCTATCGAGTAAATTGCGAAGCGCTGTTTCGTCTTCCACGACCAGGATTCGCTCGGCCCGGCCCCGAATGGTGCTTTCCGTGCTGCGCTCGGGTTTGCCCGGCGGCGCACGCTCCGTTCGCGGCAGGTATACCTTGAACGTAGTTCCCTTGCCAAGCTCGCTGGAAACGCCGATATCGCCGCCACTCTGTTTGACGATGCCGTAAGCCATCGCCAGTCCCAATCCCGTCCCCTTGCCGGTAAAGAAGGGTTCAAACAGCTGGGATTGCGTCCGCGTGTCCATACCGCCGCCGGTATCCGTCACCGCCAACTCGACATAGTTCCCCGGCTTCAGATCCATGGGGCCAGCCGGCAACGGGTCGTCAATTTCCACATTGGCCGTCTCAATCGTCAGCTTGCCTCCTCGGGGCATGGCATCGCGGGCGTTGACCGCCATGTTCACGATCACCTGCTCGATTTGGCCGGGATCGGCCAAGATCGCGTCCAAGCCGGGCGCGAGAACCACGCGGAACTCGATGTCTTCGCCGAGAATCCGCCGCAGCATCTTCTCGAGGTCGGCCACAACCTCGTTCAAGTTGAACGCCACCGGCTGTAAAACCTGTTTACGGCTGAAAGCCAGCAGTTGGCGCGTCAGCGTGGCCGCGCGCTCGCCCGCATGCTTGATCTCCACCAGCATGGCGTGCAGCGGGTCGCTTGGAGCAACGTCCGCCTGGGCCAGCCCCACATAGCCGAGAATCACCGCCAGTAAGTTATTGAAATCGTGGGCCACACCGCCTGCCAGCCGGCCGACAGAATCCATTCTCTGAATCTGCTGCAAGCGGGCCGTTTGCCGCCGCTGCTCGGTGATGTCGGTCAGCACCCCGAGCAATCCATTCGGTTTGCCGTCTTGAAGGCGCAGACGAGTCGAGGCGCGAACCCAGCGGGTCGCGCCGGATTTGTCCCACAATCGGAATTCGTAGGGTGCGACCGGTGTTCCTGAGACGGCTTCCGCGAATCGGATCTGTACCTCGTTGATGTCGTCGGGATGAATCAACTCGGAATACGGCCGCCCGACCAGCTCCTGCGGCTCGTATCCCAGGATCTCTCGGACCACGGGACTCGCAAAACCGATGGTGCCGTCCAAATGCACCGCGTAGACGATGTCGCTGAGATTCTCGACCAGATCGCGATACGTTTCCTGGCTGTGCCGTAATTCGGCCGTCCGTCTCGCCACCAGTCGGCGCAGCGATCGAGACCACAAGAACGATGCCGCCAACAGCAGCAGCAGGGGGACGGCGACCATCGCGACATATTTCAGAATCGCCGTCAGTCGGACGGGCGACTCCTCATGGCCCCCCAGCCATTTATCGTAAATTTGCCGGTATTCGCCGGTTTCCCGCAGGACCCGGAGTCCTTCGCCGAACTGCGTCGCCAAGGCCTGTTGATCGTTCGGGACAGCGTAGCAGTATTGCGTCGTCAGGATTGGACGCCGGCCCAGAACCAGATTCTTCCAGCCGCGCTCCTGGATGAAGTGCAGGGCGCTGATCCGGACGGCCATGGCACAATCGTATTCTCCCGCGGCCAGTTCTCTCAGCACGTCCTCCTGGGTCTCCACGCCGAAAACCTGCGCTCCCAGTCCGTTCTCGATCAAGAAATCGTGTACGGCACTGTCTTGTTGAACCACAATGCGCCGGCCCGTCAATTCGTCAAGCCTGGCAGGCGGCTCGCCCACGCCACGACGGATCACGCCGACGTAGTGGTTCATCGCGTGTGCCTGGGTGAAGTCTAAGGTCCGGTCCCCCTCCGCGGAGTAGAACATGCCCTGCGCTACGTGGATCTCGCCGCTTTGCAGCCCCTCCCGGATGTCTGTCCAGGGACCGAGGCGAATCTCGATGCTCAAGCCCATTTCCCGGGCGATGGCCCGCGTGAGATCCACATTGTAGCCGGCAGGACGCCCCTGCTCGTCCAGGAACTCATAGGGGGGGTAGTTGTGATCCCCGCCGATCACCAGCCGGGTGGTTGTCGGCAGTTCCAGGGCGGCAAACCATTTGGAATGCAGCCTGCGATAGGTCCCATCCGCCATCACCAGCGCCAGGCCTTCGTTCAGCAGGGCCAGCGATTCCCGGTCGCCGGGTTGGACCGCGAAACAAAAGTCTTGACGAAATCCGCCGATCGGCCGATCGACAATCCGCAGGTTCGTCAACGGCGTCTTCTGGAGCAGACGCAGCGCCACCAGCCGCTGGATGACCACGGCGTCGTACCGGCCTGCGGACAGCTCGCGGAGTGCGTCTTCGAACGTGGCCGTCGTATGAATCTCGATCCCCCGCTCCTCGCGCCGCAGGAACTCCTCCGCATTGTCGCCCTGCATCACCGCCACTTGCCGCCCGCGCAGGTCGTCCAATTCGGCGATCCCCCTCGTGTCCGTCCGCACGACGATGGCCCCATGCAGGGACATGTAGGGAAACGTGAACTCGAATGCGGCTTCCCGCTCCGGCGTGCGGCCGACCAGCGGCAGGGCCTGGATCTCGCCTCGTTCGAGCAGACCTTTGACGTCGTTCCAGGATCCGATTTGAAAGGCCACGTCGCGCCCCATCGTCTGCGCCGCAGCCCGCATCAGTTCCACCGAGAAACCGGCTGCGGCGCCGGATTCATCGGCAAAGCAGAAGGGCGGATAACTCACTTCACAGCCGGACTGGATCACCCGGTCCGCCGCCGAAGTTGTCCCTTCGCCGGCGCGGGCACAATCGGCCGCCAGCAGCAGCGCCAGCAAGACGCACCACCAGCGCGTGAGCCGGAAACGCTGGTCCTGCAATCGCTCCCGCACGATAGCGCCGGGGTCTGCAACCCCCAGCAGCGCGGCTTCCAAATCCACAACTGACATTTTCGACGAATTACGCGCGATAAAAGGACCGACTTCGCTTTCCATTTTACAAAAACAATATTATACGGATATTGTGACGTCATATTCACCCCCCGCCTTGTGCCCTCGGCCTGGCGCACCATCGCGCAATCACACAACGGGTTCCTCCAGCGTATGCAGCCGCAGGGGCCGTTTAGTCGGGTCTAGCCGACTTCCTGTGTGCCGCCAATTTTTTTACTGACATGACCGGTTCACGTCACACGACGCTTGTCCTCCCGGCATGTCCATGCGGGGCGTTTTGGTCAGCAACTCAAGCACCGGCGCAAAGGTTGCCAGGAGCGCTTGATAGTCGGGATCGGACGTGTCGGCAAACACGGTTTGGCCGCAGCGCTCGGTGCCGCCGGCCGCGCGGGCCAACGGAGCGAGCAGGAACGAATTCAGCTGGGGATTGGTGATGCGCGTCCATTCGCGGCGGGGCACGGCGCCGTCGCGATGACACTCGGCACAGCGGCGCTGGACCACGTCTTTCAAGACGGAATCCAAGTCCTGGGGGATCATCTGCCGGCAACCGGGAGCGGTGGGATGCGCCGTCTCGCTGGATCCATAGTAGGGGACGTTCAAATCGATCCATGCCAAAATCCGCCGCCGCTCGGCGTCGCTGAGTTGTACTTGCGGCCGGCCGGCCGCGTCGGGATGGCCGGACAGGATGATGTCCGCCAGCTTGCTCTGCGGCGAGCCCCAGGTCTTCGGCGCCACCTGCAAGATGTTCCATTCCTGGCCGTTGTAGGTGGGGATCCAGTTGATCAACGCGGTGCCGCGGCCGCCTTGCCGCTCGCGCGCCAACACGTCATACGAGACGTTGAACCAATCGGTCTTGTCGCCGGTCAAATCGGTGCGGTTGGACTCGTCGTGCGGATGGTGGCACGCAACGCAATGCCGGTCGAGCACCGGCTGGACGATCCGCGAATAATCGAAGCCGCCGCCGCCCCATTCCGGCGGCCGCAGGCGTTGCGGCTCCAGAGCCAGGCCGGCCATTTGGCGCAAGGGCGAATCGAGCCGGGATTCATGGCAGCCGACACAGCCTTGGACTTCGCCGGGCATCAAATGCGTAAAGCTGCGCATCCGCTGGACCGCCCGCCCGTCCTTGTCCAGCGCCATGAAGTACAGCGGCACGCCGGACGGCACGTGGAAATAGGCCGAGCCGTCGGGATTGACGTCGACTTCGCCGATCACTTCTTTGCCCGCATAGGTCGCCCCGCACGAGATCACGGGAAACTGAAAGCCGAACGCGCGCAAGCTGGGATCGATCCGAACCGTCTTCTCCAGCTCGCGGACCACGCGGATCGCCGCGACGTCGCCTCGCGCAATCGCGGGCTCCAGACCGGCATAGACGTCCTGCAGATATAGCGTCGCCAACGGCTCGTGATCGGCCAATTCGGCCGGCAACCGGCTGGGAATCACCGGCGGCCGAATCCGCGGCCGAACGGGCGTGGCACAAAAGTACTGCATCCCGTCCGCGGGACGAGCTACGGCCAATGACGCACAGGTGCCCGCCAGGTCGCGGACCAGGATCGGGCCGCGGGCGGAAACCAAAAAACGTTTCGCGTCCAACGGCAGCGGACCGCTGTACAGCTTGCTGCCGTCCGTGTTGCCGCTGCCCTTGTCGACCGGCGGCACCGGCGTGTCGGGCGTCAGATTCTCGATGGCCGCTTGGGCATTCACGCCGCGGCTGCGATCGATCACGCCGATCGCCCCGCGCGTGGGGCCGTTGTGGCCCGTCATGGTGCAGATGATCTTGGTACTGCCGGGGATCTGGCGGGCTTCCATGAACGTCCCCGGCGACAGGACGCGGTTGCCGAAGTAGCCGGCCAATCCGGTGCCGTCCGGGTTGATCGTCCACAGGCTTTGAATCGGAATCGCGGGCCGGTCCACGTACTCCCACCGGGTATAGATCAGCCGGCCGTCCTCCAGCACCGTGGGCGTAAAGTCGTTCAAGTAGTTGGCCGACAGCCGCACCACGCGCGAGCCGTCGGCCTGCATGCGGTGCAACACGCCGACCGGAGCGTGCCAGCAGTAGGCAAACTGGGGCGCCCGGGTGCTCAGAAAGGCGATCCCGCCGTCCGGCAGCCAACAGCCGTTATAATCATGCCACGGGCCGTCGGTCAGTTGCTGCAAGCCGCTGCCGTCGATATTTACCGTCCACAGATGATAGCCTTCGCCCGTCCGCTGCCGCCAGCTGAACAGCACCTGCGTGCCGTCGTAAGACAGATCGCAGTCCAAGATTTGGCCGTCCGGCGAAGCCACCAATTCGAGCGACAGCGCATCCGGATCGTCCAGCCTGAGCACGTACAGCCCGCCGCCGTTCTGCTGGCCTTCGTAATGATACGTGTAGACGTGCGAAGCGTTGATCTCGTGCCGCTTGATGACCAGCAGCCGATCGACGTCGAACAGCAGCGCGTCGCGCTGCAGGCGGGCCAGCTCCGGCTGGGCTTCGTCGTCATCCGGCGATTCCACGGCCGCGAACCGAACGAGATGCTGCTCGGCCGCGGCATAGCCCGCCCCGTGCGTCTGCTGCAGCCAGCGGATCATAGCGCCCAGCGCGCCCGGCGAGACCTGGTCGACGCCCACGATTTCGACGGCGCCGGCCAGACGCTGCAATTGGGCAACTTGCTTGCGGGACAATTCCTGCCCGAAGACCATGATCTCGGCCGCCCCGGGATTCATCCCGCCGTGGGAATTGAGGAACTTGATCGCAACCTTCTGGACGGTGGCCGGCGCAATCGCAATCCGTTGCGGCCCGTGGAGCATCTCCAATGTGCCTCGAGCCGCAGGCTGTGCCGTGTCGTCCAGATAGACCTCATAGTCTTTGAAGCACTCCTGCATGAACCACGAGGTGCGGCCGAAATAAACGATTTCGGCGACGCGAACCGGCTGGGGCCAAGTCAGCGTGAAATCCGCCGCATCGCCGGTCTTGGCTTTCAAGACGCACCAGGCGGCGCTCAGGTCCTCTCGCGTGCTGCCGGCCGGCGGAATCTTGCCGTCGATGGCGAACTTTGCCAGGTACGAAGCGTTATGTTCCGAAGTCGCCGATGCCTGGGCCGCCGGCGCCAGGTTGTCGGGCAAAACCTCCGCGTCCGCTCCCGCAGTGCCGCGGGCACAGACCAAGGCGCCGAAGCCCCCGGCAAACATCAAGAGGAAGGCCCACGATCGAATCGCAGCACTTGTACGAACAAACATGTTCGGACTCCTGTATCAAGAGCGGAGCGCACGGCATCCCACAAACGACATCTACTGCAGGCAGTTGAGGATGGCACATCCATTTACGCCGGGCTCTAATCTACCATCGACAACGTGTCCGTGCCAATGTGCGACCGGGCGAAGTTCGAGATGTTTCCGATCTATGAATTCCTGGACCGATTCCTGCAGCACAATGGCCCATGAGGCCTCAACGGCCCTTACGAGAATTCCGTCCCGGTAGTTTTCAGCGTGATGCTCAGACGGATTCCGGGTGAATCGAGGTTTTCAACGGTCAACGAGCCGCCGAACGACGACACGATGCGTTCCGCCACGGCAGGCGCCAGTCCCAAGTCCCCTCCGGGCGTAATTGAATCGCGAACGGCGAGCACGTCGAAAAAGGCAGGAATGAATTCGGGAGGGATGGACCGGCCCGTTGCTTCCAGAATCAGTCGGACGGTGGCGTCGGCCGCCCGGGTCGTCAAGCGGAGGTCCTGCCCCTCGCACGAGAACTTGATCGCCGTTTCCAACACGGATTGCAGGGCTCTTCCCAGCAGGTTATTACGGCCGTGCACGCGCGGCAACGCGGCGGGAGCCGGCGGCAAGCGGACATCCCGCGCCTGGGCCAGGGGCGCCGCCTGGTCCAGCGAGGCTTGGAAGATCGTGCTGAGCGGGCAGGTTTCGAGAACGGCTGCATCTCCCGTCAATTCGATTTCGGTGAGCAACAGCGCATCTTCCAGAAGCGTGATGATCCGGCGGCGGGATTGCTGGAACATCTCCCGCAGCTTGGCGGCCGCGGGCTGGTCGCCGCATTCGCGGAACGCCAATTCGGCGAGCCCCAGCACGCCGGACAGCGGCGTGCGGAGTTCGTGGGAAATGAGCCTCAGAAAACCGCTCTTGGTCTTATCCAAGACAGCCAGCTGCGCATTGGATTCGGCCAACTGCCGCGTCCTGGCGCGGACCAGTTCTTCGAGCCGCGCGTTCTGCGCTTCCCGCTCCTGCTGCAGCCAGTGAAGCCTCAGGTGGGTTCGCACGCGGGCCTCGACTTCTTCGACCTGAAACGGTTTGGTGACGTAGTCCACTCCCCCGGCGCCGAAGGCTTGAATCTTGTCCAAGGTATCACCCAGCGCGCTGATGAAGATCACGGGAATCTCCCGCAGCCGGGCATCCGCCTTCAATTGGCGACAGACTTCGAACCCATCCATCTCGGGCATCTTGATGTCGAGCAGGACCATATCGGGGGGTGTGCTCTGTGCAGCCTGCAGGGCCAGCTTGCCGCTGGGGGCGGGCCGGACCTTGTAGCCGCGGTCCTTCAACAGACCGGACAGCACCTGCAAATTGGCCGGGGTATCGTCGACGATCAGGATGTCGGGCTCGGTCTTCCGAGCCGGTCGTACGCGGTTCACAGCGTACCTCCGTTCTCGATGATGCAACTTAATTTTTCATATTCGTACCGCTCGGCCAGTTGCTGCAGGGCGTGCGCAGCGCGCGGTTCGTGGCGGCGTCCCTGATCGATCAAGGCGAGCAGTTGCTCCAGATCCGCGTTGGCGACGGCCGCCTGCATTTGGACGAGCAGATCCGCCGGCCAGCGACTTAGATCCGGGCGTGCCGTTTCGCCGTCCGGACGGGTTCCGGGGGGTGTGTTTGCCGAAGACTCGGAGGGTTCATAGAAAAACTCCACGCCCGTGAGTCGGCGGATCTCTTCCAGCAGTTCGTCCGTGCGGAACGGTTTGCCGAGGAAGGCATCCGCGCCGGCCGCCAGCGCTTGACGGCGGCTCTCTTCCCAAACGCTGGCCGTCAGCGCGATGATCTTCGGCAACGACCCCCCCGGGGCGGCTCGAACTCGCCGGATGACTTCCCAGCCGTCCATTCCCGGCATCCGCAGATCGACCACCAGCACGTGCGGCCGCCAGCGCCGGCAGGCGGCGATCGCGGCGAGACCGTCCGAGGCTTCGTCGGTCTCGAACCCCACGGCGGCGAGGGTCTCCCGAAGCAGCATACAGTTGTCCTGGTGATCGTCGACAATCAGTACGCGCCGTGCCGATTGACCGGCTTGCAGCCCTTGGACGCGGCGCGGCTCGGGCCGGACCGGTGTCGAATTGTCGGTCAGCGGCGCCAAGGGGACTGCCAGGCGGAACACGGACCCTCGCCCCGGCTCGCTGCGCACGGTGATGTCACCGCCCATCAGTCGTGCAAATTCCCGGCTGATCGCCAATCCCAGCCCCGTGCCGCTGCCCGCGTCTCGCCCGCTTTGGGTCTGTTCGAAATGCTCGAACAGCCGATCCCGTTCCGCGGGCGAAATGCCGGGCCCCGTATCCTCGACCTCGGCCAGCAAACGCCAGGTGCCCGTCGCTTCCGCCTCGCTGGACACGCGCAGCACAACTTGCCCACGCTGGGTGAACTTGACGGCATTGGCCAGGAGATTGATCAACACTTGCCGCAGCTTGCTCTGATCGGCCAGCACGCGTCCCGGCACGCCGGCGGCGCGTTCGACGGCAAAACGCAGTTGCTTGGTTTCGGCACGCTCGCGGAACATCAATTCCAGATCCTGCAGCAGCACGTCCAAGTCGCAAGGGCCCAGATTCAACGATACCCGGCCGGCTTCGATCTTGGACATCTCCAGAATGCCGTTCAGCAAGCCGAGCAAGTGTTCGCCGTTGCGGCTGACGGCATCCATCCGCTGGCGTTGCTGCGCGGTCAAGGCGGGATCGGCCAGCAGCAGTTGCGAAAAGCCGAGGATGGCGTTCATCGGCGTGCGAATCTCGTGGGACATGTTGGCCAGGAACGAACTCTTGGCACGATTGGCTTGTTCCGCCGCGTGCCACGCTTCCAAAGCCTCCCGCATCGTGCGTATCGCGATTTGCCGCGCCTCTTCCAACTCCGCCGTGCGGCGGCGAACCCGTTGCTCCAATTCCGCGTTCAGCTTCCGCAACGATGCCTCGGCCTGACGGCGGGCGCGGCGTTCTTCCACCACCGTCAAGGCGTTCTCGATCGCCGGGACCAGGCGTTCGAGATGATCCTTGAGGATGTAATCGGCGGCTCCGATGCGCAGGCAATTCACCGCTTGCTCGTCGCCCAAAGCACCCGTGAGAACCACCACCGGCACCCCTGGACACTGCCGCCCGGCGAACCGTATCGCCGCCTCGCCGCTGTAGCCGGGGATCCCGTAATCACAAAGGATGACGTCGAACGATTCCCGTTCCACGACGGACTCGAACGCACTTCTTTCACCCACCAGCGTAACGTCGCAAGCCAGGCCGTCCGCTCGAAGCTTGCGCTGCACGATCTCGGCGTCGTAGCTGCTGTCCTCCAGGTGCAGAATCCGCAAGGGATGATTCATGGCGGTTAAAACGTGAGGGCCAGGATGCGGTCTGCCATCAAGCGGGCACCCAGTTCCGTATAAGCGATGGCTGCCGCACAGTCCGGCGCCGAATACACGACGGGCACGCCGGTCTTCAAAGCCTGCAGGTTCTGGTCTCCGCAGGGCGGGATGACGCCGACAATCGGACACGTCAATTGACTCCGCGCGTAACCGACCGTAATCAACGTGCCGGCCGAAGACTGATGGAGGATCAACAAAGCGCCCACCAAACCGCTCGTGACCTGACAGGAGACGACACGGTCGAGCACCGCCCGAGCCATGGCCAAGCAGGTCGATTCCAACTCGAGAGCCAGAACGACGAAATCACAGGCGCGGAAAGCCGCCCGGCTGGCGGGGGATGATTGGCAGGGCAGATCCACGATCACGTAGTCGAACATCCCGCCGAGCGTGTCCAACAGATCCTCGGCTTGCCGCGCCGCGATTTCCCGCCGGTCGTCCAGCGTCTGGGGGGAGAGCAGCAGCTGCACGCCGCTGCGGTGCTGCGTCAAGTGCTTGCTTACCGCCGCCGAATTCAGGCCGCCGCTGAGCGGCAGGTCCAGCAAGGCTTCTAAGTTTCGCTCCGCGGGGACCCCCAGTTGATGAGCGATCGTACCGGGCGAGGCATGCAGCTCCAGGACGGCGACCGAACGCTGGGGAGCGGTCATGGCAAGGGCGGTGTTCACCGCGGCGGTGGTGACGCCCACGCCCCCTTTGGCGCCGAGGAAGCCGATTCGCCGGCCGCGTTTGGCCGCGGAAGGAACGCCCGCGGCGACCGCGACCGCGGCGGCGCGATTGCGCAACGCCGCGCGCACGCGCGTCCTCACGATCAACTCCGAAAACGGCTTGGAGATGTGATCGATCGCCCCTCCCTCCAAGCTGGCCGCTACGTCCGATTCCGCCGTCAAGGCGGTGATGATGATCACCGGGATGTGGCACGTCCTGGCGTCCGCCTTGAGCCTGCAGAGTGTCTCGATGCCGTCCAGCACGGGCATCATCACGTCCAAAAGGATCAAATCCGGCATTTCCCGGTGCACGACGGACAGCGCCTGTTGCCCGTCGCCGGCCTCCAGCAGCAAGTAGGCTTCCCCGCCCAGCGTATGGCGCAACAAGGTGCGGATGATCTCGTCATCGTCAACGATCAGGATTTTGGGCGGATTCATCTAAGATGGCCTCGGGCACGTTTTCAAAGCTGTAGTATCCCTTGACAGCCGGCATGGTTTCAAGCCCCCCGCTGCCGGATTCTGCCGCGCGTCGCCCCGGTCTGCAGCGACGCAAATGCTCCCGATACGATCCGAGTTGGCGACCGATATCAAAAAACGCCTCTCGTCAGGGGGGCGGGCGGTTGCGGGTCTCGCCGGCCGCCGGTCATGAAGCTCTGCCCAAGCAGACCAAGCAGATATCATCCGACTGCGGGCGGTCGCCGATGAACCGCTGGACCGCGCCGATGACCGTTCCGCCCAACGTCTCGACGCCGCTGCCGGCATTTTGCAGGTGCTCGCGGATCCGGTCGGTGTGGAAGGCCTTGCCGTGCGGGTCCAGGGCGTCCGAGACGCCGTCGGTATAAAGAGTGATCGATTCTCCCGGACTCAGCGTGATCGCGGTCTCCTGGTACTTGGTGCCGGGGATGATTCCCAACGGCACGCCGGACACGTTCGCGCCAAGTTCCTCGATCGTTCCGTCGGCCCGGCGGCACAAAGGCGGCATGTGGCCCGCGTTAACCATCATGACATGATGCGTGCGGGGATCGAGGACCAAAATCGCCATCGTGACGAACCGCTCGATTTCCAGGTGGCACAAGCGATCGTTCAATTTGTTCATGGCGTCGCCGGGGCGGCTCTCGGTCGCCAAGCAGAATTTAGCTTCAGCCGAAACGCGGGCCATGACCATCGCCGCCGCCATGCGTTTGCCGGCGACGTCAGCCACTAATACGGCCAGCCGGCCATTAGGAAGCTCGATGTAGTCATAATAGTCTCCGCCCACAAGGACCGCAGCTCGATAATAATCGAAAAACTCGTAACCGGCGACGCTGGGAGGACATTTGGGCAAAAAGGCGCGCTGGACTTCGTTGGCCAGTTGCAGATCCTGGTCCATCTCTTTACGCCGCATTACCCATTCATGGAACTGCGCGTTTTCAATCGTCATCCCGGCCTGAATCGCCACGCTGGCGAGCAACTCCAGATCCTCCTGCTGGAACGATTTCTGGGGGTTCAGTGTATCCAGCTGAATGACACCGATCGCGTTGCCTCGCGAATCCAGCAGCGGGACGCACACGGCGGCACAGATACCGCTCGCCACGACGCTGTCCGCGGCATCGGTGGGGATTTCCTTCAACAGCAGCGCTTGCTTGGACTCGACGACGCGACGGACGAGCGTTTGGCTGATGCAGACCGCCTCTCGGCCGGACTGGCGAGCTTTGATCCAGCGGGGGATCAAGTCGCCCCGGTGGTCGGCCAGGACGATCAGGCCGCGGTCCGCGTGGACAAACACCCGGAATAGGCTATCCAGCACTTTGGGCAGCACCGCGTCCAGGGTCAGGGTCCGGCCAAGTTCGCGGGTGATGTCAAACATGACACGCAGCTTGACTTCGGCGCTCACCGTCGCGGAAGCCGTTGCCGTCGCGTGCCCGACATCCAGTTGCGACCGGATCGTCGAACTGGAATTCGAGTCGTCGCCGACAATGCCGGGCAAGGGGTCGGCGACGTTGTCTTCGGAGCATCGGAAGACGAGCGTCCGGACCCTGCCAATGGTAATCCGGTCCCCGTCCCGCAACCGTTCCGGCTGCCTGGGCCGCAAGTCGCGGCCGTTGAGCGACGTGCCGTTTCGGCTGCTCAAATCCGCGACGTAATAGCCGTCGCCGTCGCCCTTGATGTGCGCGTGCCGCTGGCTGACGTGCACATCGTCAATCCGATATTCGACGTCCCGGCGGCCGATGGTGATCGCCCCGTCGGCTAGATCGACGCGTTTTCCCGCCCGCGGACCGTCTTCTTCGATCAGATAAGCTCCCGCCATGGCAAACGCAATCCATTCTCGCAGTTACCGCGCACGACTTTATCTACCATTATGTTTTGCTGCAGCCGGCCAATTTAGTCAAGACGGCTTGGAAACGGCCGGCTGTAGCGCTTCGCGTGGGAACTCATTCGCGCCAATCGGAGAAGAACCTCAAGATCACCGCCGACACGATGTGCCGTCATTCGAATAGGGCGCGGGATCGGCCAACCCATTCTCGCCGAATCCTCGCAGACGCAGCAGACAGGCATCGCAACCGCCGCACGCGGTACCGTCGGCGGCCGGGTCGTAACAGCTGGAAGTCACAGCATAATCCACCCCCAGTTCCAATCCGCGGCGAATAATCTGCGCCTTGGTCAAATGGATCAGCGGCACATGGATCTTCACCGGCCGCCGTCCCTCGACCGCTGCCTTGGTCGCCAAGTTGGCCATCCGCTCGAAAGCCTCAATGTACTCGACGCGGCAATCCGGATAGCCGCTGTAGTCCAACGCATTGACGCCGATAAAGATGTCTCCGGTATCCAGCGTCTCCGCCCAGGCCAGCGCCAACGAAAGAAATATCGTGTTTCGCGCCGGGACGTATGTGATGGGAATCCCGTCGCCGATCTCCTCCGCGGTGCTCCTCTTGGGCACATCGATCTCATCTGCCGTCAGAGCCGAGCCGCCGAATTGACGCAGATCAACGTCCATCACAATATGTCCTGCCAAGCTCATCGACGTAGCGATCCGCTCAGCAGCCGCGAGTTCTGCCGCGTGACGCTGGCCATAACGAAAACTGATGCCATAAACGGCGAAGCCTTCGCTCCGAGCAATCGCTGCACAGGTTGCGGAGTCCAGTCCGCCGCTGAGCAGTAACACCGCCCGGCACGACATGCAGACATTCGGGTTAACCAAGGTGGAATTCAAGCTTGGAGTCACTTCTTCTTTTTAGAAAAAATTGGCGAGTTCGTTCATTGTCCGCCGGCGCCTATCGCAATACCATCAATCAGTGTTGATGTGTTAGCGGGTGTGGTCGGGATGGTTTTTCGAAGCGGAACTGCTTCGGTATGATATCAAACGGGGAGGTTTCCATGAAGTGCCAAGGGAATCGTCTGAGCCGGCGTAATTTCTTGACAGTCGGTGCGGTAGGAGGGCTGGGCTTGAGTCTGGCGGCCTTCCTTCAGCTGCGGCAGGCTCAGGCCCAGCAGAAACATTACGATTTCATAGCAGCCAAAGCGGACAGCGTGATTCACATCTTCCTGCCGGGGGGAATCGCGCACCAGGAATCGTTCGATCCCAAGCCGTATTCACCGATCGAATATCGCGGCGAGATGGGAACGATCAAGACGAACACGGGCGAAGTCGTCAGCGAGACGATCCCGCAGTTGGCGAAGATCGCCGACCGCTATGCGATCATCCGCAGCATGACGCATGGGGAAGCGGCCCATGAACGCGGCACGCACAATATGTTTACGGGTTACCGGCCGAGCCCGGCGCTGCAGTTCCCCAGTTTTGGGAGTGTGATCAGTCACGAATACGGACCGCGGAACAACCTGCCGCCTTATGTTTGCATTCCCAATACGCCGAACATCTATGCGACCAACGGCTACCTGAGTTCGTCCTTTGCGCCGTTCAGCCTGGGATCGGATCCGGCCTCCGGCGGCTTCAAGGTGCGTGATCTCAGTCTGCCCGGCGGAGTGACGGACGAGCGGTTTGCCCGTCGGCAAAGCGCCTTGGAGGCGGTGAACTACTATTTCGCGCAACGGGACAAGTCCGACAATGTCGCCGCGATGGACACGTTTTACGAACGCGCCTACAGCATGATCAGTTCGCCGCAAGCCCGCGAGGCGTTTGACCTCGAAAAGGAAGATTCCAAATTGCGCGACCGTTACGGCCGCAACGCAGCCGGCCAGCGGATGCTGATGGCCCGGCGACTGGTCGAAGCCGGCGTACGGATGGTGACCCTGACGTACGGCAGTTGGGACATGCACAATGCCGTCACGCCCGGCATGCGTTCCCAGATGCCGGCTTTGGATCAATCGCTGGCGACGCTGCTGCTCGACCTCGAGGAGCGCGGATTGCTGCAGCGAACGCTGGTCATGGTCTCCAGCGAATTTGGACGGACGCCGAAGATCAATCAGACCGCAGGCCGCGACCACTGGCCCAAGGTGTTCAGCGTCCTGCTCGCCGGTGGCGGCATCAAGGGGGGCGTGATTCACGGCATGTCCGACGCCACCGCGGCCGAACCGGAACTCGACCCCGTTGGACCGGAGGATTTAGCGACGACGATGTACCACCAGTTGGGCATCATCGCCGACAAGGAATTGATGGCGCCCGGCGATCGGCCGATCGAAATCGTGGACGGCGGGCATGTCATCAAGTCGCTGGTCGCGTAGTCTCTCTGCGTTTGCCCAGCGTTTTCCGCCTGACGCGGCCTGACGGCCGTAAACCGAGACGTACGTCAGGCTTTCCAGCTTGGCCGTTTGGGCTGGAAGCCTGACGTGCAAGATGCGAGCCCGCCCTACCGACCGAAGACTTTCACGAGGTTGCCATGCGTTTTTTATCCCGCCTTGCCGTTTGGTTGTTGATCTTGGCCGGCGCGACGCCCGCGGCGGCCGTCTCGCCGGTGGTGAACGCCGTCAGTCCCTCCGGCTTCCAGCGGGGAACGGAAGTGGAAGCGACGTTTTCGGGCGCTCGGCTCGCCGATGCGCAGCAGCTGTTGTTCTACTCACCGGGGATCGAAGTCGCCGAGTTCAAAGCCGAAAGCGACTCGGTGGTGAAAGCCAAGCTGAACATCCGTTCGGATTGCCGCTTGGGCATTCATGCGGTCCGGCTGCGGTCCGCCACGGGCCTCAGCGATTTGCGGACTTTCACGGTGGGACCGTTGCCGGAGATTGCCGAGCAGGAACCGAACAACGACTTCGATTCGCCTCAAGTCGTGCCGCTGGGTTGCACGCTCAGCGGAGTCGTGCAGAACGAAGACGTAGATTACTACGTCGTCGAAGCCAAGAAAGGCGACCGGATCACCGCCGAGTTGGAGGGAATCCGGCTGGGCTACACCTTTTTCGACCCCTATTTGGCGATTCTGAACGCCGACCGATTCGAATTGGCGCGCAGCGACGACGAAGCCTTGTTGCGGCAGGACTGTCTGTGCGCCATCGTGGCCCCGGAGGACGGAAAATACGTGATTCAAGTGCGCGAAAGCGCGTACGGCGGCAGCGCTACGGCCTTCTACCGCTTGCACATTGGAAAATTTCCGCGGCCCACCGCCGTCTTTCCGCCAGGCGGCCAGCCGAGCGAATCGCTGATGGTCCGCTGGATCGGCGATCCTGCCGGATCGTGGACCGAACAGGTCACGCTGCCGAGCACCGCCGACCCCGGGTTCGGCCTGTACGCGCAGGATCCTCACGGCGTCTCACCATCGCCCAACGTGATCCGCGTCACGGACTTGCCGAACACGCTCGAAATCGAACCGAACGACTCGCTCGCGCAAGCGACTCCGGCCGCCGGGCCGGGTGCGTTCAACGGCATCATCGAACAGCCCGGCGACGTGGATTTTTTCAAGTTTTCGGCCAACCAAGGCCAGCAATACGACGTTCGCGTTCACGCCCGCGTCACCTTGCGTTCTCCGCTGGACCCGGTGCTGGTCATCCATCGCGCCAACGGTGCGGCCCTGGCCAGCAACGATGACAGCGGCGGCCCGGATTCGTATCTGCGTTTCAACGCTCCGGCGACCGAGGATTATTACATCCAAATCCACGATCACTTGCGTTCCGGCGGCGAGGGATTCGTGTATCGCGTCGAGGTTACGCCCGTCCAGCCGGCGCTGACGATGACGCTGCCCGAAGTCCAACAGTACGTCCCGGTCGTCTTGCCCGTGCCCCGCGGAAATCGGATGGCCCTGATGGTCAACGCGGCTCGCATCGACTGGGGCGGCGAACTGAACGTCGCCTTGGAAGGACTGCCGCAGGGGCTGAATTTTCAGACAGTGCCGATGGCGGCGGACCGTACGACGGTTCCGGTGTTGTTCACCGCCGCGGCCGATGCACCGCTGAACGGAACGCTGGCGCAAGTGATCGGCCGGCCGACGGACGCCAATGTGCCGGTCGTCGGCCAGTTGGAGCAGCGAACGATGCTGGTTCGCGGCCAGAACAATGCCGACGTTTGGGGCCACACGGCGGACCGCATGGCGGCTGCGGTGACGGAATCCGTGCCATTTGAGATCGAGATCGCCCCGTCGCAAGCGCCGATTGCCCGGCAAGGTTCCAAACAACTGAAGATCGTCGCCAAACGGCAGGAAGGATTCACCCAGCCGATCGCGTTGCGATTGCTGTACACGCCGCCTGGGATCGGAGCATCGGGTTCGATCTCGATGCCCGGAGACCAAACCGAAGCCGAAATTCCCCTGACCGCCAACGCCAATGCCGCCCTGGGCACGTGGCCCATCATCGTGGTCGGCAGCGCGACGGTCGGCAACGGCGCCGTCGAAGTCGCCAGCCAGATGGCCCAGTTGGTCATCGCAGATTCGTACTTTGCCTTCTCGTTCGACAAGGCCGCTGGCGAACTCAATCAAGAGGCTCAGATGATCGTCAAGATCGAGAACAAGACGGAATTCGAAGGCGCCGCGACCGCGGAACTCTTGGGTCTGCCGGCGAATACCTCGACCGCGCCGGAGCCGCTGAAATTCACCCGCGAATCGGTCGAACTCGTATTCCCCATCAAGATCGACCAGACTGCCAAGCCCGGCGTGTACAAGACCTTGGTCTGCCGCGCCGTGGTGACGCATGCGGGCGAGCCGGTGATGCATACGCTGGGCACCGGCGAGTTGCGGATCGACGAGCCGCTGCCGCCCAAGCCGGCCGCGGCCCAGCCTGTGGCCCAGCCAGCACCGCCGCCGCAACCCGCGGCGCCCGCACCGCCCCAGCGTCTGAGCCGCTTGGAACAGCTGCGTTTGGAGAAAATGAAAGAACTTGAAGCCGCAAAGTAGCGGCGGCAGAACAGGCAGATGAATCTGACTTCTAACTTCTGACTTCTAACTTCTGGCTTCTGACTTCTAACTTCTGACTTCTGACTTCCCATTAACCAGGGAGCAAGACCCGTGCGACTATCCGCCATTTTCGCCATCCCGATCCTGCTAGGCACGTCTGCCGCAGTTTCGGCGGCCAACGTTACCCGCATTGACATCTATCCGCCGGACATCCAGCTGAATACCAAACTGGATTTCCAGCGATTGATCATCGTCGCCACGCGGGATGACGGAGTCACCACCGACGTCACGTCGGCGGCCTCCGTCGGCTTGGCCGATTCGGCCCTGGTTCGCCTCGACGGGCGAACGGCCTACCCGACGGCTGACGGTGAGACGACCCTGGAGGCCGAGTACCAGGGATTCAAAGCGTCCGCGACCGTGGCCGTCAAAGAAGCGGCCGCCGAACGGCCGATCAGTTTCCATCTGGACGTCATGCCCGTGCTGATGCGGGCCGGATGCAATACCGGCAGCTGCCACGGCGCTGCGCGAGGCAAGGACGGCTTTAACCTGTCGCTGTTCGGCTTCGACCCCAAAGGCGACTATCATCGGATCACCCGCGAGGAAACCGTTCGCCGCATCAACCTGGCGGTTCCCGAGTCGAGTCTGCTGATCGAAAAAGCGATCGGTTCCGTGGCACACACGGGCGGCAAGCGATTCGAAAGCGACAGCCAGTACAACAAGACGCTGCTGCGATGGCTGGAAGCCGGGGTTCCGCTGGACGCGAACGAGCCGCCGACCGTCTCCGAACTGCAGATTTTCCCGCCCAAAGCGGTCATCGAAGGAGCGGGCTCGGCACAGCAGTTCCTGGCACGCGCGATCTACACGGACGGCACCGACCGCGATGTCACGGACCTGGCCGTCTTCCTGACCAGCAACGAGAACTCGGCGGCCGTCAATCCCGACGGCTTGGTGACGGCCGGCGCACGCGGGGAAGCGTTTGTGATGGGCCGCTTCGAGACCCACACGGTCGGCAGCCAAGTGCTGGTTTTGCCGCAAGACATGCCGTACACGCCGCCTCCGATCACGGGCAATTATGTCGACCAGTTCGTGGGGGACAAACTGCTCAAGCTTCGCATCCTGCCCAGCGATATATGCAGCGATGAAGAGTTCCTCCGCCGCGTGACGCTCGATATCGCGGGGATGTTGCCGACCGAAGAAGAGTACCGCGAGTTCCTGGCCGATGCGGCGGCGGACAAGCGAGCGCAGCTGATCGACCGCTTGCTGGCCCGCAAGGAATTCTCCGAAATCTGGGCCATGAAGTGGTCGGAGTGGCTGATGGTCAAGTCGAACAACCAAGTCAGCTACAAGTCGATGTTCCTGTACAGCAGTTGGCTGACGGACAAGATCGCCCGCAACGAGCCGCTAGACGACATGGTCCGCGACCTGTTGTCTGCCACCGGCGGGACGTTCACGAGTCCGGCGACGAACTTCTATCAAATCGAACGCGATACCCTGAAGACGGCCGAGAACGTCGCTCAAGTGTTCATGGGCTTTCGCACCCAGTGCGCCCAGTGCCATAACCACCCGTTCGATCGCTGGACGATGAATGACTATTACAGCTTTGCCGCGTTCTTCGCGCAGATCGGCCGCAAACAGGGCGAGGACTACCGCGAGACGATCGTGTTCAACTCGGGCGGCGGCGACGTGCGGCATCCGCTCGGGGGCCGCCCGATGCCGCCCAAGTTTTTGGGTGGTGAACAGCCCGACGTCCAGGGCAAGGACCGCCGCATCGTCCTGGCCGAGTGGTTGACGTCACCGGAGAATCCCTATTTCGCCACCAATGTTGCCAACCGCGTCTGGGCCCATTTCTTCGGCCGAGGCATCGTCAACGAGGTCGACGACGTCCGCATCAGCAACCCACCCAGCAACCCGGAGTTGTTCGAAGCCCTCGGCAAGAAACTGGTCGAGTATCAATACGATTTCAAACAGCTGGTCCGCGATATCTGCAATTCCCACGCTTACCAGCGCAGTTTTGTCCGCAACTCGAGCAACGAGACGGACGAGAGCAATTTTGCCCACGCCAACGTTCGCCGCATCCCCGCGGAAATGCTGCTCGATTGCCTCAACCAGGTGACCCAGACGCGAGAGAAATTCCGGGGCCTCCCGCTGGGCGCCCGCGCGGTCCAGATCGCCGACGGCGAGACGAGCACCTATTTTCTGACCACGTTCGGCCGCGCCAAACGCGAGACCGTATGCGTGTGCGAAGCCACCACCGATCCGACGCTGTCCCAAGCGCTGCACATGCTCAACGGCGAAGCCGTGCAAGGCAAGATCGCGCAGGGCGGCGTGGTAAAGAAACTCCTGGACCAGGGCCAAACGCCGGAACAGGTGATCGAATCGCTGTACGTCCGCAGTTTGACCCGCAGGCCCACTGCGGACGAACGGGAAAAGCTGCTGGCCATCGTCGCCGCCGCGGAAAATCCTCAAGCCGGACTGGAAGACGTGTTCTGGGCCGTCCTGAATTCACGCGAGTTTGTGTTCAACCATTAAAACCTCACTCACTCTCGGTACCTGATATGTGTATTCACTTTCGCTACGTCGCCCGCAGTTTGCGAGCTGTCTCGATCGCCTGCTGTGCGCTGGCCGCCACGTGGAGCCAGGCGGCCGACGAGGCCAAGCCCGCCGACGAGGGCCCCAAGATCACCTATGCCGAACACATCCAGCCGATCTTGCGGGAACACTGCCTGATCTGCCACAACCAGAACGAGACCAAAGGCGGTCTCGCCCTGGATAACTATGCCGCCGTCATGGAAGGCGGCAGCAGTGGGGAGGTCGTGTTCGCAGGCGACCTGGACAGCTCGCGGCTGTGGGCGCTGGTCAATCGCGACGAACAGCCCTACATGCCGCCGAACCAAGATCGCATCGCCGACGCCAAGCTCGATCTGCTAAAGCGGTGGATTGAGCAAGGCGCGTTGCAGGACGTGGGCTCGAAAGTGGCTGTCAAGAAGAAAGCGACGCTGGCTTTGTCGGGCCCGGTCAGTACGGGCCGCCCGGAGGCTCCCGCCATGCCCGAAGGCTTGTGGAAGCAGCCGGTCGTCTACACGTCGCACCCCGGTGCCGTCACCGCGCTGGCGGCCAGTCCCTGGGCGCCGCTTGTCGCCGTGGCGGGGCAAAAACAGGTCGCCTTGTATCATGCGGATAACGGGCAATTGCTGGGCATCCTGCCATTTCCCGAAGGCGTGCCATACGTCGTTCGTTTCAGCCGCGACGGCTCGTTGCTGCTCGCCGCGGGCGGCCGCGGCGCTCATTCGGGCTGTGCCGTCTTGTTCGACGTCAAGACGGGCCGCCGCATGGCCAAAGTGGGTGATGAACTGGATGCCGTGCTGGCTGCCGACGTCAGTCCGGATCTGGCCCGAATCGCGCTCTCCGGCCCGCAACGTCTGATCCGCATCTATGCGACCGACACGGGCGAAAAAGTGCACGAAATCAAGAAGCACACCGACTGGGTGTATGCCATCGCGTACAGCCCGGACGGCGTGTTGCTGGCCACCGCCGATCGTGCGAACGGGCTGTTTGTCTGGGAAGCCGATACGGCCCGGCAGTACCTGGATCTGCGCGGCCACACCGGTGCCGTCAGCGGTCTCGCGTGGCGGCCGGATTCCAACGTTCTGGCCAGTTGCAGCAATGACGGGACCGTCAAACTGTGGGAGATGGTCGAGGGCAAGAACGTCAAGAATTGGAATGCGCACGGCGGCGGCGTCCAGCGTGTCGAGTACACCCATGACGGCCGTCTGGCAACGGTGGGCCGCGATAACACGGCCAAGCTGTGGGACGGCGAAGGAAAACAGCTGCGCCAATTCCCGGGCTTTCCGGAACCGGCCCTAAGGGTGGCCTTTACGCGCGACGGAAATCGAGTCGTCGCAGGCGACTGGTCCGGCCAAGTGCAGATGTGGGAAGCGGCCGACGGCAAAGTCGTCTGCAGTTTGGCGCCGAATCCTCCCACGCTGGCCATGATTGTCGAGGCCGCGCAAGCGAAATTCAATGCCGCCCAGGCTGCCGCGCAACAAGCGCAAGCCGAGCTGGCTACAATCCAAACGGCGGCTACCGAAAAAGCCGCCAGCGTTCAGGCTACCGCCGCGCAAGCGGAATCCGCCGCAACGGCGGCCCAGCAGGCGGATGCTGCTCGGCAGGCCGCCGAGCAAGCCGTGCAGACCGCCGCCAACGCTTTGAAAACGGCCACCGAGGCACTGGCCACCGCACGAACCGCCAACACCCAAGCCGCTCAGGCCGCCACGAAAGCGGCCAAGCTGCTGGAGGAAAAGACCGCTACGGCAAAGGCTGCGGCGGACAAGGTCGCACAATCGGCCGCGGAAGACCAGGGGCCGGCTAAGCAGGCTGCCGAAGCGGCCGAGGCCGAACGTTCGCAGGCCGCCGAAGCGGCAAGCCAACAGGCCGCCGCGGCGAAGCAAGCGACGGATGCGATGAACGGCGCCGCCGCGGCCCTCCAGCAAGCACAGGTGGCCAAGCAGTCCGCCGACCGGGACTTGACGGCCAAAACGGCGGCCGCCAAAGCCGCCGCCGACCGAGTCAAGGTCCACAAGACCAATGCCGAACGGATGGCCGCCGAAAAAGCCGAAATGGAGAAACAACTCGCTGCCAAGCAGGAGCCCGCCGCCGCCGCCCAGAAGGAACTGGACGCCGCCAAAACGGAACGGGACCAAGCCGTGGCGGACAAGACGGCCTTCGATCAAGCGGCCGCCAAGGCGAGGCAAGCCGAACCGGCGGCCCCCGAAGGAGGCGATCTGGAAGCCGCCGAGCAGGCCGCCGCCGACCGCCAAGCCTTCCTCGATGCTTACGGCCAAGGCATGTAGAGAGTTCCCGTCGTCCCCGTTGTGTTATTGCCTGAAGGAAAATCAGGGGAGGGCTTGGAGGGCCGAATTTTTCTGCTAGAATCTGCCATGTCGTTGACCTGCATCAGCTGAACGACGGCTTGCCAGAGTGGCGGAATTGGCAGACGCGCTGGACTCAAAATCCAGTTCCCGTTAAGGGAGTGAGGGTTCGAGTCCCTCCTCTGGTACTCGTTTGCAGGAAAGGACTTACGGCGAATCGCCGCAAGTCCTTTTTTCGTTGGCGAAGGATGCGAAGGTAACAAATAGGTAACAGATGTCGCTGCCGTGTTGGTCATGGTTGGCCAGCACATGCTGATGCGTCCGTTTCAGTTCTTCGTAAAAGCGAAATTCCGCGATCCTTCGGTCTTCCTGCATGGCACTGCTCCCGAGATGACGCCGGTTGGGTGCATGTCCGGTCCGCCGAGTCCCAGCACTATTCTGCCAGCGGGATTTCGGTCGCGATGCGGAACACATCGTCGGGTGGGGCAATGCGCCAGATCAGGACGACGCTGGAAATTCCGACCCGCAAGGGCCTCCACACCGCCTGAAGCTGGTCGACCTCCGAAAAAAAAGAAGGTTGAAGACCGTTCCCGACTCGCCGTGGGTAGGCTGGATGCAGATCCGCGGCGCCCACGCCAGGGCGGTGCCCAAGCTCGTGTCTCGGAGTGGTACAATGCTGACAGGCCAAGCGAACCCGGGAGGGAAGCCGTGACAGATTTCATCGCCAGAAAATCAGACCTCGAAAAGGACGGGTACATCTTCGTCGAGGATCTGCTCGACGACCAGGACGTGGCGTGGTATCTGGGTTGCTACGACAAGATCCTGTCCGGCGAGATTGATGCTGGGCAATGGCGCTCCGATCTTGACTCCGGCCAGCCCAAGAAGCGGGACGGCGTCGAGAACATCACGCAGGTCATGTGGCCCAGCGAGTTGATTCCCAGTCTGCTGGCCAGTCCAGCCTATGAACGCGCCCTGCTCATCGTCCGGCAACTGTTGGGCGACGACATGGCCTTCGACTTCGACATGCTGATCGACAAAGCCCCCGGCACCCAAACCCCGACACCGTTCCACCAGGACATGGCCTACTGGATGGTGCTGCCCGACCGGCGAGCCTTGAGCTGCTGGATTGCCTTGGACGAGGCCACCGTCGACAACGGCTGTATGTGGTTCGCGCCCGGTTCCCATCGACTTCCGTTGCGGAAACATCGTTGGCGCGGCAAGAGTGGAGGTGCTCTGGAATGCGATGGGACCGAAGTCGAGTGCGTGTGTGTCCCGCTTCAGCCAGGATCATGCACGCTCCACGGCGGCGGCGTGGTCCACTACAGCCGCGGCAATTCCACCGCTGGCCATCGCCGGGCTTTGATTATCAACTTCCGCCCAGCAGCCATGATTCGGCTGGAACGTGAGCAGGGATTTGATCACGGCAAGACGCGGAACGTCCGCGAAAACAGAACGTGACCGTGCAAGCGGCCTCGCAATGACCAAGCAAGACCGACTGCTGCAAGTCCTGCTCCGCATCGTCGGTACTGCTGGGCTGATGGCGATTCCCTTCGTCATGGTGCCGTAATCCTGGATGGACGCGATTCATCAGGGACTAGCACCAAACGGTTTTTCGCCGCTTGGGCGTCAAGGATGAGTTGTCACACTAGCCCGACGCACAAGCGAGGAAGAGCCGTGATTCCCTCGCTCGCGCGTTTTGAAGTTGCGCATTTTTGGGGCCGGAATTCTGGCCGAAGGCCACATTCACCGTAGCCTGGGGCAACGCCCTAGGGACACGGGCGAGCATCCGTTGTTTGGCCGAAGGCCATATTCACCGTGCTGCGTAGGGCAAGGTGAGTATGGCCTTCGGCCAAATAGGCCGGACGACACCCTGTCCCTAGGGCGTTGCCCCAGGCTACGATGGGAGCAGGCCTTCGGCCAAACACGACCGGACCGCCGAATGTGCATCTTCAAAACTCGCGCGTCGGGCTAGTGTGCCTTCTCAAACTGAACGGAAAACCGCTCGGCAACCGTTTGGTGCTAGGCATGGGCAAGCTGCCGGATGCTCCTATTGTTGGTTACTTGGCAAGGACTTGCGACGCTTGGGCTCGCCGCTGCAGTGCTTGAGCTTCGGAATGGACTGCTTCAATCCGAGATGGCAGATCGGCCGATTGACTCTGGTCTGCTGGATCAACGATTCGCGTGTAGCGCTGCGCGAACATTTGTCGATCGATTGCTGTCGTTTCCAGCCAGTTGGACACCAGCACTTGATCCGTGTCGATGGGACCATCGACAGCGGCGATAGCGATTCGAAGAACGGATTGGGCCTCCGCCAGCAGGTCCAAAGAGCGTTCGAACTCGGATTCGTCCGGGGCTTGCTTCACGACCGACAGGATGTCGGCCACGGCGTCGAAACAACGGGCGACGTCCTCGTAGTGATTGGGCGACGTGTCGGAAAGCTGGCACATCCAAAGGAAGCAATCTTCGAGGCTTCCGGCTCTGGAGATGATGTCCTGCTCCTTCGGTGCGATCTCCGTGCGGAAATTCGCGCCTTCCGCCACAAGGCGACGGCGGGTTAGGGCCCATCTTGCCCCTTCGGCCTTCAACCGACAACGAGCTTCAATAAGCGAAAAGGCGCAATCGGTGGTCTTGCGCCAGCGAGTTGAATAGCTGATGGGTGCGGGTTCGACAGCGGGCTCTGCCTGGCCCCAATTCTGTTCAGGAAGGACGATTCGCGGCGGGGCCGACAGGTGGGCTTCCGGCACAAGTGCCGGTGCCGGTGCTGAATCATGCTCCTTGGTCTCGCCAGGGGAAACCATTTCAGCCGCAACTTGGACGACCGGCGGTTCCTGTGCGACCGGTTCCTGCACAGCCGCGGCCGGTTGGTCAGGAATGTCCGTGATCGCAAAGATTGCCTCGGCCATACGCCGAAGTTGGGTTCGGAGTTGGGCGTCCTCCGACGCCAATTGCCTGAGGCGATGAATCGCAGCGTTCAGCGCCGTCATGAACGGTTCCGAGTCCATGTGCGTCTTCCCCGGTGATGGTTACTCCGCTGCGGAGATGGCGAACAACAGGTTCGCGACAAATGCGGTCATTCGCGGGTTCCTGATTGAGGTGCGGATGACTTCGGGACAACCAGCAGCGTACTTCCGCTGCCAAGGCGAATCAAGCAGCGATGGGCCGGACTACTGGAAGGAATCCCGATCGCAGCGGACGCATCGAACAAACGGATGTCCCCGTGCTCGTTGCAGGAGGAAGGAGCCGACACGGCCCCATTACGGTGCCCTCAGCAGCCGCTCAATGCCAGCACGAAGGCGAGAAACAGCATTCCCCAGCAGAAACGTTTCATTGCGCTGACTCCAGTCCTGCGGGCGTTGATTCGCACAGCCAGCAGCAATTATAGCGTTTTGGTGAATGGTTGTGCGACAGGGCGCATGGATTAATTGTCGGAGCCGCCGCCACATACGCCGCCGGCCGCGCTAGCCGCGCCGTCGCCGCCGACCGTTGTGCCGCCGTCAGCGCCGCCGCCAGAGCCGACTACAACCGTCTGTTATCACTGAATCTAGGAACCTATCCCGACCTAAGCCAGCCAATCGACCAACGGACACCGGGCCGCTTGGACCGCTTTGGCCAGAGGGACTGCCGGAGCGGTAGACGATAAGGAACAGGACGGATAACACCCATGCATGGCGTCTGGACTTTGGACACCGCCTACGCGCTGTTGCACGCTACGCCGGCGGCATGGCCCGGCAATTCCGTGATGGGCTAATCCAACAGCTGCCCCAAGGCTGTCAACGCTTGTTTGGCCTGCTGTACGCCGCCAAGTTCTTGAATCAGCTTCTTCGCCTTCTGCAATGCGGCGACCGAAATCATGTCTGTGGACACAGCGGCAGCAGCCGGTGTGGCTTCCTCGTCTTTGGCGACGGCCTTCTTCCGCCGCTTCTTGATGCCCAACTTGAACTTGATGTTGCTCACGTACTTCGGATCGACATCGACGCCCTGGGCTCGCAATGCCTCCGACACGGCGACCGGCAGGGCACCGGGATGCTCTTTCAGGTAATCCTTGACCGCCTGAGTCTTGTTCATGTTCGGCTGACTGCCGGCCTCGGATACGGCTGGTTCGACGACTGGTTTCTTCGCTCTTGGCATGGTGCTTTCTCGCATGCTGGTGTATTTGACGTTGCCCCTCGACGATTCAGTGTATTTCGGGCTGCGCCGGCAAGCAACAGACCGCAAGCCGATTCGGCGCATTCGACGACGCCGAAGCCCGCGCCCATGTTGACGACGGGGTTCGCACGGGCCAAGCTGGGGACATTAATAGAAACGAGGGATGATTTCCGTTTCACCATCGGGCCAGCAAGGCGGAAGGCAAGGGAGTCGAACCCTCATGACCCGGAGGTCGCGCGGTTTAGCAAACCGGCCCGGCAAGCCGTATCCGGCTGCCTTCCGTACTTTTCAGTGGACCGACCCAGAGTTGAACTGGGATCTCCGCCACGCCAGGGCGGCGTCTTCCCCTTGGACCATGAGCCCGTGTTTTCCAGTGGACCTGATGGGAGTTGAACCCACCACACAGACCTTGCAAGGGTCAGTCGCCCCCAGCGGCATGCAGGCCCGTTGGACGTCCGCCGATTGGCTCGGTCGGACGTTAGTTCCCGCCGTTCGTGCGGCGGCCTTCGGTCAGAGGTTCGTTCTGGAATTGAACCCGATCCTCGTCCTCACCAAGGACGTGTGAACGTCGGACACGCTATAATGAATGCACCCAATGGCGTAAAGCGGAAGCGATGACATCTCCGAATAGTGACGAAATGAAGCTCCGATTTCAAATCAGTTTAAGACGACTACTCCTTCTCATCACTGCACTTGCCGCTTTCCTCGGATGGCTTCGTTTCGAATGGATTCGCGAAGTTTCGCCAAGTTCTGGAGGGGCAAGTGTCCTGCTAGGCCCCCTCTTCCTCGTGTTGGACCCGTCGCCTGAAAACAAGCAAGCAGGCGTCATAATCACAGCCCTGTTGCTGCCATGCATCTTTGGTGTTGTTCTAAAGCCGCACGCAATTACTCTCACCTTATCGTTATTGGGTATACTCGCGTGGATTTTCTGGGGTGTATGCGGGCAGGGCATTTCCTGCTAATTTATGTTCGAGAGGCGAGAAATAGAGTTGGCTGGGTCCCTGCCCACCTGCAGTCGTTCTGTCAGTAGCCAAGGCGAGACTTGAACTCGCACGCCCCTGCGGGCACGACCTTCTGAGCGTCGCGTGTCTACCAAATTCCACCACTTGGCCGCATCCAGTGACTCGGACGGGAATGTGCGCGTCGGCCGGGTTGAGGGTCTGACTGTAAAACCAACATCACACCGAGCCATAACAGTGACGCGGACGGGAATCGAAGTGCGCGTTGGCGAGATTGAAAGCAACGCTGCAAAACCAGCATCGCACCGCGCCGTGCACAAATCGCGTTTGAGTGCACCGCGCGCGGAGTTGAACCGCCAGGGTCCCTTCGGACGGCTGGTTTCCCGCCAGCGAGGCCATCGGTCATCACCTTGTAAGGGTGCTGCCTTCGCCATCGGCCCAGCCGGTGGGACTTGGGCACCGGTGCGACGGCGGGGACAATCTACCCGGGCATCTGCCTGATTTCGTTCAGCCGGCCGCCAACCGCACGATGATCTCCGCCGCCCCGTCCCGGGTGAGCTGGACCTCGTGTTCCACTTTTCCGTCTGGCATTTGGATCGCGAGCCGGTACTTGCCCACGAAGCCTCGGAAGACGAACCGGCCGCTGTTATCCGTGGTGCCGTTGGCACAGGTCTTCCATTCGTCGTGGATCAGTCGCTGGAGTTGCTCGTAAACGGGTTTGGGCGACATATCGGCCCGTAGCATCCCACCGCCGGGTAACCAGGAGCCCTGGTCGCACAGATCCCACCACGTAATGGCTTGCATCGCCGGATGAGCGAAGCAGACCCGGTAGAACTTGACGGCGTAATCCGCTTGGGCCGCCTCGTTCCAGACGCCGTCGAGGTGCGACCCCGTCATTTTCTGCCCGGACGAAGCCGGCGTGAATTCCGTGATGTGCAGCCCCTTGCCGAATGTGGCGTATTGGTCGAGGATCTCCTGGACCCGATCCAGCGGGAACCGCATCGTCCGCGGTTCGTGGGCCTGGATGCCGATCCCGTCGAACGGCACGTCATTCTGTTTCGTCGCCGTCAGGAGCCGGAAGAAACCCGGACATCCGTCCGCCAGCACGTGGTAGTCGTTGACAATCAGACAATCTCCGGGATTGGCTTCGCGAGCCCAGCGGTACGGCTGGTCGATCTTCGGCTCGGCCAGGTGGGACGGCTCGTTGACCACTTCCCAGAACTCGATCTTGCCCCGGTAACGCTGCATGATCTCGGTCACCCGCTGCCGCTGAATTTCTGGCGACGGCTGGCCCTGCGACCACGTGGGCACGCCGGCCTGGTCGCCCCAGAGCAATGGGTGCCCCTTCATGCGAATGCCTTGGTCCTGGCACCAGGCGACGACCTTGTCGGTGTACTCATAGTTCGGTTGCCCGCGTTGCGGCTCGTACCATCGCCAGTAGAAGCCGACCGTGGCGTAGTTGAACAATTCGGCGAACCGCTGCTTGTACGCAGCATTCTGGTCCCGGTCCCGGTAGCGGTCGAACATGTAGATGTTGCAGCCGAACAGGAAGTCGTGGGAAGTCTGTGCGATGGAGACCTGCACACCTGGCACTGGCCGGCCGCCGGCGTCCAGGACGAGGATCTTCGCATCCGCTTTGCGGTGCTTGTCGATGGCCGCCTGGGTCGCGGTAACGATCTCCCGCTCACGTTCTTCTGCGGCTTGGGCCAATTCCTGCTTGTCGACCAGAACGGGATCCGCAACTCCCGGAGGCGAGGTGATCGTGAGCTGCTTCAGATACAGGTTGCGGTCTTCCTGGCCGACCAACGCGTCGTTCAGAAATGCCACGGCGATCTCATGAACGCCCGCGGACAAGTCTACGACGAAGCGGTAGCCTTCTGGTTCACGTCGGCCGACCGTAACGGTTTTCGCCGCCCTGCCATCGACCAACAGTGCCATCTCCGGCCAGACGCCGCCAGCCACGCTGCCCCAAGCTCGGACGACTATACTGTATCTGCCGGCGTTCTGGAACCGCAATGCCTGGCCCACGCGGCCACTGCTCCAGAGATTCCAGCCGCCGCCTGCGTACGGACCGCCTTCCGTCCGGATGGCTGCTGTTTCCGCTGCGATGACCAACTCAGCCGAGGCGGAGGCGGCAATGTCCGCCGTCCCAAAAAGCACCATCCCCAGAATCGTCAATCTGCTGAAATCGCGCCGTTGCATCACCTTGCCTCCTGGATTCCCGGTCTCGCTCATGCTCATGTTGCGTCCTTTCCTTGCAATGTGCCTACCAGTGGGCTCAAATGTGGGCACCTCGGGCTATCGGCTGATTGCCCCCAAACACCACGTCAGCTTAGATTGATCGACGGGGGCTGGCAATCGGCGTCACCTGAACGGCGTCACCTGAACGGCGAGCCAATTGCCACCGCGATGCGTTCCTATCCCAGACTGCCTGGCAGGTGGAGAAGTCCCATGCGATCCGGCATTGCCGTCGTGGCGTTACGCTTGCTCCTCGGAGCCTTGTCACTTGCCCCGTCGCCCGCTGGTTTCTGCCAAGCCGATGGGGCCGTCCAACGGCTCGATGTCTTCCACCGCGGCACGGAGGGCTACCACACGTACCGCATTCCTGCCATCGTCTTGAGCAACAAGAACACCCTGCTGGCTTTTTGTGAAGGCCGCAAGACGCATTCCGGCGACGCGGGCGACATTGACCTGATGCTCCGCCGCAGCACCGACGGCGGCAAGACGTGGCAGCCAATGCAGTTGGTCTACGAAGAAGGCGGCGATGCCAAGATCACGATCGGTAACCCGTGTCCCGTCGTCGACGCGGCGAAAGGTACGATCTGGTTGCCCTTCTGCCGCAACAACGATCGCGTGCTCATCACGCACAGCACGGATGACGGCCAGACCTGGGCCGCCCCGGTGGAAATCACCAGCACCGTCAAGAAACCGGAATGGAGCTGGTATGCCACCGGCCCTGGCCACGGGATCCAACTCACCGGCGGCCGGTTGCTGATTCCTTGCGACCACCGTCCACGCCAACCGGCAGATCGCGACCAGTCCCGCTCACACGTCATCTTCAGCGATGATCAGGGGCAGACTTGGCAACTGGGCGGGACCTCGGAAGTGGGCACCAACGAGTGCGAGGCCGTAGAACTTGCCGACGGATCGCTGCTGTTGAGTATGCGAAACTACACGTATCGCGAGCAAAAACAGCGCGTGTTCGCCGTCAGCCAGGACGCAGGGGTGACGTGGTCCAAGCCTCAGCCATCGCCGGATGTCCATTGTCCCTTCTGCCAGTCCAGCATCCAGCGTCTTACGCTTGCCGGGTCAGGCGGAAAGGACCGCATCCTTTACTCTGGCCCCGGCGGACCGGGCCGCAAGAATCTGGCAATACGCCTCAGCTGTGACCGAGGCAACACCTGGCCGGTGGCCAAGGTGCTTTACGCCGGATCGGCTGCGTACTCCGACCTGGTCGTCTTTCCTGACGGCAGCGTCGGCTGTCTGTACGAACGGGATGATTACCGCAAGATCACGTTCGCCCGCTTCACGCTCGGCTGGCTTACGGACGGGAAGGACCAGCCGTGAAGACCACCGGCAGGCAGTCTGACATTACCGCCGCTTCACAGGAGTCCTTGTGATGCCACGCAGGCGTTTGCCGCCCGAGATGCAGCCGAAGGCCGTGAAAACCCGCCTACGAAAAATGCCAGGCGGTCGCCGTCGGAATGACACGCGACGAAGTGGTCGCGATCCTGGGCGTCCGCGTTGCGTTCAGCGTGACTGGCGAAAGTGACAGTTGGCCCCGGCGTCGCGACGTGGCCGCTTGGCCTCGATCCGGCAGGTGCTGGCCCACTTTACCGCCGAGTTGCCGACGATCGGACGGACTGGGGGTGCTTACACGATTGCGGCGACGGGTTGAACCACCGAGAATTCCGTCGATAATGCTGAAGGAATTCGGCGGGATTCGGCGTTGGCTGTCGTGGGAACGGAACCGGTCAGGCGGGGTGGACGGGATCAAGTGCATTTAGCTTCGAAGGCAGCTGGGGATCAATCGCTCATGGGGCTGCTCGAAAAAAACAATCCGAAGGCTACGCTGCGAAGCGTGCTGCTGCGAGCGATCCAGGCCGCGACCTTGGGGGCAGTCGTGCTTTTTGTGGCGTTCAAACCCGTGTACCGCGAGGCGTGGCCGATCACACTGCCGATCTGGTGCCTGCTCTGTGCGTTTGTCGGAGCGGTGTTCGAATGGCAGGTGCCGCGTCAGCCTGACAATGGCCCGCTGTAAGGCGGGCAGGTTGATGACTGTTGAATCGATTTTCCGTGTACTCAGTCGGGCGGATTCCTGAAGTTCTGTTCGATACCGATGCCCACGCCCAGTCCGATGATGCCGCCCGGCGAGTAGCGCAACACGGCTGATCCTTAACTTAGGGCCGTTCGTCGTGCCAAACGCCCAAAGTTGCTTGCCAGCTCGCACCAAGTCGTTGCAGAAACCTTCAGCCGCTCCACAACGCGATCGGTCAAAATCGGGTCGACGCGTCGCCGAGACGCAGGATGCCGTGGTGACGAACAACGTTTGGGCCGGCGTACATTACGCCAATTGCATCAGTTGCAGCTTGCGTAAAACGGCCGTTGGAGACGTCAACCTGCGGCACCGATTCTCGCACAACACCTTCTTTGAGGGCGCGGTCGCCTCGGGCGGCGAGAGCGTGTTCGTCAACAATCTCGTGATGCCTCCCAGCGGGGGCGGTGCACGGAGCCAACGCGGCATTTCTGGTAAACCCATCCAAAGCGATTACAACCTGCTTCGGACGCAGCGGGCTGATTACGAATTTCGCTGGGACACGGAGACGGGCGGGCGCCCTGAATCATCTCGCGACAAGACTTCCGGGCGGTCGCCGTCGAAGCCGAAAACGATTCCTGCTTCGACGGCAATCCCGTGACGATGCAGCAATTGTATGGCCTGCCGGTACTCCTCGACGCGATGGCAGGTCTTGTTCACCGACGTCAGGTTGTCCTCCACAAATGTTTCCAGGCCCACGAATAGTCCGATACATCCGGAATCGGCCATCAGCCGCACCAATTCAGAATCCTCCGTGATTGCCAACGTAGACTGTGTGACCCAACTCTTACGTAGCGGTTTGAGCGCCGCAAACAGTTTCTTCGCATACTCAGGATCCGCCGTCAGATTGTCATCCACAAGAATGAACATGTGGCCGTGCAGATCCTTCACCTCCGCAATCACTTCCTCGACCGGCCGTTGTCGCTGGGTACGTCCGTTGAAGGCAGCAATTGCACAGAAATCGCAGCCATGCGGGCACCCACGTGTGGCCTGGACGGCGTTGATGGTGGCGTACTCCTGAGCTGACAGCAGGTGACGCGGCGGTCGCTTGAGTCCGGCCAGGGATCGTTGTTGCTCATTGCGGTAGATCCCTTCAAGACACCCGCACGAGACATCTGCCAGCACCTTCTGCCATACACCTTCTGCGTCCCCCGTGACGATCGCGTCTGCATGCTGAATCGCTTCGTCCGGGCACAACGTCGGGTGCATGCCTCCGAGCACCACGGGAATCCCACGCCCGCGGAAGTGACGGGCGATCTCGTAAGCCCGTGGGGCTACGGCCGTCATGCACGTGATGCCCACCAAGTCCACGTCCGCGTCCCACGGGATCGTCTCAATCTGCTCGTCCACGATCCGAATATCGGCCTCCTCTGGACTCTCGGCGGCCACAGACAGCAGGCTGAGCAGCGAGAAACGAAAAGCCTTGCCACCAAAGGCCCGACTTCTGCCGACGTGTTGCCATTTGCCGCTTGCCGGTGCAATCAACAGAATCTTCATCGGTCGTTTTCCTCGTTGTGACGTACGCGGTTCTTTTCGGGCAGATGCCATTTTCCAACAGTAAACGCGAAAAACCGGAGCAATGGGGAGAGGCAAGCATGCGTTTATTGGTCGGATCGGCCCGCGGCCGACGTCAACGATGCCGATCTCATATCTTTCCTCCGGTCGAGGTTGACTCGTCAAAGTGCGAGGTGGATACTTTGGCAGGACGAGAAGCCGGAGACTGGGCGATATACGTGTTTTCTCGCGGCTCGTGATGCAAAATCGCTGGCAGACGATCGGAGACATGCGACGCGGCGCCGTCCGTGCGATGGATGACTCGCCCGGCCCATACGATCCGGGGTGTTTTATCTGACCGCCGTCGTTCGACGGACGCGATCGAGACTGATGAACAAATCAAAACCGCCACACAATGACGTGGGAGATGACAGACGATGGGGTACTCAGTGTCATGGCTTGCCGTTCGCGGCAAGGACGCGCATCTGGTGCGGGAGCAACTGGGATTACAGCAGACGGGACAACGTGAGGAGGCCCCCGAGTCGCCGGTTCTCTGGGCGGACCTTCCCGCGGGATGGTATTTGGTGTTCGCAAACCGCTGCGACTACGCCGAGAACGCCGGCTTGGACCGGCTTTCCGTCGATTGCGAGGTAGTCGCTTGTAGCGTCGAAGAACACGTCATGGTCAGTGCGGCATCAGGATGGAAACACGGCAGGAACACCTGGACCATCACACACGATTCACAGCGTGGACGGGAAGATCTTGAAGTCGAGGGGAAGCCGCCGTCAGTCTTCCCTGCGATTCGTGAGCGGCTGATGGCCGAGCAGGCAGAACGCGGAGATGCGGATTACGTCTTCGACATTCCCGTCGAGGTCGCGAAGTCACTGACGGGATTTCGGCACGACGAAGACATCGAACATGCAGCCGCCGCGCCTTTCGAGGTCCTCGCCGCTGTGAAGACGAAACGCTGGTGGCAAATATGGAAATAGGCACAATCCGGCAGTCGATGTCGTCAGCACCGCCGACTTGGCCCGCACTCGGGCGAGGCGTCGTCCGGGAAACGCGATCTCCGCCGAGGGCTAGATGGCGGTCGGCAGTCGGGAGAGCGAGGATCAGGGACTTCCCCCTTGCACCCCGGATGGACACCAGGGTTTTCGTTCCCCGCCCCGCACTGCCCTGCTTGGCTGCCGCTTGGCCGTGATCATGGAACTGCTGTCGTTGTCTCTACGCCGTCAACACCCCGCATCGGCCTCGGCCTCGGCCAGCCGGTCATCCGACTGTTGTCGGCGCGCGAAGTCCAGAGTCACTTTGGACTACGACGTTCCCGCGCGACCCTGTTCAGCTCGCGGATCGTTGCAAGCATCTGTCTTTTTTCGGCGTCGCTTACGATCTGATCCAGTCCCAATCGCTTCAATGCTTCGCGTTCCAATCTGGCGACGCGATCTTTCTCGGTTTCCAATTCTTTTCCCCTTTTGAATAACTGATGAGCCGCCTGGTCCCAAGAATTATAGATGAAGATCAATCTCGTGTCGGTGATAATCTGGGCTGTTGAACCAATCTTGGCGTTCCATACGGGCAAAGAGAACACGGAGCCAGTTCGCATCCTTGGACGATCAGAAGGGGTAGGGTATTTCCTGGCTCCGGCGATTCTGGTCTGCCGGAGCCGCTCCTGCGATTGAGTCGCCGAGCATATTTTGGGATAGTTAATATTTTGGACTAAGTGGCCGCGTAAGAGGTATCGAATCGTGCCAAAACAACTTGACTCGTTTGTCCCGATTTATTATGATTGCGCCGGCGTCATAATGGAGTTATTTGTCTTGTGCAAGGATGCACGTCAGTGGTTGAGATTGTTTCGGAAAAGTTTGATAGACTCCGGACTGTGATGAATGAGAAGTTGCGACGGCGCTGGGCGGCCTGTGAGGCGATGGCTATGCAACGCGGGGGCATCTCGGCAGTGTCCAAAGCCACCGGTATGTCGCCTAACACCATTCGTAGAGGAATTCGCGAGATTGAGGAAGAGTACCCTGAGTTGGCTGAGAGCGTTAGTCATCGTAATGAGAGGGTTCGCCGACCCGGCGGGGGACGGCACCGTCTCGCCGAGCATGATCCCACGCTCCAGGAGACTCTTGAAAAGCTGGTGGACCCGGCGACCCGAGGAGATCCCATGTGCCCTTTGCTGTGGACATCCAAGAGCACACGCCATTTGGCGAAAGAACTCCAGCAGTTAGGCCACCAAGTTAGTTATCGGACTGTGGCACGGATGCTCGGAGATATCGGATTTAGCCTCCAAGCGAATTCCAGGACGCGCGAAGGAAAGCAGCATCCCGACCGCGACGCCCAGTTCCAGTACATTAACAAGACGGTCCGTAGTTTCCAACGGCGTGGTCTTCCAGTGATCTCCGTGGACGCGAAGAAGCAGGAAATCGTGGGGAATTTTCAGAACCGCGGACGGGAGTGGCAACCGAAGAAGAAGCCGGAGCAGGTGCGAACCCACAACTTTGCCGACAAAGATTTGGGGAAGGCGATTCCGTATGGTGTTTACGATCTGACGCAGAATAACGGTTGGGTGAGTGTTGGTATCGACCACAACACGGCCACCTTTGCGACGGCCACGATCGGAGAGTGGTGGCGTCGTATGGGAGTGGCGACGTATCCCTCGGCCAATGAACTTTTGATCACTGCCGATGCAGGCGGCAGCAACGGCATTCGCTGCCGGCTATGGAAGAAGGGGTTACAAGCTTTGGCAGACCAACTGAACCTCAAGCTGACGGTGTGCCACTTCCCGCCCGGCACGAGCAAATGGAACAAGATTGAGCACCGCATGTTTTGCAACATTACTGAGAATTGGAGAGGAAGGCCGCTGATCAGCCGCGCGGTGATTGTAAACCTGATTGGCAGCACGACGACGGAGACAGGATTGACTATCAACGCCGACCTTGACACCAACAGCTACCCAACAGGTATAAACGTATCAGATCAAGAGATGGCTGCCATCCATATCACGGCGCACAAGTTTCACGGTGACTGGAACTACACAGTTGCACCGGATTGTTAGCCAACAGTCAACACCAAATAGTCAAGTTATTTTGGCACAGGTCCATGTCCGATCGTGGTGCCCGGTGGTCGTTCGGAGTACCACCATTTGGATCAGGAGTCCATCGCCTACTTACGGGCCACCGGCGTGAACAAACCCTACGAGAAGGATTTCATCCGCAAGGATGGCACCCGCATCCCGATTATTGCGGGGGCTGCGATGCTGGACGAGGCGCGACATCAAGGGGTGGCGTTTGTCCTGGACATCACGGAACGTAAACAGGCGGAAGCCGAAGTGGAGGGACAACGGCAACTGCTGGAAACGGTGGTCATGCGCCTTCCGGCGGGTGTCGGTCTTTACCGAGGGACCGACTTGCGAATCGAACTGGTGAATCCCGTCTATCAAGCAATCTCGCCGGGAAAGCCCATGATTGGTGAAAGGTACCCTGAGGTGTGGCCGGAAGCATATTCCGCGGTTCGCCCGCTACTACCACCAAACGGTTGCCGAGCGGTTTTCCGTTCAGTTTGAGAAGGCACACTAGCCTGGATTCCCACGAACCGGAATCCGCCTAAGTATTTTGCTTCGGAAACGGCATTTTTCTCGGGTTTCTTGCAGAACTGCGCTAGGTCAATTCGTTTCTTATGAGTTATACTTCCACCTTGTTAACTTTGCGTGTACCTCAGAAGAGCTGGTTTTGATTGCAGCCAAAAAAAGCCGCTTTTCGCGGCGTTTTTCGCATTTTTCGGTCAGACAGAAGACGTCTCGCAGGATGCGCATGGGTACTTGATATGGTGGCTGCATAACGTTTGAGTAAAGTATCGAGCTAATGCACCTGGCTCAAGTTTTTCTCACTCCACAAAACACCACGCACCGTCAGTACGAGGCCTTGCGGGCCTATTTCGTCGAACAACTCCCCGGACCCGAGGTCGCCCGACGCTTCGGATATACCCCGGGCAGTCTTCAACAACTCGTCCACCAATTTCGCCACCAGCCAGAACGTTCGTTCTTTATCGATCCCACACGGCCCGGAGTCAAGGCCGACGAGGTGGTGCGAAAACAAATCGTCCGGCTGCGCAAGCAGAACCTGTCCGTGTACGACATTAGCGAAGCCTTGAAAAAGGAAGGCTCGGCCCGCACGCCCGTCGCGGTAGCCCAGGTCTTGCGGCAGGAGGGCTTTGCCAAATTGCCCCGCCGCGGCGATGACGAACGGCTCCCGGGCACCAAGCCCACCGCCGCCGACCCCGCCGATGCCCGGACCTTGAGCCTTGAACCACGCACCGTGCGCACGAAGTTCGGCGGGTTGTTCCTGTTTCTGCCCGCGCTGGCCGAGTTGGGTTTCAATCGGGTGATCGGCCATTGCGGTCTTCCCGGTACGCAGATGGTCCCCGCGGCCCATGCGATGCGGAGCCTGCTGGCCCTGAAGCTATTCGGGACCCAGCGTCACACGCATATCATGAGTGCCGTGCTCGACGAGGAACTGGCCTTGTTCGCCGGCTTGAACGTGATCCCCAAACGCTCCTTCCTCACCGAGTACAGTTGCCGGATCGATCCGGCCTGCTATCCAAAATTGATGCGGCACTGGTTCGATGCGATCAGTGGGCTGGGCCTGACGCATGGTAGATCGTTTGATCTGGACTTCCACACCATTCCTTTTCACGGCGAAGACGCTCTGGTGGAGAAGCATTATGTTTCCAAAAGAAGTCGTCGCCAGAAGGGAATCCTGGTCTTTCTGGCCCAGGACGGGGAGCAGCGCTTCTTCTGTTACGCCAACGCGGATTTGCGGAAGGACCAGCAGAATGACGAGATTATGGCGTTCGTTCAGTTCTGGAAACGGCGCACTGGCGAGTTGCCCGAGGAACTGATTTTCGACTCGAAACTGACGACCTACACAAATTTGAACCGGCTCAATCAAAAAGGTGTGCAGTTCATCACGCTACGACGTCGCAGTCCGCAGTTGTTGCAAGAACTGCTGGCCCGGCCACGCAGCGCCTGGCGGCGGATCGAGTTGGAAGGGGTATCACGACAATACAAGACTCACCGAATACTGGACGCTACGGTGACGCTGGATCACTACGACGGTCCCCTCCGGCAAATCGCGGTGACGGAGTTGGGGCATGAAGAACCGACGCTCTTGCTCACGAATCAACTGCGACGCTCCGCTCCGAAACTCATCGAACCTACGCGCGAAGGATGCTGATCGAGAACAACATCGAGGACGGCGTGGACTTCTTCCACCTCGACGCGTTATCCTCCGCGGTGGCCTTAAAGATGAACTGCGACGTGCAATTGACGTTGATGGCCAGCAGCCTGTACCGGTATCTGGGCCAGCAGATCGGCAACGGCTACCAGGCGGCGAAGTCGCGGCACCTGTTCCGCGACTTCATCGATGCCACCGCGACGGTTGAGATCGACGAGCGTGCGATTTGGGTTTACTTCCAGAAGCGCGCCCACAACCCTCTGCTGCTGGCTGCCGGTTTCGACAAAAGGGAAACTCGCATCCCATGGCTGGGCAACAAACGCCTCCATCTCGTGTTGGGGTGAGAAAA
>Ga0351852_10011_pt1 | contig 79188 bp, 61 predicted proteins | sample TotcelHFGM3001N6_FD_206802 | JGI IMG/M metagenome (GOLD analysis project Ga0351852, IMG submission 206802) | Enriched cells from coal bed in the Powder River Basin, Montana, United States - Total cells FGM rep1 HSBNCT.FGM.300.1.N6 ...
ATGCCCGCGTGGAGAGGTTGTGCGGAATCCTTTGATGCCGAAAGGCGTTGAGCACTCCCTCAAACGTGTGCGGAATCCTTTGATGCCGAAACGCAGTGAGCACTTCCAGCTGACGGGAAATGTCCGAAGAAGCGGACAACTCGTGCGGAATTGTGGCCCTGTCTCCGATCTGTCCGACGATGACTGGCGACAGACTATCCCAAAACTGGCCAGCGTCTTCTGCAAGATCTTGGACGAACGGCTACGTCAAGCACGTCGGCGAAGTCTTTTACGAGGTCGAAGTGATACCGCAGCCTCTGCTTGACCTTCAGGAATCCAGGTCGCTGAACGGAATCTCGACCTACTCTCCAAGGCGCGCCACGCCGGGGGAGCCTTCCGGCGGCTCGCCTTCGAGGGCGAGGATATAAATGTGGTTCCCTGCGGCACCTGACCATTGCAATGAAGTTGGGTGTGCGACCAGTTCATGAAGTGCGATCGGAAACTGGGCGACCATCTGGCCGGTCGCAGAATCCTCGACCACGGTTTCCAGTCCTCTGCTGAGTGCGCGCCAGGGAAATCGTTTCGGCCCGGCGGCAATCGCTGCCGTATCGCCAACCCCGTCAATGGTCTCCAGGATCTGCAAGTCGTCCGCATCTACAACCACCGTCTGGACACCAACGATGCAGGCCAGCCGACGGCCATCCGAGGAATACGTCAGACTGCGAAACGACGCCCCCTGAATCGCGGCGAGCTCGGCCCCGCTCTCGGCATCCCACAGACGCAGTTCACCGTACGAACCGCTACAGATTCGCTGGCTGTCCGGAGAGAACGCCACGCTCTCCATGAACCGCCCGGGTGCGCGAAGCACGGTCAGTTCCGCGCCCGTTTCGATGTCCCATACGCGGACTGTCTCGTCGCTGGAACAACTGGCCAGCCGTCGCCCATCGTGTGAAAACGAGAGGCCCGTGACGGGACCCTCGTGTCCCTGGAGAATCGCCTGTTCCGCTCCCGATCTGGTGTCCCAGAGCCGCACCGTGTGGTCACCTGAACCAGTGGCTAGCTGACGGCCATCCGGCGAGAATGCCACGTTCTCCACGAACCCTTCGTGCTGGTCTAGCACGGCCAGCGAAGTACCGGTCTCCGTGTCCCACAGCCGGACGTCCAGATCGCATGACGCCGTGACAAGCAGTCGGCCATCCGGAGAGAATTCCAACGCGATGACGCCGGCGACGTGTCCGCGCAAGACACTCAGTTCGGCCCCGGTTCGTGCATCCCAGACTCTTGCCGTCTGGTCGCCCGATCCACTGGCAATCACAGTGCCATCTGGGGAGTACGCCACGCACTCCACCGCTTTGTCGTGACCGCTCAAATTGCGTCTGGCGAGTCCGCTTTGCATCTCCCAAATCCGCACCGACCGGTCCAGGGAACCGCTCGCAAGCTCGCCCCCGTACGGCGAGAACGCAATACACTTCACCAGGCCATCATGGGCGTGCAGGAGAGTCAGTTCCTCCCCGCTGTGTGCATCCCAGACCCGAATGGTGCCGTCTCTTGATCCCGCGGCCATCGTTTGGCCCTCTGGCGAGAATGCCACGCACCACACACTATCCACATGGCCCTGAAAAATGGCGAGGTCGCCACCGTTGGTGGTGTCCCAAACACGTACGGTTCGATCGTCAGACGCGCTGGCCAGCCGCCCGTCCGGGGAAAATGCCACCGACCGCACGATGTCGTCATGACCGCGCAAAACAGACAGTTCCTCCCGACTCTGGGCATCCCACAGCCGCACCGTCCGGTCGGACGAAGCGCTCGCGATCCGTCCACCGTCCGGACTGTACGCCAAACATTGGATCGCACCCTCGTGACCGCGCAGCACCGCCAGTTCCCGACCGCTGTCAGCGTCGTGCAGGACGATGGTTCCGTTCCACAAGCCACAGGCGATTTGCCGTCCGTCCGGCGAGCAGGCGACGCTGCCCACCTCCGCTTCGTCCCCCCGCCAGATCCCCACGGCGGTACGGCTTGGCACGTCCCAAACCCAGGTTGTCGAGTCATAGCAACCACTGATCACGTGCTGCGCGTCCGCGGACCAGACCACGCTGCTGAGGAAGTTGTCGGGCCCGCGCAAGACGGCCAATTCCGCGCCGTTGTGAACGTCCCACAATCGAACCGTCTGGTCCTCCGAGGCCGAGGCAATCGACGAACCATCCGGAGAAAACGCGATCCCCTCCACCGACCCATCGTGGCCAATCAGCACGGCCACTAGGCCGGCTCCCACGCCGACCGCTGGGGGGCGCAGGGTGCGCACCCAGCAAAAGCCATGTGCAGCCGCCTTCTTCTGTCCGCGCCAGTGCTCCAGGACTTCGCTCATTCGAGGTTCCGGTTCATACTCCCTACCTTGTGGTCCACTATCGGGCTCGCTGGACTGCCCAGCCGCCTCCGGGTAATCGTACCACCAGCAACTGTTCCACAGGCATTGAAACAGACCCTGCGGGTAGTCCTGCGAGTGCCGGGCGATGAAGTGGATGTCGCGCCGGAGGGCTTCTTCCAGCAGTCGTACGACGCGCCGCTGCGGGCGATCGACGGGGACGGTCTCGACGGCCGCGGAGAAATCGACTGCCAACTCGAAGACCATGCCGGCCTCGGTTTTCGCTTCGAGGAACGACAGGTCACAAAACAGATGTTCGATCGCGCTGTAGGCACGTTCGGTTTCGGCGGAGACATCCGCAGCGACGGCCTCTCGCGCTAGTTTCATCAGTTGCCAGGGGAGTTCCACTACCTTGCGATCGTTCGCCGGGCGGGCGGTGCAGGGCGGCTGCATCCGCTTGCGTTGTTTTTCCAGCGATTCCAGCCAGTAGTCTTGAGCTTGGAAGTAGTCGGCCAAATCACGGTGGCTGGCGTGGCGGGATGTCGCGTTGGGTACGTACTTCGCTCGGACTGCCTTCCACAAACTGCGGTGGTAGAAATCGACCACCACACCTTGCCGTACGGCCTTGCGCATCAGGTATTGCCGCATTTGGCGCAACACGACCTGCATCGTGCCGCCGCGGACGGCAGCTGGAACGTTGGCCAGTTCGCGGGCTAGCAAGTCTGTCAGTTCCGCCTCGGAGAGCCCCTCGCGGGCTGACGCCAACAACCGGAACAGGATGGACACCAACCCCGGCGCCTGGCGTTCGGTGTCGCGTTCCAACCTCGCGAGAGCGCGGCCAAACATCGCTTCGATCGCCGGTTCGATAGCACCGGCAATCTCTTGATCGTCGAGTTTCGGCAGGGCCGCAATCTCGGTCGAAAGTTTCTCGTGCGAGCCAAAGACACGCAGTTCTTCCAAGGCGACCGTCAAGAACAGCGGATTGCGGGTAGCCGCGTTTTCCAGGAGTTGAGTGACCTGATTCTCGCCCAGAGTCTTGCAGAAGACGCTGGGCAATTCCCGGATAATCCGCCGCCTGTCGTCGTCGGAAAGGTCGGGGACGGAGCGTTGGGCGCAGCCCAACCGGCGCAGAACAGCCAGCCAATCGGAGGCTCCATTGGGCGCAGGCCGGTAGTCTGCCCGCGAGCGTTCGCCCTGATCCAAGACGCTCACGATGAGACGCACGCGGGGCGACAGCTTTCGCGGTAGCCAGTGCAGTCGCGATGGATCGGCCGACCTGTCCAGCTGGTTCAGAGCGTCGAGCACTAGCACAACCCGTCCTTTAGCCGCAGCCGCCTCGAGGAATCGAGGCCACTTCTGTTGGAGTTGTACAGGGTCTGCTGGCACCTCCATCGTCAGTTGACGCTTGGTCTTCCGGCCCCCAGGTCCTTCCTCTTCCAACTCTTCGGTCAGTGCGAAACGGGCGACCAATTCCTGGCAGATGTTGCCCAGAAGCCGCGGCAGGCTGGTGGAGGCCGGACTGGCCCCGATGAAGCGGGCCACCAGGAACTCTTCCTTTGCCGCTTGTCCCTCGTTTTTTGTCCTTCGTTTCACCCAGTGGGCCAGGATCGCACTCTTGCCACTCCCCGGTGGACCGGACAGGATCAACGGTCGAGATTCGTCGCCGTCGACGTACTCGGTCAGCTGCCGCTCGACGTCCGTCCGTGGCACGTAGACGTGAGTGCGGTTCTCGATGAACGCTTCGTGCGCCGAGCGTTCCTCGGCCAGGGGATCAGGCGTTTGGCCTAGGGCGGCGATGTGGTCGGCGAACTTGGCCTCGATCCCCCGCTTCAGATCCGCCTCGACGCGCAGACCGAACTCGTCCAAGCTGGCTAGGCGGCCTTGCAGCTTGTCGTCCTCCGGGTTATCGGCGGTCGCGTCCCAGGTGCCGTGGTAGTCCCAGATCCGATCCTGGCCTCGAAATCTCTCCCGGATCTCCAGTTTGAGGTCTTCCAGCATCTGCCGCCGCACGGGATTCCGTTCGAAGAACCCGTCTTCGTGCTCCTGCCGCTGCTCCTCGCTCAAGTCCGGCAGCGATTCTGGTCGTGGGACACAGTCGGGCGCTCGGAAGTAGAAGAACGCCTGCTCGCAGACATCCCGTTGCGAACCGTCCTTCCGTGGCACCGGCTCCTTCGTAGCGTGGATGATTTCCAGGTTCGTGATCGAAAGACCTGTCTCCTGTTGCAGGCCCCGGCACAGGTAGTGCTCGTCGCTGGGCAGATCCTGCGGCACCCAGCCGTAGCGATTACCCAGGATGCAGAGGAAGAACGGCCGGCTGCCGTCGATCTCCTGGAGGCAGACTTCAATGGCCCTGCCGTTGTCCGCCTCCTCCTTGGTGACACCCCAACGAAGGTCGATGTCCACAAGGCGAAGTCTGCGTTCCTCGCACCAATGTCGCAGCTTGGGGAACACGACCTTGACCAAGTGATCCCGTTCCGCGTGCATGTCGCGGAACGTGGAGGAGATGAACACGCGGACGGTTTTCCAGGTGGAAGCCATAGATCAGGTTCGCCGGGGGCATGTAGTGGGGATCGGCCAGCCGGAATTATCCTGAGTTCGGCAGCGTGTCGCAAGCGACTTGCCATGTCGCGACGCCCAGGCTGCTCCGTCCGGGATGGGGCCGCACGGGCCGCGATGGGGCTGCCACGTCTCAGATTATTTGGCCACAAGAACCACTGCCGCCAAAAAAGGCTGGGTTGTACCGCTTCGCGGTAACGTTGCGTTTCGGCGTTTGGCCGAAAGTATTTTGTCACTTTGAGTAACGAGCTTGCACATCGTTCGACGTCCCGCTAGATTTAGAGGGAATTACTTGTATCTCGACAGGCAGGAATTCGACTCAGTTGAGCCGATCTGCCGTCTTGAATACACGGGAGATATAAAAGACTGGAAATTCGCAATCTACAAGTACAGTTCGCAGGGTTACGATCCTGAAGAGTGCTTCTTCCCCGGCGCGGAACTCGTTGACGGAAGCATTAGAGCCGCGATGAAGGCCGGGAATCTGGCTTACCCCTGATCCGGCGAGACGCCAAGTTGCTCGACAATGATACTCCGTAATGCGATCCAAACATCGGCAGATCGAGCACCCTCGTGCCGTTCCACCAACGCCTTGAAGTTCAGCCCGAGTATCAATTCAGCAAGACCGCGAAGAGTCTTGAAGTTACTCGCTGGGTAGACCGCGAAGGGTGCCGTCATTGCGGCCAGCACCACGCCGACCACCGCGGCCGAAGTGATCACAGACAAAATCGCTGCCAGTTCCGAGGTGGTTGATCGCCAAGTAAGAAAACATATCGCCGCCTTTCCCGCCCACGTGGCCCCGACGTTCGCCCGTGTCGCGTTCACGGGCGGAAATCGCGTCGGTGTCGCCAGTCGGTCCGGCGTTGCGACGCGTACACGGGGGCGATGGCCGCGCGAGAGCCACCCGGCCCGGAACCGCCTTTTGAACGCTCGGGAAGTATCCGGCAGCCACTTGCGGTACGTAGCACGACACCCAACAATACTTGCGCACGAATGATGTCTGGTTCGACAACAGACCATGCAGCCGCAAGGAGTCGTCGAGGTGCATGGCTTGCTGAAATGAACGGAGGCGACGGCATGCCAGCTTTGGAAGTACGAGGGTTGGCGAAAACCTACAAGTCGCGGTACGTCGTGGACGGAGTGGACTTCCAGGTGGACTGCGGCGAAATCGTTGGCTTGCTCGGCCCCAACGGGGCTGGGAAGACAACCTGTCTCCGCATGGCTTCCGGCATGGTCCGGCCCGACGCAGGGCAAGTCCACTTACACGGCCAAGACGTCACAAAGTGGCCCCTGGATCGACGGTGTCGTGACGGAGGCATGGCCTATCTGGAACAGGCACCCAGCACATTCCGCAAGCTGACGGTGGAGCAAAATCTGATTGGCATTTTGGAATTGCTTGGCCTGGACCGACGTGAGCGATACGATCGCTGCCACGAGTTGCTGAAACACGTCGGCATCGTCCACCTTCGCCAAACGCCGGCCAGGGAACTGTCGGGCGGTGACCGACGGCGTCTGGAGATCGCACGCTGCCTGCTGTCCGATCCCAGGGTTCTTCTGCTCGATGAACCCTTCACCGGAGTCGATCCCGCGACGATCGAGTGGCTCCAACGAGTCATCGGGGACTTGCGCCCGCGCGGCGTCGCGATCTTGATCGCAGATCATCAGGTACGGGAGACGCTCGCGATCACCGATCACAGCTACGTGATCTATCAGGGCCGAATCCTCGCTCACGGGACGCCGGGGGACGTCTTGTAAGAACTGTGGGAGGAGGCCCGGTAGGGAAAAGAAAGCGATGGCCGCGATCCGGCAGTTGCTGCCGCTTCCCGTCCACGGGGCCAGCCGTTCAGGGCAGGTGCTGCCCCAGTGCCCGGCCGCTAAAAGATTCACTCGAGAAAAATTGAGAACATATTTTGGTTTTTCGTCCTCTTTCTCGTCCTCCTCCTCGGTGGAAGTACGAGGGGGAGGATGAGGACGAGACGCAGGTTCGGATCCGTTGGAGGTTCACTTCGCTAAGCCCGGGTCCCGTTCACGGCGGAAGTGGCGTTCTGTGTCCACAGCGCCACTGGCGTCCCGATGTGGGCACGGGACGTGCTTGTCCGCTAGAGCCTTCCGCGCCGACACCCGTGGCGGCGTAGACGGCCGCCATTTTGTCCACTGCAAAATTGGCCACGTGGATTTCCAGTTGTTCGTCGAGATCCCAGCAAAGACTTTCCCAAAAAGAGCCGGCGTTGGCATTGAAGACAATCCAATCGGGCATTTGTCGCCGTGACCCGCAGCTCTCCCGACCGCGATGTGTGGGCAGCGTAGATGTTGCCGCCCGGAAGTCGGTAGCTCTGGGATTTCGATCGTTCCTGGAGGGACCAGACCTTGAGACTTCCCCCGGGTGACAGCCCTCCGAATCCTGATTCGCCTGATGTCACGCGGATGAGCTGCCGGCCGTCGGGCGAGTACAAGACGACGCCCCGGACGTTGTCGTGGCTGAGACCGATCGCGCCCGAGCTGCCAACGAGCACGTCGCCCGGCCGCCCCGTGGCCACGGTCCACGTCCGCACGGAATCGGAAGTTTGCATATCGGAACTTCCGCCGTGACAGCAGGCCGGCAGGATGGCACCGTCAGGAGCATAAGTGGCATCGGCGTGGGCACGTGGGCACGGGGCGTAGCCTGGCCGCGATCCGGCAGGTGCTGGACGAGGCCGACAGATTAGCATTTCGAACACGTCGGCCGACAAGTTATTAGTACGAGGCGGGCGAGGCTCCGCGAGTCCCCGGCCGTGAAGAACGCATGTTTGGGCCAGACGTTGGAGGCGTTGGAACGCGGGGCCATTCAGTCACCCGCATTCAAAAATTGGAACTTAAAGAATAGAAAGCGATCTAATTGCGTGTCTCGACCGATACGCCATTGTGAAGTGAGCAACGAACCCGGTCGTGAAGCGGAGCAGCCGATGACGCGCGGCACGTGAAATAATCGTCTGTGGCGCCCGCCCGGCTATCGCGATCGTTTGGCCTTACCTCAAGAGAAGGAGTTGATCATGTTTCGAGCGGTCCTTTCAATCACGGTGTCTTGTGCTCTGCTTTGCGTGAGCGACGATGCATACGCACAGGGACGGGCCTTCGGTCAAGGGATGGCCCTGCAGGGCCAGAGCATGGGTGCCCAGGGACGAGCATTCGGGCAAGGGATGGCCGCTCGGGGCCAAGCGATCGGCGCGCGGGGGCGAACCTTCGGCCAAGGGATGGCCGCACAGGGCCAGGGAATGGGCGTTCAAGGACAGGCGTTCGGCCAAGGGATGGCCGCGCACGGACAAGGGATGGGCGCTCAAGGACAGGCGTTCGGCCAAGGGATGGCCGCGCACGGACAAGGGATGGGCGCTCAAGGACAGGCGTTCGGCCAAGGGATGGCCGCACACGGACAGGGGATGGGCGCTCAAGGACATGCGTTCGGCCAAGGGATGGCCGCGCACGGACAAGGGATGGGCGCTCAAGGACAGGCGTTCGGCCAGAGGACGGGCCAACGCGGCAGACGATAGGCAGCCAATCTAGCCAATCCTCGTTGGATGCCGAATCGCTCGACCGTCATTCCGCCGCGACCTTCAGGCCGCCCAAATTGTACGATCCCTGCATGAGGAGGACGATTTCGTGATCGCCTTCCGTGAGTGGGACTGACTTCAAAACCGCATGGCTGGTATGGCGCCAGTCGGGGAACTCGTGCGCGGGCGTCTGGAAATCGCCGACGGCCTGGCAGTCAACCATGAGTTTCGGGCTTCGTTGTTTCGGAGACGGCGTCCCGTATTCCAACGTCAACGTATAGTTCGCCGTCTGGTTGACGTGGACCGTGTACTTGAGCCATTCGCCGCCGGCGACTCCGCCGATCACGGTTTCGCCTGCATCCACGTCTTCGTTCGCGCGGAAGGTCTTGCTGGCGTTGTTGCCCGGCGTGCCGTCGCAGTAGGCGAATCCCTGAAGTACCAGTTGCTGGTGTCAACCCGGTCGCCTTCGAATTCTTCGTCGAACACTTTCTTCCAGCCCGCCTGGACCGGATCGAACTGTGGGACGAGATCGATTTTGAACGGCGTTGCCGCGGTTTTCGATTCCTGCACCGCGCGGCCGATAACGAGATCGTCGATGGTCGCTTCGACCGGGGCATTTTCTGCGACCAGGCGATAGCTGAACTCGACGGCTGAGGATGCAATGCCTTTCCGGTCTCCACTCACGCTGGTCGGTCTGCTGTCGACCAGACTGTGAATCGTTACGGTCCATTGGCCGGAACCGTTGACGCCAAAAACGAAGTCGGCCGCCAGAGAATTCGAGGGGATTTGCAGCGTTTCGAGCAGGTTCTCGTTTTCGAGGACCGAGAGGGTCAGGAAGGCCGAATCGTTTCGGGAGCAGACCCGGCACGTCATCTCGGAGGCGACGATTTCCAACGCAGCGTTTCGTCTCTGGGACGCTTCCCGCCCGAAGTTCTGAATGCGAACGCCCGCGGCGGCAAACAAGTTCGGGTCCAATTTGTCGGGGAGCGGCTCGATGTTGTTCGGGCAGGTGATGGCCAGTTTCGTGTTGGCCGAGAGACACCGGATGTTGCAGCCTACATGGTATATAACGATTGCGGAGACATTATTCATTAGAGAAATCCTAATGATTGTAACGATTGTGGCCGATATGGGGCAGCAGGAGATGCGAGATGACCATGACAGCCGCGCCTACGTGCAAATTCCCCTCCATCCGAACCCGCTTCTATGTGGGCTTGATGCTGGCGTTGCTGGCGACTTGCGCGTTACCATCTGCCATGGGCCAAACGCCTCGAGGAAGCTATGCGCCACGGACGCGAACCGCGTCTGGGCCGATGGAAATGCCGGTCGAGTCTGAAGAGGTGTGCGGTCCTTCTGCAGACTGTTTCGATCTCGCGGACGATCCTTGCTGGCGCTGGGCGTGCGAGGGTCGGCTGTGGTGCGAACTCGACTATCTACTGTGGTGGACGCGTGCCAGCAATGCTCCGCCGCTGGTTACGACCAGCTTGGATGGCACGCCGCCGGAGACGGCAGGCGTCATCGGACTGTCCACGACACGCGTCCTGTTCGGCGGCGACGATTTGTCCAGCGGCGTCCATCCCGGCGGTCGCGTCCGGCTGGGATTGTGGCTGGATCCTTGCGAATCGGCGGGTTTTGAGGCCAGCTATCTGGGACTGGCCGATCGGCGTGCAAGTTTTACGGCCGCGAGCCCCGCGACGCCGATTTTGGCGCGTCCGTATCTCGATCTACAAACCAACCAGCAGGATGCGATGCTAGTAGCTCACCCGGATTTCCTAGACGGCTCGCTCAACGCTCTGGTGGAAACCGGTTGGCAGACCGTCGAGGTGGCATATCGTCAGGCGTTCTGGCGGCAGTGCGAGCGGCGAGCCGATTGGCTGGTCGGCTATCGTTATGCGAGCTTGGACGAGCATTTCGAAGTATCTCAAACGTCGCGATTTACGGTGGCACGGCCGCCGATTTTGGCCGGGACGAGGAAAGATGTCTTCGACACGTTTGCCGGCCAAAACGAGTTTCACGGCGGCGAATTGGGCCTGATATATCAGGACACGCACGGACGTTGGACGGGCGAGTTGATGTTGAAGATCGCGCTGGGCGGCACGCGCGGACGCGTAGACGTCCAGGGACGCACGGTGACGGTGGTCCCCGTTCCGGGCGGAGGAATCTCGACGGCCGAATTTGACGGAGGCCTACTGGCTCAGACGACAAATGCCGGTCAGCACGTCCAGGATGGTTTCGCCGTCCTGCCGGAGTTGGGTGTGAAATTCGGCTACGAGATCACCCCTCAGTTGCAGCTGACCGTGGGCTATGGCCTGTTCGTCTGGACGCGCGTCATGCGTCCCGTGGATCAGATCGATCTGAGCATGTCACAGCTTCCCCCGGAACCGCCGACCGACGCCAGACAGCCGCAGTTCCCCTTCTCGACGACCAGCTTCTGGGCCCAGGGACTGCAGTTCGGGTTGGCGTATGCGTTCTAACCCATTTGATCCGTTAGCTTTACGATCGAACATCGCGAGCCACGAGACGCTCTCCGGTATCGCGGGAACACTCGCCGCCGCGTCTTACTCGGGGGCGAACGTTCGGCGGGAGCCGCAAAACACCATTGTCAGGCGACGATAGCCAGAGTTTCGCCACCTTCACAACGGTTTGGACCGTTCTTTCTTCCAGATAACCCTCTGCAGGTTCTTCACACACGCCTGTTCGCTTGCCGGGCTGTAAGCCGTCAATCTTGTGAATCCGCCAGCAAGCGCGCGGGGGCGGCACTCTACTCCGGCAGCCACGAGCCAATCTGCTCGAACACGTAATCCAGTGGCTCGATGATGCTCACACGATCTTGGCCGCCGCGTTGTGACGACGCCACTACGCGCCGAAAACCTTGCACCTGTTGCGTATAGATCGGAGGCGTGAGCCGCGCCGGGTCGGCTGCTGGGACCGTGAGCTGCGCCAAGTCACCCTGCGCCAGCAGCTTGTCGTCCCACGGAGAATCGGAGATGCGAGCCAAGGTGTCGGCGCCCGTGGAACGGACTAGGGCGTGTTCGGTGCTCTCGGCTGTGACGGCGTAATTCGGGCCCTGGAGCGAAGCGAACTTGGGCGACAATACGGCTTGATCGCTCGCCGCGACGCCGTTCAGTTCGGCGGTATCCGATCCCAAGCCGCCGATGAAGCGGACGCTTGTCACCTGCGCCGGATCCACCGTCCTGCTCTCTCCGTTCAGCGTCACGGTATGCACCGTGGGGCCGGCGTCGAATCGAAAATTGTCGTTCCCATTGGTCCCCCGCACGATCAATTGTGTTCCCTGCAAGACGATTTCTTGAGTCACGTTCGGCGGCGCGGGATCGATCGTGTTTCCCGCATCGATCTGCGCCGTCTCCTCGATGTGGGCCACGGTCTCCGTCCACAGCATCGATCCGGGTGGCTGAACCGAGGCGGCCAACAGCCGATTGAATACGTATTCGGGCCGCAGGCCGAGTTCGCGGAAATGCTGATCCGCCCGATGTTCTCCGGCGGCCAGCAGTACGTTCAATTCATTCGGACCGCCATCGAACATCGAGGCCGGTTGACGCTGTTCGATTCGGTAGTCGCCGGCTGGCAATTCGCGGAACTCGTACCAGCCGTGCTGGTCTGTAAACGTCTCTTGCAGCAGCACCCCTTGGCTGTTGTATAAGGAGAGCTTGACGCCGGGCACACCTTCCTGCGGCTCGGCCAGGCCGTTGAGGTTCGTGTCCGCGAATACCACGCCCGCCAACGAACCCGAGCCGGTCGCTGGTACGTCGTCGTTCAAGATAGTGCCGATTGCGGTCGTCTTGCCGCCGGGTTCGACTTGGAACAGGTTCTGCAATTGGACGACAAACTGCTCGTCGGGTTCGACCTTGGTATCGCCCGTCACCAGTACCGTAATGGTCTTTGACGTTTCGCCGGGTTGGAACACCAGCGTCCCGCTGGCGGCCGTATAATCATTGTCGGCCACCGTGGCGGTATCGTCGGCGGTGACGTAATCGACGCGAATCTCCTCGCTGCTAGCAGCGGATAAACTGACCTGAAATACGAAGGGGGTTTGTCCCGCATCGCCTTCGAGCTGGGCCACGTCCTGGATGGAAACGGTAGGCCGCGCGAAAAACGTGATCACTCCATCGGTTTCGTCGGCACCCGGAATGGGCGCCGGATCGGCGACAATTTGATCTTCGTTCAGGCGGACGTTGGTCAAGTCGATCCGTGTCGTGGAGCCGGAGGACACCTGAGCGCCGACCAGAAACGTGATGTTCAGCAGGCTGCCGGCTTGCGGAACGATGTCTTCGGCCTGAAAAATCCAGACCGTGATGGTCCCGTTGGCGTCGTCGACGTTTGCCACGACTTCCGCGCCCGCAGCCGACCAGACGCTGCCCGCCGTAATCTTTGCATCGTCGGTGTCCAACAATGCGGTGTCGTAGGCCAGCGTCAACTCCGCTCCGCGAAGTCCCGCAGCCACGCCGATATTGACGGGTATCGTGAATTCAGCGGCCGGCAGAATCACGAGTTGATCCGGGATCTCGACCCGCACCGTGGGGGCGTCTTCGGCCTCCGCAGTCCCGCTGAGCAGGTTGCGGGTCTCCAGCATCTCGTATTTCAAACGTCGCGTGAATCGTGGCATCGTGACACCTCCGCCGTAGTTGCGTGAAACGCAGGAAGAATGGTTTTCTTATCGGACGGCAGGATTGCCGCGCATCAGAGGGAAACGCATCAACATCCGCCGCGTGTGGAATAATTACTCGCACTCTCGTTTCCAACCAAGATCAATTCGGGCAGATTGATGCCGCTGGCCGACCGCTGATGTACAGACGGGAGATTCCCCCGAGTCGTTCCGCATGTCTCGTCTTTCCGGGTCTGCAGCGTCGTCTTTTCGGGGACAAGCCAAACGCCCCCGCGTCCCTCGCCTTGCTCCCGGCTTGCCGTTTCTACGAAATCCAATTCTTCGGACCCGTCAATCCAGCATTTGCCAATCTTTTCTGCAATTACAGGCTGAAAGCCCTTTTGCATTGCATATTTTACAACGGACAATCGACATTTTTACCGCTGGCATCGGTTTGTTCGTGGCGCCCAGCGCGGCACTTCGCCCTAGAAGAGTATTGCGGAAAACACGCCGCGTCACGTTTCGCGCGGGTTTCAAGCCTGAAATTTGTCACAATCAGCCTGGCGTGTATAGTTAATGTGCGAGCGCTGAGGCGAGCCATCGGAAACGCGGCACAAGCTTTGCGGAAGGGTTTATCCGGCCGTACCAGGCAGTTCCTCCGAGTGGCTCGCATCGCGGCAGGCAATGCCCGACCGCCGCAACGGGAACCGTAACGAGGCGATATGCGTCTCTGTTGAAGCACAGCGTTTAATAGTGAGAGTTGATATCCACCAAGGACGGTGATACCGCAGCGACAGGAGGTCAAAGCAATGAACTACCCATGACAAAGTTTGGCAGAAGGACATATCATGAACCGAAGTCGTCGCTCGTCGAAGTCAAAGGACGGAATCGCGGGGGCCATTCGAAGGAGAGAGAAGAAGTCATTCCAAGGGGTGGGGCATCGGTGTCGCCGGTCACTGGGCCTTGAGCGATTGGAGGACCGCCAATTATTGGCGGGCGATCTGCAGCTGGTAGCTTTGACGCCGAATGCCAGCGGTTTTGTGGCCGAATTCAACCAGGCGGTCGATCCCGGCGTGCTGAACCTGTACGACGCCGCCAATGGGACGCTGGGCGCCGCCGACGTGCAGTTGACGGGCAACGCCGGCGGACAAGTGCGCGGTTCTTTGTTGGTGGAAGCCAACCGGTTGCGTTTCATAGCCACCGGCGGGCCGTTGCCGGCGGATACCTACAATGTCTTGCTCCGGAGCGCTGCCGATGGACTGCGGGCTGCCGATGGTGGAGCGATTCTGGACGGCGAGTTCAGCGGCGAGTTTCCCTCAGGTGACGGCGTTGCCGGCGGCGATTTTTCGTTCTCATTCACCGTGGCGGGCTCCGAGGCGTTGGTTGTCGGTATTCCGGACTTCGCCCGGGGACCTGACCAGGCTGTGAACGTGCCGGCGGCGGCCGAGGGAGTGCCGCTGGACAGCGGTCTGCCCATCACGCTCAGTAACGCGGCGGGAGTGACTTCGCTGGTGCTCACCGTCGCATTCGATTCCGAGTTGCTGTTCGTTTCGGACGTCACTCTTGGGCCGGATGCGCCCGAAGGCAGTCAAGTCACAGCGAACTTGACGGTGCCCGGCCAGGCGACGATCGCATTTTTCTCGCTCGATCCGCTCCCCGCGGGAACGGCCCGCATCGTGTCGCTGGCCGCTGCGGTGCCGGCGACGGCGCCCTACGGAGCCGTCCAAGCGGTTCGGCTGACCAACGTGGACGTCAACGCCGGCGCTCTGGCGGCGACGGCGGACGACGGCCTGCACGCCGTCGTGTTTGTGGGCGACGCCAATCGGAACCTGCGGTATGACGCGGAGGACGCCCGGCTCCTGGCCCGCGTCGGCGTCGGTTTTGACAGCGGCTTTGCCGTCGATCCGCCGCACACCGGAGCGACCGGCGCCACGCGAATCCTCTATCCTACCATCGATCCTCGGATCATCGGCGACGTCACCGGCGACGGGACGCTCAGTGCCCTGGATGCCAGCGACCTGCTGCGGCGAGTGGTGGGCCTGTCCACGCCGAACATCCCAGCCCTGCCCGACAACGTCGCTCCACAGGATATCGTCCTTTCGCCGAACAGCGTATCAGAGGACGCGGTTCCAGGAACCGTCGTTGGCATCTTGACCGCCGTGGATCCCGATCTGGACGATTCCCACACCTTTATTTTCGTGTCCGGCGCAGGCGACACGGACAATGCTGCTTTTACGATCGACGGCCAGCAACTGAGAACGGCGGTGCCGCTGGATCTCGATACGCAGAGTATTTACCAGATCCGCGTGCGGGCCACGGATGCCGCCGGCCTGAGCGTTGAAAGGGCTCTGACGATCCAGGTCACCATCGCCAACGCCGCGCCGACGGCAGTGCTCCTGTCGCCCGACACGGTTCCCGAGGATGCCTCGGCGGGCACGGTGGTCGGCCAGCTGACAGCAGCCGATCCGAACGGAAGCGATGTGCATACGTTCCAGCTAGTCGCAGGCGAAGGCGCCGCGGACAACGCGGCCTTTACGATCGTCGGCCAGGAGTTGCGGACGGCCGTAACGCTCGACTTCGAGACACAGAGCGAGTACCTGATCCGCGTGCGGGCCACGGACCTGGGCGGCCTGAGCGTAGAGACGTCGCTGGTCATCCAGGTGACGGACGTCAACGAAGCGCCGAGCGATGTCAGCTTGGCTTTGTCCGCCGTGGCGGAGGACGCAGTGGCAGGCACGGTCGTCGGCGTGCTGACTGCCGTCGATCAGGATGCGGGCGACGCGCACACTTTCGAACTCGTTGCGGGTGAAGGCGACGCGGACAACGACGCGTTCGAGATCGTGGGCCAGGAAGTGCGGACGGTCGCGGCGCTGGACTTCGAGACGCAGAGCGAATACCAGATCCGCGTGCGGGCCACGGACTTGGACGGCCTGAGCGTGGAAAAGTCGCTGATCATCCAGGTGACGGATGTCAACGAAGCGCCGACCGGTGTGAGCTTGAATCCGTCCGCGGTGGCGGAAGACGCTCCGGCAGGCACAGTCGTCGGCGCACTGACGGCGGTGGACCCGGACGCAGGCGACACGCATACCTTCGAGCTGATCGCGGGCGAAGGCGACGCGGACAACGACGCGTTCGAGATCGTCGATCAGCAACTGCGGACGGTGGTGGCGCTGGACTTCGAGACGCAGAGCGAATACCAGATCCGCGTGCGGGCCACCGATCTAGGCGGTCTGAGCGTGGAAACGTCGCTGGTCATCCAGGTGACGGACGTCAACGATGCACCCACCGCGGTAATTCTGACGCCAGCCGCTGTGGCGGAAGACGCTCCGGTGGGCACCGTGGTCGGCGTGCTGACGGCTATCGATCAGGACGCGGGCGACACGCACACCTTCGAGCTGATCGCGGGCGAAGGCGACGCCGACAACGACGCGTTTGAAATCGTCGATCAGGAACTGCGGACGGTCGTGGCGCTGGATTTCGAGACGCAGAGCGAATATCAGATCCGCGTGCGGGCTACGGATTTGGACGGCCTGAGTGTGGAAACGTCGCTGATCATCCAGGTGACGGACGTCAACGAAGCGCCGACCGAGGTGGTCCTGTCACCGTCCGCCGTGGCGGACGATGCTCCGGTGGGCACGATCGTCGGCGTGCTGACGGCCGTGGATCAGGACGCGGGTGACACGCATACCTTCGAGCTGATCGCGGGCGAAGGGGACGCGGACAACGACGCATTCGAGATCGTCGATCAGCAGCTGCGAACGGTTGTGGCGCTGGACTTCGAGACGCAGAGCGAGTACCAGATCCGCGTGCGGGCCACGGACCTGGGCGGCTCGAGCGTGGAAACGACGCTCGTGGTCCTGGTAATTGGCGACAACGAGGCGCCAAGCGAAGTGCTCCTGGCGCCCGCTAGTGTTTCGGAAGATGCCTCGCCAGGCACGATGGTCGGCCTGCTGACGGCGGTCGATCCGAACGCGGGCGATGTGCATACCTTCGAGTTGGTTACAGGCGAAGGTGACTCGGACAACGACGCGTTCGAGATCGTCGGTCAACAGTTGCGAACGGTTGTGGCGCTGGACTTCGAGACGCAGGGCGAGTATCAGATCCGCGTGCGGGCTACGGACCTGGGCGGCTTGAGCGTGGAAACATCGCTGGTCATCCAGGTGACGGACGTCAACGAAGCGCCGAGCGGCGCAAGCCTGACACCGTCGGCCGTGGCGGAGGACGCTCCGGTAGGCACGGTCGTCGGCCTGCTGACGGCCATCGACCAGGACGTGGGCGACACGCATACCTTCGAGTTCATTGCGGGCGAAGGTGGCGCGGACAACGACGCGTTCGAGATCGTGGATCAGGAACTGCGGACGGTCGTGGCGCTGGACTTCGAGACGCAGAGCGAGTATCAGATCCGCGTGCGGGCCACGGACTTGGACGGCCTGAGCGTGGAAACGTCGCTGGTCATCCAGGTGACGGACGTGAACGAAGCCCCGAGCGCGGTGACTTTGACACCGTCCGCTGTGGCGGAAGACGCCTTGGTGGGCACGGTCGTCGGCCTGCTGACGGCTATCGACCAGGACGCGGGCGACACGCATACCTTCGAGTTCATTACGGGCGAAGGCGACGCGGACAACGCCGCGTTCGAGATCATCGATCAGGAACTACGGACGGTGGTGACGCTGGACTTCGAGACGCAGAGCGAGTATCAGATCCGCGTGCGGGCCACCGATTTGGGCGGTTTGAGCGTGGAAACGTCGCTGATCATCCAGGTGACGGACGTCAACGAAGCCCCGACCGGCGTGACCCTGACGCCGTCCGCTGTGGCGGACGATGCTCCGGTGGGCACGGTCGTCGGCGTGCTGACGGCGACGGACCAGGACGCGGGCGACGCGCACACCTTCGAACTCGTCGCGGGCGACGGCGCCGCGGACAACGATGCGTTCGAAATCGTCGATCAGCAACTGCGGACGGTCGCCACGCTGGACTTCGAGACGCAGAGCGAATATCAGATCCGCGTGCGGGCTACGGACCTGGGCGGCCTGAGCGTGGAAACGACGCTGGTGGTCTTGGTCATCGGCGATAACGAGGCGCCGACCGAAGTTCTCCTGGCGCCAACTAGCATTTCGGAAGATGCCTCGGTAGGCACGGCGGTCGGGCTGCTGACTGCGGTCGATCCGAACGCGGGCGACGTGCATATCTTCGAGCTGGTGGCTGGCGAAGGCGACGCAGACAACGGGACGTTTGAGATCGTCGGCCAGCAACTGCGGACGGCCGTGACGTTGGACTTCGAGACGCAGAGCGAGTATCAGATCCGTGTGCGGGCTACGGATCTGGGCGGCCTGAGCGTGGAAACGTCGTTGGTCGTCCAGGTGACGGACGTCAACGAAGCGCCCAGCGATGTGATCCTGACTCCGGCCACTGTGGCGGAGGACGTTCCGTTGGGCTCGGTCGTCGGACAGCTGACGGCCGTGGATCCAGATGCGGGCGACGTGCATACCTTCGAGTTCATTGCGGGCGAAGGCGGCGCGGACAACGACGCATTCGAGATCGTCGATCAGGAACTGCGGACCGTCGTAACGCTGGACTTCGAGACGCAGAGCGAGTACCAGATCCGCGTGCGGGCCACGGACTTGGATGGCCTGAGTGTGGAAACGTCGCTGATCATCCAGGTGACGGACGTCAACGAAGCGCCGACCGAAGTGCTTCTAGCCTCCGATGGTGTTTCCGAAGATGCCTCCGTAGGCACGATGGTCGGCTTGCTGACGGCTGTCGATCCGGACGCTGGCGACACGCACACCTTCGAGTTCATTGCAGGCGAGGGCGACGCGGACAACACGGCGTTCGAGATCGTGGATCAAGAACTGCGGACGGCCGTGGCGTTGGACTTCGAGACGCAGAGCGAGTATCAGATCCGCGTGCGGGCGACGGACCTGGGCGGCTTGAGCGTCGAGACGGCACTGGTGGTCTTCGTGACCAATGTGAACGAGGCGCCGGTCCATCTGCTGCCCGGCGCCCAAAGCACGCTGATGAACGAATCGTTCGTTTTCTCCGCCGCTACGAGCAATGCGATTACCATCACGGATCCGGATGCGGGTGACGACCAGCTCAAGGTGAATCTGATCGCCGAAGGAGGCACGGTCAGTGTGGACGAGTTTTTCGGGAGTCTGGCGGAGCTGAACGACCTGTTAGACGGCCTCCTCTTCACGCCGGACGAGGATTTCGTGGGCGATGCGTTCCTGGATATCATGACCGACGATCTGGGGCACAATGGCAGTGGAGGCCCGCAGACGGCTGTGGATCGGATTATGATTTCCGTCACTTGAAGCGTGCCAGGAAGCCCGGTTTATCCGTGAGCATGACAGCGCCGCTGGTCGGCGGTCTCTGATGTCGTACTCGGTCGAATGCAGTCTGCGGAACCCGATTCTCCGCAGGCTGTTTCGTCGCCTCGGTCGAAGATGGCAACGAGACCGTCGGGGCCGGTGTGCGTGCGAGCGCCGCCACGAACCCGATTCCGGAAGCTGTCATCGCCTCTAAGCGAGACTTTGAGTTTCCGCCGGAAGTCGCCCGAACGCATCCGCTTTGATCCGGCCACACTGCTCGCTGCCGCCTTGTGGAGGCGTCTCAAACCAGCCACGCGAATCGCGCCTTCCGTCAACCACGCCTCCGTTTCGGCCGGATAGTTTTCGGAAGCAAACCTGCTAAAATTTCAGGCTGGCAACGCCGTTTTCCTGCCGGCCAACTGGCCCGCCGCGAACTCCGGTTCTTCGCACATTCCACCTCCACAGAGGAAAGCACCTCATGACGCACCGCCCCTTGCCGCAACGGGAATGCCTGATTCGCCTGCTGGCCGCCATGGTTGTTCTCGGTTGTCTGGCATCACCGAACGCCCACGCGGGAAACCAGCGACGCCCCAACGTATTATTTCTGGCCGTCGACGATCTGCGGCCGGAGATGGACAGCTATGGCGTCGAGCACATGGTCACGCCGGGCTTCGATCGTCTGGCCGAGCGCGGGGTGCGTTTTGACCGCGCCTATTGTAACATCGCCGTCTGCGGCGCTTCGCGGGCGAGTTTGATGAAAGGGCTGCGCCCCACGCCGACACGGTTCACCTCGTATCTGACCCGAGCCGACAAGGACGCACCCCAGGTGCCTTCGCTACCGATGGTGTTCAAGCAAGCTGGATATCACACCCAGAGCAACGGCAAAGTGTACCACCATGTGACCGACGACGCGGCGGCCTGGAGCGAGCCGTCCTGGCATCCCCCGACCTCGAGTATCTGGTGGGCGCTGGCCGAAAACCGCGCCTTGGCCACTGGGCAAAAACGGGGGCCGGCTTACGAATCGGCCGACCAGGGCGACGAACTGTATCCCGACCACCAGATCTGCGACAAGACGCTCGACGATCTGCGGCGGCTGGCCAAGCAGGAAAAACCGTTCTTTTTGGCGTGCGGTTTCTATCGTCCGCACCTTCCGTTCGTCGTGCCGCAGAAATATTGGGACCTGGTTCCGACCAGCCAAGTAAGGTTGCCGGACAACATGTTCTTTCCCCGCGATCTGCCCGCCGCGTTCAATTATACCTGGGGCGAAATGCGGGCCTATCACGGAATTCCCAAGCAGGGGCCCGTGTCGGACGAAACCGCCCGGCAACTCATCCGCGGCTATCACGCCAGCGTGAGCTTTGTCGACGCTCAAATCGGGCGGCTTCTGGATGTCTTGGAACAGCTCGGCGCGGCTGACAATACGATCATCGTGCTATGGGGAGATCATGGCTGGCAGTTGGGCGAACATGGTTTCTGGTGCAAGCACACGAATTTCGAGGTCGCCTCGCGCGCGCCGCTGTTGATCGCCGCACCCGGAATCGCGGGCGGACGAGTGAGTCGGCAGCTGGTCGAGTTCGTCGATATCTACCCCACGCTGTGTGATCTGGCCGGCCTGCCCCAACCCGACCATCTGCAGGGCAAGAGCATGCACCCGCTGTTGCTGGACGTGGACCGCAAACACAAAGAGGCCGTGTTCACCCGTCACGGCGGAGGTGACGCGGTGCGGACCGATCGCTATCGTTATAAAGAAATGCGTTCCGGCGGCGGTCGCGGCGAACTGTTAGGAGTGGGATTATTCGATCTCGAAAACGATCCGCAGGAAAACCGCAACGTGGCGGAAGACCCGGCCAATGCCGACGTCCGCCGGCGTTTGCAGACGCTGCTGCAGAGCGCGCGGGCCGAGCAGGGCTCGTAAGAGCGTGCCAGACAGGTTTTCACCTCCGACGCAAAGTCGAATCTCTCAGATCTTGCAGCGGCGCATATGGCCAGGGCGATAACGCATCCATACAATTGTTGCCGTCTGGCGCAAGACTATGGGCACAGGCACCACGGGCCCGACGGAACGTAACGAGATCGATGAGCCGCTTAAGATTTTGACCCTCACTGCGCCGGGGGATCTGACGATCGGAACTCACACGGTATCGTTCGTGATTGGTACGGGAGCCGGCGAGATTCCGTTACCCGGCGCAGGCACAACAGAGCCGGCAACGGACTATCATATTCTGGCGCTCGTCGATCCGCTAAATCTGATCGGTGAGAACGACGATGATGACCCTGGCACGAGCAACAATGCGGCAGCTTTCGTCGGCGTCTATCACGTCCCCGGTGCTGGAGTTTACATTCACGGAAGTCCGGCATCCGACGACATTTCCGTAACGGTTGGCCGTGTGCGTGTCGAGATCAACGGCCATACGTACGTCTACCAAACCGACGACGTCAGCAACGTGGTGCTCCGTTCTCACGCGGGAAATGATGTGATACGAGAAGAGTCGACTTCAGCCAGTCTGCAGGTGATCGGCGGCCGGGGAGACAACGAACTTCATTGGGACAGTCGAGGCACATTGCTGGATCTGCCCCTGTCTGTTGCGAGTGGTCTGACAGGAGTGGCCGTTATCGATTTGACAGGCGCCAATCCGAATCAGTTGCGTTTGGATTACTCTTCCGTCGTCGACGTCTCCGCGGAATGGCTCGTGCCGGAAGACACCCTGCCCTCAGTGGAAATGCGACTCCAGCTCTGATTTTCCACGGGACAGAGGCACCACCGGACAGTCGGGCGAAAGTAGCCAAGCTGTTGTGACGGCAATTCCCGGTCGGGAAGTCGATTCTCGCAGTCGAGTACCGCAATTGTTGCCAAGCTCGACGCGGCGCGAGCGAATGCTATACTGATGCCAGCGAGCGGAAATCGAACCAGGCAATGCGGAGACGAAAAAATGACGGAACCGGAAGGCGGCGCACAGCCGCAAGGAACGCGTGTCACGTTTCTCGATCAGACCGGGGCCAAGTCGGTCGATGCGATGATCGCCGATACGGTCACCGTCAAGCGCATTTTGCCCAACGTGATTACCAAGATGAACTTGCCGGTCACGGGTCCCGACGGTCAACCGTTGAGTTACAGCCTGGACCATAAGGAAGGGGGTCGGCGTCTGCACGAGGACCAGACACTGCCGGACGCCCACGTTCACACGGGGGACCACCTGATCGTCTATCCGGAGATCGTCGCGGGCGGGGCAGCGAAACGTCGTGAAACATTGTGAAACGTCGGGGGCGCGCTGGACAGGAAGTGAACGGAGGAAGTTGCCCATGCGGCGATCACCGCGACTGCGGCGGCTTGAAAGCGACTGGACGGCCCTACAGCAGCTGCGGGCGGACAGCAGCTTGTTCGATTTCATAATACCGAACACGACCTTTGCCGGCCCGCCGGAAACCTATGTGGTGCAAATCCGCGGACGAGGATTGTGGCGGCCGGAGGGATCCGATCGGGTCCTGTTGCGAGAGGGGCACGAGATCCTGGTTCGGTTGGGAGCCGCCTATCCCCGAATGATCCCCGAACTGGTTTGGCGCACGCCGATCTTTCATCCCAATATCTCGGCCCACGGCGCCGTATGCCTGGGCGGCTACAGCACGCACTGGGCGCCCAGCCTACAGCTGGATGAATTGTGCGTCATGCTCTGGGACATCGCCCGTTACGCCAACTACGACGCGAACAGTCCGTACAATCGAGCGGCGGCGCACTGGGTTCGTGCCCAAAAGCAGTTTTCGTTCCCGATCGATTCGCGACCGTTGCGCGACCGCATGGCATGGGAGACAGGACCGCGCCGGCCCGGATCGCCAGCCTCAGGTCCGTGCGCCGCGACGAGCGGCCCGCCGCGCGGTTCGGCCGCCGCCGACCCCGTTGTGGTGGACGCCGAATTGGTTTTCGTGGATGACCAGATCGTCGCCGCCCAGATCGTCACCGCAGAAATCGCCGCAGGGGCAGCGGGTTCCGCCGAAACCGGGGTTGAGGGTGAGCGGCGAGACAATCATTTACCTGTCCTATACATCAGCTGACCTGCAATTAGCGACCTGCAATAGGTGACATGGATGCCCGATCCGACGCTGCACGTGGACGATGACGACCGCTATGCGCGGCTCCGGCTGATTCCGTGGTGGGACCAGGACCGGCTGCGGCGCGCCCGCGTGCTGGTCGTCGGCGCCGGCGCCTTGGGGAACGAGGTCTTGAAGAACCTGGCCCTGGTCGGCGTCGGGCACCTGATCGTCGTCGATCACGACGTCGTCGAACCCGCCAACTTGACCCGTTCCATTCTGTTCCGCGCACGCGACAAGGGGCGTCCCAAAGCGGAGGTGGCCGCCGCGGCGCTTGGCGAACTGAATCCGGACCTGCACGTGACGGCGATCGACGGAGATGTATTGACCGCGGTCGGCTTGGGCGTCTTTCGCGACGCCGATGTCGTCGTGGGTTGCCTGGACAATCGCGAGGCGCGCCTGTGGGTCAATCGGTCGTGCTGGAAGGCGGCGACGCCGTGGGTCGACGGGGGCATTCAGGAACTGAACGGCGTGGTCAAGGTGTTTGTGCCACCGGACAGTGCGTGTTACGAGTGCGCGATGACGGAGAACGACTATCGCTTGATCAATCTGCGCTACAGCTGTCCGCTGTTGCGGCAGGAGGACTTGATCGCCGGCCGAGTGCCCACCGTGGCTACGATCGCTTCGCTGATCGGCGGCTTGCAGGCTCAGGAAGCGCTGAAGCTGATCCACGGCCTCCCGGTCGCCGCCGGCGAGGCATTCGTGTTCAACGGACTGGTCAGTCAGTCGTACCGAACACGATTTCAGCGGCGCGAGGATTGCCTGAGTCACGAGACATACCCGCCGCCGGTCGAATTGCCGCTGCGGGCGGCTCGGCATAACGCCGCAGACCTGTTTTCCGCGGTCCGGCGGAATGGTGGATCCCCACCCCTGCAGCTGTCGCTGGATCGTGATCTGGTCGTTTCCCTGGCGTGTCCTCGTTGCGGCACGCACGAGCGGGTGCTGCAAGTGGCGGCATCGGTGAGCGCCAAGCGGGCCGTCTGCCCGCAGTGCGGCGAACCATCGCGGCCGGAGATTGTCCACAACGTCACGCCCGAGTCGGAACTCGCCGGCGAGCCGCTCCAGTCACTGGGGATTCCGCCGTACGATATCGTGCGGGTCGCAAGCCCCGATGAGGAGCACGTCCTTCTCCTGGCCGGCGATCGGCATATATTGAATGTGGCCGGACGGCCATAATCAAAAGGATCCATAGCCCGGGGGACCAACCTGTGTTTCGAATGTGCTTGGTTGCATGCTTGGCGAGCGTCGCGTGCGGTTGGCTGACGCCGCTGGTCGCGGGTAGCGAAGTCGATGCCGATTTCGCGCGCGACGTGGCGCCGATCTTCGAACGGCATTGCATCCGGTGTCACCATCCGGACAACGCCAAAGGCGACCTGTCCTTGGCGACCGCGGCGGGTCTGATCGCCAACGGCTACGTGACGCCGGGCAAGCCTGACGAAAGCTATTTGCTGGACGTCGTGACGTCCGCCTCCGGCCAGCGGCCCGCGATGCCTCAAGAGGGCGACCCGCTGCCGGACGAGGAGGTCGGCCGGCTGCGTCGCTGGATCGCGGACGGCGCGGCGTGGCCCGATTCCATGGTGATTCGCGAGAAGCCGAAAGCCGATGCGTCGTGGTGGTCGCTGCAAAGGCTGACCGCCGTCGAGCCGCCGGCGCCCGCGGGGCTTCCCGCCGTCTGGCAAGCAAACCCGATCGATCGGTTCGTGTATCAACGGCTGACTCAAGAAAACCTCTTTCCGTCGCCGCGGGCGGATAAGCGGACGCTGATCCGGCGTGTGACCTATGACCTGACGGGCCTGCCGCCAACTCCCGAAGAGGTTGAATCATTCGTCGCCGATGAGTCGCCGGACGCCTATTCACGACTGGTCGACCGGCTGCTCGCATCGCCGCATTACGGCGAACAGTGGGGGCGCCACTGGCTGGACGTGGTCCGTTTCGGGGAAAGCCGCGGCTTCGAGCGCAACGAGATCATTGAGAATGCCTGGCCGTTTCGCGACTATGTGATCCGGTCGTTCAACCAGGACAAACCGTTCTCGATGCTGGTCCGCGAGCATCTGGCCGGAGACGTGATCGGCAAGGGCGATCCTGACGTTGAGGCCGGCGTCACGTTCCTGGTCGGCGGACCGTATGACGACGTGGGCAATCAGGATGCGGTCCAGGCCGCACAGATCCGAGCCAACACGATCGACGAGATGATCCGTGCGACAGCCGAAGCGTTTTTGGGACTCACGGTCGGCTGTGCTCGCTGTCACGATCACAAGTTCGATCCCGTCCTGCAGCGGGACTACTACGGCCTGTACGCGACATTTGCCGGCGTTTATCACGGCAGCCGGGTGATCGCAAGTGCCGACCAGCGGCACACGCGAGACGAGGCCCTGCGGCCATTGCACGAGAGCCGCGATCGCCTGGCGAAGGAATTAGCGGATCTGAGCGAAGCGGTAGAGAAACGGGCTCATGAACGGGCGGAGGAATTGGAATCGCAGTGGACTCGTCCGCCCATCCGGCGAACGGGAGTAGAGGAAAGATTTGCGGCGGTTTCGGCCAAGTTCGTGCGGCTGGCAGTCGAAGGTGCCGAGAACAATCCTCACGCACGAAGCGGCTTTGGCATTGACGAATTCGAGGTCTGGACGGCTGGCGGCGAGCCGCGCAATGTCGCCTTGACCGCCGCCGGCGGGCAAGCCGCCGGCCAGGGCCGAGTCGCCGCCGACTTTGCCGGGGCGTACAGTCCAGCACTGACCGTCGACGGCAAATTCGGTGCCCGCTGGCTGGCTGCCGGCCCCGAATTGACGATCACGTTATCCCAGCTCGAAACGATCGATCGAATCGTGTTTTCCAGCGATCGCAACGGCGATGCCGGCGATCACTCCGTGGCGGCCTTTGTCAGCGAATACCGCGTCGAAGTTTCGCGGGACGGCCAGCAGTGGACGCCGGTCGCCGATTCTCACGACCGGCAGCCGGTCAATGCCGCGCACCGCCGGAAACGGCTGATCGACGCGACGATCAGCGAACCGCAACGGCAGCAAGAAGCGGATCTGAATCGGCAACTGGCCGAGGTGAATCGGCGGATCAATGCCGTTGCTCCCTTGCCCATGTGGTGGGTCGGAGAGTTCAAGCCGACCGCAAACCAATTCCATGTGTTTGTGGGTGGTGATCCGCAGCGTCGCGGCGCTCAGGTCGCGCCGGCAAGTCTCTCCGCGCTGAGCGAGATCGTCGCGCCGTACCAGTTGAGCGACGATGCGGCCGAGAGCCAACGGCGGCTGCAATTGGCCGATTGGCTCACGCATCCGGACAATCCGCTGACGCCTCGCGTGCTGGCGAATCGGCTCTGGCACTACCATTTCGGCACCGGCATCGTCGCCACTCCCAGCGACTTTGGCTACATGGGCGGGCGGCCAACCCATCCCGAATTGCTTGACTGGCTGGCGGGGCAAGTCCACCGGCACGGCTGGCGGTTGAAACCGCTGCATCGGCTGATCGTGATGTCCGAGACCTATCGGCAGTCATCCGCATTTCGCGCCGAAGCCGCCGGCGCGGACGCCGACAGCCGTCTGTTGTGGCGATTCCCGCCGCGGCGTCTGACGGCGGAAGAAATCCGTGACACCATGCTGGCGGCAGCCGGGAAATTGAACCTCGAGATGGGCGGCCCCGGTTTCCGCTTGTACCGCTATATGCAAGACAACGTGGCAACGTATATTCCGCTGGACGAGCACGGCCCGGAGACGTATCGGCGAGCCGTGTATCACCAAAACGCCCGGGCGTCACTGCTGGATTTGCTCACCGAATTCGATTGTCCGGACAATTCGTTTTCCGCGCCGCGGCGCGCGACTACGACGACGCCGCTGCAAGCCTTGACGCTGATGAACCACCGCTTCTCGGTGGACATGGCAAACGGTTTCGCACGGCGACTGGAACAGGAGGCCGGTGCGGCGGGGATGGAGGCCCTGGTACGGCGCGCGTTTGCATTAAGTTATTCCCGGGATCCCGCAGCGGACGAACTGGCCGCCGCCGACGCTTTGATCGGCCGGCACGGACCGCGGGCATTTTGCCGAGCCGTGCTGAACTCGAATGAACTTCTCCACCTAAACTAGTGCCCCTTGCCTCGGTTGTATAATGGACCGACCACGTGAAAACCGTTCTTTTTGAGACACCTGTTACTGGATTAAGTGGAGTTGAAGTAATGAAACGCCGTGAATTCCTCGCTGGTTCGTTGGCTCTGACCTCGGGACTGTTGGTGGCTCGACAAAATGTCGCTGCGGAAACGGCACCCGCCGCCTATGAGTTACCGAAAATGCCGTACGCCTACGACGCGCTCGAACCTCATATCGACGCGCGCACGATGGAAATTCACCACACGAAACATCATGCCGCATATGTGAATGGGCTGAACGCGGCGGTCAGCGGCACCCCGTTGGCCGGCAAGTGTCCATGCGAGTTGGTCGCCAATTTGAGCGAAGTGCCCGAGACGATCCGCACCGCAGTCCGCAATCATGGCGGCGGACACGTGAACCACACACTGTTCTGGAACATCATGTGCGGCAACAAGGGCGGAGGCGAGCCCAAGGGGGAATTGAGGAAAGCGATAGACGCCGAATTAGGCGGCTTCGATCGTTTCGCCACGGCGTTCAGCGATGCGGCCATGAAGCGATTCGGCAGCGGCTGGGCTTGGCTGTGCTACATCCCCAGGTCGAAGGAACTAGCCATTTGCAGCACCGCCAACCAGGACAGCCCGCTGGCCGAAGGCCATACGCCGATCTTGGGGATCGACGTCTGGGAACATGCCTACTATCTGCACTACCAGAACCGGCGAGCCGATTACGTCAAGGCGTTTTTCAACGTCATCGACTGGGACGCAGTCGCAGGCCGGTATGCCGACGCGCGAAAAGCTTAGTGCATCGTCCAGGCTAAAAATGCGGGTAGCCGAACTCGCCAGAGTTTGGGATACGGAAGTTTGCGATTTCCGCTACCCGACGATTGAACCGGGCCCCGAGTCGGGATTCACTTTCCGACTCGTCGAGCTTCTTATTTAAGCATACCTGTTCCGGAAAATATTCAGATTTTCTGGAACTACAATGCTTGACCGACACCGCAAATTGCTTAGATTGAATTCTGTTTCGCTTCTCGTCTCCTAACTTGACCTTCTTTCTTGTCAACTTTTCAGGAGGGTTATGGCATGACTCGATCTAACCGTCGTCAGAACGCGTTCACGCTCGTGGAGTTGTTGGTGGTGATTGCGATCATTGGCATCCTCGTGGCATTGCTGTTGCCCGCGATTCAATCTGCGCGGGAGGCCGCGAGGCGAACGCAGTGCAACAACCACTTCAAGCAAATCGCGCTCAGCCTTCACAATTACCACGACACCATCGGTCGGCTTCCATTTGCCACGATCTGCAACATCAACGCGGCGGGTCCCGGGCAATCAAGCAACTCGCGCCAATCTTGGTTCCACCTGATCCTCCCCTTCGTGGAGCAGGCGACCTATTATGAGGAAATTCGGCCGCGTATCGAGACCAACCAATTTCCGGGAGGCTGGCCGGAAGCTACTGTCGTCATAGAAACCTTCATGTGCCCGTCCGATCCTGTTGGCCCGAAGACGACGAATCAGGGCTTTCATGGCAACTATGTTCCCTGTCACGGATCGAGCCACACCGGCAGTGGCGATGGAATCACCAATGGAATCTTTTATCCGCGTTCCAAGACGAGGCTGACCGACATTACCGATGGCACGTCGAATACCGTCATGCTCGGCGAAATTCGACTGCAAGCGGATGGTACTGCCGCAGAGGGTCCCGGGAACGTCGTCTGTGGCAGTCCACATGACTTGCGCGGACGATATCACAATACGTACCACGCCAACGCAACGTTCACGACGATGCGCTCTCCCAATACGCCCGTCGGCGATGCAACTCAGTACTGCGCCGGGACAACCAAGGTCCCGTGTCGGGCGTGCGTCAGTAGCAACGGCGAGATTCACGCCCGCAGCTGGCACGCCGGCGGGGTTCAAATAGCCCTTGCCGACGCTTCGGTTCGCTTCATCACCGATAACATCGACCAAACCGTTTTTCAAGCGATTGGGACAAGGGACGGCGGCGAAGCCGTCAACGTTCAGTAGTCTTTTTGGCGAGAAGTCGTCCCCGAACAAATCGCGTTTGTTCCGGCCTGCTTCGGCGGGTCGCTTGGCACTAGTTTTTCCCGAGGAACATTTCCATGCGCACCCAGTTCCACATCGCACTTGTCTTGTTGGCAGCAATCTCTCTGCAGGGTTGTGGCAAGTCGGACCGGATCACAACCTACCCCGTCACGGGATCTGTCACGTTGGGCGGCAATCCCATCGAACAGGGAAGCATTGTCTTCGACCCGGCAGACGGGCAAGGTACATCCGCGATGGGCGGTATCGAGAAGGGCCAATTCACGGCACAGGTCCCAGCGGGCGAGAAGATCCTTCGTCTCAGCGCCGTTCGGACGACCGGCGAGAAAGACCAGTACGGTGCATTAGTTTCCGAGTCTTACATTCCCGCGAAGTACAACCTGGAATCGCAGATCACGAAGACGGTGAAACCGGACGAGGAGAACAAGTTCGACTTGACGCTCGACTAGACGCCGGACTGGACGCCGGATGAATCGCGTCGCGATTATTTGAACCCGAGGAGGCAAGGCCGATGAAGCGGTTGCTGTGCGCGGCATATGCCTCGTGCCTGGTGCTGATCGCCAGCGTCTCCGCCGCCGCTGCTGACGCCGCCACGAAACGTCCCAACGTGATCCTCGTCATGGCGGACGATCTCGGCTGGCCGGACATCGGCTGCTATGGCGGCGAGATTCCTACGCCGCACCTTGATTCGCTGGCGCGGACCGGGCTGCGTTGAGCGCGATCAACCGTTCTTCCTGTATGTGGCTGACATCGCCCCGCATTGGCCGCTGCACGCCTGCGAGGCGGATATCGCACCGTATCGGCAACGGTACCGGGAACATGGTTGGGACGAGTTGCGATGGCGGCGTTTCCAGAAGCAGCGCGAATTGGGCGTCATTCCTTCCGGCTGGGAACTGTCGCCGCGGCCGGCTGGCATCCGAGACTGGAAAACAGAGCCATACCAACACTGGCAGGCGGAGCGGATGGCGGTGTATGCCGCCCAGGTGGAGACCATTGACCGCGGCCTTGGCGAGCTGCTGACGACCGTCCAAAAGGCGGGCAAAGCGGACTATACTTTGGTGATGTTCCTGTCCGATAATGGGGCTGCTCCAGACGGTGAATTGGCACCGACGAAAGCCGGCTTTGGTTTTCCACCCCACGCTCGGAACGATCGCTGGCGCAAAGACGGCGTGCCGATTCGTCCCGGCAGCGGTCCCAACAACTTGCCCGGCCCGCACGACACCTTCAGTGCTTACGGGCTGGCCTGGGCCAACGTCAGCAATACGCCGCTGCGCGGCACGAAGCTGACCGGGTACGAAGGCGGCATCCGCACTCCGCTGGTGGCCCGCTGGCCCGCGGGCATTCGCCAACCCGGTGGCTTTACCGACCAGATCGGGCACGTGATCGATATCATGGCGACGTGTTTGGATGCAGCGGGCGAAGAGTATCCCGCCGAATTTGAGGGCCGCAGACCGCTGCCTCTGGAAGGCAGAAGCCTGCTGCCAGTCTTTCGGGGACAACAGCGCCAGGGGCATGAAACACTGTGCTGGAGCGTCCCGCAACACCAAGCTGTTCGGATGGGCCCCTGGAAAGCGGTTCGCTCCACGCGCGGCGGAGCGTGGGAACTTTTCGATCTCGAAGCGGATGGTACGGAAACCATCGACCAGGCGGCACGCCAGCCTGAGCGAACGAAAGAACTTGCGGCTCGGTTCGAAGCTTGGCGCCAACGTGTGGGGCCGCCATGACGAAGCGGCATCGCGAGGCATGTTGCTATACCGCACGCGGTTGAGGATGGCACATCCAATCGTAACCCGAAGCGTAAGCGAGGAAACAGCCTGGTCCCTCGCTTACGCTTCGGGTTACGTGTCACGGTCAACCGCGTGGGGTATAAGCCTCGGTGGATCGACGGCGCGGCCACAAGCCGGTCCCGGTCTGGGGAAGACCGGGTTGATGTGAGGCAATTACGTTCGCCTCGTCAACCGTCCAGCACCCAGCCTTGCCGGTACTCGCGTTGGATAAAAGCATCGGCCTGGGGACAGTTCCGAGCCTTCAGGCTCTTGGCGTCCCAATCCAGCTTCTGGTTGACTCGGAACGCGACGACGCCCAGCATGTTGTTCTCGACCAGTTTGCCGGAGTAGTCAAAGTTGCACAATGTCGGCGAGCCTGTCTTGGCGCCGTTGATCCATTCCTGATAATGCCCCGCCGATGGCGGAATGGTCTGCTCTGGCGGCTTGTAGTCCTTGTACTGGTCTTCGGGCAACAGAATCCGCCTGCCGTAGTCAGCCAACAACTGGCCCTTGTCGCCGATGAACAACACGCCGATTCCCCACTTCTCAAGGTCATGGCCCGGAGGCGAAGGCGGTCGTTTCACCCCGTCGTACCATTTCAATGTTACCGCATCGCGATCGCCCACAGCAGGGTGCTCCCAGCGCGCGATCAGCCAATTCGGATAGCTTTCGTCGCTCCGTGGGTTCCCTTCGGCCTCGGCGCTGATCGGGTCTCGCAGTCCCAGGGCCCAGAACGGCAAGTCGATCAGATGGCTTCCCATGTCGCCCAAACACCCATTGCCCCAATCCCAGCGCTGTTCCCACGTCATGCAGCCGGGCAGGTAGCTGGAGTGGTACGGGCGATACGGGGCCGGGCCCAGCCATAGATCCCAATTCAATTCCGGCGGGCACGGCGGTTCCTCCGTTGGCCGCGCGGGCGTCGGCCCCACGCGGTTGCACCAAACGTGAGCTTCGCGCACGGTTCCGATGGCCCCGCCCTGGACCAGTTCGACCACGCGGCGATAGTTATCCGTCGCATGGATCTGGGTACCCATCTGCGTCGCCAATTTGCCTTTGTTGGCGTTGTATTTGTCCTGCACCACGCGGGCTTCATACACCGAATGAGCCAGCGGCTTTTCGCAATACACACTCAAGCCGCGATTCATGGCCCACACGCAGGCCGGCGCGTGCGTGTGATCCGTGGTGCTGATCACCACCGCGTCCAAGTCTTTCTGATCGAGCAGCTTGCGCCAGTCGTCGTACGTCTTGGCTTGCGGAAATTTTTCGGCGGCGCCGCCCAACCGGCGGGCGTCCACGTCGCACAGCGCGGCGATATTCTGGCTGGCCACGCCGCCCGTGTTGCTGGCGCCGCGGCCGCCGGCGCCGATGATCCCGATGTTCAGTTTCTCGTTGGCCGAACTGCTTTCCGCAGCTCGGCTCAGTCCGGACACCCAGAAGCCGGCGCCCAGCGCGGCCGTGGTCTGCAAGAATTGACGGCGATGCGGTCGATGAGTCACAACGTGTTCCTTTCGTACAAACGGACTGAAGTGGGGGCCTGCCAGGCTACCCCGTAACGCTCTCTTCTCGAACGAGCTGGCTAATCTGTTTGAATTCAGGCGTTCCGGCGGCTTCGCACCATTCGAACAAGGCCGCCTCGGTCGTGGTCAGCGTCGCGCCGGCCGACTCCATCCGCCGCAGAGCGGTTTGGTAATCGATCTCGAAACGCGAGCCCACGGCGTCCACCGCCACATAGACACGAAACCCGTCGGCCAGCAAGTCCAGAACGGTCTGTTGAACGCAGACGTGCGTCTCCACGCCGGCCACCAGCACCTTGGGTCGTCCGCGTTCGGCCAAGCGGCGAAAGATCTCGCCGCATTCTCCGCAACTGAAGGCCAATTTGGCGGGAATTTCCCCCAACCGCTCGGCCAGCACCGCCGCGGTCGGACCGAGTCCCTTCGGATACTGCTCCGTGGCGGCAACTTCCAAGCCCAGGATACGAGCCCCGTCGATCAATCGCCGAACGTTCCAGATCACCTGTGCCCCCTGCCGAATGAATGGCAACAGACGTTCTTGCATGTCCACGACCAGCAGCGCGGTATCGTCGCGCGACATCAATTCCGGGCTCCGCGGGAGTCGTTCGTCGGTGTTCATGGCGTTCATTGTTCTGCTGCGTTAGAAGAAAAGCAAGTCGGCCAATAGAAAGATGAAAACTCTCTCGACGGCTCGAGGGTCCAGCCACACTCAAGAAACAACTTCTTTGCGTTACGCCCGTTGATTGCCAACCGAAAATCTGCGATACTCTGCACCAGCCATGAATTCGGAAAGCAATTCCGCCCGGCGGCGGCTCTCCGATTCGTCGCTTCGGGGTGTAGCGCAGCCTGGACTAGCGCGCTTGCTTGGGGTGCAAGAGGTCAGGAGTTCAAATCTCCTCACCCCGACTTAAATCCTTGCTTCACAACGACTTGCGGATTCGCTTCTTGGCGATCGGCCGCTTGCTTTCGTTGCTCTACCCTGCGGATTCGCAGGGTTTTTGGCGTTCTTGCCCCGTGAGCGCGCTTGTTACTCTGGCAGACAGATCAAAAAGAATGTCGCCCATGTCCGAAGCAACGGTGGCGGTGGCTCCGAATCGTTGTCGGCGTTCACCCAGCAGCTGGCGCAACGCGATATCAATTCAGCCTCCAACATCAAGACTGTTTCTGGAGACTTTCGTCCGCGTCGTAGGCTTCCATGCCGGGCGCATCCCACGTCGTCCTTCACGGCTGCGGCGAATGCCGAGTAGAACGCTCGTGGATCCCGATCGCTCGTGTCGTACCGGTTCGGGGTCATGAGGAAGCTAGTCGCGGGAATGACGCATTCGGTTCTAACTCGATGATCCGTTCGGCACATCGGAACGTCGCGTCGAGGAATTCGAGACAGCCGCAGATACCGAGTAAAGGGTATCGCACGGGCGCGTCAGTGAACGCAACAACGGCTGGCCAAGCCAGGACGTTTCCTTCGTCGTCAGCCAGTTCCAGCGTGACATCTCCATATCGCAATGAATGGCGTTGGCCTCTCCATCGCAAAGAGTGAGTTGTCGCCGCGTAAAACGATACGGCGAGCAACTCCGCTATGTCGAGCGGCAAGACGGTATCGTCGGCGCCGGGATCGACCAGCGCCCGGCCGAACGCGACCGAGCGTCCATTGGCTCCCCGGACGGAAAGCGGGATAAGGGGACGCCACCGCCGTTGCGCGTCATCAGGTAGCGAAGGTGGGGCCGGGGCGTAGAGCGGCTCGTCGAGGTAGGGAAAGCGAAGGATCACAGGAGTTCCGCCCCACCCAGTTGGATGTCGCTGGTCTCAACTTCGATTCTCTCCAGCACGACATCCTGAAGATCCTCACGTGCGGCGACGACTCGCTCGGAAAGGTGCCCGATGTTTTTGGCGCTAGCGACGATGCGACGCCCGTCGGCGCTGAAGGCGACCCATTGGCCGTCGTACCGCCTGAGATCCTCTGCCGGAAACCTTGCCCGGTTTTGTCGATAGGTTTTCGTCACTGCTAATTTCATCTTTGGCATTCCTTTGAAAATGTCGGCCGCCGGATGATGTGTCCACTATCTTCATGGTGGATCAAAACCGATTATACGTTGGCCGCCGCAGTTCCGGCAGGGCCACGTCGACGTTTCCCCCGGAGTCGAATGGCACCGTGATGCAAGAATCGGACGTGGACACGCCGTTTGCTAGGGCATCGATTCAGTAGGCTTCATAGAATGCCGCTAGTTGTCGGAAGGCTTGTCTAGAACATGGTTTGCGGCGTCCGCGAACCGTGCTTGGGGTGCAAGAGGTCAGGAGTTCAAATCTCCTCACCCCGACTTAAATCCTTCCTTCACAACGACTTGCGGATTCGCTTCTTGGCGATCGGCCGCTTACTTTTCGTTGCTCCACCCTGCGGATTCGCAGGGTTTTTGGCGTTCTTGCCCCGTGAGCGCGCTTGTTACTCTGGCAGACAGCTCAAGAAGAATCATGTCCGGCGGGGGGCGTTCAGCACGTGGATGTCAGCGATGCACGTAGAACGCGTCACGAACATCTTCTTGCCCTTGAGATGTTTGACAAGGGCGTCGAAGCCCGAGTCGTTCGAGACCATCTTTGAGTAAGCCGAGATCCTTGGGCTGCACATTTTCGAAATCGACGAGGACAAAATTCGTGCGCATGAGAGTAAAGGCCCTAACGGATTCCAAGCATGCTCAGGGGCAGTTTACCAAATTACGTGGGCGCTCGGCAATCAGCGGCGAGGCGTTGTTTGCCAGACGCTACGCGCGCGACAAGAATTCGCCCGTCCGCGTGTCGATCTTGATCACCTCATCCTGTTCCAGGTACTCCGGCACCTGGACGACCAGTCCCGTCTCCAGCGTCACCGGCTTCGTGCGGCCGGTCGCCGAATTGCCGCGGACGGCGGGATCGCATTGGGTGATTCGCAGCTCTACCGAGGTCGGCAGCTGGATTCCCACACACTGGTCGTTGTAGATCAGGGCCATCATGCCCTCGAGGGATTCCGTGACGTAAGGCAGATCTTCCGCCACGTCTTCCCGCGACAACGAGTATTGATTGAAGTCCGTCTGATCCAGGAAGTGCACTTGGTCGTTATCGGAGTACATGAAGCTGACCGCCCGCTTGTGAAAATCAGCTTGTGGCAGCGAGTCGGTTCCTTTCAGCACGAAGTCGACTTTTTGCCGCGTCACCAGATTGCGGCCGCGGAATTTGTACAGCGTGGCCGCACCGCGGGCCGACGGGCTCTGGACGTTAACTTTTTCGATCAGGACGGGCGCGCTCTCGTAATTCAGGATGGCGCCGGGTTTGATTTCTTTGGCTTGCATAAACCGCCTTATAGTAAAGCCCCTGTTTGCGGATCGACTCCCACGCCGCGGCACAACTGAGCCAGGCACTTGAGCATGGAAATCAGCGATCCCGGATCAATATACTCGTCGTCCTCGGTCGAATCGTCGCCGACGACTTGTTCAAAATGAAACACATCAAAACGTGCATCGCATTCGATCAACCGCTGCAGCTTGACCTGCTCCTTCTTGCTCAGCGGCGTGCTCTTCCGCTCCAGTTTCAGTTCGGCGATCTGCTCCTGGACGTCTTCGCCCGAGACAAACGAAAGATCCATACCGGCAAAGTCGGCGGGCGCGATCACGGTCATCGATTCGACCTGTCCGCCGGCGTCGGTGGTGACATCGGTCACGCGATACCCTTCGAGGCCTTCCAGGGTCTTGCGCAGCGCCGCCGCCGCCGGCCGGTCGGCTTCGCGAAACAGCACGGAGTACGTCTCTCGCCAGCGGTATTGGGGATTGGCAAATAACGACATCGTTGGCTCCTCACGTTCGAGCCGCAGCCTGAGCCGCGCCGGGCCTTCGTGGATCCGACGCGCTCGGCTCGCTCACTGCCAGTGATCCTCGTTTTCCGGGCCTCCCGCCCAGGTTTCCAGCGCCGCCAGCACCTCGTCCCGCTCCTCTCGATTCGCCCACACGGATTCATCCATTTCCAGCCGGATTTCGTACCGGCCTTCGCACATGCAGTCGTCGTTGCCGCAGAAGTGCGGCAGATCGGAAATCCAGAGGATTCGATACAGCGGCACATGCTTGTCATCGACCACGCAAAACACGGAACCCATCGGACTTAGCCCTTCACTTGCGATAATTCCACGGATCGTCTTGCGGCCGCCTCGACGGCCGCCATAAGCGCCGCTCGCAACCCTCGCTCTTCCAATGCCTGCAGACCGGCAATCGTCGTTCCGCCCGGACTAGCCACACGGTCCCGCAAAACCGCCGGATGTTCGCCGCCCTCCAAGACCATCCGCGCAGCACCCAGGACGGTTTGCGCGGCCAGTTGCGTCGCCGTCGCGCGCGGCAACCCGGCCCGCACGCCACCGTCGCTCAACGCCTCGATGATCGTGTAAACAAACGCAGGTCCCGACCCGGACAGCCCGGTTACCGCATCCAGCAGGGATTCAGGAACCTCCACGGCAATCCCCACAGCACCCAGGATCTGGGCGACCAGGTCCGCGTCCGGCCGCGTCGCACCCGGCCCCAAGGCGTAACCGGCGGCACCCGCGCCGACCAAACTGGGCGTGTTGGGCATCACGCGCACGATGCGCGGCGTGCCGAACCCTTCGATCAACCGCGCCAAGGGCGTGCCCGCCAAGATCGACACCAGCAGCTTGTCCAAACCGCAATCGCCCCGCAACTGGTCGATCACACTCCCGATGCTCTGCGGCTTGACCGCCAGCACGACGACATCTGCAGCCGCCATCACCGCTCGATTGTCGGCCAACAGCTTGGCTCCGGCGACTTGCGCAGCAAACTCGGCTCGAGCTGCTGCGACGGGATCAAACACCACCAGCCGCTCGGCGGATGCCAAACCGCCGCGGACCAAGCCGCCCGCGAGCGCCCGCGCCATCTGCCCACCGCCGATGAAACCGATCGTCTGCTGAATCATGCGTTCTCCTGACGTGCAACCGGAGCTACTGCCGGCGCGGAGCCCAGTCGGCAATCTGCAGATTGCGGAACGAAATATTGGTTGTGGGATCGTGCCCCTGGATCATGATCGTCCCCGGTTCCAGCCGTAATCCCTTGCGCGGGTTTTCGTGCGGCGGGCGGTCGTCCGTCCAATCGCTGACCTGATAGCCGTTGACCCACGCGGCCATGTGCGGACCGTCCGCGATCAACGTCAGGTGAAACCACGTCAGATCGTCCGCCACGACGCGACGCGCGTTTTGGCGGCGGAAGAAGCCGCCCGTGCCGCAATCCTGGGGCCGAGTCCGGTCGCCATCCTGGAATCCGTTGTGAATCTGGCACTCGTAACCCATCATGTCGTCGCCTGGAATACAGCGGAAAAACACGCCCGAGTTCAGCGCGGGGGCGTGCGTCCGGCATTCCAGCTGCAAGGCGAAGTCACCGTATCGGCCTTCGGTTTCCAGTTGGCCGCGGCCATCCTGGACGTTCAACTCGCCGCTGTCGGTGACCGTGAACTTGCTCGCCATGTCGGGGTACATCTTCCAACCGGACAGGTCCCGGCCGTTGAACAAGCTGGCCATGCCCAGCGGCTTGAGGCGAATGTTGCGAAACGCGACTTTGCCCGTATTCAACTGCAGGCCGATGTGCCCGCGCCGTAGCGGTTTCGGATCCGTATAGTCCAGAATCTCTCGGCCGTTCAACGTGACGACCACGCGCTCGCCGTCCACCGTCACTTCGTACGAGTGCCAAGATCCGCTGGGCGCCTCGGCGTCCGCTTTCTTTCGATGGACCAGGCTGCCGGTCGGAAACGGATTGTCCGCTTCGGCAATGTTCAACTCGTAGCAATCCGACGTCATGTCCTGAGGCTGTGGCGAGGTGTGCAAGAAAATGCCGCTGTTGGTCCCTTGCTCGGCTCGGAAATCCACCCGCAGGACGTAATCGGCGAATTGCGTGGTGGTGAGCAACAAGCCCTTTTCACCGGAACTGACGACGATCGTGCCGTCCTCGACCCGCCAATCGGCTTGGCTGTCCGCCGTCCAGCCGAACAGCGTTTGACCGTCAAACAGCGAAATCCATCCCTCCGCCAAATCGCCCGCGGGCAAGAGCGCCGGCTCCCTATCGGCTGTCGGCTCGCCCGCCGGATTGGACGTGTCGTCGAATCGGTCAGCCGCCGAAACGGCCGCCGCGCCGGTCGCTGCTTGCTGTTGCGGCGGGGCCGCCGGGCCGCACGACGTACAGGCGGCCATGACTCCTATCGCGAAGATCCCGGAAATCGCCGCGGACAAATGGCTATGACGCAATAACATCAAAAAGCTCTCCCTCAATGGTGCGGATGCCCTTGGGCCTGCGCGCTCCAGCCGTTTTCGGCTAAAATTTTGACAGCCCAAGCTGAACACGTACAAATTTAACACCTCCACGCTTCTCGCAACAGGGTAAGACACTGATGAGTGACCAACCTGCGTACGGTAAAGTCCTTCTGACTTTTGCACGCAACAGTCTGATTCGCGACATGACGTTTCGGACGAATTTCTTGTTGGACTGCATTTCCTCCGTCGCTTGGTCGCTGATGAACGTCGGTTTTTATCTCATCATCTTCACCCACGCCGATTCCATCGGCCCGGAATGGGGGTGGGGCAAGTACGAGTTCTTTGTCTTCTTAGGCACGACGTGGCTGATCAACAGCCTTGTCCAAGCGTTCTGTATGCCGAACGCGAACGAGTTTAGCGAGTTGATTCGCACCGGCAACCTGGACTTCGCTCTGTTGAAACCGATCGATACCCAGTTCTTGATTTCGTTTCAGCGGGTCGAATGGTCATCGCTGATCAATGTGTTCACCGCGTTGGTATTGCTGGGCGTCAGTTTGTGGCACTTGACCACGCGGCCCACGAACCCCATTGTGCTCAACGGGGTCGTGCTGATTTTGTATCCGTTATACGTCCTGACAGGGGCCGCGATCTTATACAGCCTGACGATCGCCCTGGCGGCGACCAGCATCTGGCTGGGCCGCAACCAATCGCTGTACGATTTCTGGTTTTACATCACCAATTTCGCCCGCTATCCGATGGAGATTTATCGCCGCGGCTGGGGCCTGCCGCTGTGGGGTTTCTTCACGTTCGTCGTTCCGGTGCTGGTCGTGGTGAACGTGCCGGCGCGGTTGCTGGCCCAGCCGCTGAACCCGCGCGCTTGGTGGGAGTGGCCGCTGGCCGGTTTCGCGCTGCTGGCGACAGCCTCGAGTTTGCTCGGATCGCGCTGGGTGTTCAATCGAGCGCTGCTCAGCTATCGCAGTGCCAGCAGTTGAGCCGCCAGAGGGCGGGAAAACGCCCGGCCCGCGGAGATCCCAGAGAGACAGGAGAGCATCCGGGCCGAACCCGATCCTCTCATGGACGAATGATGATTTGCGCCGCCTGGCGCGAGATGATCGAGCCCACGATGCAAGCCGCCCCTGCGCCGGCGTGGCGGGCGTAGGCGACCAAATCGTCGGCGCGCTGCGGCGGCACGCTGATCAGCAGCCCGCCGGAGGTTTGCGGATCAAACATGAATTCCATTCGCAATTCATCGGGTTGGCCCTCGATCCGCAGCCGGTCTTGGGCGAATTCGCGATTGGAGCGATTGGCTCGGGTGCGGTTGCCTGGCTGGACCAGCGTCTCGGCGCCCGGCAGAATCGGCAGGCGGGCAACTTCCAACACGGCGGTAACTCCGCTGGCCTCGGCCATCTCGCCGGTATGTCCCACCAGTCCGAACCCGGTGACGTCGGTCGAAGCGTTCGCTTGGAATTCGCGGGCCGCGTCGCGGCCGGAAACGTTTAACTGGATCATACTCGCACACGCTACGGCGAATGATTCGTCGGGACAGCGTCCCGCCTTGTTCGCGGTCGTGACGAAGCCGGTGCCCAGCGCCTTGGTCAGCACCAGCGCGTCGCCGGGCTGCGCCCGTTGGTTCGTCAGCAGGTATTGCGGCTGGACCACGCCGGTCACCGACAATCCGTACTTGATTTCCGTGTCGCGAACCGTGTGCCCGCCGACGATCACCGCGCCGGCGGCGGCGACGCGATCGCAGCCGCCTCGCAGGATTTCCGCGAGGATGCTCAGTTCGAGTTCGTTGTCGGGAAAACCCACGATATTAAGCGCCGTCGTCGGCTGAGCGCCCATCGCGTACACGTCGCTCAACGAGTTGGCGGCCGCAATCTGGCCGAAGACGAATGGATCGTCGACCAGGGGCGGAAAGAAGTCCAGCGACTGGACGATGAACAGGTCTTCGCGCAACCGATACACGCCCGCGTCGCTGAACCCTTCGGTTCCGACGATCAGGTTCGGGTCGTGAAAACGCGGCAAGTTCTGCACCAACTGGGCAGTCCCCTCCTGGGGCAACTTGCCCGCTCACCCCGCACAGTTGGCGTAGTCCATCAGCCGTTTTTTTCGTCCGAACAGCGTCACGATTGCATCTCGATTACCAGACGGGTCGATTGTCCACCGGGGACAAGACAAGTGTAACCGATTCGCGTCTCGCAGAACAGGCGATAGGCGAACAAAGGCGCTCCGTATTGACAGTGACAAATGCGTCTGAGACGCACACCTCCAGATGCACTTCCGGAAAAGGTGATTTTCACCATAGGATGTTTGATTGACAAGCGGTGTCGGAAGGCAGAACCTACGGATATGAATCAATTCCGACCTCGGCGATTCCCAAGTGGATGACTTTTTCACTGCGATCGAATTCCGGTCTTGGCGGAGACCGAGCCGCGTGTTTTCCGTATAATCGACCGCCTTGATTTCGTGACGGACGATCCCACTTCGAACCACGTATTGAAGGAAAGACACCATGCATGCGATGTGGCTGATCCTGGCCGTGCTTGTCGGCGCGAATCCTGCGCCGGTTCCTCCGCCCGCAACTCCCGGATTGACGTATGCGCCGCCGGAGTACCCGACCGCGGCCGGCGCCCCGGCGATCTACGCCGATACGCACGAAGCGGGTCCGGACCAGAGCTTCCTATTGATCGGCGAAGGGCTTGACGCGGGCGTCGAATTGACCGCCTGGGGCGTTCATCCGGACGCGGCCGGCGGGCGGGAGATCAAGCCGAAATTGCAGACGGCATCCCACGGCGCGCTGATCGCCACGTTGCCCGAGCGGATCTACGAAGGGCCGGTCGTGGTCTGGGCCAAGAACGACGCAGGCTACTCCGCCCCCATCGTGCTCAATGCGCCCCAGCCCTGGTGGTGCCAGCCGGACGTTGCAGCGCCCGGCAGCGTCGTCCGCGTGTTCGGCCGCAGCTTGGCACAGCCGCCGGGTCGGATTCGGGCTTTTGTCTATCTGGCCCAACCCGGCAAACCCGGCGTGTGGCTGCGAATCGTCCAGGCTGACAAGTACGAATTGCGAGTCGCTTTGTCCGAGCATCTCGAACCGGGCGAGTATCAGCTGTGGTGCCACGCCGGCAACGGCGGAGAATTCGGCTGGGGCGAGCCGATTCCCCTGCAGGTGGCCGCAGCGGCCGCTCGTTCTCCAGCAAGTGTGGTTTCGTTTTCCGGCGGTAACCTGCAGGACGCCGTCGATCAACTCGCGGCGACCGGCGGCGGAACGCTGCAAGTCGCCGCCGGCGAGCATCTCTTGTCCGGCACACTGGTCGTTCCCGCAGGCGTCCACGTGACGGGCACCGGACGCGACCAGACCGTGTTGGTCTCGCCTGCCGACACGGCCGCACGGCTGGTGTCGATCAGCGGCCCGGCGTGGAACCAGGGGCCCAGCAGCATCCACACCGTAGGTGACGAGATGGCCTATCGCGTGACCTTCCCCGCCGCTGGTTCGTGGACGGTGTGGCTGCGTTATGCCACGGAGATGTCCCCCTACAACCTGCCGGGCGTCTCGGAGCACATGACGTTGCGTGTGGGCGGCAGCGAACCGGTTCCATTGGACAACTTGCCCAATACGGGCAGTTTCGGCACATTCCGCTGGAGCCGGTCGGCGACGATCCAAGCGACAGCGGGAACCCACGAGGTCGTGTGGAAAAACGTCAAAGGCGGCGGGATCCACGTCGATGCATTCGTGTTTGCAAAGAACCCCGACTATACACCCGGCGAGAATCCGCTGCCGGTCACGGACGACGCCGCCATCGTCGTTCAAGGCGAAGACTTGGCGCGGTTCCAGACTAAAGAAGGCACTTTGCCGGGCACTGATCGGGCGGCCGTGTGGCTGGCCGGCCACGGAGCGGGGATCTCGAATCTGACGGTATGCGGCAGCCCGCGCGTCAATCTGGGAATCGCGATTCGCCATCCTCAACATCCGCAATGGATCGAAAACTGCCGCGTCGCCGAGGTCAATGTCCGAGGCGGTGAAGGCAAGCAGGCGGAAAACTGTGGCGTTCGACTATTTCACGCCGACGGCGCCGTCGTGACGAACAACGAACTGTGGGGCCGCGCGCCGCTGTTCCTGTCCGGTGTGCGGCGCAGCCAGTTCGTCGCGAACCGGCTGGTCTCCCAAACGCTGTGGGGCGGCAACTCGGAAGGTTACATCCTGGGCCGCAATAACACCGTGCGGCAGTGCATCATCGAAGACAATGTGTGCGCCAGTCCGCCGGGGACCGAAGCCGGCGGCCCGACCGGCCGGCGATTGGTGTGGCTGTCGACCGGCCGCGGATCGGTCGATTGGAATTGGATTGCCAACAACCGCGAGGATCGAGCGAGGTTCGGCGGCGTGGCCGGAACCGACCAGAACGTGGGCGAGATGATCCTGTTCGAGGCGTGTCAGCGGATCGCCTACTACGGTCCGCTGGCCGGAGCCGACGCCCAGTCCGTTACGCTGCCGGCCACGCTGCCACCCACGCCGGACGATCGATTGGGCAACGTCAAGCGCGAGCAACTGGCCCATGACGAGCAAGGCAACGAGACGCCGTTCTGGCCGCCGGACGTGGACCCGGGCACCGCCGAGCCGACGGTGGACGAGTATTTCGTGACCATCCTCCGCGGCCGGGGATGGGGGCAAACGCGGCGAGTTCGTGCGCGGCAAGCGGAAACCTATCAACTGGATCGCCCATGGCGAGTCGCCCCGGAGGCGGGCTGCCTGGCCCTGGTACATACCGCCTATTGGCGCAATCATGTCGTCGGCAACCGGACCGTCGACGCTATGACCGGCGTCCAATTGTGGATCTCGTGCATCGAGAACGTCGTCAGCGGCAACGACGTCCAGCGGATGCGCAAGCCGGCGTTGTACCTGTACGGCAATTGCACGACCTTGGCCTCGTCCATGCCGACGACGTGGAACCGCGGCATCGGGCCGCTGTACTTCAATCACATCGAAGGGACGCGTTCGGATGAAACCAGTTGCGGGGCGCTGCTGACCAGCGGCGAGAGGCACGAGTTGCCGGTCGAGTTTCCTCGGTGTTTGGGCAACGTCCTGCGGCATAACTCGTTCGTCCGCAGCCGCGCCGACGGAGTACTGCTCACCGGCAATCGGCCGGCGGACGAATTGCAGCCCACGGCGGCTATCGTAGGCACGATCGCCGAATTCAACGTCGTCCGCGACGCTTCGGTCGGCTACCGCGTCGCCCGGTCTGTCGAAGCGACCTTGCTGCGGCGGAACCATGCGTACTTTTGGTATCCCGTCAACCTGCAACCCGGGCCGCGAGTGGCGTTCCAGGTGGACAACGAAAAGGCGGCCGTCGCGATTGAACTCAACTCGGTCGAGGGAACGCAGGGCGGCGGAGATGGGCAGATCGTGACGGAACAGCGCGGGCCCGTCGCGGCGGCCCAGTGAGGCGGGGGCCGCTCCGCAACCTCCCGGCCTCCATCGCGGACAAGCGTGTCGTCGAGCCGCTGATTGAAGCCATACCGGATCTGGATATCGGCCACATTCCGGAGGAGGGCCTGCGCAAGCTCACACGCACAAAGTGGGGTGGCTGGGAAGATCTCCCCGAGCAGCAGCGAGACCGTGCCGAACCCGGATACGGATCCCGCGGGTTATAAGGCTTGGCTGTTGCGTCGCCAAGAGCGCTAGCGTCAGTGGTGGAACGACAACGGCGCGAAAGTCGAACTGAACCGCAGCGCCGCCTTCGAGCCGTCTGGTCCGTACTGACGGGAAACTGGTGACGTTCGGACGAGGCTGGGATCGCGTGGTGAGGCTGTGGCGGAACCATGCGTACTTCTGGTATCCCGTCAGCCTGCAGCCTGACTCGCGCGTGGCGTTCCAGGTGGACAACGAAAAGGCGGCCGTCGCGATTGAACTCAACTCGGGCGAGGGCACGCATGACTCCGGAGATCCGCAGATCGTGACGGAACAGCGCGGGCCTGTCGCGGCGAAGTGAGGCGAGGAGAAGCTGAACAGCATTGCTCTGGTGGCTAAAGTTGTATACGATAAACACTTAGCAGATCTGCGGCCTCGCCTTCCCGAATGCGGGGGATCACGTTATTTGGAGAGTTGTCGATTATGAAGTGGAATGCCGAGGACCTGTCGCAGCGGATCTTTGACCTTCGCCTGTTGGATCAGCGCCAGTTGGAAAGCGTGTGGAGCGAGATCGGCACTCGGGACGTCGATCTGGAAGTGTTTACCAACCGGTTGCTAAACAAATCGCTATTGACCAACTTCCAATTGGACAAGGTGATCAAAGGTGACCGCGAAGGTTTTTTCTACGGCAATTATCGCGTGCTTTACATGGTCGGGGCCGGCACGTTCGCTCGTGTGTTCCGCGCCGTCCACGTCAAGACCAACCGCGTCGTGGCCATCAAGGTGCTGCGGCGGCGCTATCGCAACGAACCGGAGCAGGTTGGACTATTCCTGCGCGAAGCCCACATGGGCCAGAAATTAGTCCACCCGAATATCGTGCGAATCCACGATGTCAGCAACGACGTGCGGTGGCCGTACATGGTGATGGAATTCATCGAGGGCCAGACCGCCCGGGAATTCCTCAAAGTGCGCAAACAACTGGACATCTCCACCGCTGTCAGCCTGATGCTCGACGTCGCCAGCGGATTGGACTATGCGCGAAAACTGGGAATTACGCACCGCGACATGAAACTTTCGAACGTGATGGTGGCGTCCAACGGCAAGGCCAAGCTGGTGGACTTTGGCTTGGCCACGATGTCGGAGGCCAGCGACGACAAGCTGTTGGCCGCTCCCAATGCCCGTTCGATCGACTACGTGGCGCTGGAACGGGGCACCGGCGTCAAGAAAAACGATCATCGCAGCGACCTTTACTTCGCCGGGTGCGTCTTTTACCACATGCTGACGGGAGTCGCTCCACTGCTGGAGACCCGCGATCGAATGGTGCGAATGAACGTGACGCGTTTCTCGGAGATCAAGCCGGCCAACGAAATCCTGCCCAATTTACCGGTGCCGATCCTGTCGGTCTTGAACCACGCCATGTGCTTCCGGCCGGAGAATCGGTATCAGGAGCCGGAAGAGTTCCTGGCGGACCTCAAGCGAGTCAAGTTCGTCCTGGACAAAGATGGAACGGGCATCGGAGAATCAGAAGAGCCTACTCAAGAAAAGGCTGCCGTCGCCAACGAAGCGGGCGAGGGCATCGGCAAGACGGTGATGGTGGTCGAATCGAATATCGAATTGCAGAATATGCTCCGCGAACAGCTCAAGAAACGCGGCTACCGCGTGCTGATCACCAATGCTCCGGATCGCGCCATCGAGCGGTTCGAGAACGAAATCCGCATCGCCGACTGTGCGGTGTTCTCGGCTCAAGATCTGGGCGCTCGCGCCGTCGAAGCATTTAACCAATTGGGCAAATCGGAAATTACCCACGATCTTCCGGCCGTGCTGCTGGTCGATCAGCGACAAAAGGAACTGGCGAACGCCGCGGAAACCAATGATCATCGCTTGATGCTGCCGATGCCGCTGAAAATCAAAAACTTGCTCCAAACACTCGCCAGATTGCTGCGGACGAAATCCTAACGAACTACATTGGACACAGCCAGAACCATGAAAAGACGGGCGTCACGCAACTTGCGAATGGAAACGTTGGAACCCCGCCATTTGCTCCACGGTGCCGGCGAAGTGTTCGCGCCGGTCGGGGGCGAGGGCGAATCGTCTCCGATGCCGGATTTCACGCTGGTCGATGTCAACGCAAACTCGCCGACGGCAAACCAAGGCGTTTCGCCGCGCGACTATCTCGAGCAGGTTTCGGGCTGGTACTTTGGAAATGCCATGTGAGGCTACTGCAGTAGCCAGTTTGGCTACATGGACGCAATGCAGCAAGAACTGCGAGAAAATCACCCGTTGCTGCGAATCCAACTCGTCGGCATCAACGAGAAAGGCCAGGAACCTGGCAATCCGTCGACGACGGAAGGACGAACGTTGCCGTGGCTTCAAGACCGGGACCTCAATTCCGACGGCAAATCCGACGTTTTTACCAGTTGGCAAGTGGCACTCCGCGACGTCGTGATCCTGGACGGCGAGAACGCCAAGGTGGGCGTTTACAACCTGAATACGCACAATTTGGCTGTGGAAGCCAATTACAACACGCTACGGGAGATGATCGTCGATGCGGCGATGGTCAGCCAGAAGCCGTGGAAAAACGCGATTCGTCCCTTGGATGTCGACAACAATGGCGTCATCGCACCGCTGGATGCGCTGATTGTGATCAACCGATTGAACGCCCAGGGAGCAGGCCCGCTGCCTCCGCCCGTAGCCAGCCAATCGCCGCCTCCGTTTTACGATCCCAACGGCGACAATCAGGTGACGGCCCTGGATGCCCTGCAAGTGATCAATCATCTCAACGGCGCCACTGCGGTTGCTGCGGGGGTTGCTGCGGGAGAAGGCGAGAGTCTTGTGCCGACGGCGTGGGCGCCGCCCGACGGGCAGGAATGGATCTCGACCGGAAGCAATACATCGACATTTGCCGAATCGACGCCCGCGCCGACGGCCAGGCCGACAACGCCGCAGCCGACGGGGGACGCGGGGCATGGTCAGGATCCAGAACCCGCGGTGGTCCCCTCCTGGCAGACCGGCGTCGATTTGGCGTTCGCGACCGATGCGCGGAGCGTGCCTCCAAAGTTACACCGTTCGGCCTTCGTTGCGGACTTGGCCGAGTTGGAGCAACTTGATGCCTGGTGGTTTCCCGAAGGGAGTAGTCTTCAACCGTAGTCGGTGCTAGCGTCTTGCATAACATTTCGACCAAGCCACCGCTCCGCTTCGCCCTCCAGCGAACAGAGCGTAGGTGGTGCGTTGAATTGCCCATCCTGTGAACGCTGTTCTGTCGTCACAATCCCGATCTTGAAACCCAAGTAACGCGGTTGCATCAAGGTTGCCGATAACGTGGTTAGCGGCTGGGATGCTCGGACTCCTTCCATGACGGCCCGCAATGAGTCCGAAAGCCAGGGGGCATGATGGAGGGTCTTAGACGTGACCAAAGAAATCAATGTGTTGGCATTGGTCAAAGGCAACGAGCGATACGTTTTTCTGTTTGACGACGATAATCGTGTGGAAATGCTGCGGCAGTTCGGGCGTTTTGCCGCCAATCCCGACTTGAGTTTCACGTGGTACGACGCGGCGGTGATGAGTCAAAAGGTCCGTCAGACGGCCCCGCTGGAACGTAAGGAATTCAGTTCTCAGCGGTTCGATTTGACGACTCGCTTCAGTCTGCCTGTAGCCGACGACACGCTATGGGACGGATTCGACGGCGAGGCGGCGGCGTAAGAAACCGGCGCGGCTGGCCGCAGCGGAAAACGTGCCGCGGAATCAGCCGTGTTCGGCGTTGAACGGCGGAAGTCGGGTTTCTACGAGGCGAACATGCCATGCAGTCGGCGATTTCTCGCTTTCTCCGCTATCTCCTCGTGGAACGAAATGCTTCGCCGTTGACGATCAAGTCCTATCGCGAAGACTTGACAGCTTTGAGCGAGTACTTGACGGAAAGCTACGGGCGACCGCCGAAACCGGCGGAAATCACTTCGCTTGATCTGCGCGGTTATGTTGCCGCTCTGCACGAAGCAGGGTACGCCAAGACATCCGTCGCGCGTCGGATGGCATCGCTGAGGAGCTTTTATCGTTTCGCACAGCGGGAGGGCGAAGCGGAGGCGAATCCCGCGAAACCGCTGCGCAATCCCCGGCCGGACCGCAAGCTGCCGCATTTCTTGTCCACCGACGAGATCGGACGTCTGCTGGAGGCTCCACCCGCCGGCAAGCCGATGGGATTGCGCGACCGCGCCATCTTGGAAACGATCTACTCGGCCGGGTTGCGTGTCAGCGAATTGGTCGGCATCAACGATAGCGACTTGGATCTGAGCGACGGGCTGGTGCGGATCCGAGGCAAGGGACGCCGCGAGCGGCTGTCGCCCTTGGGAACATTCGCGCTGCAAGCAGTGCAGCGCTGGCTCCGCGTGCGTCAATTGGCAAACGGCGCTCGGCCAAGCCCCCAGGCCCCGGTGTTTGTCAGCCGTTTGGGTCGGCGGCTGACGACGCGAAGCGTCGCGCGAATGCTGGAAAAATACTTGAAAATCACCGGTTTGGATCTGCGCACTACGCCGCACACGCTGCGGCACAGCTTCGCCACTCATCTGCTGGACCGCGGGGCCGACATTCGGAGCGTGCAGGAATTACTCGGCCACAAGAGCTTGGTGACCACGCAAATCTACACGCACGTCAGTACGGCCAGCCTGCGCGAAGCTTACGAAAAAGCCCATCCGCGGGCCAAATAACGGCCGGGCATCCAGCAACGCGTCCCGGAAGGAAGTCGCTCCAGACTCGCAACGACCTCCGCACGCCTCCGTAAACCCCATTGTGTCGCATTTGCGGCTTGCATAACCTCGCCGCTGACCGTCGGCGGCCGGTTCTTGGCGAACGCAGCCCTGAACATCGGCTCCTGGACGAAGGCCAGGGCGGTCATTTGGGCATGGGGAGCACGATCGTGGCGTTCTCTGCCAACGAAATCTCGCCCGGCTTGCCTGCCATGCGGTACTGAACTTTTAATTGCTTGACGACTCCGGGGGCCGGGTCGCCGCCGAAGGTCGCGTTGTAATTGGGCGATGGCAGGATGATCACGGGGAAATTGCGAACGTGCTTGCGGAGAATCGTGGTCACGTCCTTGACGTTGGTGCCCGCACCGTACTCGGCCTTGACTAGTTCGATCTCCACCGTGCCTTGTCCCATCTCGTGGAGCATCTTCTGGAGTTCGGCCGATCGGCCGCCAGCCTTCTCGGCGACGATCATCGCCACCGCCATGGCCTCGTTTTTCAGCTCGGGAATCCGGACTGCTTCGAGGGCCAAGGAGAGCATTTCGGCGTTGGGATAGCGGCCGATCACCTCCAGGACCAGCTTTTTCTCCTCGGTCCGCTGCGCGGTCTGCAGGGCCGCGCGGCACATCTCCGCCCGCTGGGCGTCGGGCATGTCGAATTGCCGCACCAGGCGGATATAGCCGCGCAAGGCCCGGACCTTGTACTTGTCGTCCGCGGCGCTCTTGGCCAAATCGAGCAGCACCGGTCCGGCGTCGACGTCCATCCATTCTCCCAACAGCCGGCTCGCGGTATCCTGGATCTGCGGGTCAGCATCCTTGACCGCAGCCCCCAGCGTTTGCAAGGCGCCTGAGCCGCCGACCTTGGCGAGGATCTCCAGCAAACGGCATTTCACCGGGACGGCGGCGGGCGCCAGCGCGGCGATCAGCTTGGCGGTCGCCGCCTCGCGATCGGCCATCCGCTGACAGGCGGTCGCCAACGCGTGCTCGGCCACTTCGGCGTCGTCGCCGGAACGCGGCTGGGCCACACGTTGGACGAGCACGTCGAGGTCACCGAATTCGATCGTCGCTCCCAAGGCCATGAGCGCTGCGGCGCGCGTTGGGCCATCCGGATCGTCCGCCGCTTTCCGCAACGAAGCGGTGGCGCCGACGATCGGCCGGCGTCCGGCAAGCTCGATCAAGATCCGGCGCGAGTCGCCCTCTGCCTGCAAGAGCCGGCCCGCCAAATCGCGATCGATTTCGGCTCCCGGCATGTCGGCCAGCACGGCGGTCGCCGTCTGGGCCACTTCCTGATCGGCATCCAAAGCCGCCTCGAGCAGAACCGGCACGCTGGCGGCATCGCCCAATCGGCCGAGGGCGCGGAGCGCAACGATGCGCGCGTTCTCCGCGCCGGCCTTTGCCACCTGCAACACGGCCGGCACCGCCGTCCGGTCGCCTCGGTCGGCCAGGGCGAGAATCAGCAGAGCTTGCCGTGGCGGCGGCGCCTTGCCCAACTCGGCAATCAGCACCGCGGTGACTTCCGTGCCCGGAAGCTCGCGAGCGACGCTCAGTCCCAGCGCCAGCCGCGCCTTTTCCCCGGATTGCAGTTGTTCCCGCAGCAGCGGCACCCCGGCCGATCCTTGGACGAGAATCAGCCCGCGCGTGGCTTCGAGAACGCGTTGCACCGGCACGGCGGCCCTGGTCACCGCGGTATAGATCCGCACTGCGTCGGCGGTCTTGCCGGCGGCGGCAATCCGCTCGGCGCAAACGATGCAGCCTTCGGCCACCGCCGAGCGAACGCCCGCCGGCGCGGTCGTCAGCGACGCTTCGAGCGCCTGGACGGCCGCGTCACCACCGATCTGTCCCAGCGCCACGGCGCTCGCCGAACCCGCATCTGCGTCGGCATCCTTCAGCCGTGCGATCAAGGCATCGACCGCCTGCGCGTCGCGGCGGACGCCGAGGGAATTGATCACGCCCACCAGCAGCCGGCCCTGCAGCTGTGCCTGCGCCTCGCGTAACGCGGCATTTGCTGCTTCGCCGGGGATCGCTTCCAGCGCGATCCTTGCCCAGGACGACAGCCCCTGGTCCGGCAAGAGTGCGGCCAAAGCGGGCACCGCTTCGTGATTTCCGCAGATTGCCAGATGTTTGCAGGCGATCGCCTTGTCCGAGAATGGCGCGGCGGATTGGAGCACGTCGATCAGCTTGGCTTGATCGTATTCGGCGGCGCCGCAGACACCGCAGGAGACGGCCGTGAGCATGGCTAGGATTGTTATTGCATGTATTCGTTGCATGGTTGCCTCTGGATTTTGGATTTTGGATTGACAAATTTGAAATTTGAGAATCTCAGATTTCAGATTCGAGGATTCTTGATCTTACACGTGCCACGGATCGCGAATGGCTTCGCCGCGGAGCCGGTTCGCTTGCTCGTCGCCGATGAATTCGTTCTTCTGCGGATCGTACTTCAGCGCCCGGTTCAAGAAGATGGCGATGTTGACGGCATGACAGGCGATATGCGTCTGGCACGCAACCTGGGCATTGACGCGCGGCAGCCCACGCGACTTGACGCAGTCGAGAAAATCGCGGACGTGGAAGGTGGCGGGATAGCCGCCGATTTCGGGAATCGCCTTTCCCGCGCGCAGCGCCGGCGTGCTCAGGATCAGCTTGCCGCTATCGCCGGCTTCGACCCATCCGGTCTCGCCTTCATAACGCACCGGGCAGGAGCCCAGCGGCAGCCAGCCGTCGTTGCGACATACCAGTTTCACGCCGTTGGCGTAGCGGGCGGTCGCCTGGCCGTTTTCGACCGGAAAGTACTCGACCGGCGCCGTGTCGTCGGCCCGGTTGGCCCATTGGCACATGTCGATGCAGTGAGAGCCCCACTCGAGGCAACCGCCGCCGACCATGCCGCCGCCTTTCTCGAACCCCGAGTTGAGCATGCGGGGATTGAACGGCCGCCAAGCTGCCGGCCCCAGGAACATGTCCCAATCGACCACGTCCTTGGCCGGTTCCGGCTCTCCGGGCGACCAGCCGCTGGTGCCGGTGCCAAGCCCGCCGGGGTGGGCATGCACCGCCAGAAGCTTGCCGAGTTTGCCTTGCCGAGCCAGTTCGGCGGCGAATTCGAAGTGGGGCAGGTTACGTCGCTGCATCCCGCCTTGAAAGACGCGGGCGGTGCGGCGGAAGACGTCGGCCAGGGCCAGGCTCTCGGCGATCGTCTTCGTGCAGGGCTTTTCACAATAGACGTCCTTGCCGGCCTTGGCCGAGTAGATCGACAACAACGCGTGCCAGTTGGAGCCGGTGGTGATGAGCACCGCGTCGATGTCCGGACGCTCCAGCAGCTCGCGAAAATCGCGATACTCGGCACAGCTGTTTTCGCCATACTTGGCTTCCGCGACTTGCTTGACGCGTCCGCGGCGATCTGCCCGAGGATCGGCGCACGCGACCACGCGCACATCGGGTTGCTGCATGAAACAGCCGAGGACATAGGAACCGCGGCCCCCAATGCCCAGGCCGCCCAGAAGAATCTGCTCGCTGGGCGGCACGGCCCCGTCTTTGCCGAGCACAAAACCCGGAATGAAGTGCGGCATGGCCAGAGCCGCGGCGCCGGCCTGGACGGTGGTCTTCAAGAACTTTCGCCGCGCGGCGAGGATTCGATTCGGCATGAGGGTTCTCCTGTGGGGGGATGGGCCGCCGCCGCGATCCAATGATCCGGCGCGTTTCCAACGGGTGGGACAATGCTGAGTTTTCTTGCGGCGCCGGGGCCATGTCAACCATAGGCCCCCCAGAATCTATCGGAATGGACGCAGGGGTCCGCCCGTTTCCGACGATCTGTATCGGCGGACTGTCAGCGGTCGGCGATCGCAGAGCAGCGCGCGCCAGCCGCCATCGCCGCCAGCCTACGGCAACTCTTCGATGGTGATGTTCCGGTACCACGCCTCGCTGGGCGGGCCGCCGTGGATCTGCAGGCCGATGATCCCGGTGGCCGGAATCTTGTCGTCCGCTTCGGTGTAGTCGACTGTTTGTACGCCGTTGATCGCCAGCTGGATGCGCAGCCCCTCACAGCGGATCTCGTACAGGTTCCAGCCGTCCGGCTTGAGGGCTTTTTTGATGACGTCGCGCTCGGGTCGGGCCAGCATCCGATTGCGGCGGGACTCGTCGTACAAGCAGCCCCAGTACCCGCCGTCGGCGCCCGCGCTCATGTCCGCCTGGTACCCCGAGACCTCGTGGTGATTGGGAACCCGCTGCGAACGGATTTGGATCCCCGCATTGCCCGGGCCGACCAGTTTGCATTCGAGGCGAAGGATGAAGTTTCCGTAGGTCTGCGTGGTGCAGAGGAACTCGTTGTGGGGAATCGGCGCCTTTAAGTTGCCGCCGACGATCGCCCCGTCCTCGATCCGGAATGAATTGGCCGTGTCCCCTTCCCAGCCCGTGAACGTGCGGCCGTCGAACAGCGGACGGGGCGGGCGCGGCTTCGCGACCGTCGTGCCGGCGCCGGCGGGAGCCTTGTCGCACGTCGCGGCGTCGGACGGCGCGGCGGCTTCGGCATGCAAACCGGTAGTGAAGGCGACGGTCAGCGTCGCAGTCCAGAAAGCAGAATGGCGTTGCAGACTTTTCATCGTTCGTTCTCCTCGTGTTTGATGGACTGTGTTGCTGCGGCTGCAAACAAAGCAGACGCCTCACGCCGTGACCGGACGGGTGTCACGGACTGAGCGGTCTGCTTCTTCGCATGCCGCCGATCAAAAACGCGAAATGACCTTTCGCCTTTCATGTTCTATCTTCATTCCGTGGCACGGAGATAGACGGGGCACCGAACATTTGGTGAATCGCCGGGATCTGGATCGTCGGGCACATCGTCCGTTTCTTCCATCTCGGGATAGCGGCTCAGAATGCGGGCGGCCAGCCGGGGCGGCAGCAGGCGGGCCAGACGCACTTCCAGCGCCGTCCACCGCGGAAACCAGTATTCGGCCCGCCCGCGTTCGATCGCCCAGGCGATCCGCCGCGCGGCCTCGCCGGCGCTGAGCAAACCGCGAAGCGTGGTTCGTTCCTCGTCGGTGATCATGGGCGTATCGATATAGCCTGGACAGACGGCGGTCACTCGGATCCCGGTCCGCCACAAGTCGGCGCGCAGGCTCTGCAACAGCGTCACCACGCCTTGTTTGCTGGCGCAATAGGCCGCGGCGCCCGGCAGCCCGATCATGCCGCCCACACTCGCCACTGCCGCGATGCGCCCGCCATTGCGCCGGACCATTCCGGGCAACACCGCCCCAATCGCGTAGATTGCGCCCAGCAGATTCGTGGACACAACCAACTCGGCTCGCCGGACGTCGAAGTTTCGACCAGCCGTCTTGCGATACATGCCGGCGTTGGCGATCAGCACATCGCACGGGCCCAAGGCTGACTCGATCGTACCGACAGCCTCGTCCACCTGGTCCCGCACCGTCACGTCGGCTACCGCCCACGCGGCGTGTCCGCCGCGCGAGGTGATTCCATCCGCCAGTTCCCGCAAGCGGTTTTCGCGGCGAGCGACCACGCCGACACGAGCCGCGTGCGAAGACAATTCTTCGGCCAGAGCGTGGCCGATGCCGCTGGACGCGCCGGTGATGATCACGCGTTTGTCTCGCCAAAACGCCGCTGAAAGTCTCACGGTCAGCTCTCCGCCTGGATGACTCCCAGAACCTGGTCCGCCCGCACCAGTTCCCCTTCAGACACGTACTTCTGAGCCAGCTTGCCGGTCGCCGGAGCGGACAGATCCACCAGGACTTCGCCCGCCGACAGCTCGAGCAGCCGATCACCTTCGCACAGTTCGCGACCCAATGGAATGAGCCAACAGCTAACGGTGACCGCTTGGAGCGGCGAGAGGTCGAGGTCGGGCATCAGCAGAGGCACATGTGTGGGCATCCAAGCCATGATAGCAAGCGCTGGTTCGCGCCGATACAGCCTCCACGGGAAAGCCGCGCGAAGTGCATTTCGAGCCTGGGCCCGATTATCCTGAGCAAGCTTCCGAGGGTTCGCCCACAAACAGCTGAGCGATATCCTCCAAGGCTTCGATTGCTTTCGGTCCCGTCGCCGACACGATCAGTTCGGTCCCTGGGATGGCGGCCAGGGACATCAATTCCAGGATGCTTGCGGCATCCACGACTTGACCGTTCCCATTGATCGTCACGCGGGCATGATGCCGTTGGACTACATTGACGACGGCTAAGCAATTTCGGAGATGGAGGCCGTCCGGATCCGCAACGACGACGACGCGGGTGAAAGATGCCCGCTCTGCGAGATGTTGGGGGGACGAATCCGGAAAGCATCGCATATCGTGTACTCCTGTTCGACTGGATTATTCCGTCGCCGCTGGATTTCCGACGCTACCGCGAACGGGCACGTCTCTTCCCGGGCCTCCGTACGCTGCGAGGCCTGCACGTTCGCGACGATCCTGCGCCCAACGGACGCATCCGTGACTGTACTACGGCAAATTCGCTGGCGAACCGGGAAGATTCTTAAGCCGACCTCAGGAAATCGCTGACAGGTGATCGTCTCCGCCGAAGACAGGTGCGAGGTAAGTCAAGAACGAGCCCGGTGCGTGTGGTTACACCCTACCGCCGGGACGCAGCTGCGTCCCGGCGCAGACGGATCACATCGCCAGGCTAGTGCACCGTCCAGGCCAAAAATGTGGGTAGCCGAACTCGCCAGAGTTTGGAATACGGAAGTCTTGCGACTTCCGCTACCCGAAGATTAAGCGTTGACACGGCGCTAGATCGTCCAACCGGCGCGGTGCTCGCGTTTGACCAGCGCGTTGACCTCGGGGACGTTCGTGCATTGCATGGCCACGGGATCCCATTCGATCTTCTTGCCGGCGCCGGCGCGGATGGCCAGGCAGCCCAGCAAGACCATCTCGGACAACGGCCCGCCGTAGGCAAAGTTCGAGCACGGCTGGTAGCCTTCCTTGCAGCCCCGCAGGAAATCGAGCTGATGCGTCCCCACGACGCGGGGCAGCGTCTTGGCCGGCGTCTTGAACGCACGGTGCGCTTCTTCGGGCATCATCCGCGGGCTGCCGGCATAGTCGCCACAGGCGATGATGCCCTTGTCACCGACGAACACGGTGCCGCCGGCCTTCAGGTCGCGGCCGTATCGTTTCTCCAGTTCGAGCACGATCGGCGGCCGGTTTTGGAGGCGAAGCGGATTGCCTTCGTCATCCGTGCGCGCGGGATCGGGCTTGTCGAAGTACCCATCGTACCAGTAGCACTTGACCGGCGGCTGGCTGCCCCGCGCCGGATAGTTCCAGCGGAGCACGTTCCGCAAGGGGAAGCGTTCGTCGCTGCCGCCTTCCTGGACAAGCGCTTCGACGCTGGTCGGCGCCGACTGATCCAGTTTCAAGGCCATGAACGGGCCGTCCAGGTTGTGGCAGCCCCAATCGCCGATCGAGCCGGTGCCAAAATCCCACCAGCTGCGCCACAGCAGCGGATGCAATTCGTCGTGGTAATCGCGAAAGTCCGCGGGGCCGATCCACTGGTCCCAGTGCAAACCGCTTGGAACCGGCTTGGCGGGCAGACGCCCGCCGACGCCGCCGCGGCCGGAACGAGCCCAGCTGTAGGTTTCCAAAACGTTACCCACCGCGCCGGCCCAAATGTACTCGCACAGCCGCCGGATGCCTTCGCCGCTGTGGCCTTGATTGCCCAACTGCGTGACGACCTTGTACTTCTTGGCCGCGGCCATCATCCGCCGGACTTCGTCGATGGTGTGGGCCAAGGGCTTCTCCACGTACACGTGCTTGCCCAGCGACATGGCGATCATGGCGGTCAGGAAGTGGTGGTGATCCGGCACGGCCGCGAACACCACGTCGATCTCCTTGGGGATGTCGTCGAACATCTTGCGGTAATCGTGGAATACTTTCAGCTTCGACGGAATGACGTCGGGAGCGTATTCTTTGAGCCAGTTGTTGGCGGTGGCTAAGTGGTTCTCGTCGACGTCGACCAGCGCCACCAAGTTTTCGCTCGCCGCCGCGTTGAGCGCGGGCAGACCTTGATTCGCACATCCGATTACGGCTACGTTCAGTTTCGAATTCGGCGACCGTTGGCCGAGGATGTTGGGTGGACTGAATGCCTGGGAAGCCAGACCCAATCCGGCTGCCGCAGCCGTGCCGCGCAGAAACTGACGACGAGAAAAATGATGCCTCATGCTGGATCTCCTTTCACCGGGGGAAGGAAAATAGGGTGTGGATTTTTTTGTATCCTACCAGATTTCTGCGCGGAACGCGGTAGGGGAGGGGCGAATTCCCGGGCGGCTTGCCGACGGTCCGTCAAATTCAAGTTTTGAAATGCTCGCAGGAAAGCAAGGAGTCGGGAAATTGCAGTACGAACTTGCCGTTCTCGCGGTCAGAACGCTACACTGAAAGCAAGCCTTAACATCAAAGGGGACACCTACTGCGGCCGATACAGCCCCAGTTCGCGAACGGCCGGCGAGCCGCCGTAGTAGCCCGTGATTTTCAATTCGACCGTCGTACACGTCACCTCATCCAGTTCGACGATCAGCAGGTTGTCTTCGTACTCGGCGTTTTCGATTTTCTTGACGCTCTTGCCGTCGCCCAGAATCTCAAAATCCTTGGGGGCGAACTGTTGGTGCGCGTAGCCCATGATGCTGATCGCGGCGATTCGTTCCGCCTGGGGGAGGGTCACGACCAGCCGGTACAGGCTCTTGCCGTCCTCCTTGTCCCAGTACGTGGCCGGGTCGCCGTCGACGGCGGCTTGGTCGCCGCTGGAGGCGCCGTCTTTTTCCAGCCCGTCGGGACTGCTGGCCTTGGCTTGCGGCGCGACGTTGATCAGCGAGCCGACGATGAACCAAGCACTCTCGGCCAATTGGCGCGCGGCCGGCGCGGTGCAGACATCCAGGATCTTCTGGACCGCCGCTTTCGCCCGATCCGGATCGCTGCTCTGGATCCGCTTGGCGATCTTGACTACGGCCATGGCCGCTTCGACTTCGAACTCTTTGCCGTCCAGGCAACCGGCGGCCAATTCCAGCGCCGCGGCGTGCGGCACGTCGCCCAACGCGGCCAAAGCCATTTTCTTTTCTTCGGACCGCGGAGCCAGCGACAAGGCTTCGCCCAACAGCTTGGCGGTTTCCCCCGGCCCGCGGCCGCCGCGCAGCGCCGCCATCCGGACCAGACCGCGCAGAGCCAGCACCTTGTGCGGCAGGCTTTCCGACGCGCGGGCGATTTCCGGCATGTCACCGATCGCACGGGCATCCGGCCATTCGGTCAGACCGCGAATGGCCGCATCCTGGACGGCGGCGTCCGTGTCGCGCCGCGCCGCGCGTAGGGCATCCAGCGAACCCACGGACGGAATGCGGGCCAAGATCCGCAACACCGAACTGCGAACCTCGGCGTTCGGTCCGGGCAACGCGGCCAGCAGATCGGCTGCCGCCGCGTCCGGCTCGGAAATCCGCTGGCACGCGGCCAGCACGGCGCGCTCTGCGGCGGTGCGCTGGTCTGCCGACGGAGCTGCGATCAGCAGCTGAACCAGGGCCGGCAGCGTTTGCCGATCAGCCAACGCGCCCAAGGCCGCCAACGATTCCAGGCGAACCGCCTCGCTGCCGTCCTGGGCCGTCTTCAGCAGCAACGGTACCGCGGAGACGTCGGCGCGGGCCGCCAACACGCGGATGGCCTCCGCCTGCTGCGCCGGCGCGGCGCGTTCGGCGATCGCGGCCAGCGCCGCATCGACTTCGGCGCCGCGCACGCGCTGCAGACTATGCCGGGCCGCCGCTTGTTCCGCGCCGCCGGCCCCGGAAGCGACGTCCAACAGCAACGAAACACTGGGCGCGTCGCCGATGCGTCCCAATGCGCCCAACGCCGCCAGCCGAATCGCCGGGTCGTCGCTCTTGGCCGCTGCCAAAACCGTGGGCCGAGCCGCTGGATCGTTCACCAGATCCAAAAGGGCTGCCGCGGAATCTGCGGGCAAGGCGGACAAGCTGCGGAGCACGGCGCTCAGCAATGGTGCGTCGCCCGTTTCGCAGACCAGTTTCGCGGCCGCCAGACGCAGCCTGGGACTGGCGTCCTTCAGCGCCGCATCGGCCAAGTCGGCAGCTTGCAGCTTCTCCGCCCGCAACGCATTCCCCAACGCGGCGGTTCGGATCACCGTGTCCGACGTTTCTGCAAACACCTCCCGATAAACCTTTGCCGCTGCCGCGGTTTGTTCCTCGGCTTCCATCTGTTCGGCGGCGACCAACATCGCGTGGAGCCGATATCGCTGGACGGCGGGCGGAACGTCGGACTTGCGGATGGCGTCGAGCGCGCGGCTACCGCCGATTTGGCCCAGTGCGTACAAGGCTGCTTCGGCGACCGCGGCGTTCGGATCGCTCGCCAATGGGGCGATGGCCGCAACGGCCCCGCGATCGCGCCGCGAACCGATGGTCTGCAACACGCCCGCCTTCGATTCGGCAGGCACCGCCGTCAACGCCTGGCGCAGGACTTCATCAACTTTCGCTCCCGGAATGCTTTGCAGCGCCCAGCGAGCGACGGTTTCCAGCTGCGGGTCGCCGAGCAGCGCGGCGAGTGCGGCCGCCGATTTCTCGGAGCCGGCTTGGCGCAGCTGGCGGCAAGCCCAGTCCCGGGCGTCGCGAGTCGCTTCGGCGGACCGGAGGACTTTCAGCAGCTTGTCCTCCAGCGCCGGCAGTTGGGCCGGTGCGGCGGCACGAAGCTGGGCTTCGATCGCCATCAAGGCGGTCCGCGGCTGGCCGGCTTCGTAACGCAGAAGTTCCGCCTCCGCGTTTTTCGCGTCCGGAGCCGCCACGTCCTGCGCAAGTGCGGCGGATGCAAACGTCAAACTGAACGCCAGAGCGAACAGCGAAGCATATCGATTCAGGGTCATCGGGAAATCTCCGTAAAGTGTATTGGGGGCGGTGGGATTACAGGTGCCACGGGGGGCGCATCGCCCGCGTCAACAGCCGCGACGCGTCGGGGTCGTCCAGGATGACTTCGCGCTGCGGGTCCCAGCGGATTTTGCGGCCGGTGCAAAGCGCGATCATGCTCAACTGGGTGATCGAGTCCGACAGCACGGCGACTTCGACCGGCGCGACCGTGGGGCGGCGGGTACGGACGCAATCCAGGAAGTTGCCCATGTGGTGATTGCTCTCGTACAGCCGGATTTCGTTCGGACCGATCCGTTCCTGCATCAGCGATTCCGGCTCCGTCCGCAAGCCGCCGCGACTGAGATGAACGGTGCCCCGCTCGCCGATGATCGTGGCCCGGTCGCCGCCTGGAGTGAAATGAAAGTCGACGCCGTCGGCGAATTTGCCTTTGATGTCCCAATCGAACGGCGCGTCGAACAGGCCCGCTCCGAATTTGCCCGGCCCCTCGTACTCGACCGGCACCGCGCCCGCGTCGTCACCCATGGCCCAGACCATGTCGGTCAGCGGATGCGCGCCCCAGCCGCCGATGAAGCCGTGGGCGTTATCCGAAATCCAGTACGTGCCCCAGCACGTACAGCGGTCCTTGGTGTACGGACGGTACGGAGCCGGCCCCAGCCACAGATCGTAATCCAGTCCTTCGGGCACCGGCTCGGGTTGCAGCGAACCGCCGTTGAACCCATAGCTGGGCGCGGTGACTTCGACCGATTGAATCTTGCCGAGTCGCCCGTTGCGGACCAGTTCGCAGCCGAAGCGGACGTGGGCCAGCGACCGCTGCTGGGTGCCATACTGAAAGACGCGGCCATAGCGCTGGACCTCGCGGCGGATGGCGATGTTTTCCTCGATGCTCATGCCCAGCGGCTTCTCCACGTACACGTCCTTGCCGGCCCGCACGGCCAGCAGCGCCGCCGGGACGTGCCAATGATCCGGCGTGCCGATCGTCACGGCGTCGATGTCCTGGCGGGCGAGCATTTCGCGCAGATCGCGGTAAGGCGTGCAGAGGTTCGTGCCGTACCGCTGGTTCAAGTTCGCGGCATGTTTTTCCCGGCGGTCCTGGAAGACGTCGCAGACGGCCACGACCTTGGTCAAGGCGTTCCCGGCCGCCTCGTACATCAGCCCCGCCCCGCGCCCGCCGACGCCGATCGAGCCGACGTGAATGTGATTGCTGGGCGCCTCCGCGCCCAGCACCGAGGGCCGCACGATCAGCGGCCCCGCACACGCGGTGCCCGCCGCGGCGGCAGTCTGTTTCAGGAACCTTCGACGTGTCACGTTCGGTGCCATGCGTTCACTCCTTCCGCCGTTCAACAATCACCTGGGGTTATCTTCCGACCTTGCCTTTGTCTCTTGAATGATCCATTTCGGAATCGGTATGGCCGGCATCCGGGCGACCAACAATAGGACGCCGGCCAGAATTACAAGAATAGGAATCTCGACGTCGAAACGCAATCGACCGGTCTGGCGCAGGATCGAAAGGGAGCTTGCGAAGATGAAAAGCGGACCGATCACCACCGAAACTTTGTCGATGCCGCTCACCGCCAACGTCAAGAGCCCGACAATCGCGAGTCCCAGGGTCCAAATCCAATCGATGCCCGGCGCGACTCCGAGCGTGGTCAGCAACCACCCGGCGCCGACGGCAATCAGGAGAAAAGGAAGAATTAGCGTTTTCCGGTCAGGCTTCATGCAAGTCGTCCTATCTTGCTCGTGACATTTATTCGACGTCAGTTGCCCGCCGCGAAAGCCAGCGAGGTATCCCGGACGCATCCAACTCCAATGAACCGCGGCAAACACGTGTATACTATTGTGCCAACGAATCGACAATCCCTGGCCATGATTTCGAGATGGCCGCTGAAGAAGAGAAGACCGTCTCCTGAAACGGCGGCGATTCGGGCAGAAATATAGTTCACAGGTGGTAAGACACCCAAGGTCACCTCGGGTTGCTTTTAGTAAACTTCCGCCCAATCTCACAATTACTTGCCCGTCTTCGTCTTTGGTCTGACGTCGAGTTTTCAACGGGGAAACCTGCTGGCACGATTGCAGAATGAGCACCCAAGACAACTTACTTCCAAGCGAACGTGGATTCAGCGCCTACCTCCGTTCGCCCGATCGGCGCCCACTATTTCTTGGCGGAGATTCCCGCGGGATTCTCGCTGCCTTTCCTCCGAATTGCGTCGACTGCTGCATGGCGTCCCCTCCGCATTGGGGGCATCGTGAATATTCAGGCGGCGGCATCGGTCTGGAGAAAACCTTTGCCGAGTACATCCAGAACCTCCTCGCCATCGTTCTTGAAGTAAGACGATGAGAATGTAGTTCACTTTGTAAAGTCCGATCACTACTTCTATGATGCTGACGCCATCCGTTCCAAGCCCGGACAGGCAAAGGTGATTAAGGGTGCGATCGTGTCGGCGACGGGCGTCTCTGGTGTGAGGTATCGCCGGCAAATTGAATTATCAACCGCGCTAAGCGAAGCCGAAAAGCAAGCTGCGTTTTGCGCACTTGAGGAAATGCTCGATAACGTCCGGTTGGGGCAACTCTCCGACTTCCGGATGATTATTCGTGGCCAGCAACGCGCGACACATTCCGATTCTGAAAACGTGTCCGGACGAGCACGCGAGCTTGCCGAAGGAGGCTTTTACTTCCTCCGATACCACCCGAATGGCGCTAAGCCAAGCGACGTCTGGGATTTGCTTCCGGAGGATACGCAGAAGCGCAAGAAGCACTTCACTACATGCGCTCCCAATTTGCCTTCAATCATATTCACGGCGTGCGTGACGGCGACTCGATGCAATTCCACGCCTACGAAGTTCGCACGGAAACCAGCGGCTACGCTCTGAAGCTGAAGGAGCGAATCAGCACCGACACCGAAGGGATCGCCAAATACCTGGGGTACAGGCGGAAGCGAAGGTAGAGCTGCAGGCCATTTTGGGCCAGATTGAGGCCAAGTTGGCCTCACAGTAGTCTGCTGAGCATCGGCGGGGGGACAAGTCCCAATCCCGGACATGCTGGACATCGCGGCAGAGGAATACTGACGGAAAGGCTCAGTTTTTGCCAACATCTTCTCCGTTCTATACCCGAACATGGATTTGGGTACAATTTGAGCGTGCATGAAAAGAAAACGTTCCGTAATCCCTTGGCAGCTTCCATGCTGGCCGTTGCGGCTCTGACGGCGTTGTGTGCGCCGCAGTTGGTGCCGGCCGAACCGACGCCGGGCGTGGCCCGCCGCTCGCTCGCACCCTTCGTCCAGCGTTGGGGACTTGATTCGGCTTCGCGTTCCGGCGACTACCACGCCGAGACGAACCGGCTGCTGACGGCGCACGGCGGAACCGCCGTGCTGTGGGACGTCGCGACCGGACTGGCGCTGGAAGCGTTCGACGGCGGCGCCGCCGCCACCGTCACGGTAGCATTCGATGGCGGCGGCCGGCGCGTCCTGACCGCATCCGGCGACGGCCCGCTACGGGTGTGGGATGTGCAAATCGGCCGGCGGATCGCGGAATTCGAGCCTCCGCCCTCGACGGTGCATGCCGCCGCGATCAGTCCCGATGGCCGCCGTATTGCCGCCGGCTGTTACGACCACACAGTATTGATCGGAGACGTCGACGCCGGTGGCGATCTGCTGCGGCTGGGCGAGCATCGCGGCCATGTGATCTTCGTGCGATTCTCGCCGGACAGCCGGCGACTGCTGTCCGGCGCGTACGACGCTCAGGCCATTCTGTGGGACGTTCCGACGAGACGGCCGCACCGGATCTTTCCCACGCCCGTGGAGACGCGCTGGGCGGATTTCCGCGCCGACGGGCGCCGTCTGCTCACGCTGGGCTCCGGGACGGAACGAGGCCAAGGACGCGTCATCCAGTGGGACATCCCGACGCGGCAACCCGTGCAGGTGATCGACGAGACCGTGCGATTGGCATGGTTCGTCGACGAGGATGTGGCGGCCTTGATGCCCGACAACGAACTACGGCTGTACGGCCGTTCGGAACGGGATGCCCGCCACGCGGCGGACCCGACGGTGCTGGCTCCCGCTTTGCTTGCGGGTCTGAAGGAGCGTCTGACTGTCCTCGCCGACGGCTGGCGGGTATGGAGCCCCGGACAACGCGCGGAAGCGGCAGGAGAAGCGGCATCGAAACACTCCGCAGCCGCTGAGTTGCGCAGTCCCACCGGTAAGACCATCCCGCTACCGTTGCCGTTGAACGGGTCCGATCCTGTGGAGTTCGTAACCGTCTCGCCCGATGGCCGATGGTTGTTGACCAGCTCCAGGCGACCGATGCCCCGCGGCGATCATACACGACTTACACTCTGGGATTTGGCAAAGCCTGCCGTCGTGCATTGCTTTCCCGGCACGATGGGCAGTTTTCATCCGGACGGACAACACGTCGTGGCCGGCGGAGCGAGGAAGTTGCAGTTGTTTCGCATCGCCGACGGCCAGCCGCTCCAGACCTTCGAGATCGACTCGGGCGCGTTCGAATCCGTCCGCTTCGTCGCCGAGGGACGGCGGTTATTGACCGCGTCGGGCGACTGGTACGACGGCAATCAAGGGCGGGTCCTGCTCTGGGACGTGCCAACGGGCAAGGTGCTGCGCGACTACTTTACCGAGGATACGGCGGTGTACCAAGCCGTGATGGACGGCGACGAGCAGCGACTGCTGGCCGCGTTCACAATCGGCGAATCGGGCGGGATCGACCGGGTCGGCCTGTACGACGCCGGGTCGGCGGAACCGCTGGATGCGATCTTCAAGGAGGATCACGCGTTGGGGGCTCTTCGCGTCGCGCCCGCGGCGAATCGGTTTGCGGCCGGAAGCGATCGGCAGACCGCCGTGTGGGATCTGAGCGACTTGCGGCTGTTACAGCAATTTCCCGGATCGCCGGGTCCGTTCAGCACCGACGGACGCTTCCTGGCAACGTTCGTGCGTTCGTCGGGGACAACGCTGCTGTGGGACCTGGCGGACGGACGCTATCTCGGTTCCTTCGGCGCCGAGATCACCGGTTTTCATCCCGGCGGCGCGATCGCCTTTACACACGACCACCGAGCAGCACTCGGCGTGCTGGACCTGCGGACCGGCCGGCAGATCGCCGAGCTGTTCACGTTCAGCGAGGATCAGTGGCTAGCCGTGACGGCCGCCGGCGACCTCGCCGGATCGGACGAGGCGTTGCGGCGGGTGACCTGGCGGGTGCGGCAGGAGCAGGGTCCTGGGATCGCGGCGGACGCGGAACATAGTGCGCGGCAGCACCGGCCGCAGCAGGTGGCCGATGCCCTCACGAGCGCCCTCCCGGCTGGGCAGAGCCTGACCGACGTACTGGCCGATCACCCGCCAGTGCTTCCCGACGGCGTCCAGCGTCGGGTGGTCGCGCCCGGGCAGCCGCAGCTGTTCGTCCGCAGCGCCGGGGCGCCTGCCTGCACCTGGCTGGACGCCGATGCCGAAGGCAAGCTGCTGCTGGCCGCCTACGCGGACGGTTCCGCGGCACTATGGCAGCTCCGACCGGTAGAATTGGTGCGACATTTTCCTCCGACCGGTCGAGCGACTCGGATCGCTCTGACACCCGACGGCGCGGTGGCGATCGTGGAAGGGCCGGAGCGTGGCGAGCTGACGCTTTGGGAGACTCGCACAGGCCGAAGGCAGGGACTGCTGAACGCGCCGGACAAGGAGCGAGACGAATGGATTGCGGCGCTCGCACCGCACCCGCAGGGACGATTTCTGGCCGTGCTGTACCACGAGCGAGACGACGGATCGACCGGCCGGACGATGATTTGGGATTTGGTGGCTCGCCAGATCACGCACCGACTGAGCGACTCCTCGCAGCGCCGCATGATGGACATCGCCTTTACGCCGGATGGCCGACGCCTGGTCATCGGGTACCGAGCGGCGATGAAGGATCAAGATCACCCCTGGGATCGCATCGACGTCTGGGATTGGCAGTCCCAAACTCGCGAGCGCGCTATCCGCGGCGACGGGTACGGCGCGACGAGCCTCGCCTTCAACGGCGATGGCCTGCGTCTGCTGGTCAAAGAGGGATGGGAACTGGTCCTGCGCGACTTCCCGACCGGCGAAGTGTTGGCCCGCTGGTCCTTTCGGGACGGAATCCCGGCGGGGGTGCTTTCCGGCGACGGTGACACGGTGGTCGGCTCGACGCTCGGCGACGGCCGCCTGTTCCGCTCGACTGTCGCCGAGCCGGAGCAGTGGACGTGGACGCCGCCTGCGGCGAGCCGGTTTCCCAACAGCCGCTACGCCTATGCCCATAAGCTGTTGGTGCTGGCCGATCGAAACCTGATGTTCTCGCCCGGCAACGACGGCCGCATCCACATCTGGAACCTGGCTTCGCTCCGTCCGCTGGCCGATCTATTCACCCGCAACGGGCACCGCGATTGGATCGCGCGGACGTCGGCCGGCGTCTTCGCCGCGACCGATGGTGCTCGGCCACAGCTGGCCTGGGAGTATGCCGAGCGCCGCTGGCCGTTGGAGCGTTTCGAGCGATGGCTGGACCGTCCGGAAACGGTTGCCGCGCTTCTGAGCGGCCAAAGGGTTGAACCGTCGGAAGTACCCGCCGAAGTCCTGAAGCAAACGGAGGGGTTTCAAATCGTCGTCAAAGAAACAAGCTCGCCGCACGCCGCGGCGAGTGCCATGCGGCAGCGCGCCGCCGAACGGCTGAAGCAAGCGGGCGCTGAGCTGCGGATCAATCGGCACAACGATGTCACTTTTGTGCATCTGGAGCGGCGACCGGTGGACGACGATCTGCTGCAACTGCTGCCGTGGCTGAGCGGCGTGGATCGGTTATATTTGGCCGCAACCGGCATCACGAATGATCAACTCCGCCCGGTGGGCCTGATGCGGAACGTCAAGCGGCTGTCGCTGTGGGACAACCCGATCACCGATGCCGGCCTGGCAGAACTGAGCGCCATGTGGTCGCTGGAGGTGCTGGACGTCCACGGAACCTCCGTGACTGCCACCGGACTCCGTCAGCTCCGTTTGTTGCCCGGACTGAAGACCTTGATCGTGCCCGCCGATGTCGACGCCGAATTGCTCGCCAGCGATTTCAATCAACCTGGCCTGAAGATTATCGCCAGAATGAAGCCTGCCGCAAGAACGTCACATCTGCTCCCACGATGATTTTGCAGCTGAGAGTCCACCATCTTGCTAAAACAAATGGCCCGCAAATTTGGAGCCATCGAAGCGGAACTTCAGCGCCGGATTTCCGAGGCCGATAGCGAACAACTACTTGACTGGGCCGAACGGATACTCACGTCCGACAACCTCGACGAGGTTTTCGGCTGAGCGCATGCCGTGCCATTGGAGAGACTGCTCGAAAGCCGATACCGACTCCGGCCGAAAATGCTCATTTGTTTACACGAGTGTAGACGGTAAAGTAGGCACCTGGTTCGAGCTTACACTTGTCTCCGGTATCTTGGTCAAAGGGATTATTCACAAAGCTCCGGCAGATTAACGATCTTGTCGTGCCAAGCGACCGGCGCCGACGCGGCGCACGGATAATATACCGCCGTCAGCACGCCGTTGTTATAGTCCCTGTCGGCCGCCGCCCGCAAGGCGGGGATCAGGGCGTGGGGGCCGCTTCGGCCGGGATCTTCGGTCCAGACCAGTTCGGCCGCGTCCAGCAACAGGTCCCCGTCGGCTTGCTCGATCGTGGCTCCGATTTCCAGCTCATGTACCAACCGATCGACGCGGCGCAGCATGGCGCTTCCGGCCTCGATCTGCGCCTGCACTTCGACCAACTGTCGAGCGACTCGGCGACGCCACTAGCACCAAGGTTTTTCGCTGCGTGGGCGTCAAGGATGAGTTGTCACACTAGCCCGACGCGCAAGTTTTGAAGTTGCACATTTTTGGGGCCGGAATTCTGGCCGAAGGCCACATTCACCGTAGCCTGGGGCAACGCCCTAGGGACACGGGCAAGCATCCGTTGTTTGGCCGAAGGCCATATTCACCGTGCTGCGTAGGGCAAGGTGAGTATGGCCTTCGGCCAAATAGGCCGGACGACACCGTGCCCCTAGGGCGTTGCCCCAGGCTACGATGGGAGCAGGCCTTCGGCCAAACACGACCGGACCGCCGAATACGCAACTTCGAAGCGCGCAAGCGAGGAAGAGCCATGATTCCCTCGCTCGCGCGTCGGGCTAGTGTGCCTTCTCAAACTGAACGGAAAACCCTTCGGCAACCGTTTGGTGCTAGAACTAGCAGCCCGCAAAAGCCCTGCGTCAATCTTTGCGATCAACCGCTGCGCCGGCGTTTGGTAGTGCGCTTTGCGGCGCTCCGCTTCAAGGCGGTCTTCTTTTTCTCCCGGACGCTTTTCGTTCGCGCGCGCGGGGCGGTCAAATTCTTGCTGCCGGAGGGGTGGTCCAGTCGTCGGACCAAGCGGAAATCGAGTTCGCGGCGGCCGATGTCGACATGGGCGATCTCGACTTGGACCAGATCGCCCAGCCGATAGCTGTTGCCATGGCGATGGCCGGTCAGCGAATGCGTCTGCCGGTCGTAGCGGTAGAAGTCGTCGGACATGGCGTCGATGCGGATCATGCCTTCGGCGGGCAACTCGATGCCTTGGGCGAACAGGCCGAACTCCTCGACACCCGTGATCACGGCTTCCATCGGCTCGCCGATCCGTGTGCTCAGGAACGTCAGCAGCTTGACTTTGACCAGTTCGCGTTCGGCCGCATCGGCCCGCTGTTCGCGTTCGGAACAGTGCTGGCCCAGCGTCGCCAGATAGTCGAAATCGTCGGGTGGGCGGGTGCCGCGCGCCAAGGCGTCCAGCATGCGATGCACGACCAAGTCCGGATAGCGGCGGATCGGGGAGGTGAAGTGGCAATAGTGCTTGCTGTGCAACGCATAGTGGCCTTCTTCCTGCGGACCGTACACGGCCTTCTGCATGCTCCGCAACACGGCGTAATGGACCGCCTGCTCGCGCGGCTCGCCCTTGACCAATTCGACCACCCGCTTGATCTCGAATCGGCTCTGCAGACTATCGCATTCGATCCCCAATTCGCGGACGAATTCGGTCAGCGCCTGCAGCTTGCGCGGGTCCGGCGGCTGGTGGACGCGGCGGAGGAAGTTCAAGTCCTTGTCGTTCAAATGCCCGGCCACCGCCTCGTTGGCCGCCAGCATGAACTCTTCGATGATCTGATGGCTGACCGTATGCGAAACGACATGCGCGCCGGACACCCGGCCTTTCTTGTCCAAGTCGATTTTGATTTCCGGCAAGGTCAACTCGATCGAGCCGCCTTCCAGCCGGCGGCGGCGAAGAATCATGGCCAGTTCATGCATGCGGCCCAGCAGGGCGAAGACGCCGCTGGCGAGTTTCGTTTTCCAACGCTGCGGATCGGCCAGGAATTCGTCGACCTCCTCGTACGAGAACCGCCGCTTGCTGCGGATCGCCGAGTTGCGGAAATCGGCCGCCACGCGCGCGCCTTCGGCCGTGAATTCAATAAATGCCGTCTTGGCATACCGCACTTTGTCGGGCTGCAGGCTGGCCAAGCCGTTGCTGATCAGCTCGGGCAGCATGGGCAACACGCGGTCGGGCAGATAGACGCTGGTGCCGCGGTCGCGGGCGTCGATATCCAACGGCGACCCGGCGGGCACGAAATGGGCCACGTCGGCGATATGCACCCCCAGCCGCCAATGGCCGTTCTCCAGCCGTTCGAGCGAGATGGCGTCGTCAAAATCGCGGGCATCCCTGGGATCGATCGTGATGATCGTCTCGTCGGTCAGGTCCAGACGGTCGCCGATCGACTCGTCGAACCGCTCGGCCTGCGCCCGAGCCGTGTCCATCACGTGCAGCGGGAAGCGGTCCGGCAAGTTGAATTCGCGGATGATCGACAGCGTATCGACGCCCGGCGCGCCGCGCGCGCCCAGCACCTCGACGATCACGCCTTCGCCCGGATGAAGGTGCGTGGGAAAGCGGATCATCTCGATGACGACCTTGTCGCCCTCCATCGCGTTCTTGGCGCCCGGGTCACCGACCGGCACGGGTTCGGCGACAATGTTGCCGTCAATCTGAACGAACGCCTGGCCGTTACGTTCCAGGTACATGCCGACGAACTGGTTCGTCTCTCGCTCGACGATCTCCACGATCGAACCGTTCTGTTTCGTCTCGTCGCGGCGCGGCGGCTTGAGGCGGACTTTGACGATATCGCCAGTGGACGCATCGGCGGTTCGGCGGAGCGGAATGAAGATGTCGAGTTCGCGTCCGGCGGACGCCGGCGTGCCGATGGGACGCACGAAACCATAGCCCTTGGCCGCCCGGCGAAACTCGCCGGTGATCAGCGGCCGGTCGGCCTTGATCGCCTGTTCGCCAACCGCAGGCCGCTTGACCAAGTGGTTCTCGCCGTACGAGATCTTGCCTTCGCGAGCCAGCCGCTTGACCGCCTTGCGCAGCTCGCGAGCCCGCTCCTTGGGCAAGCCCAGTTGTTTGGCGATCACTTTCGGCTTGACCGGCTGGTAATCCGGCGAGTGGACGAGGCAGAGAATCAATTCCGGCAGATCGATGGTGTCAGTTTCATTCATGCCCGTTATTGTAGCTGGAACGGGGGAAAAGTCGATGCGCCGTTCCAACATCGCCGTTCCAACATCGCTCCCTCGTGTCGGCGACCTGTCGACGGTCGGTAAGTGACACCGATCCACACTAGCGCGCTGACGTCACTTCGCGACTACGGAGGATGTGGGGGCGCGGCTCATTTTTCGGCGTCTTTCGGGGCCTTGCGCATGTTCTCCTCGAAAAACGCCAGCAATCCCGGCAAGTGGATGATGTGTCCCTCGAGATGGGCCTGCAAGGCCGCGTTCTGCGGCCGGCCGTAGTCGGTATAAATCAGGCCGATTTCCCGCAAGGCGTCGGCGGCCAGTGATACGGGAAACTGCGACGAGGGCTCTTGCAAGCCGTTCTGGCACAGCAGCGCTCGGGGAGCGGTCAGCGAATAGATGTCGGCAAAGTCGACCAGTTCCCGCAGCCCGTCGAACTTCCAGCACATACAGTGGTTCCGCTCCATCTGGTCCATCCTGGTCAGAAACCCGCTGCTGAGCGTGGCGGCAATCCGTGTGTCCATCGCGCCCAGCCACATGGCCATTTCGCCGCCCAGGGACAATCCGCCGCAGCCGATTCGCGATTTGTCGACCTCCGGCAGCGATTCCAGATAATCGACACAGCGCATCAGATCCCACAGCCGCTCGCCCATCAGCGTTCGCTCGTTCTCGTACACCGCGTGCTGGCACACGTCGGCAGCGATCGTCACATAGCCGCGTTCGGCCAACGCCGCGGCGAAGCCGCGGTAAAGCGAATTGCCGTCGTACACAATCCGCCGATTGCCGCTGTGGCCGTGGATACAAACGACGGCGGGATGCGACGAGATAGCCGACCCGGCGGGCAGGCGCCGATCGGCCTGATCGGTACCCGTGCCTGTTTCGGCTGCCGGCCGCGCGACCAACACCTTGATCCGCCGAGCGGGCGTGCTGTTGATTTCGACCTCTTGCAACTCGTAACCGTCCTTCTTTTCGGCCGAAATCTGCGTGGGATTCAAGGCGATCGAAGCGCGGTCGGCGATCAGGTCATCCAGCTTCAGCAACGGCCACAGCTTGTTCCGCACGTCCTGCTGCCAGGCCGCCGCCTCGACCGGCGACCGCGGCGTGTACCTCATGCCCCGCAGCGCCGGCTCGTCGCCCGCCGGCAATCGGGCGGCGATCGACAGCAACCCGCAGATCACAACACCTACCAACCACCGGCGCCGCGTGTCATTCCCAGTCATCCGTCGTCCCTCCTATTTTTCTGCCGCGCCTTTTTCTGCCATCCCAGCCCTCTGCACCTGGCGCGGCACCAGCAGGGCGGCGGGCGAGGCGGCCAGATAGTTGGGCACGTTGAAGAACCAGAGATGCCCCAACGCCAGTTTGCTGATCGACCACGGCCGGCCGTCGCTGCCCTCCGGAACCTCGATCGTCACGAACTTGCCGCTGGCCGTTACTTCGGCTCGCACCGTCCCGTCGGGGCCGTGAATCACATGCGGGCCGCCTTTCCAGTAATAGTCGATCCGGCGCGTCCCGCGCGGCACAAAGAAGTACATCCGCTGCATGTGGCCCATGTGCGACGGCGGTGAACTGCGGGACAGCGCAACCGACGCGGGGCGCCCCGCCGCGATGCGGATGCCCCACCCGGCCGCCTGGTCGTGGAACTCGAACCAATACAGCCCCGCCGCCGCGACGGCGATCCGCAATAGATGCTCCTGACCGTCTTGCGGCAGCCGGCCGCGAGCGACTTCCTTGCCATCGGCGTCCGTCACCGCGTACGTCGCGTCCGGGCGGTCGCGATACCAGGCGATCACGCCGGTGACAATCGTCAATTCCAATGGTTCGCCTTGCACGCTGTGCATCGCATACCGCGTGCCCTTCTGATATCTCTGATGCGATTCCGCCGGATTATCGGATGGCAAGCCGGAGGGGACGAGATCGGCCGAAAAGGCGAACTCTTCGATGTCCTGCGGCTGAAAGAATTCGAGGTCTTCGCGGAACAGCCGTTCGGTCTCGCCGCCGTCCATCGGCCGATCGACTTTCCACGGCGGTTCACCGCCGCTGCGCTCGGACCAGGCGGGCTCGTCGAATTCTTTGATCAACTGGCCGATCCACGATTGGCGGATCGCTTCCCAGTGGTTCATATAGCTGTACCGGGTGCGGTAGACGTGCGTCAGAGCCTGCAACGCCAGTTCCTTCTTGCGGGCTTTGTCCGCCGCCCGCTCGTACTCCCACCGCAAACGAACGTAGTGCTGATATTGCTTCAGGTGCTCCAAGCGGGCCAGCACATCCGCATGATCCTTGGCCGACCGGCTCGCTTCCTCCAAGTCCCGCAAGGCCAGTCCCAGCAGGTGTTCGCTCAGCAGTGGGTCGTTGCCCGGATCGAGCCGTTCATAATAACGCTGCATCGCGATCGCGGCCGGGCCGAAGGCGTGTTCGTAGAAGTCGGCCAGCACTGCATCGCCGTCGGTCGCGGGGTTCCACATCAAGCGGTTGGCCAGGTAGTAGCCGCGGCCATGCACGCCCCAGTTGTTGCCGCTTTCGCAATCGATGCTGGTCGCCCCCAGCGCCGCGTATTGCCGCATCCGATCGGAAATCAGTTGGACGTTCGCGGCCCGACCGCCCGGCGGCATGTCGAAATCCCACAGCCATACGGAGAAGTACTCGTAGAAGCCCAAGTGGCGGCAGTGCTTGGGCCAGATCTCCAGCAGTTCGTCAAACGTATAGCGGCCGCGAATGAAGCCGGCGGTCGATTGGACGTAGACGTTCGGCTCCAGCGCGAACGACGGCGGTTCGCAATGGTCGTTGTAGGCGTACATGCCGACCATCTTGCCTGGGAATTCGTTGGCGACCGCACGAGCCGCGTCGTTGGCCAATCCGAACGCACGCTCCGAGATATTGCCCAGCTTGCGGCAGGATTCGCATTCACAATGATCGCTGCCGTCGGAGGTCTCCAGCGAGACCATATCCAGTTCCGGGCGGCCCCGCAGTTGGCTCAATGCCCACGCGATCGCCAATTCCCGCGCGGCCGGGTTGCTGACGCACAACTGCGGACCGCGGCGCTGGTCTTTGACCAGCGCCAGGTATTCCGGATGCGCCTCGAACGCGGCGCGATTGTCGCTGATGATCGACTGCCAGGCGTGCCCGCACCAGATGCGGCGGGACATGGCCATGCGATTGTGCCGCGCCCAAGCTTCGTATTCCGCTTGGCATCGCCCTTCGCGCCGGTCGAAAAACCCGTAGCCCCACCAGATCCGCCGCGACAAGATCGCGGGCCGATCGGTCTCGTCGATCCGGACCGCCAACGTGGTCCGTTGAGGAACGACGGTCCACTGCGGGGCAGGAAAGAACCAGCGGCAGCCCAGCGATTCGAGGAATCGAAACGCCGCGTGCGACGCGCCGATTTCGGTGGCGCCGATCAGCCGCAAGCGGTTCGGTTCCGTGCGGATCGCGAACGCTTCGCGGCCGTCGACACCGTCGCGGATCGCCAGGGCTGCGTTCAATTCCGGGTCGGGGAATTGAGCCAGAGTGCCCAAGACGACGCCGGTCGCGCCGTCGCCTGCGATGACGTCAAACCGCGCGCCCGTGATGCGTCCCAAATAGTCCGCCAGTTCCGCCGCCACTTGCCGTGTTGTTTCGTCGGCCGTGGACGCGACGACGATGGGGAAACGTGAGGTGCCGTCTTCGGCCAACTGCAACGCCTCCGCCGCTGGATTTTCCCCGGCGCTTGCTTGAGGGATCGTTGGACAAATGGCGATCGGGCCTGCGGCTACGAAAACGACGACGATCAGGATGGCCTCTCGCATAAACGCTCTCCGGTCGTTAATCACGCCTTGTCTGCCGACTCACACCGACTTACCTTGAGTGCGTGGCGCGAGGCCGTCCAAGGCTTGCCGCAGAGAGTTGCTTTCCCTGGCTTCACTATGACGCTTTCCGAATCGAAGAACAAGCCGATGTCAGCCCCTTTTGCCATTGACGCCGCGCGCCGACGCATTCAAACCGCCTATGATCCAGACTTGTTGCGCAGTGCGGGAGACCGGTTGACCGAACTGTTGGCCCAACATTTGGCAGCGATTCAGTCCGGTGCGGGACCGGTCATTCCCTGGCATCAGCCGTCGGAGAACGTGGAACGGGCATCGGAAATCCTGGCGGAAGTCCCCGGCGCGGACGCTTCGCCGGAGACGTTGACAGAGCGTTTTGTCGAGATCGTGACGCTGATGCTGCAACGCGGGATCAATTTGCATCACCCGCACTACATCGGACACCAGGTGTCGGCGTCGGTGCCGATCGCCGGCCTGTTCGATGCCGTCGGGGCCGTGACCAATCAACCGATGGCGATCTACGAGATGGGCCCTTGGGCCACCGCCGCGGAATGGGCCATGGTTGGCGAGTTGGGACGAGTCATCGGGTGGCAGCCCGGCGAATTCTCAGGCTTGGTGACGCACGGCGGCTCGCTGGCCAATTACACCGCGTTGCTGACGGCTCGGAATGTTGTCCTGGGAGACGTCTGGGAGCGGGGCGTGCCGCGGGACGGCTTGCCGCCCGTGCTGGTCGTCCATGCGGATGCCCACTACAGTGTGTCTCGCTCGGCCGGCATGCTCGGGCTGGGGACGAACCACGTGCTGCGGGTGCCGCTGGACGCGTGCCGCCGCATGGATCCGAATCGGCTGGACGAGATCCTCGCCGGCTTGCGGGCCAAAGGCCAGCCGATCGTGGCCGCCGTCGCCTGTGCCTGTTCCACCCCGATCGGCGCTTTTGATCCGCTGGTCGAGATTGCCGACGCTTGCCGACGCCACGACGTGTGGCTGCACGTCGATGCCGCGCACGGCGGCGCCGCGAGTTTCAGCCCGCGTCATCGGCATCTGGTGGCCGGTCTGGATCGTGCTGACAGCCTGGTCTGGGACGCGCACAAGATGCTGTTCATGCCCGCCCTGTGCGCGTTCGTCTTCTACCGGAATGCATCCCATCGCTTCGAGACGTTCCGCCAAGTTGCGCCGTACTTGTTCGATCCGACCGCGCCCGGCCTGGCGGAATACGACAGCGGGTTGCGCGCGGTGGAATGCACCAAGCGCGCGGCGGCTTTCGGTCTGTGGGGCGTCTGGGCGCTGTTCGGGCCGCAGTTGTTCACGGACTTGGTCGAGGTGACGTTCGAACTAGGGCAGGTTCTGTACCGCAAACTATGCGCCGCTCCGGATTTCGAGCCGGTGCACGATCCGCAATGCAATATCGTGGTGTTTCGCCACGTCCCGGACGCGCTCCGGGATGCCTCGCCCGAAAAGCTCGGCCGTTTCCAAATGGATCTCCGGCGACGGTTGGTCGAGTCGGGCCAATTCTACATCGTTTCGACCCACCTCGACGGCGTCGGCGCCTTGCGCGTGACCATCATCAATCCGTTGACCGCGCCGGATCACCTGGACCATCTGCTGGACGCCTTGCGGGACCACGGGCGTCGGCTGCTGGCACAGCGGGGGTGACGTCCAGGCAGACCAAGTGGTCGTTGCCGCGGACGTACAGCAGGCCTTGGGCCAAAACCGGCGCAGCCCAGCACGGATAATTCAACAGCGGCTCGCCGGTTTCCGCCTTCAGGGCTCCTTCTGGAAGGACAGCGACAGGCTCGAACTTCAGGGGATTCGCTTTGAACACGATCAGCTGCCCGAACTCGCCCAAACTGATGAAATGGCCGTCGACGTACAGCAGCGACGTGCGAGTGGTCCGCTCGGCCGTCCACATCCGCTTGCCGGTTCTCCACTCGATGCACCGCAAATCGGCGTTGTAGGTGTGACGCCCGCTGCAGCCGTACAAGTAATCGCCGACAACGATGGGCGTGTTCCAGTGCGCAAGCATGGTCTTCTGGCGGTCCCGCAACTCGTCCCGCCACACGACATCACAGCCGCCGGGTCGAACTCGCAACAGCGAACTGCCGGGACCGTAGGTCTCTGAGATGAACACCTCGTCGTGGGCCACCACCGGCACGCTGGCGTTCACGCTTTCCAACAACTTGGCTCGCCATGGATAATGGAAATCCACCTGGCCCGTCGCGGGCTCGAACCCGACCAGACCGCTACGGGCGAACGCAAAGCACCAACGGCGACCGTGAATCGTGGCCAGCTTGAGCGACGCGTAACTGGCCAATTCGTCGGTGATCGAGTACACCACGTTGCCCGTCCGCTTGTCAAACGCCACGATGCCGCTGCCGTTGCCGACCACCCGCTCCATGTTTCCGGGCGGAATGTGCTGCGATTCCGGCGGGCTGCCTCCGACCATCGCAATCAGCAACGGACCATCGACCACGGGATTGCTGCCGACGCCGAAGAAATTTTGCACGACGCCGAACTTGGCTCGCGTATCGACTCGCCACAGCAGCTTGCCATCGGCCGCCTGCACGCAGTGCACCATGCCCTCGGCGCCGTACAGGTACACGCGTTCGCCGTCGACCAGCGGAGAACAGCGGGGCCCGCCGTTGTACCCGTACATGTCGGAATAGTCGGTGGGGTACTCGAAGCGCCAGACTTCGTCGCCGGACCGGGCGTCCATGCACGTCAGCCGGGCGTTGTCGTCAAAGCGGTCAAACTGGTACAGCCGGCCACGGTGGATGCTGCAGATTCCGTAGCTAACGCCCAGCCGCTTGTGCCAGAGGACCGGGGGGCCTTCGGCGGGCCAATCGAAAAACACGCCCCGCTCCGGCGATTTGCCATCGCCGGACGGGCCGAGAAATACGGGCCAGTCAACGGCTTGCTCGGCTTTGACAGACGAGATCGCATCGGACGCGGACGAGGTTTCGCCCGCCGCGAGGGCCACCGCCCAAAACATGATCCCCAGGACCGCGGCTGGCCGAGCGATGCACGTTCGGCGACGCACGCTGTGCTTGGATGTGCAGAATTCGATCTTCGCGGTCACAGCTTCCCGTCACTGGTTTAACACGCCAGGCGCCACGTCACTCTAGTGACGTGTCAACGCTTAATCTTCGGGTAGCGGAAGTCGCAAGACTTCCGTATTCCAAACTCTGGCGAATTCGGCTACCCACATTCTTAGCCTGAACGGTGCTCTAGTCCAGAAAGCCCACCAGTTCTTGACTGCGGCTGGGCTGTTGCAGCTTGCGGACCGCCTTGGCCTCGATCTGCCGGATGCGTTCGCGGGTGACTTTGAAAATATGCCCGACTTCTTCCAGCGTATAGCTGTAGCCGTCGCCCAACCCGTACCGCAGCTTGATGATCTCGCGTTCGCGGTAGCTGAGCGTCTTGAGCACTTTGTTGATCCGCGTCCGCAACATCTCCTGCGACGCACCGGCCGCAGGACTTTCCGCCGTGCCGTCAGGCAGCAGATCTCCAAAGTGGCTGTCCTCGCTGTTCCCGACGGGCCGGTCCAAGCTGATCGGATAACGGCTCATGGCCAACACGCGGCGGGCTTCTTCGACTGTGGTATCGGCCCGTCGCGCCACTTCTTCGAGCGTCGGCTCGCGGCCCTTTTCTTGCAGCAACTGCCGCGAGACGTTTCGCACGCGCGACATGGTTTCCACCATGTGCACCGGGATGCGAATCGTGCGACTTTGGTCCGCCACGGCGCGGGTGATGGCTTGGCGAATCCACCAGGTCGCGTAGGTACAGAACTTGAAGCCCCGCCGGTACTCGAATTTATCGACGGCCCGCATCAGGCCCGCATTGCCCTCCTGGATCAAATCGAGGAAGCTGAGCCCTCGATTGCGGTACTTCTTGGCAATCGAGACCACCAACCGGAGATTGCCTTCCGACAACTCGCGTTTGGCCTGCTGGTACTCGGAATACACCACCTTCAGAAACTTGATGCGGTTAGTCAGGCTGAGCGGAGTCTCTTGCGTGGCATTCAGGATGTTTCGAAACTCCTTGGTCCACTGTTCACGTTCTTCCGAGTGCTTGCGATCCTGCTTGGTCTCCAGGAGCTTGGACCGCAAATCCTTGAGCCGCCTGGAAAAATTCTCCAAGACGGGGATAAACTGCTCGATCTTCTGGGTCCGCAGACCCAATTCTTCGATCAGCCGTACCGCTCGGCGGCGGCGGCGCGATAAACGTTGCCAGGCATCGCGGCGGCGTTTCTTCGGGAAAGACTTTCCCAACGCGACGCGATAATCGTGGCGGTTGCGTTTGAGCAATACTTCCAGCGTGCGCAGGTTATGAGGGATCCGCCCTAAGATCTGCTCCTTCTCCAGCCGATCGGTAACCGAGACCTGGACCGTCCGATCGAAAGGCAGTTCGCCGTCATGAACCCGCTTGAGCGTGCGAAACGCCATCTGGATCACGTAATCGCATTCCAGTAACCGGGCCCGGAACCTGCGGCGCGTGATCTCGATTTTGCGGGCCAGCCGGATTTCCTCCTGCCGAGTCAGCAGGGGGATTTCCCCCATTTGGGTCAAGTACATCCGAA